>Ga0115559_1001144_pt1 | contig 17547 bp, 13 predicted proteins | sample COGITO_mtgs_1105_3_FD_87281 | JGI IMG/M metagenome (GOLD analysis project Ga0115559, IMG submission 87281) | Pelagic marine microbial communities from North Sea - COGITO_mtgs_110506 | ecosystem: Environmental > Aquatic > Marine > Epipelagic | place: Germany:Helgoland, sampling site Kabeltonne... | reverse complement strand
TTCTTTTGAAGAAGATGTTTCGAGGTGGTCCTATGATGGCTGTGCTCGAGTGCAAGAGTTTCAAGGTGTACGGCCCTTCGATGGTGAATGGATGCTCTTTGGAGAGCAAGACGATTGCAGTGCATCACAAAGGATCGATCTAGTGGGGGCTGGGTATGCAGAACAACATATTGATGCGTCTAGACTTCGTGTACATGTGGAAGGATATTTGGCCAATAGTGGAGTCGATGATGACTATGATGATCAAGTTCGACTAAGAGTACATTTTTTGGATTCCGATGATGCTGTGATTGGTGTGTTGGATTCTTTGTTTGCAGGGGTTGGTTCATGGATATATCGCGATGCTCAGCGAATGATCCCGATTGGTACGCGGTCTCTGGATGTTCAAGTTTTTGCTGACTGGCGTGCCGATCAGTGGAATGATTCCTTTGCCGACAAATTGTCATTTACGATTGAATCAGCAACACCAACTGAACCTCTTTTGGTCAAGGAACCAATGCTTCAAGACTATCGACAAGATGCGATGAAAATCATTTGGGAAACCGACGGGGTTGATTATGATCCAGTGATTTTATGGGGAGACAACCTCGAGAATCGCGTCACAAATATTCGCAGTACGTGGATTGACGAAGATCACATTGTTCATGTGGGTGTGATCGAAGGGTTGACTGCTGGGCAAGAAGTGCGGTACCAAGTTCCTGTTCAAGACTATGAGGATTTTTCTTTTCAGACAGGACCCGCTGAAGGAGAAGACTTTTCGATGGTTTGGCTTGGGGACAATCAAGAGGCGTACACTCGGTTTACCCAACATATCAACAACTTTGCACCCAAAGATCCAGATATGCTTTTTGTGGTGGGGGATTTGCTGCAGTGGGGTTCAAACTTTTGGGAATGGGACACTTTTTGGTGGGAACCTCTACAAACTCAGAATTTTGCACAGACCACTCCAATTCTAGCAGCGCGTGGAAACCACGATCTGGATCATGCCTATTCCTATGCATATGTCGATTTACCGAGAGATGGGTCTTCGTATTCATTCACGTATGGGGATGTCTGGATTTTGGTATTGAACAGTCATGCGAATCTGTATCCATCGAATGATCCAAGGCTGTCTGGACAATACGAATACATTGAAGAGGAATTGCAGTCCGATGCTGCCCAGAATGCAACCTTTAGATTGGTGGCATTCCATCAGGCTCCTTTTTCGAAAGCATCAGCGTCTTCTATGCCCGATCAGGTGTATGGTAATGAAGGGATTCGAGATTTTTGGGTCCCTCTTTTTGAGCAGTATGATGTAGACTCTGTCATATCAGGGCATTACCATTCTTATCAACGTGGTGAACTGAACGGAATTCAATATCTTGTCACGGGTGGGGGTGGTTCCACGTTGTTGATGCAATCGTTTGATGTCTGGGATTGGCTATCGATCGATCTGACGTATCAATACACGTTGATGATTCGAGAAGGCAACCAGCTTCGATGGGAGACCTATGATTTGGACGAGAATCTGATTGATTCATGGATCATTCAATGACCATTGATCGAATCGCGTCACGAGTCGTGTTGGATCGTGTGACGTACCGTACGTGCGTCTAACGGTGTTTCGTGTGTAGAACGGGTGTGTCTCGATTAAGGTTCTGTTGAGCCTGTGGAGTGTTGCAGTCTCTTAAGATCCGTATCACTTAGGTCGGTCGCACTTTGAATGGTGGTGATATCGACACCGAGGGCTAAAAGTCGTTTCGCTGTCTCCATCGCCTTTTGATACTGGCCTTCTTCTCTACCTTTCTCTATTCCTTTCTCTATTCCTTTCTCTATTCCTTCTTGTAGCCCTTTCTCTATCCCTTCTAGAAGTCCTTATTCCATTCCGGCGGCATGCCCATCGAGTTTGGCGGTTTCCCAAATAGAGTATGCCTCTGCTTCCGCATATTGAGAGAGTTCAATGACGGTTTTCTCGGCAGTGGTCAGACTTTCGTATTCTGCGAGGGTCATTGCGGCTAAGATCGATTTTTTGGTTTTGGGATCGGTGTTGATCAACATGGGTTTCTCATGTCTGTGAAGGTTTCGAAGGACGTTGAGCCAGGTGGTGAGGGGATGTGTGGTTCCCAAATGGTCCGTAATGTTTGGAAGTTGGATGATGTGAGGGGGATGTATTTGGGCACAGGTGGCTCCGTATTTGGGGTGAGCCAAGTATGAAGCAAGAACTGTGCCAATCCGATGACGTCGGTAATATCGATTGTGCTTGTGTATTTATTGACGAAAGTTCGTCCTCTTTTCGTCAGTTCGTCAGTTGTTCTTCAACATATTGTACAGATGTACAGATGTAGATCGTGGACTTTGATCTACTGTGTTCAGAGTTCAGCATGTTTGAAACCAGAAATCGGGGGCCGTCACTCTGCTTTGTTCTGTTGTAGGCTGTCGTTCAATCGGTTGGATGCCAAACGCGCAGTCCCCATGTCTTGTCATCTGCAAAAGGGTGTGTGCTTGGTGTTCCCCACACAATCAGACAGTAATGATCACGTTGTGGAACCAGTATGGTTTTTGTGAAACTGGTGTTATTGACAAGGCCTTCCTCTTCTATTCCGTCTTCACTCCACAGTGCCCACTGTTCAAGTCCCATCCAATGGCTGCTTTCAATGGTGAGATCGATCCACATAAGCCGTTCAGCATTTAATCGATTGGAGAGTGTCAACAGTGGTCCATTCCCTGTACTGTAGGATCGATCTAAGAGGGCACGTTCTGGACTGGATTCATCTAGTGTTGAATCGAACCATGTCCAAGGTCCAATGGGTAGACTTTGTCGAAAGTCACATTGAGACTGTAGGGTGGTTACGGTTGGATTTGGCAACCAAATAAAATCTGGTGCATTCCACAACGAAGTCGACAGTTCATCATAAAGTGTATTGGTAATGCCCGAGAGTCGTTGTCGTCCAGTGGCTTGCGTCACCAAATCCACCATCGGGAGTGCAGAATCCAACGCTCCAAAAGCCGCTTGATCCGTAGATGTCCAGGGCCACGAAACAATTTCCTCATTGGAGAGTAGCCCCGTTTGCACATGGTCGGTTGGAATTGGAAGTGCCAATGGGATGTATTCTTGGGTTGGAGGAACCACATTTTGCCCAAGCAATCGAATGTGTTCTGCACCCAGTCCGATGGACTCCCACAAGGGTTCTGATAATGATCGATGACTGATGAATGGAGGGGCATCTGTTCTGAAGTGTAGGCTGCTGTGGTGTTGTGTATCTATCATTTCCGATACATCGATCTGAATTCGAGGGTGGGTTGTCAGGTAATCGGATGTCATGGCTGGAAGGGCGACGGGTTCTGCTGTCAGTCCAGCCCAAACGGTACTGGGTTGCTCCAGATCGTGCAGGGGATGAATAAGGCCTTCTTTGGGAATGTATATGGAACGGTCATTGGTGATCCAGATACCATCTGTTGTGTTTCCATTCATCAGTAGTTGAATCCCAAGAGACCCACACGTTCCCAACTCCCAATCGCTCATGTCGGTGTTTATAGCATCAACCAGACGTGGTTCACTGTCTAGACACCCCTCTGCTCCTAATCTAATAAGGGTTGTTTCTGGAGGTGGTGATATTTGGTCGGCGTCATCTAGCCAAATGCGACCGATCCAGTCATCATTTTCACTAAAACAATCCATCCATTCAGCATCATCATCCAATGTGCTTCGTTCAATGTTGATTTCCGAAAGCCAATCGGCGGAGTGGTTTGCTAGGTCAAGTTGTGTCCATTTAGAGAGTATGATATCTCCACCCAGATCCAATACGTCCTCAGCCGTCCACTGTACTACTCCATTCCACTGTGGTATTTTTTGTCGTGGATGGAGTTGCTGACCATACACTTCGGCATCGGGTTTGGGTCTCCAAATCCAGTCTATTGACCCATCGATGTGTAGAGTCGCCTCATTGGGCTCAAGCCACAGTGAGACTTCCGTATTTGAAGCAAGGGTAAGTGTAAAACCAGATATCTTTGAATCCTCAAATGGGGCAATGTTGACAACAGATTGAACCACTCCATCTTTATAAGGTAAGACCTCGAGGACACTGTCTCCCAACGTATCGGGTGGGTTGTTGAGGTCTACAAGTGCCAAATCAATTATTCCACCACCGGTCCCTTCTTGCCTTGCCAAAGAAGAACCAACATCTCGAAGAATCAATCGGATTCTGTTGTTTTCCAGAATCCAATCACCACGTCCACCGTGTCCTCCAGCAATTTCTTCATCGCCACACAGGAGAGAGTGTGTTCGCACTTCATTTTCCAACAGGACTCGAGGATCGCAGGATGGTTCCGTTAATTGACTGGACACTGGGTAGGAACAAGCCCCGCCCAGTGTCCAATACCCACAAAGGAATCCGATTAGTCTTCGAATGTGATGCTCACAAAGTCAGTGCGGATCTTCTTCGACCAACTGGGGGGAACATTTCCTGTTTGAACGATGAAGTCACGGGCTTTACCTGCTTTCATAGGAGGCCGAATACGCCCCAACTCAGGTTCTGCTTTGGCATACGAAGGATCGTCAAAAACAAACATTCGTTGACAATAATCACCACATCCAATCACAGTGAAGTCTTTGCGATCGACAATCATTCCATCGGCATCCAAAAAGGAAAGACGAAGACGGAGTGACTTAATGTCTTTGTCGCCAGCATTTGTAATCTTCGTAGAGAATTCCCAACCGTTGAGTGGTCCGTTTTCATCTCCAGACAAATTGATTTGCGTTTTTTCAATGGGATCCATTTTGAGATCTTTCAGATACTTTGCAACTGTCAATCGTTGTTTGGCAATGCGAACATCTTTTGGGGATTCAACTTTGTACTCTTCAATGAATCGTTCCCAATCTTCAATGGCGTTGCTGTCTAATGCAATGTTCCACAACGCATCTTTGCGTTCTGCAATCATGTCACGATAGGTTTTCTTTGACGGTGGATCTTTCTTGAACCGGTTTAAGTATGCATCAAAGTCTTCTACGTTTTGACTGGCTCGTGCCTTTTCAACCATCAAGCGTTCGATGGCCATTCTGGCTTCGAATACTCGAGCAGATTTACCATTCTCTGTGATGAACTGTTCGAATGCTTCGACAGTGTTTGTTCGCTGTGCATCTCCGAAAGGATCTGAACATCCAAGCTGAGAAAAAGACAATACGAGAGCGAGTGGTAACCACTTCATAAGACCTCCGAGATCAAATTGTTTCAAGCAGTCTAACACAATTCGATCAAAGTGATTTAGCCAACCACTTCCATGCCTTCTTCTGATGGTGGATTGAGCAACATTTGCCATGCTGTTTTGGCAGATCGAATGAATTCGTCTCTACTTTTGAGCCTAGAAACAGACTTCATAATGAAACTCGGGCGGTAGTAGAAGCGTAGATACGCTACGCGTGTCCAGCGTTGAATCTCTTCATCTGTCAAGTCACACAAAGGCCGTGGGATTGGTTCGTCCGTGCCGTTGGCAATGTGTTCACGCCAGTAGTCTCGACCGTGCGTTCTTAACAACATGGTGTACATCTCTGTAGCAGGCATCGGCGTTACTTTGGAGAACTGTGCGTAATCTAAATCCAAGTCGAGGGCCAATCGAATGGTTTGACGAATACTGATTTCATCTTCGTAAGGATTGCCAAGCATGAAGTATCCAAAAGTGTGGATTCCATGTTTTTTGGTTCGACTGATGACGTCGTGGTACATCTCAATAGAGGTGGATTTACGCAATGTGTGTAGAATTTCACGATTGCCGCTTTCAATTCCGTAATAGATACGCGTACATCCAGCAGAAGCCATCGCCTTAAGAACATCATCCGTGATGCAGTCGACTCGCGTTCGTGCTGCCCACACAATATCCAACTTTCGTCGTTTGATTTCATCACAGATATCGATGACGCGTTGTTTGCGTATGGTAAAACTTGAATCGAAAAAGTCCAGTTCTCGGATGCCGAATTCTTTGACGCACATTTCCAACTCATCCACAACATTCTTAGGAGATCGTGGTCTAAACGTTTTGGATCCTTGTTCACAAAAGATGCATTTGTAAGGGCATCCTCTGGACGTGATGAACACGCTAAAGTTTTTGTATTTTGAAATGAAGGAGTAATACCGTTCATTGTCTAGGAGATGACGAGCCGGAAATGGACTTTCATTTACATCGACTTCAGCCTCGCGTGGTGTAACGATTACATCACCATTGTCTTTCTTGTATGCGATGCCCCGTACTGTAGAAAGATCTTCTCTTTTCGTGATCGCTTTCAATAGGCTCGGCAGAGATTCTTCCGCTTCTCCTGTGACAGCATAATCGATGTCGGGATAGCCTAGTGTTTCTTTCGCATAGATGGAACAGTGTACACCGCCAACAATCACAGGGATGTCCACAAGCTTTTTGATGGCTTTGATCCAGTCGAGAGACTGAAAGAACAGATAGGTGGTCAATGTATAACCAACAAAGTCCGGTCCAAACTCATTCAATCTGCGAACGGTTTCCTCTAGAGAAAGATCCTCGGCGTGGGCATCAATGAGCAAGACTTCACACCCTGCCTTTTCAAGAATTCCAGCAACGTAGAGCAACGACAAGGAGGGGAAAATACCGTAGTTTTCCTTTACGGTTTTGATGCCAGGTTCATTTTTTACTGGTCCGTAAGGAGGGTATACCAAAGCGAATTTAAGACCAGACAGATCGTGTCGAGAAGAGGACATGAGTCACCAGAAAAGGGTTGGGATGTCATTAATTGTAAATCAGTGTATCATACTAAGCCACTGCACTTTGCTTCCAATTCTTAATTTCTGTAAATTGTCTGTTTGATCCATGACCATTTTTTAAATGGTTGTTACACTTTTGAACAATGACATGATCGATTATTGTACGATGATGTCACAACAAAAATGAGGTGAACCATGATGGTATTGTTGCCAGAAGGAAGAGCGATAAACAATCCCGATACGATTAAAATGATGAAGATCATGCCCAGTAATCTTAGTGGTAAGCAATTATTCGTTGTTTCGATTAAGCTGGATGATGATTCTGAACTGATGATAAAAAATTGTGCATCAGAATCCGAAGCGATTGAATTGGCAGATCATTGTACTGATTTGATCAATGCTGCCGAGGATGGGGATGCAGATTCTGATGATGACAGTGATAGTGATGCGGCATCAGAAGATGAATCTGCGGATGACAGTGACGAAGATAGCGATGATGATAGCGATAGCGATGATGACAGTGAAGACTCTTCCTCAGATTGGGACAGTGAGTAATCATGGTACTGCTTCCACAAGGCAAAATCATCAACAATCCAGATACTGTCAAATTGGTGAAGGTATTGCCAACGACGCTTGGAAAAGAATCCTTCTTTGTGGTAACAATCAAGTTGGATGATGATTCTGAGTTGATGGTGGAAAGATGTCCGACTCGAATGGAAGCAGAACGGATAGCCGATCAATGTTGTCGATTGTTAAATGGCGAGGAAGTAGAAGAAGTGCCCTCCTTTGTTGAAGAGGACTCTGTTGACAGTGAAGAGCCGTCTGAGGATTCTTCAGACGATTCTTCTTCAGATTGGGATGATTCATCGGAAGAGGTCTCCAAAGAAGAAACCCCTCCGAAAAGTCAAGAAGCAGACGAAGAATCGAGTTCTTGGGGAATGTCTTCCGAAGATACTTCACCAGCACCGAGTAAACCACAGAAAAAATCGTCTAAGAAGCCTGTGATTCAAGAACCATATGAAGAATCTGCAGAATCTTCCAAGGTTTCCAAAAAGCAGAAAAAGAAAAAGTCCGCTGTGAAAATGAAATCGATGTCCGAAACGCCAACCGATGCCACAAGTGGCGCATCTCCTAATAAAGATAAAACGCTTGAGGCCCCAGTTCCAAAGCAAGTGCCCAGAGTAACATCCTTTATTGAAGGGGATTCCGATGAATGGATACCAGACAATGGATTGGATGACTGGTATGAATAACCGTAATATTGAAAATTTTGAACAAAAATAAGAACGTACAAGTGGTGTGAACCACTCTATTTCCGGAGAATAGACATGTTGGTAAAATTGATTTCTGGTGCCAGTGTTAATCCAGACACTTTAAAGCACATCTACATAGAGCAAAAAACAGTCGGTGGCAAAAAAACATGGATTGTTCAACTCAAGTTGGATGACAATACCATTCACCCGATTGCATATTATGGTGACAAAGAGGAAGCGATGAATTGTGTGAAGGTGTGTGTCAAGAATATCAACGCCGCAGAGTAAATACACAAGTACATCAGCCATTGAGTTGGGTAAAAGATGTGCTTATACGTTTGTTTTTGAGAATAACAAGTGTTTGTAATTACAGATTGTTGAATATAGTTATAATTATTATAAACAAAACCGGTTTTCTACTCGAAAAACTAAAAAATATGAAATTTCTGCCATTTTTTCTTCTATAATCAGATATATATAAAATACGGGTAGGTAATAAAATAATACCAAACCTGCACAATTTTAAATTTGTATAAATATAGAGGTATTTGTGACTGAAATTAAAAATATTAAAGTAAAAAACAGTTGGAACAAAAATGATCTGACAATTTTGTTGGCAAATGAAGCTGGAATTCCAAAAGTCCATGCTGCTCGATATATCAATATTGTTACAGAAACCATCGCAGAAGCTTTAGAAGAAGGTAAGAAAGTGACCATCTCAGATTTTGGCACCTTTCAAGTGTCTGAGCGTCGTTCGTTCAATGGTCGAAATCCCAAGACAGGAGATCCTCTCAGTGTACCGGTTCGTCGTATTCCTGTTTTTCGCGCGGGCAAAAAATTGAAACGTTGCTTGAATCATCCTCAGGTAAAAACATGTGGTTTGGTGGATGTAAATAAAGTCAAGTTGGTCTTTTCTAAGACAATGGACATTGAACAATCATTGTTGTTGGATACTTCTGCGTATGAAGTCTTGGTGGATAAAAAGTCTGTTGGGCCCATTGTCAAGATCGGTATTGAAGATAAAAATACTGTTGAACGTGGTGGTGTCAACGTAGAAGGCGTGACCAGTATCGTGCTTACTTGTTCAGGACCTTTGCGTGGTAAATCACTCGATGTTCGGTTCTGTAAAGAACTGAAAGATATAGATGGCAACCTCGTCAACTTAGACAAACAATAGAGAATAGACAAACAATAGAGAATAGACAAACAATAGAGAATGATGACATTACTGGAGCAATCCTAGAAAATGTCAAAATCTTGAATCGAGTGTATCATCGATACTGAAAACCTTTTCGGGGTGTGTTACAACAACTCCAAAAGGTTTTTTGTACGTTGGAGTGTATAATGATTTGGTTTGTATTGGCGTGTGGTCCTAAGAATCCTGAACAACCTTCTGCTAACACAGAAGTAGACACAGTAGAGAAGGTAGTGCAGTCGGTAGTAGAAGACACGCCGTCTGATATTCCCGCAGTGATTTTGGATGGTGTATCCATTTCTGTAGAATGGGATGATGGAGACACCTTTCATGGTAAAACAACTGATGGCACCAAAATAAAAGCACGGTTGGCAGGATACAATACCTTGGAATCGTATGGACCAGTTCATCAATGGGGTGAATGGACGGCAAAAGAATTGTATGGGTTTGCCAAGGAGTCAGGTGTCTTTGCATCGAAAACGGTTTGGGAATGCACAGATACCAAGCAAGGTGGTGGGTATGGTCGTGTTTTGGTGGACTGTCCCGAACTGCGTAAGGCGATGCTAGAAGCAGGGTACGCACATCCTTTTTCGATTGGAGGACCTGCACCAGAGGTTGATTTACAGGCCATGCGAATTGGGATGGAAAACAAGGCGGGTATTTGGGGTAAAGGAGTACCGAGTGTACTGATTACGTCATTGCACTCTCAAGATGAGAAGCCTGATAAAGAAGTGTACAATCGTGTTTGTGATCTTCAAACAGGAGAATGTGCCGAACGTGTTCATACCGAAACGTATGAAATGTGTCAGACAGTGTGCATCGAAAATGGGTGTATGATTTATGTGCCCTACAAACAACGATATGGAGATAGTCGCGCGGAGTGTTTACGCTAAGGTCTGAGTATGAGAGCGAGGGGTATTCATCGATAGACTTTGCTGTTGTCTGTGTTAGGTTGAGATAAGCATGACAATAGAGGTATAGCATGGTTTCTAAACGTCGATTTTTTATTTGGTTTTTGATTCTCACATGGATTGGGTTGGGAGCCTTGTTGTCTATGATCGTAGACTGGCAATGGTTCGATAGTGTCGGATATCTAGACTTCTTCCAGACAAAACTGTCCATGCAGATTGGCTTATGGTTGATGTTTTTCGTACTCAGTTTTGGCTATGTTTTTTGGCAGATCGGTGTGGCCGCCAAGAGTGACAGTTTTAAGTGGATTTATATTGAAGATCACTTTGAAATAGAGATGTCTGAAGAAAGTTGGCACAGTGTTTTTAAAGCCACTCATTACGGATTGTCAATCTTACCATCGATTTCTTTTGCCAACTTTGCCTCAGACCAGTGGTTGCGTGGACTCGCATTGTTGGATCCTGTGTCTTTTGACAAAACCGATCCCATTTTTGGACTCGATTTTGGATTTTATGTATTTCAGCTGCCGATGATTAATTTCATTTCCAATTGGGCCTTGTTTATTGTATTTATTACCATCGTTATCACGGCTTCACAGCACTTGATGCGAGATGTATTTTTTGGTGGTGGCGAAGGCTTTACGGATTGGGCTCGTCGACATTTGTTGTTGCAAGGTTCGTTTTACTTCGTTTTGTTAAGCATTGATTGGGTTTTGGAACGGTATGATGTACTGTTTTCCCAGGGGCAAGGATTGGTTTGGGGCGCTGGATATGCAGATCTCAATGCGCGGATACCTTCCTTTTGGATCATGTCAGCGGTGGCGTTGTGTGTTGCAGGACTGTTGTTCCGTCTTCGTAGCAATCCATCAAGACTTTCTGCTGTCAGTGGCGTTGTTGGATATTTCTTTTTGCATGCCGTTTGTGTTTGGGTTTGGCCTGAGTTGATTCAAAACTTCATGGTGGCTCCCAATGAGATTGAATACGAACGCCCCTATTTAGAACACAATATTGAAACCACAAAATGGTCCTATGCATTGGATCGCATACAAGTCAAACCATTTGAAGTGGATGAGGAGTTGGATTGGGAAACGGTTCAAGACAATCCATTGACGATCAATAATATTCGAATATGGGATGATCGTCCGTTGTTGACGACGTATGGTCAGTTGCAAGAGATTCGTACGTACTATGACTTCTACGATGTTGATATTGACCGTTATGTTCTCGATGGCGAATTGCGACAAGTCATGTTGTCTGGTCGTGAACTCAATTATGGGAATGTTTCCAGTCAAGCTCAATCTTGGATCAATGCGCACTTTCAATATACCCATGGGTATGGTTTGACAATGAGTCCTGTTAATCAAGTGAGTCAAGAGGGACAGCCTTCTTTGTTCATCAAAGATATCCCTCCTCAAAGTAGTATTGATATGGAGGTTTCCAGACCAGAGATTTACTTTGGAGAATTGACAAACCAATATGTTGTTGTCAACAGTGATGTTGAAGAGTTTGACTATCCGAAGGGAGACGAAAACGTCTATACCAAATATCAAGGAGAGCAAGGTGTCTCTTTAGGGTCGTTCATGCAACGTCTCTTATATGCTTGGTATTTTGGGGATATTGAAATGATCTTGTCCAATTACATGCTTCCAGAGTCCCGTTTGTTGTATCGCCGCAATATTGTGTCTCGAGTGAAGATGCTGGCTCCTTATTTGGTATTTGACAGTGATCCTTACATGGTTCTTTCTGAAGGTAGATTGGTTTGGATGATTGATGCATACACCACTACAGACGATATTCCTTACTCAGAGCCGTACCCTGGACGTCGTTTTAATTACATTCGAAATTCTGTGAAGGTGATTGTTGATGCGTATGAAGGCTCTGTTGATTTTTATGTAGCAGACGAATCTGATCCGTTGGTACAGTTTTATCAGTCTTCCTTTCCAACAGTATTTCAGTCGATGGATGATTTTCCTGAGGACTTGCGTTCTCACATCCGATATCCAGAAGACTTTTTTGATGTACAGGCTTGGATGTACCGTGCATATCATATGAATGATGTCACTGTATTTTACAACAAAGAAGACATGTGGAGTTTGCCAACAGAATTGTACAACGGCAAAGAAAGGCGTATGGAGTCCTATTACTTGATTATGAAGCTGCCCCAAGAAGATGCAGCGGAGTTTGTATTGTTGTTGCCTTTTGTTCCGCAAGGAAAAGACAATATGATCTCATGGTTGGCTGCGCGTTCTGACGGTGAACAGTATGGAAATCTCATTTTGTATCAATTTCCAAAACAAAAAATGATTTATGGTCCGCGTCAAATCGAATCTCGTATTGATCAGGATCCTGAAATCTCCAAACAGATTACCTTGTGGTCTCAATCGGGTTCTGCAGTGGTCCGCGGGAACTTATTGGTGATTCCAATCGAAGATTCTTTGATGTATGTTGAGCCACTCTATCTACAGGCTGAATCTAGTCAGATGCCAGAACTCAAACGCGTCATTGTGGCGTATGAAAATACGATCATCATGAGAGAAGATTTGTCGACGGCTTTGCGAGAGGTGTTTGGTGCGGATCTTCCATCAACTGTTTTAGAGTCTCAAGGAACAATAAGGCAAGAACAGGATGGAAATGATGTAGATGTCTTGTCCAACGGAGTTGAACGTTCCATTTCGGAGAGCGTTCTAGAGGCCAATCGGTTGTTTGAAAGCGCACTGGATGCTCAGCGTCAAGGGAATTGGGCACGATATGGTCAGGAAGTTCAGCAGTTGGGATTGTTGTTGAAACAACTTTCCACAGAGCCTCAAGGCTCAGTAGAACAGGCTGAAGGCACAAAATCGGATTCTGAAACAGAAATGTTGAAGGAGCCAGTGTTGGATACTCCATAAGAGGTTTCTATGACGGTATGTCCTACTCGACTGCACATTATTTGGTTGGGCTCAATGCCTCCAAATACGACACGTCATCCACACCGTCGTCGTTTGCTAGAGTGGGTTGAACTCAATCCAACATGGGACATATGGATCTGGACAGATCGTATAGATCGAGAATCTGAGAAGTTGAACCAATGGTGCAGTGCACATGGCTTGCAACATCGCTCGATATGGTCTTCAGAAGTTTTGCTGTGGGGAACGGAAGAATCCACTGTGAAATCTCAAGTTAAACAGATGTTTTTTGCAAACGCATCAGATTTATTGCGGTTGCGTATTTTGTATCAATGGGGTGGTGTCTATGTGGATTCGGATGTCGAACCCACTTCTTTTGCGAATATTACATTGCCACTTGGTATTGGGTTGTCCATGCAACGAAAGGGAGATTATCTCGATTCGATAGCACCACATGTTATCGCATCTGTTCAAGGTCATACCTTGTTGCAACTTGCATTGTGGCAAGGCGTGTCAAATTGTGTACTTCAAGTAACTATAGACGAACAAGATTTTCGATTGTCTGATGATCCAACAGAGAGATTTGGGGGTACGTTGGTGTTGACTGGTGATATCTTGCGCCCAGCATTGCTCCATGTGTTTGGATTACTTGAGGGTAGTGGATGGGGATGGTCACCTTGGTTAGAAGCATTGAGACTACCCTTTTCTTTGGTTCACCGTCAAGAACACACTTGGCTAGAACATACAGAGAGAATGACAGACCAACTATTTTTTCCACCGACATTGGGTCTTGCGATTGCCCAAAGCTGGACGAATCAAGCCCTAACTTCAATTTTACACTGGACGGCTCAATACAGCGAAGGTTGGATGATTGAACTTGCCACACAAACAGTGCTTCCATTTGAAAATTATTTTGGATATTCACCACAAGGTGCCGCCATTAAACTTGGTCGATCTTCAGATATTATAAAAGAAGTACCTTCAATCTAGAATATTCAGTATTATGCTATTCATTTAATCAACACATATGTTGTATATGTGATGTTCAAATCCGATATAGTATTCTTTATGATAGATCGCATACGTAAATTCTTTTTGTTGACGGTGAATCCAGATGCTTTACCGACCAATCACGGTGCAACATTGGTTGCGAATACCGCATTTTTAACGGTTGGTGTGATAGGGGCAATTGTACTCATCACGGCATTGGTTTTGGGTGAGCAGGATGTCGTTATAGTTGCAGCAACGGTTGGTATTGTAGGTGCGATAACAGGGTATGTCCTGTGGAAAAATGGACATGTGGTACTGGCAACAATATTGCATGCAGGAGGGTTGGTCTTTTCCGGTACGATTGCTTTTTTGGGTTTGCAAACCATTGGTGGACCGACAGGTATTTTGTTGTTGGCTTCTGTCATCACGGCGGGTGGATTCTTAGGCTGGAAAGGTGCTATTGTTGATGTCTTATGTGTATTTTGTTGTGGTGTGGCAGTATTGCTGTTTGGTGACGAACTGCGACTTCTTCTCGGATGGTCGTCAGAGCCATTTGTTCTCCCTGAAGATTTGGTTCAACTCTTTGTTTTTTTAAGTATTCCAGCATGGGGTGCATATGTTGTTGCTGTTGATGCCTCCAATCGCCAAGCATGGAAGTCTTCGTATGCAAACAAGCAACGACTGGAGAAAGTCAATGCACAACTTCAACAGTCTCAACAACAACAGGCAAAAGTTGCTGCGTTGGGATTGCAGGCTCTACAAGATGTGCCACTGAAGGATATTGAAGATTCTTGTCGAGATGTATTTGTGGAGGTTGTTCCCAATGCCGAATGCTTTTGGCCTCCTTCAAAAGCGTTGACGGACGAGGAGATCCAAGCGTTGTCTCTAGATGTTGATATCGAGTATGCCCTCTTTGTAGACGGGTTAATGCAGATTATATCTACTAGACGGCTTCGAGAAGCATTGATAGCTGAACGAGCTCGATTGGCATCTGAACTGCAAAAAGAACAACGGATGGAATCGCTTTCTAGAATGGCCGGTGGTGTTGCTCATGATTTTAACAATGCCTTAATGGTTGTAATTGGTATTGGAGATGATTTGTTGATGACCTCTTCATTGACAGAAAAATCGAAAAAAGGAATAGAAACCATATTGTCTGTGTCTCGTCACATTTCAGATATGACAACACAGTTGTTGTTGTTCGCCAAAGGGTTGCCGATAAAAGAGTCTTTGGTGAATGTCAATCAGATTGTAGAAGGGATGACATTGGTGTTGCAACAGATGGTACCAACAGGTGTTACCCTTTCGATAACAGTGTCCGAAACCCCTGCAATTGTACGGCTGCCACTAGAGCAGATTGAACGAATGGTGTTAAACTTGGTTCGCAATTCATCGATGGCATATGAAGGTCGAAGTCAGGGGCATATTCAGGTTGTGGTATATGTTGAACGGGTTGAGAATACATTATTGAAAGATGTGGCTGTGTGTATTCAGGTGCAAGATGACGGTGTTGGTATGGATGAACAAACACTTGAAAGGGCAATCGAACCCTACTTTAGTATTCGTGGAAGTACTGGATTGGGGTTGTCGACAGTTCACGGTCTTATAGAGCAAGCAGGTGGTGTTCTCGAAATAACGAGTCAAGTAGGCAAAGGGTCGACCGTAAGGTTGTGTATGCCGGCTACAAGTGAGCAAGATATTAAAGGAACGATAAAGCCATTGAAGCATGCTTTGCGTAAAGGAACGATTCTCTTGATTGATGATGAACCATTGGTTAGAAGCTCTGTCAAGGTCTTATTGGAAAACCTAGGTTGGCATGTACTGAGTGTTTCTGGACGAGAAGAAGCCTTTTCGATTGTTGAACAGGATGTACAACTGGACGTGGTTGTGTGTGATGTTCGTCTTAACGAGGAATCTGGGTTTGATCTGATCAATAAGTTGCAGGAGAATGGATTGACTGCATCTGTACTGTACATTACGGGCTTTGCGACCAATGCAACAGAAACGCTTGCGCAGAACGAAAATCTACTCGTTAAGCCATTTTTGAGTCATGACTTGAATCTGGCCATTCAACGATTGTTAGAACAGGTTTGATGTATCCACAGTGTGTTGGGACAAATGTGAGTTTTGAAATCGATGGTCATTGGTGACTTCCGGACCCAACCATGTCGGTGGTGTGAAAGCAGTATTCAAACTTGGAAGTTCTATTTCTGCCAAGATTAAACCCTTGTTGTGGTCTAAAAACTCATCGATTTCCCATGTAAGAGATCCAAACTGTATGAGGTGGCGTATTTTGTGTACTCGACCTGGAAGACACAAGGTTTCCAACATTTCTTGTGCATGGCTTTTTGGAATGTCGTATTCATATTCAGGTCGTGCACCATTGACACTCAGTCCTTTTATTGTGACTTTACCCTCGTTACCCCACAATCGAACACGTACAGTTCTATATTTATCGTTACAAAGATATCCTTGTTGGATTTCGACTTGTTCATTGGATGAGATCCGCCAATCATCAGAGAACAAGACGTATTTTCGTTCAATTTCTATGGGCACGAAAAACCTCCAATTGGATAGTTAATTGTAAAGAGAGTTGGGAATGGTATGGATTGTGGCTACATTCTAACCATGCAAACTGTTGGATTGCAATGTATGGAGCACAAATGAATTTTTTACTGTGGTGTTTACTGTGGGTAGTCGGCAACGCTGTCGCACAAGAAAACGACGTCAACTCAAATGCTGTTGCGCCTGAATCTGCTCCGCCGGTTGATCCGGATGCGTTGCAAGAGTGGTGGAAAGCCGCGGGTAAACTGCGTCTCGGAGATACGGCATATAGAGTGACCGATTCAGTTCAGTTTAAAGATGGCGTTTGCGATGTGAAACTCAATAAAGGGATGTTGATTCCTGTTTATACGGGTACTGCGCCAGTATCGGAAAGGGTGGTTGGCGTCGTATTTGTTGGAGATGGTGATTTGTCTGTTCGATTTCCAGAACGAGCAGATGCATGGTCGTTCGCAAATCATATGGTGCGGTTGGGAGACAAGGAACGCTCAGAGATGGCTGCGATTGCAGGACGACGATCTAATTATTCTGTTGCAATTGAACAAGGGCTAATCTTGTCTGCAGATCCACGTGTACAAAAGTTGATTTACAATCTCGAACCTGTTGGTGGTGGTGTATTGTTTACGGAAACACAAGATGGTGAAGCTGATGCAACGTACATCGTAACAGAAAAAAGAGGTAAACTGCGGACTCGAATTATTGCTACGAATGTTCTTGCAGACAGGGCAGATGCTCTTCAACGATTGGGATTGGATCCACGTGCAATGCTTCGTCAAGATAGACTTTTGCAAGAAGAATTGGGGTTTCCAGGACACTATGTACGTGCAATTGGTGAATGGCGAACCAAGGATCGTTATCATGTGGCAGGCCAAGGCACCGCTGTATCCTCAATGGATTACGATAAGTGGATGAGCTGTTATCGTGACGGTAGAGACGAAGCTGGTTTGGGATATCGTGCCATAGCTTTTAGTCATGGACAAGATCTGGATAAGAGACAACATTTTCAACGGTTTAGCGGATTGCCTTTCATGAGTGCGACCGAAGGAGAGTTGG
>Ga0115559_1001129_pt1 | contig 17688 bp, 10 predicted proteins | sample COGITO_mtgs_1105_3_FD_87281 | JGI IMG/M metagenome (GOLD analysis project Ga0115559, IMG submission 87281) | Pelagic marine microbial communities from North Sea - COGITO_mtgs_110506 | ecosystem: Environmental > Aquatic > Marine > Epipelagic | place: Germany:Helgoland, sampling site Kabeltonne... | reverse complement strand
GCGAATCTACTCTAGCTTTGTCAAAGGCTATTCTACAATGTCTGTGATACTGCACCCCAAAGCGTCTTAGTTTTCAGGGTTTGAACCGTCGAGGCTCTCAAGTACCGCGTCTCGGCGCATCGCAGGCTTCGGCTCTAGGTCGGCAAGTGGCTGCTAAGCAGTCACGTCCGACCACGGCTTCCGAATCACGCGCACGTTTTCCTTCCTCAGTGTGTAGCCGCAGCTATCAAAATGTTCGAGCACCTCGATACATAAATTGCGGCCAATCCCCGTTTTGTCTCTGAAGTCGATCACGCTAAACCCATAGCCCTCACTCGCTGTCATGAGTTCGTTCGCGGTGGTTGCAAGTTCTGCCAGCGTGGCGGGCAGATAAAATCTATTGTCTGCTATTTTCACTACTATTCCCGAGCGCGCGCAGTGCTGCAGAATCCGCTCGACCGCTTTGAGCGGAATCCCTGTTGCGTCGACGATCTCTCGGGTTCGCGGCGGTGTGATGCCGCCGCGCGCGAGTAGCGGCGCTATTTTTATATCGAACTCCTGGCGTTCTTTACTGACCTGAGCACGGTGTGTAGCGAGCGCAACAAAGCCTCCATCGCGGCGCAAGCTGCCTTTCGATAGAAGCGTAGCGATTAATCCTGCGAGCACCGGCGCAGGGACGCTCGGTTGCAAGGCGCGTGCGATTGCTGATTCGAGTAATCCTGCTTCACTAGGCTGTTCGGCATGAAAATTCTGCAGCACATCGGTGAGTCGCGCAGTCAAAGAATCCGCGACTGGCGCGCCGAAAAGACGAGGAAAGGGGGAACCTTCGATAGGCATCTCTAAAGGCGCGGGTGACTGTTGCCGTGCTTGCCGAAGGCAGGCGTCGATAGCCGCTGGCGCGAGATTGCGCACGAGCGCAAATTGCTCGAGCGCGATGCCATAGGGTGCGACAGCAAGCACCGCCTCGATAGCGGCGCGGCTTTCGTTCTGATACGCCCTTAGCAGGGCGAGTCTCTCAGAACTAGCTCTGCCCCGCTTAGGCACCTCTGTGTCTATGACTTTGCCACCGCCTAGCGAAAACTTAGCTGCCGGGTCGCGGAGTATAAAACGGTCGCCCCAATGGCAGGCAATCGGCTCGTCGAGGCTTAATTGATAGAGTGAGGCATTTCCATCGAGTTTGCGCACGCGGGCGAGGCGATGCGCAGCGCCAATGTGAAGGTGATAGTCGACGCCAGACTTTAGCGGCGTTGCCGAATCGAGAAGGGTCAGATGTGTATCGATGCGAATGACACTGCGTTTAGCGGCGCCGAGCCAATCCCCGCGGGTGATGTCATTGTGGCCGATACTGACGCTTAATGCCGCGCGTTGACCAGCACTGAGAGTCTCACATTCGTTCCGGTCGATACGTATCCCTCGGACTCGCACTTGCTCGCCTGTGCTGCAATGAATGAGGACATCTCCCTGTTTAATTCTCCCTGCTGATAAGGTCCCAGTCACGATCGTGCCGATGCCCTTGGCCGTGAAACTGCGATCGACAGAGAAGCGCGGATGCTGATCGAACGAGTCTTTATCTATCCGCTGTTGAAAAGCGAGCGCATTCAAATGCTCGGTGAGTTCGGGAACGCCCGCGCCGCTGAGATTGTCTATTCGAAAGAGAGGTGCCGCACTGAGGCTCGTGCGCGCAAGCAACGCTGCAACCTCTGCCTCGACAGCAAGAAGTCTTTCCGGCGAACAGTGATCAATTTTGGTCAGCGCGATCGCGCCCCTGGTGATGCCTAACAGATCCAGAATAGCGAGGTGTTCGCGCGTCTGCGGCATAATGCCGTCGTCGACGGCAATAACCAGCAGCGCGGCGTTAACCGCGCTCACGCCCGCGAGCATGTTGTTAATAAAATCACTATGCCCCGGTACATCGACGAAGCCGAGTGTTGTCGCACTTTGCGATTCGCCGCCCGAATGGCGGTAGGCGAAGCCTGTATTGATGGTCAAGCCCCGCGCTTTTTCTTCGGCGAGTGTGTCGGTGTCGGTGCCTGTGAGCTGCCGCACAAGAGACGTCTTGCCATGGTCGACATGGCCTGCCGTGGCAATAACAAGGAATTGGCGTGGTGAATTGACTGCGTTCATCGTGGGTACTGCTGTTTTGTGACTCAAGCTTAAGCCAAATAAACACGTGTTGTTGGAGAGTCCAAGCCCGCACCTTAACGGTAACGGCACGCTACGGCAAGGCGCGCCGACATGCCTATGCAGTTTAGTTAAGCGCCGCGGGACGTGCTCGAGCGATAGCGACAACAAAGCAGGCGAAAATTGCAGCGGCGAGTAAGAAACCCGCATTAAAAAAACCATTCGCAAGGTTCACAATGCCTAGGCCAATCGCGCCAGAGAAGAGGGCGTAGTAGGCAAAGGCGAGCAGAGTTTTGTGAATGACAGCACCTTCCTTGCCAACTAATCCTACGACCGCCGAGGCTGCCACCACATTGTGCACGCAAATAATATTGCCCGCGGCGCCACCTACAGCCTGCAGCGCGACAATCCAGAGAGGGTCGTAGCCGATACGCTCACCCACTCCAAACTGAAAAAGAGAAAACATCATATTGCTCACGGTGTTGCTGCCCGCAACGAAAGCGCCGAGGCCGCCGATAAAAGGTGAGAAAAGAGGCCACGCTGATCCGGTAAGTTCCGCGACGCCCTCGGCTAGTGCTAGTGGCATCTGTTCGTAGCCGGCGGCGCCACTGCTCGAATTAATAAAGACCTGCACCATCGGAACGGTAAAAATAAGCGCCATCGAGGCGGGCGCAAGGGTTTTTAACGAGTCGGCTACGCCGTGGGAAAATTGGGTAAATGGAAGCCGGTGCAAGCCAATGGTAATAACGGAGGCAAGGATAAAGATGCTGCCCGGCGACCATAGTGGCTGAAACGACGCTGATATTGTGCTGCCCAAAAGCTGTGGCCAGGCCCATGTCACTAGCGGATGTGCGCTGCGCAGCACTGATTCGAGATCGAGTATCCGCAGCCGTGTAATCACCAGCAGTACGGCAATCACCACATAAGGAGACCAGGCGCGCAACAGGCTCATCGTCGGCGCAGAGTCATCACTGTCCTGATTGGCAGGGGCGGCTAGAGAGCTGCTCCAGTCGGGATCCCATGCCGAGCGCTCAGGGAAGTGCCATTCGCTTCCGGCGGCAGGCATGAGAAAACCTCGTTTAGCTGCTGGCACGACGATGGCGAGGCCGATAATACCGCCAAACATAGAAGGGAATTCGGGCCCGAGTAAGCTGGCAACGATAAGATAGGGCAGTGTCATCGCGAAGGCAGCGAAAAGCGCAAAGCGCCAGACTGCGAGACCTTCGGCAAAGCTTCGATTCACGCCAAAGAACCGTGTCATCGTAGCGACGACTAATAAAGGAATAAAGGTGCCGGCGATTGCGTGGATTAGTGCGACGCGCGCGGCGATATTGGCTAGAAACAGATCCCAGCGTTCAAAGCCGAGGTTGGCTGCAAATTCTGCCATATCGGGGTCTGCCGAGAGCCCAGTGCCAAGACCAACAAGGATAGGGGTGCCCATTGCGCCGAACGACACGGGTGTGCTTTGAATGATCATTCCTGCAACCACAGCGGCCATAGCAGGGAAGCCCAAGCCAACCATAAGCGGCACCGCAACGGCGGCCGGCGTGCCAAATCCCGCTGAGCCTTCGATAAATGAGCCAAACAACCACGCGATAATGATTACCTGGATGCGCCGGTCGGGCGTGATATCCGAGAAGCCTGCGCGGATAGCACGCATCGCGCCGCTTTGTTGCAGGGTGTTGAGCAGCAAAATGGCACCAAAGATAATGTAAATGAGCGTGGCGGCGATGATCAGGCCGTTAATGCTCGCGGCGAGCACTTGTATGCCGGACACCTCCCAGACGCCAATGGCGAGTCCCGCAACAATGAGATAAGCGATCGGCATGGCGCGGCTGGCCGGCCAACGAAGGACGACGAGCAGAACCCCGACGACTAAAATCGGCGTAAACGCGAGTAGGGCTAAAAGACTGCTGCTCATGTTCTCAATCCTTCTTAATGAGGTTTGGTGAGAGGATGGCGAGAGGGTGACGAGAGTCGCGGGTAGTTTCGTCTTACTTTTTTAGTCTGCCTCTCGAGCTTCCTGTGCGCGTGCGCCTCGCAGGATGTTAACCATGCCGTAGTTGCCTTCGTGGCAGGCGTATTCGTACAGCTGACCGGCAACCTTTGTCATTTCAACAATCGCGACAACCTTGTCAGTGAATGTTGTCGGGTCATCGACAGTGAACTCATAGTCGACGGTGTCGGCAGCGGTTCTTGTAAAGCGCTCTGTTAGTACTTTGTCGAATGCGGTGCCATGCGCGTTGAAGCTTGTTGTGAGGTCATTGAAATTCTTGGTAATGACGACAAGCGTGTCGCCGTCCCAGTAGCCGCGAGAGTCGCCGGTCCACAGGCGAATATCATCGTGAAGAGTATGGTGTGCAGCCGCCGTTTCGGCGAGCGGCACTATACGTGCATCGTGAATCATTTCGGTTAGGAGAACCACATGCTCTTTGCTCTGGAAAATCTGCACATTGTTGTTGTAGAGGCTTGGGATAAACGGGGGACCAGAATTGAAGCCGACAATGCAGCGTTCGGAAAGGCCGCGGTCCTCTGGGCCATCAGTACCAATTCCACCTGCAAGTATTCGCGCTGGCCGTGATTCGCCAGTATCTTCACCGCCGTAGTTGCCCTGCTGATTAATCGCTGAGTCTGCAAAAGGGGGGAGTTGGCCGTTTTTCGGGTAGACGAGATGCGAGGTGCGCTGCAGTCCGCCAATGCCCGCGTTTTCTATCCAGAAATCGTTATAGGACTCATCCACCCCAGCGATGGGCAAGGCGCTGTCTGAATTCGCATCTCGTGCTGCCGCTAGGGCTTGTATACGACTAATTTCTGCGTCGGACAAATATTCACGTTCGCCAAATTGGCTGGGCCTAATCATTGGCCGGTCGGAGGAGAAATTCCATACTCCCTGTAAATCCGGCTGTCCCCATTCAGTTCTCGCGGGCGTGTAATCTTGTGCTTGGGCAGACATGGAATAGCAACAGGCGACAAAGGCGAGGACTAGCGAGCGACTCGTGACTTTCTCGTAAGCGCACGAGGAGAGTGTCGGTTTCCGTGCGGCAGAGAGTGGATATATCAGTGAATTAACTAGCGCTGTGCGAATGGCCATTGGAGCTCCTTCGTGTAGAGTCTTATTGTTTTGAAAGTACCCGAATCTACCGCTTTGCACAATTATTTAGTACCTTACTAATTTTCCCGGCGTTTTAAGTGTGCGATACCCGCGCCAGTCGAAAGACCGTTATCTCAGCAAAATGACTCGGCGCTAATAAAAAAACCCCGAGATCGCTTCATGCGACAACGAGGTTTCTGATTCCACTTTTTCAGTCTCACTGCAATCGGGAGCTGTGCAATCGCCTGTTATTTATTGCGTAGCCTGGCCTGCGCTGCCGCAAGTCGGGCAATAGGTACTCGGGGTGGTGAGCAACTGACGTAATTGAGACCTGTGCGATGGCAGAAATCGATCGACATAGGGTCGCCCGCATGTTCGCCACAGATACCAAGCTTGATGTTAGGCTTCGTCTGACGGCCGCGTTCAACTGCGAGTTCGACAAGTTTGCCGACGCCCGTTTGATCTAGGCTAGCGAATGGATTCTGGTTATAGATCTCTTTGCTCTGATACTGGTCGTAAAATAAACCCATATCGTCTCGGCTCAGGCCCAAGGTCGTTTGAGTGAGGTCATTGGTGCCAAAGCTAAAGAAGTCTGCTTCATGCGCAATCTCATCGGCGGTGATTGCTGCACGAGGCACCTCGATCATCGTGCCTACTAGATAGTCGATCTTGACCTTGTGCTTTTTCATCACCTCGGCGGCCACTCGGTGCACGATCGCAAGCTGGTCGGCGAGTTCAGCGCGGAAACCAACGAGGGGTATCATAATTTCGGCCTTAATCTTAATAGCCTTCTTACCTTTGCTCACTTGTGCGGCTGCTTCGAAAAGGGCGCGCGCCTGCATTTCAGTGATCTCTGGGTAGATGATGCCAAGTCGACAGCCGCGACAGCCGAGCATAGGGTTCTCTTCATGAAGAGCTTTAATGCGATCGATAACGAAATCAAAAGGCACGCCGAGTTTCTCTGCTAACTGGCGACGAACGACGTCGTCGTGGGGTAAAAACTCATGCAGGGGCGGATCGAGTAGGCGAATCGTCACCGGGCGACCTTCCATCGCTTTGAACAGGCCGACGAAGTCTTTTTTCTGGAATGGCAAAAGCTTTTTGAGGGCAGACCGGCGTTGTACTTCGTCGGCAGCAAGAATCATTTGGCGCATGATGTCTATGCGCTCGCCGTCGAAGAACATGTGCTCTGTTCGGCACAGGCCGATGCCTTCGGCGCCGAAAGCTACTGCCTGTTTCGCCATCGCTGGCGTGTCGGCATTGGTGCGAACATTGAGTGTACGGTGCTTGTCGGCCCAGCTCATTACCGTCTGGAAAAGCTCGTAAGTGTAGCTCTTATTGGCTTTGAGGCCGCCTTCGAGCACACGTTTCACTTCAGAATCGGCGCTCTCGATCATGTCTTTGTAAATAAGGCCAGTGCTGCCGTCTATCGAGATGTAATCGCCTTCTTTGAGAACAACTTTACCCGCGGTGAGGGTCTTTTTGTCGTAGTTGATGACCACTTCGCTAGCGCCGCAGATACACACTTTGCCCAACTGGCGAGCGACAAGGGCCGCATGCGATGAGACGCCGCCGCGAGATGTCAGTATTCCCTGGGAGTGAAGCATGCCTTTGAGGTCGTCAGGCGAGGTTTCATTGCGGCACAGAACTACCTTATTGCCCTTGCGCGTTTCAGCTTCGGCCGTCGCTGCGGTAAAGGCTATGCGACCTGTCGCAGCGCCCGGGCCTGCAGGGAGGCCTTTGCCAATAATCGGCGCTGCTTTGAGCGCTTTAGGGTCAAAAACGGGAACAAGCAGTGAGTCGATAGACTCTGCTGGGATTTTCAAGAGCGCAGTTTCTTGACTCATGAGACGCTCGCGCTGCATTTCGACGGCGATACGGACGGCGGCTAGGCCGGTTCGCTTGCCGTTTCGGGTTTGCAGAATGAACAAACGACCCCCTTCGATTGTGAACTCGAAGTCTTGCATGTCTTTGAAGTGCTTCTCTAATTTGTTGCGTACTTTTTCGAGATCGCGGTAGCTCTGTGGCAGTTCGTCCGCGAGCTTTGCGATCGCGTTTGGCGTTCGCACGCCTGCGACAACGTCCTCGCCTTGGGCGTTGATGAGGTATTCACCGTAAAACACTTTCTCGCCATTGGCTGGATCGCGGGTAAAGGCAACGCCCGTTGCGCTATCGTCGCCAGCATTACCGAATACCATGGCTTGAATATTTACAGCGGTGCCCCACTCGGCAGGAATTGCGTATTGCTGGCGGTAGAGAATCGCGCGTTCATTGCGCCATGAGCTAAACACGGCGCTTGTCGCGCCCCATAGCTGTTCGAACACATCCTGCGGGAAAGCAGAACGAGTGCGTTTGCGAATCAGGGACTTGTATTGGTCGACGAGCGCTTTAAGGTTTTCGGTGCTCAAGTCGCTATCGGTCTCAACTTTGAGTTTACGCTTCATCTTCTCAAGGATTTCGTGGAAGGGGTCTTCCTCTTCCTCTGAGCGCGCTTGAACACCCATCACGACATCGCCGTACATTTGAATAAAACGCCTGTAGCAGTCCCAAGCAAAACGCGAATTGCCGGAGATCTCGGCGAGACCTTCAACCGTTACGTCGTTGAGTCCTAGATTGAGGATTGTGTCCATCATGCCAGGCATCGAGTCGCGCGCACCGGAGCGAACAGAGACCAGCAGGGGGTTGCTGCGCCCGCCAAAGCTCTTACCCAGTTGACTTTCGATTTGTTTGATCGCTTTCAGAACCGATTTAGAGAGAGAAGCTGGGTAAGTTTTGCCGTTGTCGTAATAGTAACCACAGACTTCGGTGCTGATCGTGAACCCTGGAGGAACAGGGAGACCGATCGACGCCATTTCGGCAAGGTTTGCGCCTTTGCCGCCTAGCAGGTCACGCATCGTGGCATTGCCATCGGTTTTCTTGCCAAACGCGTAAACGAAATTTGTTGAGACACTTTTATTAGCTGTCCTTTTCGTAGTCGAGGCTTTTGTTTTTGCTTGTTTTTTTACTACGGCCTTAGTGGTTTTGCTCATGACTCTCGGTTACCTTCAAATAAGCTACTAGCCCGCATTGATAAGAGCTCACCTCAAGCGATATCGCCGTAATACCCTCTAACCAAGAGTCTGAGCTCGGCTTGGATATTGATACGTTGGGGTTGGAGTCTGCTAGCGGGTTGTTTTCTTAGGTCGCGAATACGAGCACGCCGTATCCGAAAAGAACGAGAATAAATCAATGGCCTTCCAAAATCTAGCGCTTAAACGCCACTTTAAAAAGTGATTTCGACAAGTTAACGAGAGAAGTGAGAGAAATCTGCTTTTTTAAGGTCTCATTTGTAGCTACCTAATTAAAAATCCTAAATTTCGAGCCTGTTTCCCCCTGCAGCCAGAGTGGATAGAGAAAGGGCACCAATGCAGAAGAGCAACAATCGAGGGTTGAGAAGAGATGGCCGTGCTAGGCGCCAGGAACAAATCGCAGAGATACTCGGCTTATTGCAGAGATCATCTGAAAGAATTTAATAATGAACTTTGTGATGAGGCGTCACAACTTATTTGTGGATGGAGAGGCGGGGCGTTCGTTGCCCTCATGCTGTTCACAACGATTGCAACGTTTAGGTATGCCTTGCAGGTAAATAACCCCTCAGCTTCGCTAGCTCTTTTGGCCTATATCTTGCCTATTATGGTAGGGGTGGTGTTCTCCATTGCGGTAAGTTTTTACTCTGCCATGAAAAAGTATAATCCAATTGTTATAGACACGATTGGTGCCATGTGGCTGCTGAGTTTTGGATTGTTTAGCTCTGTGTTGTTCGACAATGTTGGCACGCAAATCGAGAGAGAGATGGTCAGTAGCACTCTAGCGTCGCAAATGAATTTCATGCCACTGATAGTTGCCGCATTTTCTTACCATGCAGCGTATCAGGTCACAATCATTAGAAATCTGTTGTTTGTCATTTTATTTTCTGCGCTGATTTACTGGATAGATAAAGATTTTTTTGCGATCAGTATTCTACACCTGCTGCAGGTTTTTTTGTTGGGTTCGCTCGTGAGTTGGATGCATTATGATGGAATTAGAGTTCGCTTCTATTCTAGAACTACCAATGAGAGCGCCCGGAAACACCTTTGTAAACAGCTTTCTAAATTAGTATATCCACATCAGCTTGATATGATTAAGCAGGGGGATGAGCTAGAAGTGACAATGCCGCTAAAGGAGAGCAAGGCGATCGTTAGTGTGTTTGATGTGCAGAGATCTACGGAAATCAAACATGAGAAAACGCAAGAATTTTTCATGAGTGTGTTCGAATCTTTCTTAGAGATATGCATGCAAGATTATGAGAAAAATCCGTTGCGGTCACGTGCCTTTCGGTTAAAGGAAACCGGCGATGGCTACATCAGCACAGTGGGTTATCCCTTTCTGTCATCGGGAACAGGGGTGCTTGCAGATGGCGCAGTTTCTGCCGCCCTGGCTATGCTGGATGCATTTAATACTAACCTTGAGAAATTTAACTACTCGCGCCCTATTAAAGCGTCTATTGGTCTCGCCTATAACTCGATTCAGGGCACCTTTCAGAGTGGGGATATTCGCTCATACGACCTGTATGGTGAAGCAATAATTCAGGCGGCCAAGTATCAAGAGCTGCGAAAAATACCACAACTGTTTGACCTGTTCAGCGAGCACGCAGCCAAACTCGACCTTGAGCATTTTCACCTGCTCATTGTTCAAGAGGTGGTGTACAACTCGCTTAGCCCGTCCTATCGAGATTTGTTTGTCGAGATAGATCTGACCGATCCGCGAGTAGTCACCGGAGAAGAGGACATGCGATATGACCCCGAGGCTAGGTACATCTACTTCTATGTCAGAGACTAATGGATGCCGTGCTGTGCTTGTTGTCCTCAGCTGCTAAAGAATTCAGTCACCAGTGTTTGATCGGCAAAGAACGACGCCAAATTCCCGATGACAAGGTCGCCCATCGCGGTCCGTGTCTCACCCGTCGCACTCCCAATGTGAGGCAAAAGCACAACGTTGTCCAAAGCGATCAATGCCTCTGGTACACCGGGTTCTTGGTCGTAGACATCGAGACCGGCGGCCGCGATAGTCCTGTTCTGCAATGCCTGTACTAGCGCAGCCTCATCGACGCTTTGCCCGCGTCCGACGTTGATAAAAGTACCTTCCGCGCCAAGACAGTCGAAAAATGAAGCGTCCAGTATCTTGCGCGTTGCGGGCCCACCTGGGAGCACGTTAACAACAATATCGCTGTGGCTCGCAAGCTCATTGAGAGATTCACAGTAAGTATAATCACAGTCTTTGGGGCGGCGATTATGGTAGGCGATGTTGAGTTTGAAACCCATCGCTCTGCGGGCGATCTCTTGGCCGATGCGGCCGAGGCCTGCGATGCCGAGTGTCTTGCCAGCGAGGCTTTGTCCGAGCGGTAAGGGGCCTTTTTTCCATTGCCCCTTGCGCACAAACGCATCGGCGAGAATAAATTTCCGAGAGCAAGCGATGATGAGGCCGAGTGCGATATCTGCCACGGCATCGTCGAGCACGCCCGGGGTGTTAGTCACCCGAATATTAAGGCGATCGGTTTCAGTGAAATCAATCCCATCGACGCCAACGCCGAAACAGGCAATGACTCGCAGAGAATCGAGAGTGTAGAGAAGCGGGTCGGTCGCCCAAGACGCCGACGCAGCGGCGACACAGTGTCCTTCTAATTCTGCAAGCTTCGCTTTTTTTCCGGCCTCATCGAGAGTCCAAAGGTGAGTCGTCTCGTAAGCGGCATCTAATGCCTCGATTGTGGCTGGATGGAAGTTGTTGGCAATAATTAGCGGTTGTTTTCTAGCCTGCATTATTCTTTATCCCCATCACGGTCGTCGAATTAGTTATTTTTTTTATTGGCCGCTTTATCTCATAAACGGTTGCTTAGTTTAAGTCCTGATTGCGCGCTAAACGACTATTCCGTACATTGTCGTCATCGTTTTTATCCTGTGGCGGCCATTCCTATTGGCTTGTGCAGAAAATGAATCAACTACCGAGCAGTAGAGTTAAGTAATGACAGATCAACGAGTATTCGCGCTAATCCCGCCGGTCGACACGATTCTCAAGCAGCCTTCGCTGCAGCAAACAATCGCTGCCTTAGGTCGAGAGCCGGTAAAACTTGCGATTAGAGCCGAGGTCGACATTCTTCGGCGTGCTATGGCGAGCGACGCGGCTGAGTATTTGAGCCTCTCTCGAGAAGTCGTCGCCGAGCGCGTCGCAGAGGCTGCAGTTACGCGCATTGGCCAAGAATTTAAACCTCTGTTTAGGCCTGTGTTTAATCTTACGGGCACGGTTATCCATACCAATCTCGGCCGATCAAGACTCCCCGACTCGGCGATAGCGGCTATGGCCATCGCAGCGGGTGAGGCGGTTGATCTCGAATACAACTTAGAGACAGGTAAGCGCGGCGACAGAGATTTGCATCTCGAAGCTCTGATCTGCGAGCTGACGGGCGCCGAGGCTGCAACCGTGGTTAATAACAATGCGGCTGCCGTTGTCCTGTTGCTCAACACGCTCGCGTTAGGACAGGAAGTCATCATCTCGCGCGGTGAACTGGTCGAAATTGGCGGTGCATTTCGCATTCCCGATGTGATGGAAAGTGCGGGCGCTAAGCTTCGCGAAGTCGGCACGACTAACAGGACCCATGCGCGCGATTTCGAGGCGGCACTATCGCCGCAAACAGCGTTGGTGATGAAGGTGCATGCGAGTAATTACGAGATACGTGGCTTTACCAGCGCGGTGCCCGAAGCCGAGCTTGCCGCCATTGCCCATGGCGCGAATATTCCGTTTGTGTCGGATCTCGGCAGTGGCTGTTTGGTCGACATGGCCCGCTTTGGATTGCCGCCAGAACCCACAGTCAGGGCGACGGTCGAGGCGGGTGCTGATCTGGTCACGTTTAGCGGCGATAAACTGCTTGGTGGGCCGCAGTCTGGAATCATTGTTGGCCGGGCTGATCTCATTAAGCGCATTAAAGCGAACCCCCTCAAGCGCGCCTTAAGAGTCGACAAAACGGTGCTGGCAGGATTGTTGTCAGTCTTGCAGCTGTACCGAGATCCAGAGTCTCTGCCTCAGCGATTGCCACTGCTGGCGGATTTAACGCGGTCAGTCGATGACATCGAAAAAGCTGTGCAGCGAGTGTTACCAGTGGTGCGTGAGGCAGTCGGTGAGAAGTTTGTTACTGGCGGACTCGATTGCAAGAGTCAGATTGGCAGCGGCGCGCTCCCGTTGGAACTGATGCCGAGCCGTGCGATCGCCATCTCACTGCGCTCAGGACAGAGCGATGCTGGACTGACCGAGCTGGCGGCAACGCTGCGTGCATTACCTAAGCCTATAATAGGACGCCTCTCGGATGGTTCACTCATTCTCGATCTGCGGTGTTTGCGAGATGAGCAAGGCTTCTGCGAGCAGTTGCGCAGTCTGTAGCCGACGTATGGTCCTTTCTAGCTTTGGCTGTTGACGACTTTTGCGCCAACTTCTCGTGTCCCTGCCAAGAAAAAAAGCAGCGAGGCGATCGACGCGGCGAGCATCATGAGCAACAGCGGGTACACCGTACCGTTAAAGATAACAGCGACAAGTTGTGCCGCGATAGCCGAAAAAGCCATCTGTAAAAATCCAGTCAATCCCGACGCGGTGCCTGCGAAACGAGGAAATTCGTTAATCGCCGCAGCCTGTGCATTAGGCAGTGTGATGCCATTGCCGAGCACAGCGATGGCGACAGGGATAAAAAGCGCGAGTGGGTGGTGAAAGCCGAGGAGCTGCAAAACGATGGCACTGACTATACCAACTATGCCGATGCTGGCACCGAGCATAATTAAAAGATTGATACCGAGAGTCCGGCCAAAGTGACGCGCAACATAAGTGCCGACCATGAACCCTAGCGGCACCATAATAAAATAGTAACCATATTCTGTAGGAGGGCGGTTGAGCACCGTGATCATGATTTCGGGCGCAGCCGAGATGAAGGCAAAAAACACCACAGAGACAAAGCTTACGCAGAAGGCATAGCCTCGAAACGCGCGCGAGCGAAATAGATGGGCAAAGTTACCAAGCATCGCACCGACACCGTCGAAAGGCACCGGCTCTGCCAACGTTTCGACGAGAGAGGAGCGCAGCACGAGCAGAATGCCGAGGCTGAGTACTGCCATGACAAGAAACACCGACTCCCAGCCAAAGCGATGCATCAGTTCACCGCCTAGCGCGGGCGACAGCATGGGCATCACTACCATCACCATAACGAGTGTTGCAATCACTCGCGCGGCCTGTTCAGGGCCATACACATCCCGTACGATTGCGCGCGCAAGCACAAGCCCGACAGCGCCGCCAAACGCTTGAATAATTCGGCCGAGAATCAGCATCTCGATCGTGTTGGCGAAATAGCAGAAAAGCGAGCCGATGATGGTTATGCACAGGCCTAGCAGCATAATAGGCCGCCGGCCGAACTGATCCGAGAGAGGCCCATAGGTGAGAGTGCCAATCGCAATCGCGAGCATGGACAGGCTGAGAGTGAGCTGCGCGACCTCGGCGCTGACGGCGAACGTTTCTTTGATAACTGGAATCGCAGGGAGCAATATTTGCATTGCGGTAGGGCCGAGCGCCGAGGTTGCCGCGAGAAGGATGATGACTCGTTTGGCTAGAGTATTCTCAATGTTCACAATTTTCCCGTGGCGAGCCACGTTGTGGCGCGCAGTAAAGGTGTCGTCTAATCCCCAGTCGCTCAGTCACGCGCTGATTTACAGACCGTCTTACCTAAGTTTGTGCAATTTGATCTGCTCAATCGCCCGGCTTAAAAATCAGGTAGCGAGGTGTCATTGCCGTAACTCTGCGATCTCAATACTACGCTCGCGCCCATAATTGCCGATCGTTGAGCTTTGCTCAGCTCGACGCCAATACCGAATAGTTGGCGCTGAAACTCAACGGCGACCAAGGCGCTATCGTTAGCAAGAGGTAGAGAGAGGATGGCTGGGGAATCACCAGTAATTGACTCGCTTTTACGCGCCGGAGTGTAGCATGAAATCACTGCCTCTTCGCTGCCTCGAAGGCAAAGGATGTTTGCGCTTATCTCTAATGCTAGCCCCTCGGGTGACGCCTCAAAACGAGGTGAGATTGATAACCTATCAGCTAACGCAAGTGCGGAGGGTGAGCCGTCATGACTAATGGCGACAGGAATGCCTGCGCCGAGTCGGCGAGCAAGGCTTGGGTCTTGGCGCAGTGAGGCGCTAAAAAAGTCGCGCGCCGAGCCGCTGTCGCCTTTTTGCCAATGCGCGCGAGCCATATGCCACTGGACTCGCGCGCGGAGCATCGCTTCGGCATCGGGTAGCAGTGAGAGGGCGAGCGTGCCTGCATCTATCACTCCGTCAGAATCGTGTCGCAGAGCCGCAGATTCGGTAGCGAAAGAGTGTTTGTAGCCCTGCGCGCCGCTGAAAGAGCCCCGGGTCTCAGCGTCTTCGATTAGCGAGGTAAAGACACCCGCGCCGAGCAGGCGTGCGATTTCAGGCTCTATCCATTCGGGTATGTGAACGTCGAGCGGACCATAGGGACGCAGGCGATTTCGCATGGTCTCGGCGTTAGCGAAAAGTGACGCTGCTCGGCGACCCGCGCGCCAAGCGGCAAGTCGAGTGAGTTGCGCCGAGGCGGTGGCAGAGAGTCTGACTCCCCACTCTTGAGCCGCTGCAAATTCTAGCTGGCGTTCATAGTCGGCGCGAAAGGCGAGGGCGGTAAGCAATGCCGCAATCGCATCTTTCTGTGCATCGTCGGCGCTAAAATTGCCATTGCGATCGGGCTGATTCAACGCGGATTCGGCAAGCCGCGCAGCCTCTTCAGTGTATCCGGCGAGCAGCAAAAAAGTCGCACTGGCAAGAAAGTGTTCGGCGCGATTGCTAACACCAATAAGCGGATCTTGCCTGTTCCGCCAGACGAGCATTTGTTCTAAAGCGCTCTGCGCATTGTCGAACCGACCTTGTGCGAGCGTAAGGTAGAGCTTCTGTATCCAAGGATTAGAAACACTGCTCGGGTTTGGGTAGCGCGTCGCTCTGTCTATTAAACGCTCAGCTTGATCGATGCGCAGCCTGCTCAAGGCGACTTCTGCGGCGTTTGTAAGGGTGACGGTGCTTAATTCTTCTCGTGTATTTTGCGCAGCCTCGTCTAATTCGAGCGCCTTGTCACAGGCGGGTGCAGCCCGCGACTCTTGAGGGGCGCTGAGTTCTACTGCACAGAGTGTGTTCCACGCCTGCGCTTCGGAAAATCGGTCGACGTCATCCTTGGCAAGGACGCGAAGCGCGCTTTGCCGGGCGTCCTCGAAGCGGCCTAGTTTGATTAAAGGCCAGCCTTTATAGGGTTCGAGGTCGACCCCATACGCTTCGGCCAAGGCATCGAGATAGCGAAGAGACTCTTCTTGATTGCCGATGAGTTGATGCACCGAAGACAGTTGATTAAGGGTGAGGTAATGCCACAGTGGTGTCTCGGGCGCTGAACCTACGGGGAGATCGCTGCCTGCCTCGATCATCTGATCGAATGAGCGAATTTTGCTGTTTGCCTCAGCCTGGTTAAGGTGGAAAAGCGCGCGCGGCACATTGCCTTCGACGGTGAGCAACACCTCGGCGAGCGTGTAGTGTGCAGCGGAGGAGGTTGGTGCAGAAGTAAGCCATTGTTCCGCAAGCTCGCGCGCACGGATACGTTGACTGGCATCGAGCGCACTGCAGACGGCGAGGGCTTCGGGCTCGACAATCGAGCGAAGGCCAAAACAAATTTCCGGCGCAGGCAATTCAATATCGCTAAGATTTTGGCCTGTAGCACCGCAGCTTAAGCATGCGGATACGACGGCACCGAGCAATAAAATTTGCTTAACGTGCTGAGACCGCTCATGTGTTGATTGGTGCTTTTTTCGGCGCAGTCCCATCACTCTTAGGCCTCAGCGTAGGGTAGATCTAGCGAGTTGCTCCATCGAAGGCAGCATGAGTTCGCGAAGCAGCGCGTTCACATCTCCGGCACCTGGGGCGAGTTCTAAGCGGTGGGCGAAGACACGGGGCAGCAGTTTTTCTATGTCGGCTGCGCTCACATAGTTGCGGCCGTCCAGTGCGGCAGCGGCTTTCAACGCTGGCAGCATAAGCACAATGCTGCGGGTAGAGTTTCCTTGCAGAACGCGAGGATCGCTTCTCAATTCCCGAGAGATATCAACTAAAGCGACTTTTACTGCGCTGCTTATTTCGACTTCAGAATCGATAATCCTCCGCGCATGCAATAGGTCAATCTGACTTACTGTGCGGCTGTGCACGGCCTCGTCGTCATGGAATGTTTGTTGTCGATCAAGGTGAGTGGATAAGACTTCGAGTTCAGCCTCGCGATCGATATGCTGCATGGTGAGTTTGAATAAAAATCTATCCAGCTGAGGGGTAGGCAACGGGTAAGTGCCAACCAGATCAAGCGGGTTCTGAGTAGCAATAACGAAGAATAATTCGCCGAGTGGATAGGTTGTGTTGTCGACAGAAACTTGTTTCTCGCCCATCGCTTCGAGCATCGCCGATTGCACTTTTGGCGAGGTGCGATTGATCTCGTCGGCTAGCACAACATGAGCAAAAAGAGGGCCGCGGCGGAAATGAAAGCTATTATTACTTGGGTCGAATATCGGCACGCCGGTGACATCCGAAGGCAACAGATCGGGGGTAAACTGAATGCGGCGGAAGGCGGCGATCCCTGACTCGGCGCCTGATTCATCGTCAGAGACGTTAGGCGGCATCTGGCCGACGATTGCTTCGCCCAGCGTCTTCGCGAGCGTAGTCTTGCCAGAGCCGGGAAAGTCTTCGAGGAGCACATGGCCGTCGGCGACTAGCGCGATGACGCAAAGCTCAATGACCTCATCGCGGCCAATCACTTTTGTTTTAACAATGTTAACGAGTTTTAGGAGTGTCGCGCGCGCAGCGTCTAACTCATTTGCTGGCTTGGCGGTCGCGTGAGGTGCATCAAAAGACGCGATCGTCTCATCGCTCTCTTTTTTATAGCTCTCTTTTTCATAATTCTCTGTTTCATGCTCAAAACTCATGTAAAGCTCCAATCGGGCTAGCGTATTGTCGACCAGCTAAAGGGGTGTAGGGCGCCTAGCAATCTACGCCAGAGAGGAATATTGGCCTGCAAATCTGAAGAAACCGATTGTTCTAGCGCTTGCCAGTCGTCTGCACTCAGACTCGGTGCTGCGGTGATGCTTCGATCTGGTTGCTCAGCGCTGTCGTCTCGATCTGAAAAGCCTAATGTTGCGGCTAAATGTGCTCGCGTAAGCGGCGCGAGGCCGGGTGCGAGGGCGTTGCAGCGGGCTGCAAAGGCCTCTCGCGATTCACCATAGTGTCGCCTAAGCCCCGAGTCGGCGAGACGGTCGAGTGTCGCTCGATAGCCGGTGCGCGGCCGGCTCGCTCGTGAGCCGAAGCGCGGTGCGAGTCGCCGCTGCATTTTGGCAATATACCCCAAGAGCGCAATGATGACCGCGG
>Ga0115559_1001128_pt1 | contig 17689 bp, 14 predicted proteins | sample COGITO_mtgs_1105_3_FD_87281 | JGI IMG/M metagenome (GOLD analysis project Ga0115559, IMG submission 87281) | Pelagic marine microbial communities from North Sea - COGITO_mtgs_110506 | ecosystem: Environmental > Aquatic > Marine > Epipelagic | place: Germany:Helgoland, sampling site Kabeltonne... | reverse complement strand
TGTCGTCGCATCGCTGACTGCTGATCCTGCTTTTGCTCAATGTGTTCTACTTTTACTTTGAGTCGTTGATAATCCAAGTCGTCAAGCAACTGACTCATACTGATCGGCATTCGTTTCAATAAACTGGAAAAAGCCAAGGCATTTTGCGTACCCAAATCAGACCAATGTTGTGGCTGCCATCTTGCTTTGACAAGTTTTTCAACATAAGGTTGGGCCACTTTCAACGGGTCTACTTCTGGCAACAACGATTTGGCAAGTCCTTCAGTTGTCAACACAGCCTTAAAGAACATGGTAAAAGCAGTGGGTGCATACACTTTGTGTCGTAAAGCATTCGTGGTGAGCCCCATCAAGAAAGCACCAATATCCATTTCAGAAAAAGAACCACCAGACCAGTGCTTCTCAGCAACTTGTATTGCATCTCTTTCAAAAGCAACGTAATCTATACGTTCTTTTTTAATGGAAATTTCAAAAAATATCTTGGCAATGAGTTTGTTGTCTCCACGATACAAAGCATAAATCAAGGTTGCCAATTGATCTTTCATTTCTCGAGTTAATCGACCCACCATACCACAATCTAAGACACCGATACTCTGATCAGGAAGAATCAACACATTCCCAGGGTGTAAATCCCCATGGAAAAACCCATGGTCAAAAAGCATTGTATAGGCCAATGACAAATAGCGTTCGCCTATCACTTCCATGTCATAGCCCTTTTCACGAGCCTTTCGAATGGGAGTACCTTGAAGGAATTCCATACAAAGAATACGGTCAGTACACAATCCCTCAACGGCCTCTGGAAAACGGATTCCTTCCATATGGTAAAAACTTTTGTGAAACCGTTGCAAGTTTTTCAGCTCTAGGCCAAAGTCCAGTTCTGCTGAGAGAGCTCTCTCAAATTCCAAGAACATACCCCGAGGATCAAACAACTCCATTTCCGGAAATTCAATCAGAAACCGATCCAATAAGAATCTCAAAATGTGTAAATCTGACTCGATAATTGCATCAATCTTGGGTCGTCGAATCTTAAACACGACTTCTTTACCATCTGTTAATTTTCCACGATGGACTTGAGCAATTGAAGCGGTTGCCAAAGGGGTTTCATCAATGGATTCCACCATCGAGTCCCATTGTGCAGACAAATCTTCTTTCAACGTTGGTTGCAATGATTCAAATGTGAGTGGATGAACATCGTCTTGCAACTGCTGTAAGGCCACCAAATAATCGTACGGTACAAGGTCAGAACGCGTAGACAAAATCTGACCAAACTTGATAAAAGTCGGTCCCAATTCTTGTAATGCCTGTACCAATCGCTGGGGTGTTCCACTGAACTCCGCCTCAACATGGAGTCCGGGTAAATCAACACCAGAGACCAATATACCTAAACCATGGCGAGCCAACACAACCGCAACTTCACGAAATCGATTGGCATCCCGAACAGTGACGGACAAGGACCCCACTGTTTTTACAAATGGACGTACAAATTTCATGACAACTCGTATCTCACTTTATCAAATCAAACAATGTTTAGTCTTTTGAACATCAATCGAGTACAAAACCCTTCCAACGGCGCATATAGTCTACAAACACCTTAGAAAGACCTTCTGTATACAAACTGTCCGCGGTGACTGGAAGTTCACGCACCGTAAATCCTGAAGCCAAACAAGCCTTTGGAAAATCATGGTGCAAGATAGCACCCCGACCAATGGAAACCATATCTATGCCTTCATCGAATAGAACACTCACCTTTTCTGCAGAATCAATCTTTCCAGCTACCGATACTGGACAACCAAAATAGTCTAACGTAAGCACGTTGGAGAGAATCGTTGTCCCATCGATTGTCTTGTCTACATCCCAAAGAGACCAATCCAACAGATCGATCTGTCCGTGTTTCAACAAGTGTTGAGCAAAAACATACACATCTTCTGTATTGAGGGAAAACAGCTCAGGAGACAATCGAACAGAAATTAAGAACTCCTCTCCACAAACCGTTCTTATTTCTTCAACCAGATCAACAATAATTTGGCCCTTTTGAAGGATGCCTCCACCGTACTCATCTGTTCTCTGATTTAAATCCGATAAAAACTCACACAACAAGTATCCATGTGCACCGTGTAACTGGACACCGTCATATCCCCACTCCTTCGACAACTTGGCTGCATTTACAAAATCATTTTTAACACGCGTAATGTCATCAAGGGTCATCTCTTTTATGTCTGGTCTACCCTCTGTACCCTTTTGTGCCGAGGGAGCATACACCACACCACCATTAAAGCGTACATCTGATCTAGACCCTCCATGGTACAACTGAACAATACTCAAGGCTCCTTTACTGTGTATATGCTTGTTCATTTCCAAATGAGGTGTTGGATTCAAGCCACTTATCACACCCATTTGTCCAGCAAAGCCAATACCATCTATGGATACAAATGCAGCACAGGTCATAATCAGACCAAATCCACCATCGGCTCTCATTTTCAACCAATGGCTTTCCTCTGTGGACAGTGTCCCATCAGCATGTGACTGTCGATTTGTCAAAGGAGCCAACACAAATGGATTGAGAGACACCTTACCACAGGGAAATTTTATGGGTTTCATCATGCAGATTCTCCAGTATTAAAATTGCAATTAAGCAATGAGCAGCTCCGAGTACATCGGGACACTTCCCATCTTCGACGCATCGTGACATGATGGTTCCACTGTTCCGCTAAGGGTACTGCCGAATGAAAACTACCAACAGTCTCTAAAAAGTAACACAGTCGTATGGTCCCTTGTGGATCAATTGATATATCAGAATGTCCTGCTCGACAAGATACTCCAGCATCTTTACTGGGTTCAGTAAAATAGAATTTCATTGCCTGCAACTGCATTGGAGAGTTCATGACAACACCCCCCTTCATAGATTGATTGGACAACCAATCCAAACAGTCACTCATCAACTTCTGTTCATGAGTTGTCTTCGGAAAAAATTCAGATGTTTTCCACCAATCTGGGTCATACTCAACATTGCCAAAGTTTTGATACAAAGGTTGAAAAATGATGTTCATCCCCATGTCACCAACCCATCTAACCAATTGTTGTACCTCGTGTTGATTTTGAGAATGCAATACAGAGGCAATCGCAACCTGAACACCTTGAGCTTGTAGCAGATCGACAGCCGTCAGAGCCTTTTCAAACGACCCGACCTTTCCACGTGAATGATCTACTGTTTGTGCAGAAAAACCATCCAATGAAACATAGACCAAATCAACTCCTGAATCCGCGATGCTTTTTGCCCTTTGAGGAGTCACCAACCAAGCATTGGTATTGAAAGAAGTCTGAAATCCCCATCCTTTCGCACGACGAATGAGATCTTCTAAGTCTGTGCGCATCAATGGCTCACCACCCACGAAGTTCATACCGGCTGGCGCACACCATTCTCCCAATCTGTCAATTGCCTTATTCCAAAAGGATGTTGGTAAATCAGCATCTGTATTTTTCCAAATATCACAATGCTTACAAGGTAAAAAGCACCTATCTATGACAGACATATGAACTTGTGTAGGCAATCCGGGAGCACGACGCAGCTGCCGAGTATCCAACAGGCTCTCCAGTGCGTTCCCCAACCGTTGACGAATCATGATGACACCTGATATTGCTGAATCTCTTCTGAAGTAATGGTTGAATGGTTGCAAGAATTTGGTACAAAACAAGTCTGACATAAGGAAAGGGAATCGTAATTGGAACGTGCAACCTGTTCTCGATTGTGTCTCTGTTGCTCCCCCCACCACAGGGTAGAAAAAGGCGTCTTTGCTATATTTCCCAATCCATTCTGCAATGTGTTGTCCCGAGTGCACATCGTTAGATTCCCTTGCCAGTCGATTGTTGGAGACTTCCAAAATCCAGAACACGGTTGTAAACCATTTGAAGATTCGAGTACAGGACTGTGTTGAGGAAAAGGAACCCCCAACTGCTGCATCGCAGTTACAAATACACGCCCCTCATGGTGTTGTTCTTCTTCGGTTGGACAATCCAGTTGGCGAAAAAATATACCGTCTCTTTGCCCATCTGGAATCTGACCTGCAGAAACCACAAATGGCTGTCCCAATGAATCCGCTAAGGTTGTCCAATAACGATGAAAATCAGGCACTTCAGCAACATTGTTTGATCCGACAATGTATTGTAAAACAACCTGAAGTGAGGTCGATTCCAATCCCGATTTTTCCCTAAGCAACGCTTCAACATTGAGATTCACTTCATGAAGGGCATTCCTTCCTTTGATACTTTGATATGTATCTGGGGAAAAGGCATCAATCGTGCAGTGGATTTTTTGAGGAACCGGCAATCGGTTCAACAACACCCTTCTTTTTACAGCGTCGAGTAAAATAGAATTTGTATGCACCTCGATCGAGGTAAAGATGCCATGCTTCCAGATTGCTCGAACCAAACGCCGATAAATCGTTGAAAATCTCGGATGCAATAGTGGCTCTCCCAACCAAAACAGAATGAGTACATCAAACTGAATATTGTGCTTCACCATATCTTCAATCAAAGCATCTACAACCGATACGTCTAAATGCCCCATCGTAGTGTGATGTGGATGATTGCTTTCAGAAACAGCACAGTGAACGCATGTCAAATTACACACGTTACTCAATTCCAACACAAGATACGAACCTGCTATCCTAGGATACTCCGAATGACGCATACGTTCTGTGAGCCGAGTGCTCATTTGTTATTCACAATACAACGGAACACACACGTAGGTCTCCAGACTTTCTTGAATGGACACTTCTACAGCATTGCTACAATCTTCGGCACCATTCACTGTCATCATCCAAGTACCTGGACCCAATGTTTTTGTAAATTCTCCCAATGGAGACATGGTCCCTTGCTGTTCTGCACCACTGATATCATCATTTGACAAGCGATATTCGGCATTCCCAATGATGTCACCATCCTTCGGATTGTTTCGATCAACGATCAACTGAACCCGCAAACGGCCACTACCCACCAACGATGAGACGGGAGCTTCTTGAATGGTATCGGCATCCTCATAGGAACTACAAAAAATGTCATTCCCTTCACCGGTTGGTCCATTGTATAAACTGTCATCTACGGTTGTACACGCCAACCACAACATTGAAAACAACATTCTGTCACTCCAAAAAAACACTTTTGATACGTCCATTGTACTGTTAAATGCCCTGATTGGCAAAAGAGAATCTGTCACGATAGTCTTAGAACCATGATCATCACCATTTTAACCATGCTTCATGCACTTGCATTGTTTGGACTTTTTGTACTGGGAAGTCATCGGACACATTTATTGTGGCAATTTGAACGTCGACGATCCAACCTCCAAAAACCACCTCGCACATCCATTCTGAGTGACATTTTGGTACAAGTTCCAGTATACAATGAAGCCAACGTCATCATGAACTGTTTACGTACAGTATCTACTTTACAATGGCCGGATGGACATCTCACCATCCAAATCTTAGATGATTCCTCTGATCAGACATCCGACTTGATACGACAGTTTGTACAAACGTTTGATGGACCACACACCATCCAACACATTCAACGAACAAATAGAATCGGGTACAAAGCTGGAGCCCTTGCAGAAGGGATGAACTGCAATACAGCACCCCTCATTGCCATCTTTGATGCCGATTTCCAACCGCATGAAACTTTCCTATTGGAGTTGGCCCCTCTGTTGACTGACAATATCGGAATGGTTCAAGCAAGATGGGCACACATCAATCGAAATGACAATAGACTCACTCAGGCTTCTGCGGTTGTATTGGATGGGCATTTTGTTATCGAACACAGTGGAAGACACTTACAGGGTTGTTTTTTCAACTTCAATGGCACAGCGGGCATCTGGCAGCGTACATGTATTGAAGAAGCCGGTGGATGGAAATGGGATACCATTACCGAGGACTTAGACCTATCTTATCGGGCACAACTTGCAGGTTGGGACTTTATCTATACCCCTCTGGTCTCTGCACAGGCTGAAATTCCAAATGAAATGAGTGGATTGGTGGCACAGCAATTTCGATGGGCAAAAGGAACGACTCAAACCGCACGAAAAATACTTCCAACACTGTGGAGGAGTTCACATTCATTTAAAATCAAATATGAAGGAACCGTACATCTATTGGCCAATTTAGGATACTGGATGACGCTGCTGTTGTCTATTGTGCTTCCGTTCACACAGTTTCTACGATGGGAATTACACTCTTGGTGGGCTGTATTGGATTTGAGCGTTTTCTTAAGTTCCTTCGTTGCCCTCATCGTATTTCATCAACGTTCCCAATCTTTTTTGAATCGATGGAATCCCTTATCTATAAATCATTGGATCAGTGTGATAAGTGCACTTGTGGTGGGTGTGGGTTTGGCAGTTTCTCAATCCTACGCCGTTTTTAGTGGACTCATCAACAAAGATGCGGTGTTTGAGCGCACCCCAAAATCTGGAAATCAAAAAGTCATTGAGTACACTACGACTCCCTCCAAAGAGAAAACACTTGTGGCTCAATGTACATTGTTGTTGGGTATATACTCTACTGTTGGCCTTCTGTACTCAGCCTACATTGGCAGTTGGGCATCCATTCCCTTTCAACTCATCTTCTCTGTGGGATACCTTTGGGTTGGCCTTGGGGCTTTGGAACTGAAGAAGACGGTGCGGATTTAAACGGAGACTTTTTCTTTGCCCGTTGTGAGGATGCATAATCTGGCGCCTTTTGAGGCCCATATGTCGCATGACACAAACTTTTCCACGCACTTTGTACTGGTGCACTCAACTCTTCACTCCAAACAGGAAGTCCAACTCCAGCCACTGCTTCAATGGACATCGGTACCGTACACGGTTTTGGCAACAGCCCTTACCAATTTGCTTTATCGCAATTCGATACGCATCAACACAAATAGACTCCGGCAGTCCACCACATTCTCGAAGCGAAAAAGGATATTGTCGATTGTTGCGCCAAGCAGACTCAAACCGTCTAGCCACAACGCGAGCCGTCAAGGTTTGATGAATTGGCTCTGCACTTACCTCATCCAGTCCCAACTTCAGCATTCGTTGCTCAATAGAATCCATCATCTCAACTTCTTTTCCTTTCGGAAATCTTGCAGCCAGTTGGTCTTCTTCTCGTAAAAGCGCATGAATCATACATCGTTCTTGAAACTCTCCTGTTTGAGAGCAGGCTTTGTCAGCCACTTCACCAGTGACTCCAGTTACATCAATCGCATCAAATCGACAGACGGTCTTCCAGACTTCAGTTGGTGACTGTTCACAGTGCCGAAAAGCCTGCCGAACCCGTTCAGGTTGTGGCAAACGAGCATTGCGTTCTGTATGGCTTTTGGTCACAAACCACACGCACTCTCCGTTGAGTTCTACATCTGAAATCAACTTGCAGGTTTCAATCGCCTGTTGAATCGGCATAGAACTGGCTTGCAGGTAATTCTGTTGGTCTTGCCAATCTTGAGACAAGTCAACTTTTGAGTTTGTTGATTGACAAGCAATTCCAAATAAAAAGAGTAAAAACATTTTTTCTCAGTAGTACAATGTAGTCATGGGTATTATCAACGTATAACACAATAATTAGTATACATTTTGAAATTGAAAGTGGTCTTTTTTCTAGAAAAAGCAGACGAGAAAATAAGAAGAACAGTCATCAGTCAAGTGACGGTACGATACTGGGGAATTTGCTTAAAAGGATTCTGCAAGTACAACCACTCTTCTTTGATTTCCAGCTCAGAGATTACGGGTATTCCAACCTCATGAAACAGAGCAGGGTCTTCAACTCCAGTGAGCACCAATCGATAGCGATTTGCCAGACGAGCCAGCATCCAAATTCGTTGGGCTCCCGCACCGGGAATATCTTTCCCCAAACAAGTTTCCCATGGTGGCTTGTGGGATTTCAAGGCGTTGACAAAACCTTTCTCAGCCCCAAGACCTTCCACCATTGAGGCTTTCAATACAATGGTAGCCCTTTCGACCAAAGGAGGATTTGGAGACAACGCCAAATAGGTTGCAGCACGAGATGCTTGATACAAACTCACGCCTTTGCTCTTTGGAATATTCAATACAACACCTGGATACAGTCGATCCACTTCATACCATGGTTGAATGCAGGTCTGCGCTTCTGCCAACAGGGCCTCAGGTGTTCCAAACCACCATTCTTTCAATGATGGTACCCATTGTAATCCAAAACGACATTGCGTATTTTTTCCAAGGCGTTCTATTTCTGCGCGGAATGGATTCCCTGCTATGGCCCCTACGACAACACGATCATCACAGACAAGTTCACGCCGATGCAATCGTTCAATAGACGTACGAGAACCACACCCCACCACGACACCTTTATACCCGCCTGATATACCGGCATATTGATGTACTTCCATAACCCCTACTGTCAATGTCCAAGCAGTTTGCAACAAGGGTTCAAAAATCCCTATCGAAACTCCTTCTACAACATCAATATCAATACACCTATCTGGGTCATGCTCCAAAATCGGCTTTGTCGTAAGACACTGAAACCGGAGTCGTTCGGCTTCTGTCAACGATCGATGAAGGCCAAGACCAACCACCCAATGCTCTAGATTGGGAAATACCTTTTCTAAAATGGGCAATACTTTTTCAAATGGCAAAGGACGTGTACAATCTGGCAGCACAACAGAGATTCGGTCGAATGAACATATCTCTGCAAACAAATGCTCTATGCTCTTTGATTTGAGGACCGAAAGTGAAGTAGGGTCCACAGTAAACATGGAAGAAGATACGATAGAAACGTTGGCCATAGTGGAGGACTCCAATCCCCTGTTTGGGGGTCCAGTGTAAACAAGGAAACATAAGTCAAAGGCACCAACGACATCCATAGCCCCCATGTAAACTGTGGGATGCTACGAGCCATCATCAACATGGGAACCACAATCCATAAAGCATACCATGGATGCACAGTGGGTGAACATAGAATAAACGTCATACCAAGTCCATACAATATTCTATCAATAGAATATTGTTTCTTCAACCACATCCACCAATGAAATCCTGTACTCAATACCATCGCAACCAAGCACAACTGACGTCCCCAAGTTCCAAAAACCCATGTAGCAATAGAGTACAGTGAAGCATTGTAGGACCAGTGTCTTGCATAGGTATTCAATCCATTCAATGCGCCATCCTCCCAAAAGTACCCAATACAGAGAACAGACAACACCATCATACCAATGACTTCAAATACTGTCCATTTACGGATGAATCCCAAAAACACCCAAGGAAACAGTTTACACCATCCACCCACAAACCAAAACCACTTCCCCCATGTCGAATACCCCAGCATTCCCCATGCCATACAACACACAGCGACAGACTCAATATGACCTGACCAAGCCGTTTCAAGGATTGGCAATGGGTGCAATGCGTACAACCAAGCATTCTTAACACTATGGTTGTGACGCTTTAACCATGTCCAAATTGCAAGGGTCGTCCCAACATCTGCTAGTCCGGAACAGATTTGAACAACCATGGGGTCATACCAAAGCCATGCCATTACAGCAAAGAATCCTTGTGACAAGGGAGGATACACCGTTGAGATATCAGGATGGTTTACAAATTCTCTGACACCATCCACAATAGCAAAGTGGCTTGGAGCGTCCACAAATGGGTTCCCACCCAGTAAGACCAGTTTGCCTTCCCATAGATATCGATACAAGTCATCAGACCAGACTAGGGGTGCACCAACACACAATCCCCTTAAGAGTAGAGCGCTCAAAACAAGAGAAAGCCTTGAATCCATCACCGGAGCACACAAATAAACCAGTATCCCCCAGAGACAATATAGATATGGCCCATACCAGGGCAAACCTTCTATTGAGCCATACCGTAGAACACATAAAGCCAGGACACTCGCGAGACATACTCCAACGGTATGCCATTGCGTTTTATTCATCTAAAACGACTGAAGAAAACAATTGATCACCGATGAGACCAAAATGCAACGATACGTACTCAAGCCATTCTTGTTTTTCTCTGGTATCTAATCTGTCAACCAATCGCTGTAACGAAGAAAGAACAGAAGCCGGAGGTGTCGAATGAATCAATGCCATCCACCCTTCAATCCATTCACCATATTCCCAAACCGTTTGAAGGTGTTGTCTATGAGACTTCAACACTTGCTTTGTCAATTGAACATCACCACCCCACCAACGAATGACAGTCGACAACTCGAGGACTTCTCGTAAAAAATCGACTTTTCCCAAAGCAATCTGTATGATATCTTTCGCAGCACCATCATCTCCAACCACGTATAGTGTCTTTGCAATATTGAGCCAGTCCGAGAGGTGCTGCGTCCTGCGAATTAAGGAAGCCAAGGCAATACGTGCTGTTGAGCGATTTCCATAGCGAAGATGCATCAAAACACTATCCAAAGATTCAGTATCGATAAAAACTGTCTGATTCATAACCAGAGATTCCAGAACCTCTACGGATTCACCTCCATCATTCACATCCAATATTCCAACTTCGAACAACCCCTCTAAGCAAGACTGTAAAACCACTTTTCCTTCATGAAGGCGCCATGAACCAGATACACCATTCCAAATACACAGTTGGACGGAACTTGGCACTGTAATGGTTTCGTCTATAAGTTGCAGACGATTGGGCGCATGATTGTGAAGCAACCATGTCCGGTCCTTTAAATTAAGCCTATACCAACCTTTTTCATGAATACAGGTATTCATCTCGGTCCAAAATTGAGCAACAGAAATCGGTGTTTCCCAATGGCGTTGAACAACTGGGCGTATCTTCAAGGGAAACAACAACAAATCCAAAGATTCTACAGGATCATACAACCACCCCAAAAGGCTGACCAACTGGCGTATCATTGGGGTAGAAGTGTCCATTGACTCCCCTACTTGGACAGACATCTCTACAATTCCATCTGGACGAATCCAAACTTGTTCGGGAGGAAAGAGTGGGAGGATATATGCATTTGCTTCAGCGGTAATGGCACACTGACAGACTTGTCGAAAGACTTCCCAAACTCGTCCACTATTCCAGCCCAGTCGTTGAAGTGCTTGCTCTATTGGAAGCCCTTCTTGAGGGGTAAAAGCACTGTATATCGGTCCGTCACTGGCATCGTAAACAGTGGACAAATATTGAATGGACTGATGATAACGACTCAGCAATGAGGATGACTTCCATAAAGTAACAAACGTATGTTGTCCCACCCAGTGATCGTATGCAATGTAACAATACCCTTCATCCAACCGTTGTTTGAACTGCAACAGTGAGTAACGTCCAACAAATAAAGTGCCTTTACCAATTTCATCCCATTGTTGAAACGTCATTGGCAGTCCTGCAACCTCAAAGTCAGAGTTTTCCATAGTCACAATGGGAGAAACGGAAACGAATGATTCTTTGACAGTCGTAGACAATACTTGACCACAAAAGCCGCATGTAGATTGATCATACAACTCGGCAAAACAAGTGGGACAGAATTGAAAAGAGGACATGAACAATCCAACAAAAAATCTAGAAAAGTAAAGACAATTACCAGAAGCTCAAATCGTACGTCCGATATCGTCAAGTGTCTGAATGAAAAGAATTATAACACTCTGAAAACAACAAGTGGATTGTGTTGAATAAAATGCGCAGTGAAGATATACAAAGCACACATAGCATTGGAGTAGACTTATGGCACAACGAAGCGATATCCATAGCATTTTGATTTTGGGTTCCGGTCCAATCATCATTGGACAGGCCTGTGAGTTTGATTATTCAGGGGTGCAAGCCTGCAAAGTTCTGAAGAACATGGGCTATAAAATCATCTTGTTGAATTCGAATCCAGCAACGATCATGACCGATCCAAATCTTGCAAACGTGACGTATGTCGAACCCTTGACCCCGTTTTTTGCGGAGCAAGTGATTGCTCGTGAGCGTCCCGATGCCATTCTCGCAACCGTTGGTGGACAAACCGCCCTTAACTTGGCTATGGACTTACACAAGCAAGGTATCCTAGATAAGTATGACGTCGAACTTATCGGTGCCAAACCGGAAGTTATTGAAGTCGCTGAAAATCGACAAGCCTTCAAACAATGCATGATAGACAACGATATCCCAGTCGCCCCAAGTGGTATTGCAAACAGTCTTGATGAAGCAGAAGGCCTTATTGACCAAGTCGGACTCCCAGCCATCATTCGCCCCTCGTTCACATTGGGTGGACATGGTGGTGGGGTCGCATACAATATGGATGAATATCGTAAGATTGTGCGAAATGGTTTGGACCTCTCTCCCATCACACAAGTTCTAGTTGAAAAGTCTGCACTGGGCTGGAAGGAATATGAGTTCGAATTGATGCGAGACAACAAGGACAACGTCATCATCGTTTGTTCGATTGAAAACTTTGACCCCATGGGAGTACACACTGGTGACTCGATCACGGTAGCCCCTTCTCAAACCCTTACAGACAAAGAATTTCAAATACTCAGAGATGCTTCCTTAAAAATCATTCGGGCTGTGGGTGTTGAAACAGGTGGCTCCAACATTCAGTTCTCGGTAAATCCAGATGATGGTGACTACTTTGTCATTGAGATGAATCCTCGCGTATCCAGATCGTCTGCACTGGCCTCTAAGGCAACGGGGTTTCCGATTGCCAAGATTGCAGCGCAATTGGCTGTGGGAATGACGCTCGATGAAATAGACAACGACATTACCCGTCAAACACCTGCTTGTTTCGAACCCACCTTAGATTATGTGGTGGTCAAAATACCACGCTGGAACTTTGAAAAGTTCAATGGTGCCAGCCGTCTTCTCGGTACACAAATGAAAAGTGTGGGTGAGGTCATGAGTCTTGGTGGTACTTTCATTGAGGCTTTACAAAAGGCATTGCAGTCCTTGGAATGGAAATACCCTCAAACCACTGAATGGACACAACGGCAACTGCTAGAGAAGATCACCTTCCCGACTCCCGATAGACTACCTGCAATCCTAGAAGGGTTGACTCGTGGCATGACCAGTGAAGATATACATCAAAGAACCAAAATTGACCTGTGGTTTTTACGAGAGTTGGAATCCCTATACAACATAGATCGAGCCGCTCTACAAGGACGAACACTTGAAGATATTGGGGCTACAGAAATGAAGTGGTACAAATCTCAAGGGCTCTCAGATCTCGAGCTTGCCAAGTTGGTCGATTCCACAGAAACAACCGTTCGTTCATACCGAAAATCGATCAATGTCAAACCGACTTATAAAAGAGTGGATACCTGTGCTGCCGAGTTTGAATCGTTCACCCCCTATCTGTATTCCACCTATGCAGATGAAGACGAATCCATCCGACACGATGCTGAAACAGTGATTGTCATCGGAAATGGCCCCAACCGAATCGGTCAAGGGATTGAGTTCGACTACTGTTGTTGTCATGCCGCCATGGCCATCCAAGAAGCTGGATACAAAGCCATCATGGTCAATTGCAATCCGGAAACCGTTTCCACAGATTATGACACGTCTGACACCCTGTATTTTGAACCGGTTACCATTGAGCATATTGACTCGATTGTCGAAAATGAACAACCAAAAGGCATTGTCATACAGTTCGGGGGACAAACACCACTGAAGTTGTCTCACGACATCAATCCCATTTTAGGAACAACAGCCGATACCATCGACCTGTGTGAAGACCGAGAACGCTTCAATTCATTGCTGTCTGAACTGAACATAGCACAACCAAAAGGTGCATTGGCAATCACACATGACGAAGCACAGCAAGCAGCAGTCGAAATCGGTTTTCCGTTACTTGTGCGACCCTCCTATGTATTGGGCGGCAGAGGCATGAAAATCTGCTTCGACAAGGCATCCTTTGATCTGGCCCTGGACGATGCACTTCAAGCTTCAAATGAACACCCCATTTTGATTGATGAGTATTTAGAAATGGCTGTTGAGTACGATGTTGATGCATTGTGTGATGGAGAAGAAGTATGCATTGCGGGTATCATGGAACACATTGAAGAAGCGGGAGTTCATTCTGGTGACTCTTCGTGTGTGATTCCACCTGTTTATCTGCAAGATCATCATCGAATAGAAATGATTGAAAGCACAACCAAGATTGCACTTCAATTGGGCGTTGTTGGTGTTGTAAACATTCAGTTTGCAATCAAAGCAGGTACCGTATACGTCATTGAAGTCAATCCAAGAGCCTCACGAACCCTTCCGTTTGTTTCCAAAGCAAAAGGTATTTCATTTGCCAAGTTGGGCACACGTTTGTGTTTGGGTGAAAAATTACAAGATTTGAATATTCCAAAGGCCTATGGCAAAGGACTCTATTTCATCAAAACCCCAGTTTTCCCTTGGCAACGCTTTGATATTGACGATGTAGCCCTCACTCCGGAGATGCGTTCCACCGGTGAGGTAATGGGTGTCGGACGTTCGTTTGGAGAAGCCTACGCCAAAGCCCTTATCGGTGCAGGCATGAAATTGCCGACAGAAGGCGGAGTATTCTTGTCCGTACGCGATCAAGACAAAAACATCTTGGATAAAATTGCGGGTCCGTTGCACTCCATGGGCTACGCTTTGTATGCAACCAAAGGAACATACACAGCCTTGGTCGAACTGGGCATCCCTTGTACGCGTGTGAACAAGGTGGGTGAAGGAAGACCCAACATTGTCGACGAAGTGCGGAATGGTAAAATACAACTGATGATCAACACCCCTCTTGGCAAAAAGTCGATTCATGATGAAGCGGCCATGCGACTTGCAGGACTACGGTTTGGCATTCCCTGTATTACGACGATCAGTGCTGCACTCGCCTGCGTACAGGCTCTTCGCTCCTTGCGTGCAAAGGAATTGCGAGTCATCAACCTTCAAGAAATGGCACAACAATAACTTGAATTCACATGTCGATTGGGCGCCCGTATACCTAAGTGTTTCATGGTTTGTACATACTATCACCAACAGTATTTACACAAAAATCCAAATGGATATTGTGGGTTGCGTGGAACTGGCGTTGAATGTAGGATATGAACGAATTTGGTTTGCTCGTAAATCAGTAAAAATGACCGATTCGGGGAAAGAAACTCAAGATTTGGGAAAAATCGAAGCATTTAGACTTTGTTTTATGCGCGCAGCTACTATTGACGATAGGAGTTAGGCATATTAAACTACTACTGTCGATAGTAGGAGGCCATGTGAACAAAATTCGAAGCGGTCAAGAAGGGATAAAACTCTCCCTTTTCGATTTGGAAGCCGAAATTATGGAAATTATTTGGGAATTCCAGCATCTAGAATTCTCGGTTGGAGAAATCGTTACGGTATTAGAACGTCGAAGAGACATTGCTTACACCACCGTAATGACCACAGTTGCAAGGCTCTATGAAAAAGGTCTTCTTTCCAGAACAAAACATGGACGGAAATATCTCTATACAGCTATCCAATCCAGACAGGAATACATTGTTCAACTGACCAAGGATGTAATTCAGCAGTTACCCCCAATCGGACAAGAAACGGCTGTTTCGATGCTGATTGATCGCATCGACGATGCTGACGATGATGTTTTGTCAAAACTCGAAGAGATGATTCGCCAAAAGAGACTCCGCTCAGGAGACACTGACCATGAATGAACTGTTATTTCCGCTGGGGACAATTCTCTTGCTGAGTGGTGTGATCATTCCATTTCTATCACTCCTGACGAGAATACGGATTGGATATCTCCAACAAAACCACCCATCTTTTGAGAGCCTGCACAGCAATCGCTTGCTCTTTTGGCTTTTGCTCCCCACAGCACTGCCCATCGTGTGGATTGTTTTCTCGATTGTACACCTTGGTTATTCCGATGTTGTTCATACATCTCATGAAGCCATTTGCTTGCTGAATCACAATCAATTTTGGACCGATGAAGCCATTTTATTGATCATCATGATTGGTATTTCACTGATTTTTTCGGTCCGAATTTATCTAGAAGAATTACGTCAATCACGCGTTACTTTGGTACACAATCCCATTCTAGAAAGTCGCATTCATAAAATCCTTCAGAAGCGAACCATCGGTTCTGGAAGCAACGTCCTTCTTATCAAACAAGCAACATTTGCAGCTCAAAGTGTCGGGATTATTCAGCCCAAAGTCCTCTTGTCTGCAGATTGGGTAGAATACATTGATGATGACATGCTTGAAGCCACTTTACTTCACGAGTTTGCTCATCATCACTCAGGAGATTTGTGGACTGGAGCCTGCTTAAAACTTGGAATGTTGATGAATCCCAGTGCAAAATTGCTTCAACCTTCCACTGCGATTTGGCTTCAATCTCGCGAACTGATGGCTGATCAAAAAGCGTTGTCTTATGGGGCAAACCCCTTGGCATTGGCTCAGTCCATTGTAAATGCAATACGATGGCAACAAGACCATACTCTACTATCAAACCACGACTTACGATTCTGTTTGAGCCCGAGTAGCACATCGTTGCTAAAGCTTAGACTGCTTCACCTGACAGGTTCCGCGACATTTACACACTCGCCTTCAAAATCAGGCTCTTTTTTATGGACGCTTGGTTTGATATGTATTCTGTCTCTTCCTCACCTTTTGTCCATTGATTTGCTAGATGCCTTACACTATGGCATTGAAGTGGGTGCACAGTCTATGGGGTTCTTGCCATGATGGTTGTATTCCTATGTCTGAGCATTGAAGCAGCAGAAACCAATTGGACAGAGGTATATACCGAAATCCGAGAAGGCAACGCAGAACTGATTGCACTTAAATTGCAATCTGCTGCTCATTACAACGAAATCTCCAGTCAGTTTCGATGGGATGATCTACAAGTGGGTGGATACTATCTCACCAATCCAAACAATCCAAGCGACTATACCGAATGGGAGATCAGTCAGACGCTACCTTCCCTATTGAGTCTTGGCACCCAGCAGCAATATCTACAACAATTGGATACTCTAAGCCATCAACAAATTCGCTCGCTTGAACAAGAACTGTTGTTAAAATCTACCTTCTGGTTACTCGAACTGGTTTATCTGCATCGTCGCTCTAAAACAGTGGAACATCGACAAACACTTGCCGAGAAACACCTGCAACACTACCAAGCATTATTGAATGCGGGAGAAGTATCTGCAAGCGAAGTACAAAAGGTTCAACTGGTAGCACTCGAAAATCAATTTGAACGGCAAAAGATAGACACCGATATTCAACATGTCTTACAACGACTTGAACAATTGAAAGGCAGTCCAATCACAGATTATCCAACCAGGTACCCAACAGACATTGAACTGATCGATCAAACCTCTTTGTGGGAAGAAAAAACCCGACAAGACATCGATTTACAAAAAGCCCAAAGCGTCACAATGCTTACTGAAACCAATTGGAGAATGGAAAAACAACGAATATTTCCGTCCATATCCATCGGAGCAAACAGTCAAGGCGTCGCAAAAGATCGATACTCTGGGGTTTATCTAGGCATGAGCATCCCTCTATACAAATCCTCAAAGAGTATTACCTCTGCCTCTCTACAACATCAGCAATCTCTGTCCATGCAAAAGCACATGCTGTCTGTTGCAACGCAACAATTCAATACTCAATATCGAGAATTCACCGCATTGCACAGTCAATACGAACAAATGCAATCAATCTTGTCTGCGGTACCCTACGAAGCCCAATTAGAAAGCCAACTAACATCTGGCGCTCTTTCTTTTGTTCAATATCACCGAGAATATG
>Ga0115559_1001120_pt1 | contig 17744 bp, 11 predicted proteins | sample COGITO_mtgs_1105_3_FD_87281 | JGI IMG/M metagenome (GOLD analysis project Ga0115559, IMG submission 87281) | Pelagic marine microbial communities from North Sea - COGITO_mtgs_110506 | ecosystem: Environmental > Aquatic > Marine > Epipelagic | place: Germany:Helgoland, sampling site Kabeltonne... | reverse complement strand
TTGCTTCGGATAATGATCTGGATGTTGGTAGTTTCAAAGAAGACGTGGTTGTTGTGTCTTTCTCAGATGGTGAAAGCGAAGCCGTAGATTCTATGGAGTCGATTGTAGAGGAACCGTTGTCGGTAGAAGAATTTAGCATAGAGGAAACAGTGGTAGTTGCTACTGTAGATACCTCGTTAACGACTGAGAAGGAGGCGACACAATCGGTGACAGAGGTCCAACATGTATCGTCTAATACAACAGATGAATCTACAGACAAGAATGACCTTGCAGAACAAAAAGAGCAGTCAATCGAATCAGATTTAATACTCCAGAGTCCAGACTTAGAGCAATCTATAGAAGAGACAATGGTACCAGAAATATCAGAAGAAGAATCTGTTGAAGAATCTGAAGATTTGACAGGCAGGGTATCCATATACAATATGCCTCTTGTCTCTATCGTTGAAGAAATGAGTGACGATGTTTCTGACGAAGAGAGTACAGAAATGTCTTATGGGGTACGACTCTCACATAAGAATTCTGTGGATGTTCAAAGTGCTGTTGAAGAGTCGGTTGATGAGGTTGATGAATCTGAGGGTGTCAATATTGCATTCTTAATGGAAGAGGAACCTTCGGTACCGATTTCAGTTGAGCGTTTAAATGCTGTGTTTGAACCGCTCACTGAACCATCGGTTCCTGTTGTCGACAGAGAGACAGAAGACATTCACCGAAATACTAGCTTCTCTGTTGATGATGGTGATGGCTTTGTTGCGAACTTAAATCCTGCAGTGTCGATGTCAGAAGGGGATTTGGATGTAGAAGAACCATTGGCAGAGATTGAGTTTCCTTCTATTGAAGAAGTACATGCACAAGATGGTGCGTTTACAGGAACGATAAATGCGTTGTTTGATGGAGAATCATTTGGTAACAACACGCCAGAGTATTCGGAACCTTCCAGAGATGTATTGATACCATCGAGATCGGTTGAAAAGGACAGTATTGAACCAAAGTGGACCGGTTCAACTGCTTTTGACAATTTACCAAATGAAGAGTCGGCGCTGGGTGATGAGAAGTATGCGCTTCATCAAGTTGAATTAGGGGATGTAGATGCTGTTTTGGGAGAGTCCATAAGAGACTTTTCGGAGATGGAACGCCGTGGTTCTCCATGGGGGTTGTTTCTAATCGTCAGCATTGCGTTGATTTTTGGCATTGTGTATCTGTTGAATCCACAACAAGAAGATGTGACTGAGGCTACAACAGCAAATACCACAATGACTGGTGATGTATCATCTCCACAAACAGCTCTCACAACACAGGTGCAGATCCAAACAGATCCTGCACAAGGTCGTATTTACATTGATAATGTTGAATTGGGTGTAGCACCCTTACAGTGGGAAATCACCGAAGGGGATGTGTTTTTGATGTGTGTAGATTGGAAAGGCAATCCAACTTGTCGACGGATTCCGAGGGCTGACCTCGAATCGGATTATACATTTACGCGTGAGTTGACACCGTAGGTTTTCTGTTCTACATTTGGTAGTATGTCAGCATCTGAACCCTCACCAACACTTCGAGAACAAGCGGAGCGATTCCCAAAAGAACCAGGGATTTATTTCTTTCGAAATGCCAAAAACCGCATATTGTATATTGGAAAAGCCAAAAATCTCCGCAATCGAATCTTTCAATACATTCGAATGACAGATGGCCGACGGATGGTCGGACGGCTGCTAAATCAATCAGAGACGCTCGATTTTACAATTACAAAAGATGAGAAACAGGCACTTGTTTTAGAAGCCAAGCAAATACAAGAGCACAAACCCAAGTTCAATGTACAGTTGCTCGATGGTAGAGCATTTCTCCATTTTCATCTAGATGAAACCCATGCGTTTCCAGCGTTGAAATTGACACGATTCCCAAAACCTCGAAAACGACATCGTTATTTTGGTCCGTATGTAGATAGCAAAGCGGCTCGAGATACGATGCAAATAATCGATAAAAACTTTCAATTGCGTACTTGCACGGATGAAACGCTTAAGCGTGAAAAGCGTCCCTGTTTGGAATATCACATTCACAGATGTCTCGCTCCGTGTGTCGAACGGTGTAGTGCGGATGTATACCAAGACGAAATTGTCAAAGTATTGCAGTTTCTGGAAGGGGACCACCAACAAGTTTTGGACAAGATGGAACATCGAATGACGGCACTGAGCGAGCAGTTGCGGTTTGAAGATGCGTTGGTGGTTCGAGATCAACGTGTACGGATTCAACAACTTCTTTCAGAGAGCAAACAAACGACCCATCAACGCAAAGATCGAGATTATTGGGGGATTGAACAGGTAGGAAGCGTGGGTGTTTATGCCGTATCGGCCTATCGTCGTGGTGAGATGCGTCCTGTAATTGCACGGTACTTTTCAGATGTTATCGAAGAAAATCCTGAAGAAATGCTCTGCTCTTTGTTGAGTGGTTGGTATGCTATGGAGGCTCCTCATGAGATTTTGGTGCCGTTTTTACCCGAATCTCATGAAGTGTTGCAAGAGGTCTTGTCAGAACGTGTAGGTCGACAGGTGAAAATATTGGTTCCACAACGTGGTGACCGATTGGAAAAGTTGGAATTGGCGAACAAAAATGCAGGTGCCAAATATCGACAAGTCCAAAATGAATCGGCACAACGAAAAGATTTACTATTGGCTTTTCAACAGGTGGCCAACCTTAGTCAGGTTCCATTTCGAATTGAGTGCTTTGACAACTCACATTTGGGAGGGACCTTACCAGTATCGGCGATGGTTGTCTTTGAACATGGTAAGGCAAATAAGCATGCGTATCGACGTTTTCTCATTAAAGAAGCCGAAGGTGGAGACGATTATGGCGGTATGAGAGAGGTTCTGTATAGACGGTTTAAGCGTGGTCTTGCCGAAAACAATGAGGGTTGGGAACTGCCTCAGCTGTTGATTGTGGACGGTGGTAAAGGGCAACTCAATGTTGCGATGGACGTGTTGGATGAATTGGATGTTGTTGGTGTTGATGTCATTGGTGTTGTAAAGCCACGAACCCATCGAAAACGTGGAGATACTGAAATGCCTGATCGAATTGTCTCTCCAGACTTGGTTGAGCCTGTTCAACTGTCCAAGGGCGATCCTGTATTGCTATTTTTGCAACGCATTCGAGATGAAGCCCACAATACTGCTGTTTCCTATCAACAGAAGCAACGTGAAAAGTTCTATACCCGTTCAGATTTAGATGATGTCTCCGGTGTAGGGCCAAAAACGAAGAAAGCATTGCTTAAACACTTTGGGTCTGTGAAAGCGATTGCCGAAGCGAGTCCAGAAGACCTGGTACATGTTGAAGGGATAGGTTCATCTGTAGCTCAAAGAATCGTAGAGCACTTTTCGTTGTTGGATAAACGATAAAGAATCAGCACTTATTGAGTTAAGCAGATGGCGGTTGCAGTAACACTGACATTTCCAGCATAGCATTTCCATCCAGAGGCAGATGTATTGTCGGTTGCGCCTTCAGGATACGAGGCCCAAATCTGAGTTTGGGTACTGTTGCATCCACCTGAGATAAGGATGTCATCACTGTCGTCGCACTGGGCAAACGGAGTGGCGCTTGATGTTGCGGTCACTTCATACATGGCAGTATAAGACAATCCACCACTGCCACCACCACTGCTTTCAGTCGCACAGACCCATGCAGACCCATTGTATTTGGCAATCTCATCGGTACTGCAGTTTAATCCGGCAAGTGTATCGGAATCAGTTGCTGTAGTTACGATATTTGAGCCATTGACTTGAGACCCAGTCGCCAAATCAATAGAGCCGTTGGTAACAAAGGTTTCCACTTGCGATTCAGAGAGTTGGGTATCCGAATCGGTTGCTGTAGTAACAATGGCGGATCCATTCACGGTAGAGCCAGATGCAAGTCCGATAGAACCATTGGTGATAAATATCTCTACTTCTGACTCAGAAAGTTGGGTGTTTGCATCAGTTGCTGTAGTTACGATATTTGAGCCATTGACTTGAGACCCAGTCGCCAAATCAATAGAGCCGTTGGTGATAAAGGTTTCCACTTGCGATTCAGAGAGTTGGGTATCTGTATCGACATCTGCATCACAGTACCATTCACCTGTGGCATCATATCGTGCAATGTCCCCATCTTGACAAGACATCCCGAGTCCCACAAGAGTATTGTCTACGTCTGTTAAAATGGTTGCACCGTCTAAGGTTGTATTCACATTTAGTGTATAGGCGTTGTTGTTCAGGTAACTACCGACTTCTGATGGTGTGAGGGTATTGTCGGATACGCAATCCCAATCAGATCCAGTCCAACTGACGATCTCACCACTTGAGCAGTTAGAATCCAACAGGTCTAGTTCGTCTCCATCTGCCAATCCTGTTGGAACATTTTGAAGATTGTTCCAGTTTAGGTTGGAACTGGGTGTCAAGATACTGGCACCACCAATTTGAGTATTGGAGTTCAGGTTGAGCGTACTTGTAGACTCAACAAAACTTTCGACTTCCGATGCGCTTAACACGTTGTCGGTATCATCTAGGAAGCCAGCGGGTTTGCCTTGAATATTGCTCCAGTTGGGTTGTAAAACGGTTGCACTGGTCACAATGCTATTTCCGCCGAGTGTAGTGGAGTTGGCTAGGTTTAAGTTGGAAGCATTTTCAATATAGGTTTCGACCTGTCCGCTTGATAGAACATCATCAACATCATCAGCGAATCCGGAGGGGATTCCTTGGATATTTGTCCATGATGGTGTGACGGGTTGTCCGACCCATGTTCCTGTGGCATCGACAACAGGAGAACCTTGAATGCTAATGTTGTCAGCATCCACAGATCCACCCAGAACGCTTTCAGCGATTCCTGCAATTTGAGCATAGGGAGCAGACGTAACGGATTGACGTGGTGTCATTGGTGCATTGGCATCCAACTGAACTTCCAAATAGACGGGGTAGTTGAGCAATGTGTCAGAGTCCAGCGCGTTGTTCTGTGTGTCTGTTCCCAAAACAGTTGCGTAGTATCCGTTGTTGAATTGTACGCTTAACGATTCAGACCACAGTACAGATCCTCCTGTACTCGCACTGTATACTCGAAATGTGAGTGTGTGAACACCAGTTACAGATGCGCCAGAACCATCTAACAAACGACCTTGTTGTGTGAGTTGTAGTGGTACCGCATTGGCTTCAAAGAGCAAGGAAAAGAGAAGAGAGGTAAACATGCTTTACTCCGGAGTGTAAACGTAATGAGATCCCATTTGCAAGGTATAGCCAGTTGTATCTGAACTCTCCCCAGCAGTGACGGTTAAATCGGATAAACAAGAGGCGAGATCATAGACGCCGTCTGTACCAAAACTGGCGCCCGCACAGGTGTTTTGACCTACCGCGGATTCGACGTTGGCTCCGACGGTCACGCTGGCGACAGCAGGAATACTATCGTCAGTCCCATCGCTGGCGATGACCGTGCAGACCCATGTCTCACCATCTGATATTTGAGATGTGGGTATGGTGTCGCTTGAGAAGTTTGTGGACGAACCATCTACTGTCCATGTATAGGACATAGAAATGGTATCTCCATCAATATCAGCGCTTTGTACAATGCAGGTTAAATCATCTACACCAACCACTGGATTGATGGGATCGATAAACCCATTAAACGCACTGGGTGCTGTATTGAGAATCGTTTGCGTTGTGGATGTGACACTGTCAGTCGCGAAACCATCATCAACCGTAACTTCTATATAGACATCTTGGTCTCGGTCAAAGTGTACCACGCCATCAAGTGTGTTTGTAGTATCGGTGTTGCTTGTGCTTTGAACAGGGGTGCCATCGACATACCAAATCCAAGTATGGGTGAGGACATCACCATCTAAGTCTGTACTGTCAATCGTTGCTGTGATGATGTCATCGGTGGCATTTGTACTTGGAGAAAGTGTGACGGAATGTGCAATTGGTGCAGTGTTCAAAATGGTGGTGCTGCTCTCCATAAAGGTTCCAACATCGAAGCCATCGTTGGGTGTGACCCGACAAGTCACGACATCCCCTTGTGTAAAGGGACCATTCAATATGTTACTGGCTCCAGAGACTGGACTGGAGTTGATGAACCATTCAAAGCTGTAACTCAAATCTGTATCTACGATGTCGACATCGCTAGCGGTATAGCTACACGTGATGTCATCAAGGGTTGTCGGAGAGGTTGGTGATACAGATACAGAAGTCATCACGGGTGGTGTATTCGATACAGTCAGATCTGTTTCGATGGCTAGACCATTCACAATACCATCTGTTGGTGTGACTCGGACCATCCAATGTTCGTCTTTGAGTGTACTGCTGGCCGCTACCGTTGAACCGGTATGGGTTGTTGACAGTGTTCCATTTAGAAACCACTCATAGAGATAGGTAACGACCGTACCATCAACATCTGTAGAACCAGTGGCAATCGCCTCTAGTGCATCCGTTGTTGTTGCTGGGTTGGGGGATATGACTACTGCGGGTTGTGATGGGATTCCATTGACGACCATAGTGACTTGCTCAGAGGCGTACAGCCCATCCAGATCAGTCACGGTTGCCGTGATGAGATGTGTACCGAAACTCAAAGAATCGGTTTCAAATTGAGAGATGCCACTGGACTCGGCTGGCCCAACGTACAATGTTCCATTGATGTCTGATTCCCATTCAACAAGAAGCTCCGAACCACTTTGTTCTGTATCGGAGACAAAGGCTGAAAAGACTTGCTCTTCTCCTTCATTGATGAGGGTATTCGCATAGGGTTGTTGAAGGACCAACGAAGGAGGTGTTCCAATCGAGTATTGAATGGTGTCGGTACATTGTAGGCCCATTTCATCTGTAACAGTCAATGTCATTTGATGGGTGTTTTGAGAGAGCGTACTGGACTCAAAAGAGTAGGTTTCACTTGAATCACCCATTCCTGTGGACAGTTCACCATCTTTGTCTGATGTCCACGAAATAGCAAGTAACGTTGGATCAATATCAGGATCGTTAAATGTTCCCACAAATGTGACGCTTTCTCCAGCGACGGAGAATTCGCCATTTGTTGGTGCTGTGATTTCACAAGTTGGAGCGCTATTGGGTGCTGTGATTGTCAACTCTACAGAGGATACATCACTTTTACTTGTTGGATCTGTTGCTTCGAGGCTCAAGGTGTATTCACCTTCTGGAAGCGTCAATTGATCGACAACCATACCGTCTGCATTTGGTGGAAGGATGTCCAGTTCTCCAATACCTGTTGCTGTCCATACGATGGTTAAGTCATTCAGTGTATTGTCAGCATCGGAGATGGAGGCTGAAAGGTCTACAATTTGATCTGCGTAGAAACGGCTGCCATCGACGGGAGTGATGATGTCAACTTCAGGTGGGTTTGTGGACTCCACATTGACAGACACTTCTTGTAAAGAAGAGGCATCCTCAATATCTTTCACTTCAGCCCGGACCTGGTTCATGTCTACTGTAACGGTGATTGGGCATGTAGAGTTTCCACCTCCATCTGGTGCTAGCCAGTCACAAACGGTCTCTCCATTGACTGACCATCGAACCAGTAAATCCATGGCAAAGTGATCTTCATCTACAACTTGTGCCAACATCTGGATATCATCATCTTCAGTCCAAAGATCTCCGTCTGCTGGATTGATGATGGTAATGGTTGGAACTGCATTTGTTGGAGGGGCTTCTTTGTCTCCACAGCCCATGCCCAACATTCCCACACTGAATAAGGATAGTGCAATTGGCATCATAATAGGTTTCTCCCGCATCGAACTGTACACAGTATAACCAATGTGGTGTATCGATGTCACTTTGAAACGCAATATGAGTGGGGTTGACATCAACCTTTTTGAATAAGTCGTACTTAAAGGTCCCCGTACTGAGGGCCATCACCCGCTTCTGGAGGTACCCACTTAATCACTTGATATGGGTCTCGAATGTCGCAGGTTTTACAATGTACACAGTTTGAGAAATCCACCTGTAGTCTTCGACCATGTGGAGCACTTTCATCCTCTACAATGTTGTAGACTTGTGCAGGGCAGAACCGTTCGCAGGGATTGCCATATTCTTCACGACATGTCGTTACGCAGTGATCTGGGTCTGGTGGTGACACCACTAAGTGTGATGGCTGGAATTCATCGTGTGTAGAACCAGAAAGGTAGACATCGTACAGTTTGTCCACAATGTATTCGTTGTCGTATTCTATGTCTTCATATCTACCAGCACTGGGAATCAATTTGGGACGTTTACTCAAATCGTTGCCATAATACTGCTTGAGGGTATGCATGCCTTCATGATCTTCATGTGCTGAAACAATAGACCCAGCACCCAGTATCGGAGTGGTGACTTTCGAGATACCATACTTCATCGCACCAATCGGCAATCCATTCTTGGAAATGTTTGTATGGAAGTTTTGAGAGACTTCCATTTCTTTGCGCACCCACGAGGCATCGATCTTTTCTTTGTACTTTTTGGTGTGCTCTTCCCCAAATTCACCAGCCAACAAGCATTCAAATGCCGCTTCTCCAGCAAGCATCCCAGACTTCATGGCCAAGTGGATTCCTTTGATTCGAGCCGCATTGAGAAAAGAAGCAGAGTCTCCAATGACCATTGCACCAGGAGCATAGAGTTTTGGCATACAACCCCAACCACCTACAGTTACCGCTTTTGCACCATATTTTACGACTTTACCACCTTTGAGTATTTCGCGAATCTTTGGGTGCATCTTGAGTTTTTGGAGAAGATAGTGCACGTCTTGATCTGGATTGTGGGCATCGAGAACAGCCAATAGTCCGATGGCAACGCGGTCTCCACCCATCGAATAAATAAAGGCACCACCGAACGTGCCGTTGATGGGCCCCATGGATCCATTAAGCGGATACCCGGCTGTGAGATAAACAAAACCATCCTTTACGGAGCCTTTTGGAAGTTCTAGAACCTCTTTACATCCTGTTTCGTACGTGATGGGATTTTTGCTCAACATGTCAAACTTGTTGAACAACTGTCGTGCAAGGTGTCCACGTGGACCTTCTCCCAAGATGGTTACTTTAGCCATGATGTCAGAACCTGGCTCAAAGTCTTCCTTTGGCTTACCATCTGGACCGATTCCACGATCTCTCGTTCGAACTCCAATCACTTGACCATTGTCGTCAAAGAGCAATTGATTTCCTGCGGTTTCCGTCAATATCTCGATGCCTCGTTCTTCACAGCGTTCCGCCAACCACGTTTGGAATTTGGCGATGGAGATGATCGGTTTTCCGTGATCATTAAATTCTGGTGGCATCACAGGAATGGTGAACCCAGATGTTTCCGATAACATGAGCATGCACTCTCGTTCAACGAAGCGTTCTACAGGGAATGTCTCGTCTTCTTTCCAGCCAGGGAACAGTTCTTTTAGGGATCTCGGATCCAATACGGCTCCAGAAATTCCATGCGCCCCAACATCGCTGCCTTTTTCCAAGACCATTATTCTAGCTTGGATAGGGTCGTTGCCATTCAATTCTGCATCATCATTGTGGTCATCGATTTGATTTTTCAATCGAATGGCACCTGCTAAGCATGCTGGCCCTGCACCCACAAATAGAAAATCGGTATGAAAAGTTTCGCGTTCCATTTCGTCACTCATTGGTGAACCTCCAAAACATGTTTCTCATCAATTCATAACCTTTTATACATCCATTGACACGGAAAAGGGACTCTCAATTGGGCATTGTGCTGTCAAAATGATAGAAATGTGGCAATGTACTCGAAATCACGTGTGTGGTTACACAATATGCTCTTTGTTGCATGCTGTGTATTTTCAACCTTACCTCAGTTCTTGAAGGATTGTTCTCATGTCTACATCTTCAAAATCCAACGCTAAATACATGCTGTTCTTTGCTGTAACCATTCTTTTTGTGGTTTTAGATCAAGTGAGTAAGATTTGGGTGATACGAAACATTAAGGGTCCAAGAATGGTCGTCAAAGACATTAATCTGTTGGACAAATTTGGTGTGACACTTGAGCAATGGGCAGAGTTTCCGAGTAGTATTGACGTGATACCAGGGTTCTTTGCTTTGGTGCATACGCAAAATACAGGCGCGGCTTTTGGTATCATGGAAGGCCAAATGATTGTCTTTGCCATTTTTACCACGATAGCATTTGGAACGATATTCTTTACCCTTGCTCAGATGCCCGATGAGGATCACTTTCAGAATTGGGCGTTGGCACTTTTGACCAGTGGGGTGATTGGAAATGCGATTGATCGTATTCACAAACAGTCCGTGACGGATTTCTTACATGTCTATTTTGAACCAGATTCTGCACTTGGATCCGCTTTACACAATGTGATTGGATCAACAGCATGGCCATCGTTCAACATTGCGGATGCTGCGATTGTTGTTGGGATGATTATGTTTGGGATTTTTTATGTCTTTTTAGAGCAAGATCATGAAGATGACGGAGAAGATATCAAAAGCCCCGAGCACGCAACAGAAGGGTTGTAATTAAGTTCCTTTGATGTGTTCTTTGTACCACATGTGAAACAAAATGAGTGTCCATAATTTGAGTCCATGGTTTTGTTCGCCATTGGTGTGTGCTCGATAGAGACTGTGAAGACAACTGGGTTGGAATATGTGCTCTTCCATTCTTGTCATTTCAGTAATTTGTTGTGCCAAGAAATTCTTTCCATCCTTTCTCAACCATCGATCCAATGGTGCCATCATGGTTCGCTTTGGTCGAGCCAACAATCGTTTTGGCATTCGTTTTTTCATGATTTCTCTGATCAACCATTTTCCATAGAACTCTACTCCGTGAGAACGAACTTTGTATTGACTGGGAAGTTTTGCACAATACTCGCGTAATTCTCTATTTAATATTGGGATAGACATGGTTGGATCTATCGTACGAATTCTAGACAACGAATCCTCAACAAGCCATCCACGTTGCCATACATAGAGGATGTCGTTTAACGGATCAGAATCAATCTCTTGATAGAAGTTTGTCAATATTCGGCCTCTAATGTTTGGTCGGATATACGCTGGGTCTTGAAGCAGTTGAGCTCGTTCTGAGGCATTAAATACTTTCGAACCTCCGATTTCTTCATCCAATCCAAATTGATTGAGGTTGGTAAACCAAGATTCTTTACCCACTTTGCGGGCCACTCTATGAAGACCCATTTGGGAAATCTTTGGCAATCTATGAATGAGTTTAGACCGACGCATCTGCCTGGCAATAATCGGCATTGAACGTCCTCCAAACACCTCATCTCCACCATCTCCAGTAAACAACTTGTCCACACGCTGATGAGCAAATCTAGAGAGCAGTGTTTGAACCGCAGATGCTGGGGTACTCAAGGGCAAATCAAACAGTTGGACATTTTGCTGAAGAACATCCATTAGGTCGCGACTTTCCAATCGCAATAGGTGGTTTGGACTGTTGTACAAGTGTGCTATTCGACCGGCAAATGGTGATTCATCTGCATCTACACCTTCAATCGTTACGGTAAACGAGTCCAACTCGAATCCCAATTCATTTGCATGGTATAAAATGGCACTCGAATCCAATCCTCCACTCAGTAGAACGCCCATTTTTGTTCCAGAAAACAAATCTGGCTCTACACTACGACGTAAGAGGTAGTCGACTTCCAATAAGGCTTCTCGTTCTGTTGGGATGTTTTGACCCATCTCATACCAAACAGGTCTATACCATCTTTCATCATGTACTTTGTGTTGACCAACAATCGAGAAATGGCCGGCAATCAAAGAAAATCGATCTTTGTACAAGGTTCTTGGGGCATGTGTGTATCGAAAAGACAAGTATTCTGAGACATGCTCTATTGCCAATTCGGGTCGTGATGAGAATTGTGCATTGATAGTTTTCAATCCAGATGAAATGTACAGTCCATCTTCACAACGAGTCCAATACGCATTGTGAAAACCCATCGCGTCTCGACCGATCCAGCATCGACCTCGTTGTCGATCGACTGCGATAATGACAAATCGATCGGGACAATCGTTGATGGCTCGAATGGGGTCTTCAAGCCATACATCCAAAAAATCTTCCCGAACAGTCGTGGTTCCGATAATTACAATGGACCAAGCCTCATTGTTCCAAGAACGGTACAGTAGGGGGGCACTGTGTTGAAGTACGATGTGTGGGAATCTGGTTTCACCCCATTGATTGTGCTTGTTCAATTGTGAAGTACGTACAGTGCTGTCAGTGGTCTGAACAAAGGCGATCCAATCTGTCACGGTGCACTCCAATAGGGTTGTATTTCTTCATATCCGTTCGGTGGGCGAGTTGGCAAAACTTGATTACACTAGATGCATGAAACAGTTTGTTATACCATTGGTTTTTTCCAGTATTGTGTTTGGTGGCTGCACGATGTTTAACGATGCATTTGTTGCCCCCCCCAACGTAGTTTTTATCATGGTGGATACTTTGCGCCCCGATAGACTAGGGGTTTATGGTCATACAAATCCAACGAGTCCGAAGCTGGATGGGTATGCTTCAAATGGGATGGTGTTTGAGCGCGCTTATGCCCATTCGGGATGGACGTTACCCTCAACAGTATCTATGATGACAGGATTGTATCCTCATGAACATCGAGTTGGTCGGGCACCCGATTCTCCTTCGGAATTTGGTTCACTGCCTGTTGAACGCACAACAATAGCCGAAGTCTTTCAAAATGCTCAGTATCAAACGATGGCAGTGGTGAACAATACCTTTTTGGCGCCAGACTTTGGATTGGCACAGGGCTTCGAGACCTTTGATTATCGTGGTGCTGACAATCAGGATATTCGTTCGGCGAAAGTCAGTACAGATGTGGCATTGGAATGGTGGTCACAAACAAAGGGGCCAAAGTTCCTGTTTTGGCATGTGATGGAGCCACACATGGATTTAGTACCCCCAGCGGAAACCAGAGGTGCTTTTGTTCCGAATCCGTCTGTGGATATTCCTTTTGATGTAAAACAAGGTGCGGAAATCACAGGACAATCTCCAGCAGAACGAGATGGTCAACAGATTTCTGATGTACTGTCGCTCTATGATGAAGAGATTTTGGCTGTCGATCAGCAATTGGGTCGTTTGGTGGATAGTATTGGCATGGAAAACACTATTTTTGTGTTTACATCCGATCATGGAGAAGAGTTTTGGGAGCACAATGACTTTGAACATGGACACCATCTAAAAAGTGTTCTGACACACATTCCTCTTATTTTCTGGGGAGAAGGTGTTTCTGTCGGTAGACAACGCACCTTGGTGTCGCATGTGGATATGTTTCGCACGATATTAGAACTTGCTGAACTATCATCTCCCCTCGATACTCATGGAGAGATGCTGTTGGGAGAACCATTGCCATCAGGGCGTATGGTATTGTCTGAAAATACATTGTATGGCGATCCTTTACTCTCCGTAGTTTCTGAAACACATCGATTGGAAATCAATCAAGAGACCAAAATGGCTGCCCTTTGGACAATGGACTCCTCGGGTAAAGAAGCAGAACTTTTGCGCGATGACCTAGATACGTTGGCTGAACCGATGTTTAACTACATTCGTGCCGTAAGAGGCAATGTAGATGTGATTGAACAGGTGTCAGGCCCCAGTGTGCCCTCAAGAGATGCTTTTCAAAATCTGAAAAAGTTGGGTTACATTGATTCCGAGCGGTGAGTTGTTCTCAGAGACTCTCTAACTTCTATCCCAGTATTCCCGTTAAATCATTCGGTAAGGGTGCTTGAATCGTCACCAACTTTTGAGTACTTGGGTGTGTGAACTGAAGAGTATGAGCATGAAGTGCCAGTCTAGACCACAGTCGTTTGGCCGCACCACCATATTTTCGGTCTCCCACTATTGGAAGGCCGTTCAGCTGTGCATGTCGACGAATCTGATGGGTGCGTCCAGTGTGGAGGTTTATATTTAATTTTGAAATTCCACCATCGTACTCCAACAGTGTAAAGTCCGTGTGTGCCTTTTTGCCATCCAAGGACTGCTTCCAGGATCCTGATGGTGGTGGTTTACCCACAACCCAGATCCAGTATTGCCGTTCGATAGAATGGGTTTTGAATGCTGTAGAAAGAGTGGTGTTCAATGATTTGTCTGTAGAGAACAACAGCAATCCTGATGCAGTTTGATCCAGTCTATGGTGCTGACCAACATAGGAGTATTGTTCGGTTAACAGTGTATAGACATCCAAGTCTCCCCGTTTATTCGGTTGACTTGGTACAGAAAAAGCCTTGTTGACCACGATGATTCCATGGTGGTCATACAAGACTTCATATTTCTGCATTGGAGCAGTCATTTTGTATCTTAAAGACTGATTAGAGTGCGGCCAGTTCTTTGTCGATGATTGACTTGAACTGATCGAATGGTACAGCACCAGACAACAAGACACCATTGACGAAGAAGGCAGGTGTTCCTGTTACGCCTACAGCAGATGCATCTTCCATGTCTTTCTTGACTTCAGCTTCCTGAGCAGGGTCTTTCAAGCAGGTACTCCACTTGTCCATGTCTACACCAACTTCTTTGGCAAATCCTGCCAAATCTGTATCCTGTAACTTGGTTTGATTTTTCATAAGAATGCCGTGCATGTCCCAGTACTTATCTTGTTCACCAGCGCAGTTTGCAGCGATGGCAGCAGGGATAGCTCTGTCATGGAATCCAAGAGGAAAGTCACGATATACAATCTTCAATTTACCTGGGTATTCAGCCAACAATTTTTCCATTGTGTCGCCAACTTTTCCACAATAAGGACACTGAAACTCTGCAAATTGAATGATTTCAATTGGTGCACCGTCTGTTCCTAAGAATGGATCATCATCTGCAGAGACTTCCTGACGTGGAAGGTCTGGGTATGGCAAGGTGATTTTGACATTGTATTTGGTTTTCAACTCTTCGATGTAGACTTGGAACCGTTCCCCTTGTTTTTGACGCAGTAACTGTTCACGAATCAACGGTGAAGCAGACGCCAAATCCATGCCTTGTAAGCGAGATTTGAACTGTTCGTACATCAACTCGATTTCAGATTGCGTAGGCTCGGTGACTTTGTCTTCCACTTCTTGTTTGAGTAAGTCATCTTGAGAAGCAAACTTACCAGCGGTTGTTTCGAGTTCAAGCAACTGCTCTAGAACGGTTTGTTCAATACTTTGCATTGCAGCTTGATAGGTGCTGGTTAGGTATTCAGCTTCCAACTGAATCAACTGACCTTGAGCCATTTTGACACCATCAGTGTAACTGAGTTCTCCGCCATCCCATGTGGCAATCGTGCCTGGAACGTCGAGAGAAGGACTGGCGTTGACCGTTGGCACAGGACTGTCAATGGTATCGGGCGTTGTATTGGGTGTACTGTTGGAACAAGCCAAGAGCAAACCAGTAATTAAAGAAAACATGTGTATCTCCAATAGGGGGCGTGAGATTATTGGGCAGCAGGTGCTTCAGGCTTTGCTTCAGGCTTTTCTGCTGGAGCGGCTTCTGGAGTTGCGGCAGGAACTACGGCAGGAGCGGCGGCTTCCGGCGCTGGTGTTTTGACTTCAGCAGGGAATTCAACAGTGGCCTTTTCACGGAGTTCTTTGACAACGTCTTGAGCCGCTTCTTTCATTGCATCTTCTTTGATTTGGTCTTTGACTTCTTCAAATGGTGTAACGTCTTTCTTGCGGTTTTCGGCTTTTAAAATAACAAAACCTTGTCCCATGTCTACAGGAGTGGTGAAACCACCTTCTTCAGTAACACCGTCCAACGCCGCTACCATTTGAGGAGGGAAGTTGGCCATGTCCATATTGCCTAGTGCGCCACCAACTTCTTTTGTTCGAGGATCTACACTGAATTCTTGAGCTACCATTTGAAATGGCTTGCCACTTTGCAGAGCACTGTATGCTGCAGTTGCGGTGGCTTCGTCATCGGTTGCGATCATAAACACATCTGCGCTATCTTTGCGAAATTGTACTTGATGTTCGTCATACCATTCTTTGAGCTTTTCATCTGTCATTTTGGCTTTGGCGAGTTTCTTAACAAGAAAATCGGTCAAGACTTCACGTTCTGTCAAGTGCATCATCAACTGAGCATCTTTGTCTGCTTGGATGTTTGCTTTGATGGCTTCTTGATATAGAACTTCTGTTGTTACCAACTGATCTTTTAACTGGGCAAATTGTGGGCCAGCCATGATCAAGGCTCGTTGCTCTTCGGGTACATCTTTCAGCAATGAATCGACGATACCGTCCTTGATTTGAACGCCATTGACTGTGGCAATCACATTTCCATCTGTTTCTAGAACGCCAGGAACGTAAGGGGTGTTGGTAGGTTGGTTACAGGCCATTAAGGCACCAAGTAGGATGCTGCTAAACATTGAGAACTCCTCGGGTTTATCCAATCTGTACAGGCTTTGTATCCGTTGGATAGGGTTTGTTTGTTTCTGTAAGTGTGGATTGGACATTTGCCAAAACTCTTATAAAATAAGCCATAACCGATTTTTGAACTTTATGACAGGTTCAATCTCATTTCCTCTTTACCATAGAGATGGTATGCAAATCTTGAACTTTACCGATCACCGTCGTCAACTTCTTCAAAATCGCTATGTGTATGCGGTTGTATCCAGAAGAGCAAAGGGCTTGTCCATTGGAATCAACCTCAATGTGGACAAAGTTTGCAATTTTGATTGTCCGTACTGCCAAGTTGATAGAACGGTTCCCTTGACTGAAACGCAAGAGATGGTCAAACGAACTGGCGTGGACGTTTTGAAGGTACAATCTGAACTGGCACACTTATTCTCCTTACTTTCTAGTGGAGAGTTGTGGAGTGTGGCACCATTTGACACAGCCGATCCAACGATGCGCATTTTAAAAGATGTGTCCATTTCAGGAGATGGTGAACCGACGGCCTGTCCTGAATTGCTCAATGTAGTCGGGGTGGTCAGTGAGCAACTCGATCAGTATCAATTACCTGACGTGGCGTTCAACCTCTTCACCAATGCCACTTTATTCCATAAACCTTCTGTGAAAAGTGCATTGGAGGCTTTGTGGAGAAGTGGTGGACGGGTGTGGGCTAAGTTGGATGCAGGGACACAGTCGTGGTTCGAGCGAGTCGACGGTACCAAACTCTCGTTGGAGAACGTGACCCAGAATATTCTGTGGGCATCGAAACAACACCCGATTGTTTTGCAGTGTATGTTTCATCGTTTTGGTGAAGAGCGCCCCTCTACAGAGGAGGTTGATGCATGGGTCAATCGAGTGTGTTCGATTGTGGATGCAGGTGGACAAGTCGATTGGGTGCAAATCTATACGACGGCGCGAAAGCCGGCTGAACCGAGTGTGTTGCCGTTGGAGAAGTCTTTTTTACAGGGGATTGCCGATCGACTGCTGTCTGAATTGGGGTCGGATACAACGATTCAGGTGACGGTTTCGATTTGAGGTTTGTGGCTTCTGGAGTATGTTAAACTGGAAACGTACAAGGTATTGGTGTGAATCCTTCAATGGTGAGATCGATTGTGTGTCGCTCTCTATCTTTGGGAACTTGATTGTCAACGGCTTCGAATTCTAGTGTGAGCACAAACTTACTTGTCCCCATACTGGAGAAAGGGGCTTGATAGTTGATAGTTGCTCATTGTATTATTGCTACTTGTCATCATACACAAACAGGTCCAACAGTCATCCGTTGCTTTATCAATACAGCTTTGGATTCCGCAATAGGAGACAGTGAATACTTGAAAGGTGTTCTCTATCAATTGTTTGGCTGTCGATGTGTGTTTAGTGTCCACGTTCAGCCGTGATGAAAGTGTAAGTTTTTATACCCTGTATCCACAAT
>Ga0115559_1001113_pt1 | contig 17819 bp, 16 predicted proteins | sample COGITO_mtgs_1105_3_FD_87281 | JGI IMG/M metagenome (GOLD analysis project Ga0115559, IMG submission 87281) | Pelagic marine microbial communities from North Sea - COGITO_mtgs_110506 | ecosystem: Environmental > Aquatic > Marine > Epipelagic | place: Germany:Helgoland, sampling site Kabeltonne... | reverse complement strand
GTTCGGCGAAAGCCTCAATATCGAAGTCCGAATCCGACTTCGCCGAACGCAGCCCGCCCCAGAGGATGACGGCGACGAGTAGGACGATGAGACTGTAGATGAGCTTTTTCACGGGAGGGTGGAGAGGTGTTGTTTTTTTTGACTACGAAAGGGGCGAAGCGCGGGGCAGGCATTAGGAAATACTGTCGACAAGTATTCGCGTTCTTTCGTGCATTTCGTAGTGGAAAAACAGAGCCTATTTTAACTGCGTTTGCCGAGGAATTTAAAGAAGTGCATGCCGAACTGCACGCACATGCCGAGCCCCATGAGGAGCACGCTGATGTAGGGGAGCAGCCAGCCAGGGTTGCGAACCACTTGGAGGATGGATGTTTTGTCCTGATTGGCGAAGGATGCTTGGTAAAAAGTGTGGCCTTCGTAGCGGAGCGGGTGATTCATATAGATGAGGGCCTTTTGGCTTTTGGTGCTGTCTTCCATGTGGTGAACCATGACTTCGCTGGAGTAGTTAAACGGGATCTCCGTGCCAGGATACTTGTCGTGCGAGAAATCGATCAGTTCGATCTCGAAGGGGTAATACTGGCGCGTAAAACGAAGGGCGATTTCCCAGGACTGGTCGCCGGACTGGACTATTTGCGGAGGGAAGCGCTCGTCGATCACATTGGAGACGAGCCAGATGCCGAGAGAATCTTCGCCATTGAAGACTTCGACATAGGCGGTTGCAGTGTTGATATCGTCCTCCGCGTAGGTTTCCGCCTGTGGTGTGACTACGATGCCCATCTTGACGGCGACGCCACGGTTGGCTGCCGTCTCCAATGGTGTGCCACTGGTGGCCCGCCCGAGTGCGGCGTTCGGGTAATAGCTGAGCGTCCGGACGCTTAGAGTGGATTCCGCTACATCGACGCGCTCGCCCGGTTTGAGGAGAGTGGCCGGAATGCTGTGGACCTGGTCGTAGTCGGGATGGCTGCGGTCGATCAGAACGAGTTCGTTATCGCGGTAGCTTTGTGAGTAGTGGCTGCGGCCACCCTCATCTACAGGCATCTGACTCTCCACGGCCAGAAGGTCTGTCAGTAACTCGCTGACGAGTAGAAGCACTAAGCCGAAGTGAACTAGAAAGATGCCAATCTTCTTGGTCGATAGCTGGAATCGAGTGAGGTGCGCTGCGAGGAGATTAAGAAAGAGCATGCCCCCGAGCAGATAGCCGCCAGGCATGGGAATGCGCAGCCAGAAGAGTTGTTCGTATGCGGGAGCCTCTTGCGGATAGGCCCACACCACAAGAAAACTTTCAAAGTAGAGTTTCTGCGTGTGCCAGATGCCGTAATGCACTTGGTCGAGGGTGCCGAAAAAGATCAGCACCATGGAAAAGCTCAGGAGGACGACGGTCAGCTTGAGTGAGCTGAAAAATGTAAAGAGCGTCTTCATGGATCAATGATGGTCGTCCTCCAGTCTGACGGAATCGAGGAAGATTTTCATTTGCGCTTCGTTCGCCAAAACCGTTTCACGGTTTCCTTGGAGTTTAAAAAACCAAGTAAAGCCATGAAAGGGGAGCAGGCCGCCCAGGATGCTTTGCTCAAGGCCTTCGAGCCGTATGTAGAGGCCGCCGTGTCCGGAAATGGAGTAGGGCTCGGTGTAAGCGGGCAAGTCCTCGGGCTTGGAGGCCTCAAGCCCGATCTGTGCTCGCCAGCGGTTGATGTTGGCCAGGCGACCGCCGACGTCGCCAGGAAAGGCGAGCACGGTGAGTTCCGCGCTGCCGTGCGCGTCAGATACTTTTAGATTGGCCTTGCGAATACCACTCGCCTCGAGCGCCTCCCAGCCCTCGGGTGTGGTGTAACTCAACTCCCCCGCTTGAGCGGCGGCTTCCTCCATGCCCGGCAGCACTTGCATCTTATTTGCGGCAGGATCTGCCGGCGTCTGCGGTGCTTGGGCGACCGCTCCAGGCATGTCGACCAGGCGGTCCTCTTTCGGGATCTTGTAGCTGATGGGTTCGGCCCGTTCGCAAGCGGTTGGTAGGCTCAGCAAGAACAGTGTCGAGGCGGCCAATAGTAAGAAGCGTGCAAGCGAAGAGTTCATGGTGCCAACAGATGGGGGGGGACTACCCGGGTCAAATAGAAGCGGTTTAATATTCCTTTAACTTATAGGGCTGATTAGGCAAAATTTTGGTTCAAACCAGCAAAGCATTTAATCCTAAACACTGCCTAGTTATTGAAGCGAAAGAGCGCAACGTCGCCGTCTTTAAATTCGTATTCCTTACCTTCGAGGCGGTATTTGCCCGCATCGCGCGCCTTAGCCACGCTTCCGGCAGCGATTAAGTCGTCATAGGCAACGACTTCAGCTTTGATAAATCCGTGCTCGAAGTCGGTGTGGATGACCCCCGCGCATTGCGGCGCTTTCATGCCCTTTTTAAACGTCCAGGCACGCACTTCCTGCACACCGGCAGTGAAGTAGGAAGCCAGACCCAGTAGCTCGTAGGTTGCCCGAATGAGTAAGGACACCCCAGAGTCCTTCACCCCCAGCGATTCGAGGTATTCGGCCGCCTCGGCCTCGTCGAAATCAATGAGCTCGGCTTCGACCGCTGCGGAGATCACACAGGTGCCGGCGCCATGGTGTTCATGGGCGAATTTTTCGACCGTGGCGACGAACTCATTCCCCGAAGGATCGGCCAGATCGCTTTCTGCCACATTGCAGGCGTAGAGCACCCGTTTGGCCGAGAGCAGGCAGAGGCGTTTGAGCACGATGCGCTCGTCATCGCTCATATTCAAAGTGATAGCTGGCCTGTTCTCGTCGAGGTGGGGCTGGAGACGCTCGATCAGAGCTAGGTTCTCGGCGGCCTCTTTGTCGCCACCGCGGGCTTTTTTGACCAATTTATCCTTCTGGCTTTCCAGCGAGCTGATGTCGGAGAGGATGAGCTCCGTGTTGATCACCTCGATGTCGCGGATCGGGTCGATCGAGCCCATGTTGTGAATGATATCGTCGTCGACAAAGCAGCGGACTACGTGGACGATGGCATCGACCTCACGGATGTTGGCGAGGAACTTATTGCCGAGGCCCTCTCCTTTGCTCGCGCCTTCGACCAGGCCTGCGATATCCACGAATTCGATCGCTGCTGGGATCACTTTGACTGTCTTTGCGATCTCGCGGAGTGGCTCCAGTCGCGTATCCGGGACCTGCACGACGCCCACATTGGGGTCGATCGTGCAAAACGGATAATTTGCCGACTCTGCCTTACGCGTCCGCGTGAGTGCATTAAAGAGTGTACTTTTGCCCACGTTGGGGAGACCTACGATACCAGCTTGAAGCATAGCCGCGTAAAGATGTGGCCCCGAGCTCCCAGTGCAATGAAAAATGAAGCTCGCGATTTTTTGGACTCGATATAGGCAGAATTCTGTGTGGTTGCTTTTCTCGCCAGAGCCTGGCGAAGTCGTCGACCACGAGCCGTTTCTTGCTTCCGCCCCGAATCATCATTTCGAGGCAGCCGTTTTCATGCCTCTTCGGCATTGAGCGCTTGGATTTTTCCTGCGCTCATAAAAATCAGAGTGAGTAGACTTTTTATTGATACAGGATGCTCCCGCTATTTGAATCGACTCAATGCCAGGGAACTGGACTGTCGTCTACGCTAAAGCCTGACACGTGCATGCACCTAAATCATGGCCTCGGTTTTTCATTTTACATTCTGCCAATCGCGCATCCTCTAAAAAAATCTTATCTTAAGCCGTATTCACCATGAACTCAAAGAATGAACGCATCGCTGCGCGCAAATTGGAGCTTAAGCTGCCGGGGCGAGTCCAGTCGGATATGGATAACCGCTTTCGCGCGTCGCTCGATAACTTGCGCCTCTCGTTCCTGCCGGAGCGTGTGATTCGGGTGCAGTCGCCTGAGGAGGTCGGCGTCGTTTTAAAACTCGCGCATACGTATGCGATTCCCGTGACGACCCGCGGTGCGGGCAGCTCGGCCACGGGCTCGGCTGTCCCGGTTAAAGGCGGCTGGGTGCTCGACCTTGCAGATCTGAAGCGGATGGAGATCAATCGAGTCGCACGTATGGCTACCGTCGGTGCGGGTGTTGTGACCGCCGAATTGCAAGCTGCGGTCGAAGCACTCGGGCTCTTTTTCCCCCCGGATCCTTCTTCGAAGAAATATTCCACGATCGGCGGGAACGTGGCCTGCAACGCCGGCGGTATGCGTTGCGTGAAATACGGGGTGACTCGTGACTATGTGCTCGGGCTTGAGGGTTACTTGGCCAATGGCAAAGCCTTTACTTTCGGGCTTCCTCTGAAGAAGTATGTGTCCGGTCTTAATCTTCGCGACTTGCTCATTGGCTCCGAGGGCACGCTCGGTGTGATCACGACGATCCACCTCAAACTAATCCCCAAGCCGGCCAAACGCTGGACGGGAATGTTCGCTTTCAAGAGTGAAGCGGCTGCACTCAGAGCGGTGGTCGGGCTTTTTAAAGCGGGGGTGAGCCCATCCATCCTTGAGTTTCTAGATCGCCAGTCGGTTGATTGCGCGGAGCGTTATACCGGGAAGGTTATTTTCGAGGGCCAGCCCGGCAGCTCCATTCTTTTGATAGAGCTCGACGGACGCGTGGACGAAGTGCGTGAGCAACGTCAACGTCTACTCGAATGCATGGAGGGTCGAGCCGCCGCGCAACGTGAAGCGCGCACCGAAGCGCAGGCGGAGAAGCTCTGGCAAGTGCGCCGCACCTGCTCGCAATCGATGTTCTCGATTGCCGACACCAAGCTCAATGAAGATGTCGTCGTGCCTCTCGAGAAACAAGCCGAATTGATACGCTATACCATCGCTTTGAAGAAAGAGATTGGCCTCGCCACGCCGACCTTTGGCCATGCAGGTGATGGGAATTTGCATGTTCATATCATGTATAACCGCGCCAGCAAATCCGACGCGAAAAAGGCCAAGGCGGGCATCAAAAAGCTCATGCAGAAAGTCGTCGATCTCGGTGGTGTCATCACTGGCGAGCACGGTATTGGTCTGGCCAAGATTCCCTTTATGGGGATGCAGCACAGCAAGGCCGAGATCGCCGCCATGCGTGCCGTCAAGGACGCGCTCGATCCTCAAGGCATCCTTAATCCCGGCAAGATCTTTGAATACTTCGAGATTTGGGACCATGAGTTGGTCGACGTAAAGCTTCCATGGGATCATCGCTGATCCTTGCGCGAAGCTTCTCCATCAGCCCAACTGATACCTCGCAGCTTATTTCATTATTAGAGTTCGCAAACTAAGTCGTCGCGTTCGTTCAGATTGACCTTTGGGCTGCGGATACGTATTTTTTAGCTATGAGTGATGAACTACGCATCGGGTTAACGACCTGTGATAACGCCGACGTGGCCGATCGTATCGCCTTTGAGCTCGTCGAACGCAGTCTGGCGGCCTGTGTGAAGATCGACCCCAACGTGCGTTCGGTCTATCGCTATAAAGGAGAGATTCAGGATCACTCCGAGATTCGTCTGATGGTTAAATTCGCCGCCCGCAACAGTGCCGCGATTGAATCCTTCATTAAGGCGAACCACCCCTACATCATTCCCGAGTGGATTGTGCTACGTCCCGAAAGCGTCTGCCAAAAGTATCTCGAGTGGGCGACCGAGTAGGTCAGATGGAGGAAACAGGGTATCCTTGCCCTGTATTGTAAGCAAAGTTCAGTGCATGGATGCCCTCACTCTGACTGCGCGCTTAATCCTTAATTCAGGAGTTAGGAGGAAGAGGTGTAAGCCTTCTCTTCCTTCGCATCCAGCACTTCCGAGCCAGCTTGTGCGGTAGCGATCATTGCTGTGTTCAGCCGGTTCTTGAGCACGAAGTAGGCGATCATCGCAGGGATACCAATAACGAGGCCCGTGGCCGTGGTGATCAGAGCCTCGCCGATATCGCCGGCCAGTAATTCGGGGCGCCCCATCCCGCCACGGCCGATTGTTTGGAAGGCGCTGATCATGCCGCTGACCGTCCCAAGTAGGCCGATCATCGGTGCGACTGAGGCGACCACGTTCAGATAAGTCACCCACTGGCTGACGGAGTTTTCCTCCGCTTCTAGGTTTTCGATGAAGAGATTTTCGGCCTTCTCGTGGCTGACGCTGAGCTTGGCCAGAGCCGGTGCGAGGGCGCGTCCGAGTAGGGTGTTGGTTTCGTTGATCGCAGTTTGGCCCTGGATAAAGTCCCTTGCGGCGATGGCGCGACTGGCGGCGTCGACCTGGGCTGAGGTGAAGAATTTTCCCCGCCCCGTTTCTTTCCATGAGTAAAAGATAAGAAAGAACATGGCCAGTGAGCAGGCACCCAACGGATACATTGCCCAGCCGCCTTGTTGAATGAGTCCCCAGAGGCTCAGGCTATCGTCGACGACCGCTTCAGCAGTGTCCTGCGCTTGCGCGATAGCGGGCAGAAGTATCGCGCATAAGTAAATGCCTAACTTACTTGCAGGAGAGGGCGTGTGCCTCAATTCGGATCGGGTAAGCGTGGATTCTACTCGAGGAGTGAACTCTGTTCTACTATTCAGATTTCGGCGATTCTTCATGGTCATTTATGTATTCGTTAATGTCTTTGAGGAAAGCTTGCAAGCTACGGTCATCAGCCGGCCAATCGAACCCGCGTGCCTGCATCTCGCGATAGAGGGTGGCGGCGTAGGTCCGCTCGCGCAGAGCCAGGGCCGCACTCACGGCGACTGCGTAGCACTCGGCGAGCTTATCCGTGGGGATGGGGGAGGCGAAGACGATGGGATGCAGTGCGAGGTCGAGCGCCTCTTCGTAGGCCTCGCTTCGTAGCCTCGCCGCGCCGAGCACATAGTAGCCGAGTGCGCTCTCACCGTAGGGCTTGCGTACTTTGATCCAAGCTTCGGCTAGGGGCTGCGCCTCTTCATAGAGTTCAAGGATCTGATAGCTCTCCAATACTGCATCATCGAGCGCACGCAGAGCTGCGGGGTTCTCGATTTGCGGCCGCAGGGTTTGGATGATCGCGATGGCGCGCGCGGGATGCGGTGAATCGAGCACCAGATCTACATAGTAGGTAAAGAAGTGCGAGTCACTGGCCGGAAGGAGCGGCAGCAATGTCTTACGCTGCTCGTAAAGCATACCCATGAGCTCCAGAGCATCTTCGCTTTGGCCGGAACGCATCCATTCGGCCGCGAGCGCTTTGTAGCTATCTCCGGGGACTGTGATCTCCTGGATCTGCTCTAGTTCGAAAGTGAAGACGATCTCACCTTCGCCTTCTGCGGAGGCGACCTGTATTTGTTTTTCGGATACGTTTATCGGATTGCCGCTTATTTGTTGGCGGTTTTTCAGTTTAAGCAGGATCGGTTCCGAGAGCTCTGCCTTAATCGTGGCAAGCTCTTCCGAAGGGATGGCGGAGAGGGCATGCGTTAGCCCGGCTAGAATCGACAGCGCGAGTGGGATGCGAGAGCTTGTTTTTTGAATCTTCACAATTCTGCCTTCCTTTCTGTATCTGCCGTCTGCTCAGCTGTCGCGCTCCGTGCTTGGGCGGCTTTCTCCAGGCGCGGCAGCTCGAGCTCGGCTTGTGCATATTGTGGATACGTCTTCAGACGCTCATCGCGCAGGAGCTCGGCCAGGGTGTTGCGTGCGGCAATGGGGTCGTCGATTTCCTCGAAGAGCTGTGCGCTCTCCCAGTAGGCCTCAACCACTAATTCAGTATAGGCGCGGTAAAGGGTGTAGATGCGTTGCCAGTAGGGGATGGCGCGTTTGGCATGGTCTTGCTCCGTTTCGATACGCGCGAGCCCGGCTAGTGCACGGGCATGGGGGCGGCCGCGCATTTCCTTGATCTGAAGGATTTCATCGAGGGCCTTGCGCGCCGCCGTGTAGACACCCTGACGGGTCAGGATGTCCGCCGCGAGCAAACGCGCTTCTGCGGCGAGTGAGTGGGTCGGAGTCTCTTCAAGGAAGCGGATCAGCCAGCGGCGGGCTTCGTCGAGTCGCTCATTCTTAGCAGCTAGTTTGGCTTTGCCGTAATATGCGGCCGCGCGTTCGAAGCGTTTCGGGTATTGGTTGAGGATTTGCTCGAAGTAATCGTCGGCTGATTCGTAGCCGCGATCGACGAGCACGATGCCGACCTCGGCCAAGGTCTCGGGGTCCTGCTCTCGGATCGGCACCAGTCGGTGGATCGAGAGCAAGGTAGCCTCGGCGGTGGCATTATCGATTAAGCGGCGCTGCCGATGGGCGGTGAACCGGGTGAGGCGTGCGAACCAGGTCAGTTTGTTTTCGGCTAGGCTTCGTTCACTGCTCTCTTGTAGCCATGTTTCAAAACTAAGCGTGGCATGCTCGCTGCGTTTGAAGAGGTCGGCGTAGGCGGAGAGGATCTCGCCGACGGCACGCGCCTTTGGGTCGTCACCAAAGCGGGTGAGGGCATCCTCGTAGAGGGGAAAAGCTTCCGCCGAGCGGTCTTCTTGCTGCAGCGACCAGCCGATCCAGTAGAGCGCTTCGCTCACGCGGGGGCGTTCATTGGCGTCGGAGCGGTCGACGTAAACCTGAAGGTGGCTACGTAGTTGATCATAGCGCTCGAGTGCCTTGTAGATCTTCGAGGCCTGAAAGACGGCGTAGTCGTAGATGCGTGGCTCGTCGGCGGGCACTTGACGAAAGGATGCGGCGGCGAGGACCAATTCGCCGAGCCCCATGTAGATGTCGCCTTTCAGTGCGAGTGCTTCGCCGTAACGGGCGTGCTCGGGGTAGTTTCCAATCAAGAATTCGATGCCCTCGAGTGCTTTTTGATAGTCGCGCTGTGCGTAGTAGAGATTGGCTATCCTGTAGAGGATTTCCGGATACATCGGGTGCGATTGACTGCGCTTTTTGAGATCTGTCAGTACTTGCAAGCTTTCGTCGTAATTGCGTTCGAAGAAGTGTGTCAGCCCCTGCCAGAGTTCGAGTTGTGTGGCTAGCTCACTGTTTGGGTAGTTTTTGAGCGCGGTTTGAAAGTTCTCCCGCGCCGCGGCTTGTTGCTCGAGCACGCTGTAATTATAGCCGCGAGTGAAATACCAGCGGGGGGCTTGCTTATCCTGCGGGAAGTTTGCGATCAGGCGGTCGAGCACTTCGATCGCGTCGTAGAAGGCACCTTCACCCTGGTAAGCGCGGGCGATCAGAAAGAGCGCACTATTAGCCAGTTGATGGTCGGGGTGGAGATGGAGAAACTGCTCTGCGGTGGCGCGGGCGAGCTCCCATTTTTCGGCTTCACTCAAGGCGAGTATCCAGCGGTAGTGTGCTTCGGCACGCAAGTCGGCCTCGTAATCGGTGTTCAGCGCGATCGTGCGGAAGAGGATGGCCGACTCGCGGTAGCGGCTGGCCAGTAGGTAGGCCTGCCCTGAGCGTAAGTAGAGTCCCGGTGTGTAGTCGTCCATGTGTTCGAGCCGTTCGAGTTGGCGTTTGAGTCGGGCGATAAGTTGGGCTGAATGACTTTTCCAAATGCTGGAGGCAAAGGCTGCCTGTTGACGGAGCGATTGCTGTGTGAGTACGAGGCGCTCGCGTTGTTTTTCGATCAACACATCGCGCGGGAGCGTCAGCTGGTAGGCGCGGATCGCGTCCAGATGGCGGCCGTCGCCCAGGAGCACGTCCCCCGCGTCGAGCGCGGCGAAGCTGAGTATCGCGATGTCAGGCATGAAGGTCACGTTCCAATCGGTTTCGAAAAGGATTGAGCGCGCCCGCGCCGCATCGCCCGTCTCACTGGCGATTTGTAGGGCACGGAGCCGAGCCTGCATGCGTAGGGTGGCGGGGGCCTCCGAGCTGTAAAAGGCGTCCAACTGGGCATTGGCGGAGGCGGTCTCGCCGATTTCGAAGAGTAGGTTGGCCTCCTGAAGAGCGGCGAGGGCCGCCTCGTCAGAGCCGTGAAAGGCCTCCTGGAAGCTATGGAATACGCTCGCGGCCGCGGCCAGCGCATCGGTCTGTGCGAGTGCGATGGCATAATTAAAAATAGCGAAGGCCCGGACTCCGGCGCGTGGTTTGTGTTCGCGTAGCAATTGATCGAAAAAGATCAGCGCGTCGGTCGGTCGCTCAGCCATGAGCGCAGCGTAGGCGCGCACTGGAAGGACGGTGCCTTGGAAACTGGCATCGAGGAACTCCGGTTCTTGCCCGTAATCGAGCTCGATATTCTCGAATGTCCAATAAGCCTGGGTGTAGTTGCCCTCTCCAAAAGCGCCCACGGCGAGGTCAACTTGTTCCTGCAGCGTCTGCGCGGAGAGCCCTAGAAAAGGCAAAAGCCAGAGACCGGCCCACCGGGCGGCTTGCTTGGCTGAACTCCTCGAGCACTGTGTAGGCATAGCAAGCGGCGAGGTTGGGGCGTTAAGGGCAAATCGCGAACTTTAATTTGCAATAAATGTAGGTTGACAGAAGGACTAATTATGATGCACTTCGCTCTTCTTTTGGTATCGGGGCGTAGCGCAGCCTGGCTAGCGCATCTGCTTTGGGAGCAGAGGGTCGGGGGTTCGAATCCCTCCGCCCCGACCAAAAAAACCTTCGCGCAAGCGGAGGTTTTTTTGCGTCTGGAAGGTCGGGGGGATTCGAAAAGAGTCTGGCGGCTGCCGGACGATGCGACGCAGTCGCACCCTCGGGGTTCGACGAGCGCAGCGAGATGGCGCAGCAATCCCTCCGCCCCGACCAAAAAAAACCTTCGCGCAAGCGGAGGTTTTTTTTGCGTCTGGAGGGTCGGGGGGATTCGAAAAGAGTCTGGCGGCTGCCGGACGATGTGACGCAGTCGCACCCTCGGGGTTCGACGAGCGCAGCGAGATGGCGCAGCAATCCCTCCGTGTCGTGGTAAAATAATACCCCACCAAGTTCAATGCCTCCTCTTCGCTCGGAAGTCATTCAGTAATTCGTATTAGATTGATCCACTAAAAATAGCGAAGAACCTTTATCTAAACTTAATTCCTACTTGATTGAAGGTATTTTTCAGCGAATCCAATTCTTGGCATGAGTAGTGCTTACAGCCATCTGTTCGCGATCTCGCGCACCGCGCGAAGCGCTCTTCAAAAGAGTGGTTTCGTTCTGACAATTGCTGAACAAATCAAAAACCTGATTAAATACATATAATGAAGATTAAAAAATACCTTCTCGCTCTGCTGCTTTCCAGCTCGGCGTTTCTGATGGCCGGCTCGCTCGGCGCACAGGAGCTACCGGAGGAAGTCGCTGCAGCCACTGAGGCAGTTGAAGAGGCTGCAGTCACCATCGTGACGTCTGCTGAGGCTGCAGTTGCCTCCGGCGACGAACTCGCAGGTGATTATCTCGCGCTTCTTGAAAACCAAGGCGAGTATGCCTACGCATTCGATTTCTTCACGACTTCTATGTTGTGGACTGTGATCGCTGCGGCACTCGTATTCATCATGCACCTCGGCTTCGCCACACTCGAAGCAGGCCTCACTCAATCCAAGAATACTGTCAACATTCTCTTCAAGAATGTTTTTATCATTGCGATTGGTATTATCTCTTACGCGGTAATCGGCTTCAATACTCACTATCCGGGTGACTTTAACGGTTGGTTCTCCATCGGTTCGATGATTGGCGACCTGAACGCAGACGGTGGTGATACCTTCGGTTACGGGGGTGTTGGTCTCGCGATGACAGGCTATGGCGACTTTATCTTCCAAGCGATGTTCGCAGCGACTGCGGCTACTATCGTATCGGGTGCTGTTGCCGAGCGTGTAAAGCTTGGAAGCTTTATGATCTTTGCCACACTTCTGGTTGGTTTAGCTTACCCCGTGGTCGGTTCTTGGCACTGGGGTGGTGGCTGGCTTGGTGGCCTCAATGGTGGCAATGGCTTCAAGGACTTCGCTGGATCTGCAGTGGTTCACGCCTTCGGTGGCTTCGCTGCCCTCGCCTGTGTGATGCTTCTTGGACCTCGCGCTGGCAAGTATGTTGATGGTAAGATCAGGCCGATCCTCGGTCACAGCATGCCGCTCGCTACGATCGGTGTTTTCCTCCTCTTCCTTGGATGGTTCGGATTCAACGGTGGCTCGGTTCTTTCAGCTGATCCTACTTATGTAGGTCTCGTATTCACCACCACTGCTTTGGCAGCTTGCGCGGGTGCACTTGCCTCGATCTTTGTTTCTTGGACATTCCTCAAGAAGCCCGATCTTTCGATGGCACTGAACGGTATCCTCGCGGGTCTTGTTGGTATCACTGCTAATGCAGACATCGTATCACCTATGGGTTCGATCATAATCGGTCTCATTGCCGGTGTGATTGTTGTCTTCTCCATCATCTTCTTCGATAAGATTAAAATCGACGACCCGGTCGGTGCCATCTCCGTTCACGGTGTATGCGGTATCTGGGGTATTCTTGCTTGTGCTCTCTTCGACGTCACGGACAGTGGATTTACTCTCGTCGGTCAGTTGATCGGTGTGCTTGCTGTTGGTGCTGCCGCCTTCATCTTCTCGATCATCGTATTCGGTATCTTGAAGGCTACGATCGGTATCCGTGTTTCGCCCGAAGAAGAGGCTGAAGGTCTCGACATTGGTGAGCACGGTCAAGAAGCTTATCCTGACTTCGCGCCTAGCTCACGCTAAGTTTCGCCTAGCCAATTAACTAAAAACAACCATATATAAATAATACTATGAAATTGGTAAAAGCAGTCATCAAGCCCTTCAAACTCGAAGAGGTTAAAGAAGCTCTCGCAGATATCGGCATCGAAGGTATGACCGTTACGGAAGTAAAGGGTTTCGGTCGCCAGAAAGGCCACACCGAAATCTACCGTGGTAGTGAATACACAGTCGATTTCCTGCCTAAGGTAATGATCGAAATCGTTGTGGACGATGCCGACGCAGAAAAGACGACCGAAGCGATCGTCAAAGCTGCCAAGACCGGCAAAATCGGCGATGGTAAGGTCTTCGTCCTCCCCGTCGAAAGCGCGACTCGTATCCGCACCGACGAGACGGGTCCCGAAGCCCTCTAAGCTCGAGCTAAAGCGTAGGCTTTAAACAACGAACCGGCCACTCCTCACGAGTGGCCGGTTTTTTTGGTACGCCCGGCTAGGCTGTAAAGCATGTCCTTACGTAGCGCGACGCTTCAGCGAGCGTCTCATGCTTGGAGGGTATGCATGGCCTATGTTCGCCTCATTTACAGGCCTCGACAGAAGACGCTTGCTGAAGCGTCGCGCTACAAAAAATACTTCAGCATCCGTCTCTGGCCGGCAACCAATCGGACTGCGACGACTATTGGACCATCTCGGCTTTCTCTCCGTGCCCTCGCAAGAGTTTCGCATCCGCGACGAAAGGACCCGCCGGCACGATGCTCGCCACGAGGAGCCAGCCAGTTAGTTTCCAGGACCATTTATACTCGAACTGTCCGAGCAGTGCAAAGCCGACGTAGGCCATCCACAGAATACCGTGTGCCATTCCGATCGGGCGTATGAGTGCATCGTCCCCTCCGATGTATTTAAGTGGCATTGCGACGCCGAAGAGGAGAATGGAGGAGATCGCCTCCCATGTGCCGACCGAACGCAGGCGGCGTAGTGTGCTGTCGAATCGAAACATTTCCTAGATTAGATTAATCCGGCTTCTTCTGCGGTGGGTAAATCGGTGTAGCCCTCGGCACCTGCGGGCGTATACCATGTATCCATCGGTGTGTCGGGATTCAGCGGGAGGCTCTTTTCATAACGCTCGACGATGTCGGGCGTCGCCAGATAAGGGCGTCCGAGGGCAATTAAGTCGGCATCGCCGCAAGTGACGGCGGCTTCCGCGGCGTTGAGGTCGTAGCCACAGTTACCAATTAGAGGGCCTTGGAAGAGACCGCGAAATTCCTTGAGCGTCATTGGTTCGCCCAGTTCGTGGAAGCCGAAGGCGAGCCCATCCATCACATGGAGGTAGGCTAGGCTGAGTTGGTCGAGCTGGCTCGCTGCATAGCTGTGCTGCTCGCGGTAGTCGGGCGAGCCCATGTCGTTGAAAACTCCGTTGGGGGATAGGCGCACGCCAACACGATTGGCCGGAAAGACTTCGGAGACGGCCGCGACGACTTCTAGGAGGAGTCGGGTGCGGTTTTCGATACTGCCTCCGTAGGTATCCGTCCGGTGGTTGGTCCTGGACTCCAGGAACTGGTTCAGCAGGTAGCCATTGGCCGAGTGAATTTCGACGCCGTCGAAGCCTGCGGCTTTGGCACGCTCTGCCGCCGCTTTATAGTCAGCGATCACCCCGGGGATCTCGTCGGTCTCCAGCGCACGTGGCGTTTCATGGTCTTTTTTGCCGTCAGGTGTGTAGATAGGGTCACCGTTGAGCTGGATGGCCGAGGCCGATACGGCTGGTTCGTCTCCATGGAAGTCGCTGTGTGAGGCGCGCCCACAGTGCCAGAGTTGCAGGAAGACGGTGCCGCCCTTCTTGTGAATGGCTTCAGTGATCGGTTTCCAGCCATCGGCCATCGCGTCCGTGTAGATTCCCGGCGATTCGTTCCAGCCGTTGCCTTGGGCAGATACAGTGGTGGCCTCGGTAATGATTAGCCCGGCACTGGCGCGCTGGGTGTAGTATTCGACCATCAGCGCATTGGGTATGCGATCGTGCCCGGAGCGGGCACGGGTCAGAGGCGCCATCGCGATGCGGTTGCGTAAACTTAGGTCGCCGAGTCTGAAAGGTTCGAGTAGCTTTTTAGACATAGGCTAGAGATATTTGCTTCTTGGCATAAGTCGAGTGCCGGTCTGCGTTTAGCTGCCGGGTTTGATCGCCTCGGTGCCTTGCAACTCGGGAGGGAGCTTGTCGGCCTCGTAGGTGGGGAAGCTAAGCTGGGCCAAGCTGTGGTGGGGCACATCGAAGCTGGTGGCTCCATTGCTGCGATCCACGATCACGCCGACGGCGACCGGATCGGCGCCGTGGGCGCGGCACTCCTCCAGCGCTTCGATCACCCGGCCGCCCCGAGTGATGACGTCTTCGACGATGAGCACTTTTTCGCCCGGCTTGAATGTGAAGTTTCGGCGCAGGGCTAGCTTGTCGTCCACCTTCTCCAAGAAGATGAAACGTAGGCCGAGCTGGCGGGCGACTTCCTGCCCGATCACCAGACCGCCCATCGCGGGGCCGACAACGGTGGTCGCGCCGTAGTCTTTGAGCATGGGCAGCATGAGTTCGGCGAGACGGGTCACCTTATCCATATATTGGCAGACCTGAGCACATTGGAAAAAATGCGCGCTGTGCAAACCGGAGCGTAGGAGGAAATGTCCTTCAAGGAGGGCTCCGCTCTCTTTGAAAATGTGGATAACTTCGTCGTTTTCGATACTCATGCCGCGCAGTTTGCGCGTGGATAGCGTAGTGTCCAGCTTCCAGCTTGTTGAATTTAGTTGGACGACAAGCTGGAAGCTTGTCACTACGTCTACATGCTCAGTTTGTTGCATCGACATATACTTAAAGAGATTCTCGTCGCGACCGGATTGGCGATGGGGCTATTTATCTTCGTGCTCTTGGTTGGCAATGCGCTCAAGGATGTGGCTGAGCTGGTCGTCGCCGGCAAATTAGATTTTTGGGTTTTCCTTAAAGTGCTCGGCTTGCTCATACCTTACGTGGCCTCGTTTGCGCTGCCTTTGGGTATGCTGACGGGCACCTTAATTGCTTTGGGGCGACTCTCGTCGCAACGTGAGATCACGGCCATGAAATCGGCCGGGCTGAGCCTTTACCAGATTGCGGCTCCTGTCTTTTTGATCGCCTTCTTCGGTATGATCGCTGCGGTTCTGGTCAATCTCCACTATGCGCCGCAGTCGCGTCTCGAACGCAAAGCTCTGCTCGCGAGTGCGCTGACGGAAAATCCGGTCGGCTTTATCGAAGAGCGCCGCTTCATCCACGAGTTCCCCGGCTATGTCATCTACATGGGGGGTCGCGACGGTTCCACGATGAAGGACTTTTGGATCTGGGAGCTGGACAAGGCCAAACGGGTGAAACTCTTCCTCCGCGCGGCCGAAGGGGAACTGGCATACGACAAGTCGAACAAGGAGCTCATCCTCACCTTGAGAGATGGCACCGCTGAGCAGCGCGATCCGGAACAGCCCGAAGCCTTTGGCCAAACTATGCCGGATTCTTTATTCTTTGGTGAATTGCCCATCGCGCTGCCGCTCCATCAACTATTTGGCGACGAGCGTAAGCGCCGAGTTCGCACCAAGGAGATGACCTTCGCCCAGCTCATGGATCGACGCGAGATCGAGTTGGCTCAGGAAGCCCGAACCGGTGAGCCGATGACGGAAGACCGGCTCGAAGTTCAAGTCCATCTCCAGAAGAATTTTGCCCTGGCTTTTTCTGTCTTCTCGCTCGCTGTATTCGGGGTGCCGCTCGCCATACATGTCGGGCGCAAGGAGACCTACGCGAATCTAGGCATCGCGCTGGTCATCGCTATGAGTTACTACTTCCTCATTATTATGGTCAGCTGGCTGGAGGGGCACCCTTCCTTGCGCCCCGACCTCTTGATCTGGTTGCCGAACTTGATCTTTCAAAGCATTGGTTTCTGGATGATCTACCGAGCTAGTCGCCACTAGGCGGGTGTGGGATCGTGAATGATACGGGAGACATGATGCAAGTTGTCGAAATCCAAAACCCACCCCCGATGGAGGCCTTGGTCGAGCGCTTTGGGCGCGGCCGCCTGCCCTTTGTGCTCGATAGCGCGCAGTCCAACGACGGGCTGGGGGAGTGGAGTTTCTTTGGGGCGGATCCTTTCCAGCTTGTGTCTGGAGATCTCGTTGAGGTGCGAAAAGCTATGCAGGCCTACCCCGCGCCGACGCACTCGGAGATTCCTTTCACCGGCGGCGCAGTTGGTTATCTGAGCTATGATTATGGCCGCCGTTTGGAGGTGCTCCCTTCACAAGCCATAGACGACCGTGGTATCCCAGATGTGCACTTTGGGCTCTACGATGGGGTCGCCGCACTCAATCACCAGAGTGGACGGCTCTATTTGATCGGGCATAACTTCCATCGGGATGCCGACTTCGTGATCGACCGACTGCGCGCAATCGTGGATGCGGGGGTCTCCGTCCCCGAGGCGCCTGCGCTCCTAGCCACTCGTGGCTCTTGGGAATGGAACATGACGCAGGCCGATTTTTGCACCGCGGTACAGCGCGTGCGCGAATACATTGCCAGTGGCGACGTCTATCAAGTCAACCTCTCGCAGCGGGCCCGCTGCCGCTTTGAGGGCGATCCGATCGAGCTCTACCAGAGCCTGCGGCGCGGCAACCCCGCACCCTATGGAGCCTACCTGAATCTCGGCGACTGGCAGCTGATATCTACTTCGCCCGAACAATTTCTCCGTAAGCGCGGCCGCCATTTGGAAACGCGTCCGATCAAGGGGACCCGTCCCCGAGGAGTGGATGCCGCCGCCAACTGCCGTCTTGAGGATGAGCTGCGCGCCTCGGAAAAAGACCGCGCGGAGCTGCTCATGATTGTCGACCTTGAGCGTAACGATCTCGGGCGTGTGGCCGAGTTTGGATCTGTCCAGGTCGAAGGGCTGTATCAGCTTGAGCACTACGCTCGGGTGATCCATCAAACCGCCCAGATCAAAGCGAAGCTGGCCTCGGATAAGGATGTTTTCGACGCGCTGGCTGCACTTTTCCCCGGAGGCTCAATCACTGGTGCGCCTAAGGTCCGTGCCATGGAGATCATTGAAGAACTGGAGCCGACGCGGCGGGGTGCCTATTGCGGTTCGATCGGCTACATCGGTTTCGATGGCGATGCCGAGTTTAATATCGCGATCCGCAGTCTCCACCTCAAGGGTGGTTTCCTCGACTATCAAGTTGGTGGTGGTATTGTTTGGGATTCGCAGCCCGAAGCCGAGTATCAGGAAACGCTCGACAAAGCCCGTGCCATTCGTGAGAGCATCGATCAACTATGTCAGACATTGTCATAATTCCAGTCGGCGAGTCCACGCCCATATTGCCGAGTTCCC
>Ga0115559_1001093_pt1 | contig 18027 bp, 18 predicted proteins | sample COGITO_mtgs_1105_3_FD_87281 | JGI IMG/M metagenome (GOLD analysis project Ga0115559, IMG submission 87281) | Pelagic marine microbial communities from North Sea - COGITO_mtgs_110506 | ecosystem: Environmental > Aquatic > Marine > Epipelagic | place: Germany:Helgoland, sampling site Kabeltonne... | reverse complement strand
CGAAATAACATGAGAGTTGTCACCCCAACAACGGAACGTCACCCCAGCGAAGGCTGGGGTCTATACCAAGGATCAAGAACAAAGGAATACAACCATGCAAAATGAAATGCACCTAAACCAACCCATCGACGATGAAATCGACCTACGAGAACTCGGATCCGTACTCTGGGCAGGCAAAAAAATCATCCTCACCGTCACCAGCCTATTCGCCGTAATAGCAGTGATTGTCGTACTGTTAATCCCCAATCAATACCAGGCCACAGCCGTAGTCTCCCCGGCCCAAAGTGGCGGCACCTCCATGCTAGGCGCCATGAGCTCACAGCTTGGAGGACTTGCCTCCTTAGCCGGAATCAAAGTCCCTTCAGACGAGGGAGGAGAAGCCCAAGCAGCCATGGAAATAATGCAATCCTGGAGCTTTATTGAGGAATTTATAAAAACCAACAACCTCGCCGCAGAAATCTTTGCCGCCGACGGGTGGGACAGAGAAACCAACAAATTCAGCTATGACAGCAGCCTCTACGACAGCCAGCAAAAACAGTGGGTAAGAAACCCACCAGCAGGTAAAACCATAGAACCCACCAGCTGGGAACTTTATGAAGAATTTTCCGAGCGTCTAACTGTCACAACCGACAAAACAACCGGCATGATCTCGGTATCCATCGAGCATTATTCACCAATACTCGCCCAACAATGGGTAAACCTTTATATCACCACCATTAACAACTATATGCGCAGCAGAAAACTACAGCAGGCCAACAGCAATATTGAGTACCTGGAAGCGCAGATAGAAAAAACCGCCATCGCCGGCATGAAAGAAGTGTTTTATCAAGTGATTGAAGAACAGATAAAAAACAAAATGCTCGCCGAAGCCAGCCCAGAGTATGCCTTTGTCACCGTAAACCCAGCCATGGTGCCGGAGGAAAAGTCGACCCCGAAAAGAGCACTTATCTGTGTATTAGCCGTACTCTTGGGCGCCATGCTATCCATATTTGCAGTATTAGGGATGCACTATGGTCGGCAGCCAAAAAGCAATAAAACCCCCAATGAATACTGATGAGCAAACGTTGCGTTATGAGTTTATTGAAGATAATTCTGATCAACCAGAGTTTTTAACGGAGTGAAAATAAGTCAAATAACAAAAGTATGATGCTTTTTACATTTAAATAAGGACATTCAAATGAAAAAAATCATTTCCATCTTAGCCATAACATTAGCCAGTTTTTCCCACGGTGATTACAAAGACACTAGTAATATAAAAATAAAACTTATCAGTGTGTGGACTTCCAGCGGCGACATTCTAGTGAAAACCAACCCTAAACATAATATTCAGGGATTGTCCTGTACCAGTGACTACTGGTTAAAGCTAAGTGAGACAGCTCTAGGATATGATGGCACTTTATCTATGCTGTTATCAGCTCAAGCAACTCAGGCAAAGGTTACGATCCGTGCCATTGATGATCAGGGAACCGACTTTTGTCGGCTAGATAGGGTCATTATTGAAGCGCCTTAAGGACGTTTTTTTTAACTAAAGGGATTTACTATGAAGTTATTAATAACTGTATTTCTAATTCTATCGAGCCCAGCATTCGCTGACTATTTCACTCCTCTCGATGGGCCGGGTGTAGCCATCGAGAAAATGCACTTTCATGATCAGGGCGGTGTTACTTTGCATATATCAGGTGCGGTTCAAAATCTGGATAACTGTGCTGTTACATCTCGGGTGCATATACCTAAAGACTTGCCAGGGTTAAATAATATGTTATCCGCATCGCTGATGGCTTATACAACGGGTAAGAAAATTGGTATTCATTTGTCTGGCTGTGAATCGATTCCGTTTTGGGGCGCGGGTGGAGGGCTAACGCCAATTGTGAAAAACCTATGGGTTTTTAACGATTGATTTGAGGCTCAGAATTTATAAAGGCTGCATATCTCAAGGGTATGCAGCCTTTTTTGTATTTGTGGTTAACTCAATTTCTTCAGAAAGCCCTTTCTATTGCTAAATGAATCCCCCTTATATCAAAGCTATCCATTTCAGATTTTGTCCAAATCAATTTGCTTCAACTCTGACCGGTTACCTTTTGGCATTTCTATACCGGCTATTGAGTTTAAGTGATCTTGACAGATTTGTTGTTGGCGAAAAAATTTATGTTTTCGATGGAAGCATTTTGCAAGCAGGGTGGTTGTTAGCTTCAAGGGAAGCCTTTATGGATGCCTTTATTTTCGCCATTGTAGGTAGTTTTATTTGGCTGGTTTTTGTTAGACCCGCTGCGAAAGGTAAGACGTGAGGCTGAATGCTATGTTGCTACATGTTATTTCAAATATCCTTGTGTCATTTCAAGTGGGTGTGAGATCCCTCGTCGCTGCGCTCTGTCGGGATGACAAACAACAGAGGGGCATGTCGGGATGACATGGTGGGGTTATATGCCTCTTGGATGCCCAGCAGCAATAATGAAGAGTCATTAGATCAGTAGGCGAAGTAGGGCTTTTCAACCCATTCGGCCGATTTCGGGCGTTACCCCACCAGTTTCCTCCAAAAGCCCAGCTAAACAGCTGGGCTTTTTTTGTTGGTAGCTATTCCATTTTATTTATATACGAATTATTATTGATTGCAGGCCTTAACTCCCTGAATTATAAGAGTTTGAGCTATAAATCTACTCTCTTGAGTGGTTCTTGGATTAGGCTCTGGTTTGCTATCTGGCTGATATAGCAGTATATTTTGCGTTCTGAATATTTTGTTCAGGGTTTGAAATTGGTTGATTTGGGGTCAAGGCTCAAGTACTGTGCGCGGCTTATTACGCTCAACCTATTTCCTAGCGAAAAGCTTTGAGCGGTCTGCAGTTCTGTTTCTTAAAATGTTATTTGGGTGGTTTTTATCTCTAATTTGCTTCTATCCAAAAAGGACTTTGTACATATTTCTGTAGTAGTGGTTGTTGCTGGCATTTGCTTTGGTGTGCTTGGCTCAATTGTTACTCTTCTCCTTCAGTGGTTTTCACTTCAGCAGTCGGGAACTGACTCGGCCAGTAAGCATGGAATTAGCGCTCGCACATCTTCTCGCTTGGGTGGTTTGGCAGTGATAGTGTCTGTGTTTATATTTTTTGCCACAGATTATTACCGGGACAGCTCGGGTTTTCTCAGTGATCTGGAGACATACGGCAACCATAGGTTCGGTATCTTCGCTATTATGTGTTGTGCGGCTATGGGTCTTGCTGAAGATCTAAAGGCTGATTTTCTCTCGCCTACTATTCGCCTTGCTTTGAAGTTCGTTCTCTTTGCCGGAATTATCTTTGTCTGGCCTGATCTTGTTCCCGACTCAATAGGGTTTGCTGGGTTTGACTATCTTCTTTCCCTGCCATTGGTTGGGGCGGTTTTTGTTATTATCTTTCTGGTTGGCTTTATCAATGCCGTAAATATGGCTGATGGGGCTAATGGTCTTATTCCTGGGATCGCATTCTTCTCTATCCTTCTCTTCTCTATACAGACGGGTAGGGTGGTTGATGAAAGCTTTATGGCGGCCTGTGGGGTATTCCTGTTCTTTAATGTTGTTACTGGGCGTCTGTTTTTGGGTGATGCTGGTACCTATGGGTTGGGTGCGGCTCTGGCGATTTACGGGTTGGTATTCTTCAACGCTGGAATCTTCTCTTTAGGCTTTCTGGCGGCACTTTTTGCTTATCCCTGTGTTGATTTTCTAGTCAGCATCTTAAGAAGAATGATGGTGGGTCGTTCGCCATTTTCACCGGATAATGATCACCTTCACAACCGCATACATTGCATTTTGCGCTCTAAGTTTCGTTCTCAGGTTACTTCTAATTCCCTCACCGGATTATTGATTTCAGGCTCGACTTCAGGTCTTGTTCTGGTGGGTTATGTCAATGAGTGGTGGCCGGCCTCAAGCAATGAGTGGGGTTATTTCTTCGCTTTTGAATGCTTTATGTACGGATTTGTGTTCTACCTGACAGGCCTTAGTCGACGAGCTATTCAGCACTCCGCTGCTATTTAGGGTTGCCCTTCCATAATATTAGTCATCTCATTGCATGTTGAATTTCAGAGTTACAAACCCTCTAAGATTATGTAGTTTTGTCAGTATCTCTTGGCAGGGCATTTAGATAAGTTTGCGGTCCCGATAATGCTTCTAAGGTGAGGCTGCTATGTGGGTTGTTCACTCGGCCTCTATACCTGGGTGGATTCTAGGTGGCATCTTTGGGGCGGCGTTGAATGACTTTTAGGTGCTGGCTAAATGAGTGCTTACGCTATTTTTATAAGGTCTAAGGATGTGCTTGGCTTTCTGCGGCTGTGATTGGCGTTTATCTGTTGCTTTGCTTAGCTGCTGGGTTGGGCTAGAAGTCAGTATTTTGGCTGCTGTGAGGTTGTTGCGTTAAGTGAGGGGCTTATATGGCGTTGAGTAGAACGAGTTCAGTAGTGTGTTATTATGCGTTCATTGTCCAATCAATGAACAATAAGCCTATGGGAGCTTGTTATGCACGGTCCCGCGGTAGCCTGTCCGCTTAAAAATTTCTTTATTAAACTTAGAGTTTCTTAACCTTGATTAAAAATACAAAAATTACTGTTGTTGGGTCTGGTTACGTTGGTATGTCGTTATCAGTTCTTTTAGCTCAGCATAATGATGTGGTTGTTTTAGATATAGATGCTGATCGCGTGGAAAAGGTTAACAGTAAAGAGTCTACTGTTGCTGATAACGAAATTGAGCATTTTCTTCGTGAACACACCTTATCTTTGACGGCGACGCTCAATAAAGAGGATGCTTACAAAGATGCTGAGTATGTCATTGTTGCCACTCCGACTAATTATGATTCTGATACCAATAGATTTGATACGAGCTCTGTAGATAGGGTGGTTGAAGATGCCCTAGGCTTGAATGAAAGCGCACTTGTGGTTATCAAGTCGACGATCCCTGTTGGTCATACCGCATTTTTACAGAAAAAGTATGGAACGAGTCGGGTTATCTTCTCTCCTGAGTTTTTACGAGAGGGGCAGGCTCTAAAAGACAATCTTTACCCATCGCGAATTATCGTTGGTGGGCAGTGTGTTGCTTCTCAAAAATTTGCTGAGCTCCTTCAGAGCAGTGCGGCCAAAAATGATATCGAGGTCCTATTTATTCGTTCCACCGAGGCTGAAGCGGTCAAGTTGTTCGCAAATACTTATTTGGCTATGCGTGTTTCGTTTTTCAATGAATTGGATAGCTATGCGCTTGTTCATGGTTTAGATACCAAGGCCATTATCGATGGTGTTTGCTTGGATGAACGTATTGGAAGTGGCTACCACAATCCTTCTTTTGGTTACGGCGGTTATTGTCTTCCGAAAGATACAAAGCAGTTGCTAGCAAATTATGAGGAAGTCCCTCAAACCATTATTCAGGCGATTGTCTCTTCGAACACAACACGCAAAGACTTTATTGCTGATGAGATCATCAAAAAGAAGCCTGAGACAACAGGTTTTTATCGTCTGGTGATGAAGGAGGGTAGCGATAATTTCAGGTTCTCGGCTATTCAGGGGGTGATGAAGCGCATTAAAGCTAAGGGAATAAATGTTGTGATCTATGAGCCATCACTTGCTGAAGACAGCTTTTTTGGCTCTAGGGTTTTAAAAGATCTTTCTGAGTTCAAGGCGATATCCGATGTGATTGTTGCAAATAGGGTTTCAGATAATTTAAACGATGTTGCCAGTAAAGTTTTTACTCGCGATCTTTTTGGAGAGAACTAAAAAATGAAAGAAGTTCTTGTTACTGGTTCTGCTGGTTTTATTGGTTTTCATTTGGTTAAAGAGCTGCTCAAGGGTGGCTATGCGGTAGTTGGAATCGACAATTTAAATGATTACTACGATCCTCAGCTGAAAATGGATAGGCTTGATAATCTGAATCAATTCGTTGATGAAAATGATCTGGCGGGCAATTATCAGTTTATTAAGCTGGATATTGCTGATAGCGGTGGTCTTGAGTCCCTTTTTGAGAGTCACTCTTTTGATATTGTTGTCAATCTGGCTGCACAGGCAGGGGTGCGATATTCAATACAAAATCCAAAGGCGTATGTGGATTCAAATTTGATCGGGTTTACCAATATCCTCGAATGCTGTCGACACAATCCGGTTGAACATTTGGTTTTTGCCTCATCAAGCTCTGTCTATGGTATGAACACAAAGCAGCCGTTCAGCACGTCTGACAATACTGATTATCCTATTAGTTTGTATGCTGCGACTAAAAAGTCGAATGAGGCTCTGGCTCATTCATACAGTCATCTGTTTAAAATTCCATGCACGGGACTTAGGTTCTTCACAGTTTATGGACCATATGGCCGTCCTGACATGGCTTATTATAAGTTTACCAAGGCAATTACTGAAGATAAGCCTATTGATGTTTTCAATGGTGGCGATATGCACCGTGACTTTACCTATATTGATGATATCGTAGAGGGTATTATTCGCTTACTGCCTAAGGCCCCTGACTTGAAGCCTAGCCCTGGTAGTAATGCTAGTTCGGCTTTCGCTTTGTATAATATTGGTAATAATAATCCGGTCACTCTGGCGCGCTTTATCACTGCAATTGAGACTGCTCTTGGCAAGAAGGCGGTTCAAAACCTCCTGCCTATGCAGGCGGGTGATGTAAGTATTACTTTCGCGGATATTGATGCACTGCGAGATGCTATTGGGTTTCAGCCGTCTACTTCGATCGAAGATGGAATTAATAAATTTGTTGATTGGTATATGGCTCGCAATTAGGTTTTTGAAGATGTTACCTTGATAAGGCTATTGGTATATCTTGGTAAAGAAAAACATTTTGATCTGGACAATTGAATGGCGTTAGTTTGGAAATTTCTATTTTATTTTGGGGTGATGACTCTTCCCTTTTACCCATTTAATTCCGGGGGGATTCAACCTTCTCATGCCGTATTGGCTTTGGCTTTTGCTGTTTTGCTTGTGAATGCCAGTTTTAGGCTGCAGGTAAATCTATTCGGTAAAATTTACCTACTGATGGTCGTATATATCATGCTCCGTGAGATAACTGCGGCGATGGGTAATTCCAATGTTTTGTCACTGTTAAGCCCCATTTACTTCTTGTTTAATTTGATGGTACTGATGTTAACGCATAATCTGAGTGTGCGGGAATCAAAGCTGAATCTGGCGGTTATGGTAAGCGGTCTTGTTGCAATGCTGGGTGTTATAATTATTGGCGTATCATTTGTCAGGGGAGATATGACCATGAGAGCTATTGGTACCTTTAATAACCCAAATCAGCTAGGTTATTTCTCAGTCTGTTTCCTGTCACTAAGTTACCTTTTTTACGCGTGTAAAATGATATCCGGCAAGGTGTTTGTGGGGCTAATGTGTATTGGCTTTTTTTGCGGATTTGTATCCCTTTCGAAGTCGGCTATCTTGTCTAACATAGTAGTTTTGCTAGCGTTTCTGTTGAGTATCAGCTTCAAGAATAAAGTTTTAATACTAACTTCTATGATTTTCCTGTTTATGGTGGTGTTTGTAAATGACTTGGTTCCTATTGAGCTAATCCAGAGTTCAGAACTCTACTACCGCTTTGATAGGTTCGGTCAGGAGTCTGATAGCTCGCTTGCATCGCGAGGCTACCTGCTTGTTTTTGAAAGTGGAATCCTGCACCTTATTTTCGGTATGGGCAAGGAGGGCGTTAAGGCATATTTTGGTCTTGAAACACACAGCTCAATAATGTCCATGCTTAATAGCTATGGTCTGGTTGGGCTGATATTTTTCCTAGTTCTGCTGGCTGTATGGTTTTTAGAGATATATAGGGCTTTTGGTTTTGAGGGCTTCATGGGTATTTGTCTGCCAGCAGTTCTTTATGGCCTTGCCCATAATGGCAATCGTTTTGTGATTTTTTGGTTATTGGTAGGTGCTTCTCTAAGCATCGCCAGAACTACTTTTCAAGCTAGGGCAGAGAGATTGAATCCGGACGTGAGCCCTGATCAAACTTTACAGAACCCAGTTAATAAAGTTGTTTAGTATTTCGGTTTAGGATATTTAAAAGTTCGGCTTATTTGAAGTAAACAAGGTTTTAGCGCGAAGCGCTTTTAAGTATAGATTATGAATAGACTAAATATGCTTCTTTTAAGTTCCTCGCGAATGCTGGTTGGGCTGTTTCCTCTGGCGTTGACCTTTATGTTGGCGAGAGAAGCTTCTGAGCTGGCGGCTACTATTTTGTCTTGGTATGTTCTGGCAAATATGCTGGCAGTATTTGCTAAGTCAGGAACTGATATTATTATCAGTAAGCAACTTGTTACCGATCTAAGTCGTAAGTTTGTTGCTCGCCTTGTTGCCAAGATGGCTGTTCGTATTGTTACGATCGTTGGCATTGAATCTCTGTTGCTATTTTCCGTTATGGGTTTCTTTGATCTCGGTTATTTGGGTATTGAGGAGATGCTATTACTCGTTCTATTCGCTGTAATGATAGCTATGTGCTGGCTATTTACTCCAGTATTCCCATTTATAAAGCGTCGTGCGTCAATTATGCTAGGCGTTATGTGGGGTCTGGTTTATCTTCCGGCTTTGATCTATTTTTTTGTGGCAGATGGATTGGATGAATACAGCTCATACGGTTTTTTTATTGCTGGCGCTTTTGCCGCTTTAGTCTGGGCGATACTGAATGTATATATGTCTCTGGAAAAGTCTGATCAACCAGAGCAAAAACTGGATGCGGGCAAGGACAGTGTGTCCTTTGACTTGTGGCTTTCTGGTGGTCTAACCGGTGGTATGCCCTGGGCATATCAAGCTTTAGCGGGTGTTATATTGCCGGCTAATGCATTTCTGATTTTCGCTCTGGTTTATCGCTATTCTAATTTTCCTCAGTTGGCGCAGGTTCCGGTTAATTACCTATTCCAGAAAAAGTTGGCTGCAAGTTGGGCTGTTAATGACAGTTTTAAGTTCGCCAAACAGATGAAAAGAGCTCAGCTTTTGACTTTAGCTTTGGGTCTTCTGACGTCGATTGCCGTTTACCCGTTAGTGTTTATGGATAACATCATTAGCCTTCAGGTTGCATTAATAGCTTGGTTTCTAGGCTACTTGGTTATCTGTGTTGGCCCGGTATTTATTGCACTTCATATTATGTCGAAGTCCCGTGTGGTTCTTGTGGTTAAAGCTCTGGGTTCAATTTGTACGCTGCTGTTTATTTCAATGGCAGCTGGATTACCTCCAGAATACGTAGCTTTTGTGGTTGTCCTGGTCAAATTTATTGAACGAGCGTACACCTATTGTCATATTCGTAGATTTGTAATTGGTTAGTTAGGTAGGTGAATTAAATTATGAAGGTTGTAATAAATGTAGGTGGTCAGAAGTGTGGCACAACATATCTCGATTCAGTGGTGCGTCAGCTCGGCATAGCTAGAACAACCCTTGGTACTAAGGAGCTTCATTATTTTGACTCCGATAAAGAGCCTGCATATCAATCTTATTTTCCCGATTCTGGCCCTGAGGTTTTATTCGAAGCGACTCCTTCGTATTTACATCTTCCGGGTGTAGCTGAAAAGATTGCCGATTATTTCCCTGCTAATTCGGTGAAGATAATTGTATTGCACAGAGACCCAGTGAAGCGGGCAATGTCACAGTATCTTATGAATATTTCCAGGGGTATTGAGAAGCACTATAATTTTGAAGATGCTTTTACACATAGCTTATCTTTGGACAAAGACTTCAGCTATTACAAGAATTTTGGTTATCTTGAACGCGGCCTGTATCACGCCAATTCGTCGAGGTATGTTGAGCTATTTGGCGAAGAAAATGTGCATTTTTATGCTCAAAATAAACTTTCAGATAGCGATTTTTTAGGTTCTTTCCTGTCTGTTGTCTTTGAGTCTGAAGTTGCTATTCCCGATGATTTCAGTGTTGCCAGAGAAAATAAAGGCGGCAAGATAGATAACCCTTTGCTGGCTTCTTTCTATAAGGTTCCGGTGGTAAGGGATCTTGCGCGAAAATCTTTAGGTGATCGTGTATCTCACCGACTTAAGAAAATATTTAGCAGTCCTATTAAAAATAATACCACTGCGGACACCTTGGATTTGCTGAGTAAAAAATACTTTAACGATGATTATTCGAAATTTAAGCGAGAGTTTTTAAATGAAAGCTGAAACGCCATGTTATGTGTATATTACTGGCTATGGTCGCAGCGGTAGTACGATAGCAGAGTTGCTTTTGGGTGAAATACTCCCTGAATGCGTTACTTTCGGTGAAGTTAGATATGTTCACAATGAATATCATTCTAGAGATATTTGTTCATGTGGTGAATCAAGAGCCTCCTGCCAGTTTTGGGGGGATCAGAGACTTAACGATTCTGTTATTGCAATGAATAATCAGCTTGATAGGAGTTTTCCTGAATCTGAGGCTCTCCATTTATCAATAAGCAGTTTTATACAGCGTGTTAGTGAGTTGAGGGAATCAGAGATAAATTTTGTAGTCGATTCGTCCAAGAATGCTACCGGTGCTTTTTTACGACCTCTGAAATTGCTTCGTGTATTTAAAAATACAAAAGTATTGTTTGTTTACCGGCCTTTTAGAGATGTTATGAAATCTATCTATAAGGGGTACAACAGAGAGAAGGTTGAGTCGAAGCTTTTTCGCGGTAAATTCTCTCGCGTAGTTAGGTCTTTTTTGGTTTACGTATTGAGTTATCTGGTTAATAGCTATCTGCAATTGACAGGCCGTGCACTGCGCGTAAATTATGTTGATATGATCGAAAATTACTCTGCTACTTCGATAAGAATACTCGAGTATTTAGGTGTAGATAAGAATTCTTTTCATGAAAATGGTCAGGTTGTCACAGGCTTCAACAGCCATCTTATTTCCGGTAATCGACTAGCCAAATCACTACCAATGACGATTCAGAAAAAATAATAAGCCGTAATTTTTAAAAAACTTTTAACTCCGAGCAGCTGATTTCCTATGAAGAAACCCGTTAATGGTACGAGCTATTGCCTAATGCTTAACGATCACGCTAAGTATAATAAGTTATATCGAGCAGACCTGATGGCCCAGCTAGAAGGGGAGGGGTTTGTTATAAAGAGCATAGGTCTCTTTGATGGCTATATAAAATGTCTGCTCGAATTACTTGGATTTGTATTTCTAAAGCGTAATGCGGTAATTCTATCTTCAAATTTGCGTGCTAATCTCGTTTCTATGCTGATGTTTTGGTGTCGAGGCATGGCAATTTTAAATGGTCTTGGCAGATATCGTGTCAATCCTATTGCTCGGCGACTTGTTGGTAATCTGATGTTGCTAAATTGGAGAAAGCACTTTGCTATACAGTGTTATTCTGATTTTAGGTACTTTCGTCGTTACTATGGCAGTGCCCGTCTATTCTGGGTTCCAGGGTCTGGAGGTTCTCAGCGTAAGGTTGGTGAAGAATCGAAAATCTGTATTGTTCAGCGCGATAGCAAAGTTGAATGTGTACGCGAGAGTGTGCTCGATTTCTGCACTCACACTGATACCAAAGAGCTTGTCGTTGTGGGTTGTAAAGACCTGAATTTGGTAACTTCTGTTTTTACAGGTATTGAGATTGAGTCTATGGGGTTTGTTTCTCAGGACGATATTTTTATGCCTTGCGATACCTTTCTTCAACCAACCGGTTATGGTGAGGGTTTTCCTCATACTTTAGCCGATGCATTGGTAACTGGTCTTAATATTCATATTGATAGACGTAATTATATTCAGTTTGGTCTTTATAGGCTCGATATAGGAACTGTATCTGAGGGTGGTCGGTGGCGTACCGTTCAGCCTTATGGTGGGGGCTCAATGCCAGTCTCTTGTGAGACGGTGAATGAGCAGTATTACAATATTTTTAAGAAAATGTTGCCTGCCAAAAATTAATCTTGGAATTGTTAAACGGCAAATAGCCGTAATGAGGTTTGAAAATGATGGAAAATGAAATTGCAGTTGTCGGTGGTGCCGGTTTTGTGGGAACTCGATTAACCAAACGTTTTGATTCTAACAGCACTGAATATACTGTTTGTGATATTGATACTTCAAATCGCACTGAGAATATTATTCATCTTGATGTTGAAAGTCCGGAGTCTCTGCAGCAAATGAAAGGCGCATCCGCAATTATTAACCTAGCTGCTGTGCATAGGGATGATGTGCGACCACTCAGTCGTTATGACGATGTTAATGTTCAAGGCGCGGTTAATGTTTGTGATGCGGCAAGAGAGCTGGGCATAAACAAACTGGTTTTTACCAGTTCTGTTGCAATTTATGGTTTTGCGCCTGCAGATACCGGTGAGGATGGAGAGCCTAATTATTTTAATGATTACGGTCGTACTAAGTATCTGGCTGAGGGTGTGTATAAGAAATGGCACGCTGAAGATCCTGAGAATAGAACTCTTGTTATTGTTAGGCCTACGGTAATATTTGGTGAGGCAAATCGCGGTAATGTTTACAATTTGTTAAAGCAGATTGCCTCTGGTCGATTCCTTATGTTCGGGGATGGAACAAATCGTAAGTCGATGGCTTATGTTGAGAATATAGCGGCCTTCCTTGAATACAGTCTTTCATTTGATTCTGGAATTCATGTTTACAACTATATTGATAAGCCTGATTTTGATATGAACACATTGATATCTGTAGCGCGTAAGACACTGTTTGGTAGGGATAATGTTGGCTTGCGGTTGCCGGCTTTCCTGGGCATTGCTATAGGTTATGTTGCTGATCTGGCTGCGATGATTATTCGCAAGCCGTTGCCAGTTAGTAGTATTCGAGTTAAGAAATTTATGGGTACAACTCAGTTTGCATCGTCTGTTGCAGAAACGGGCTTTGTTGCGCCTGTTTCTCTGGAAGAGGGTTTGACCAAAACGTTGAGTTATGAATTTTTGGAAGATAATACTGATAAACGTACTTTTATTACTGAGTAAAAGTTGTTTGTCAGTCTGTCATAGGTCTGCACTACTGGCGCAGTAGCTGTATCTGTTCATTTATAAGACAAACTCTCTAAGCAATTACTCTGGATAATCATTCTTGATGGTCAATTTCAATCTCACTGCAGTAGGGAGGTTGAAATTGTAGCTGTTGTTGCGCAGGGTTTAAGTCCATCCTTTTCTAAAAATAATTTTTTATACTCTATACATAGGGTATATTGATGTTACGTATAATATTTAAAACTGAGGTTTTTGTGAAAAATTCAATTTTTATTGTGACTTTTTGTATGTTTTTGATGGGTTGTCATAGTCATTCAGATACGGATCGCGATACAGCAAAGCCTGTATTAACTGCGCCTGCCGCCCTTACTGTCGCCGCTGTGGATGCATTGGGCACCCCTGCAACAGATGCTGTTTTAACCGCGTTTCTCAACGCCGCATCTGCTTCAGATAGGATTGATGGCCTGCTTGTTGTCACAAATAATGCACCTTCGGTTTTCCCTCTGGGTGATACAACGGTCACTTTTTCGGCCTCTGATTTGTCGGGTAACAAGGTTAGTGTTAGCGTTATCGTCACTGTTAAAGATTTAACAGCTCCATTTCTTATACTGCCTGATAATATTTCTTTGCTGACTTCTCAGGATAATGGAATAGAGGTTTCGCGCGCTGAGATTGAGACTTTTCTGAATGCTATAACTGTTTCAGATAATGTCGATATTGAGGTCGATATTACCAATAACGCACCTGTAGACTTTTTTCCCTATGGGGAAACAGAAGTTGAGTTTACTGCTACTGATGCCCAGGGCAATTCCTCCTCGGTCACAGGCGTTGTTACTGTTATTTTGGAAGTGGTATTAACTGACTTCAATCCTGATACTCAGGTTGGTCAAATTCAACGATTACCTGCATTTACAGATAATGGAATATTGACTACGGATCTTAGTGTGGAACCGCTGAATCTGCTGAATCTGCAAAATGCTCTTGTTGAAGGTGATTTCCATACTCCGACCCTAAATACCAGACTCTATGATCTACCCGTGGGTTCGGGAACTGAAACGGCTTTTATAAGCTTGTTTGATGGTCTCGATACGGTAAGAAGTGCGGGTGAACGTCATGTACTGCTTGAGCTGACATTTGACTGGTCATCAGATGGCGAGAAGTTAGATATTGTTGTTCCAGCCCAGTTTATGGATATTTTGTACACAAACCAACTTGATACTGTTATCAGCCTAATTGCTGAAAACGAATTTTTAAACTCCTTTTCAGTGACCAGAGAGGGGATCGTATATCCTGAAATATTGGATGATGCGTTCCTTAGAGCGCTGGGGAAATTTACTGATCTTCCGCTCGATGAGCTGTTAGATGCTGGAACCTATACTTTCCAGGTGCAGACGAGTCTACCATTTAACATTGTTGACGGTTCTATAGTGACTCAGATCGATGCAATTGTGAAGATTGAAGCCGACGAGTAGGTGTGACTATGGTTATTAGATTTGCTATTGGACTTTCCCTAGCGTTGCTTGGATGCCCCGCACTGTCATTCGCAGAGACGGATTATACTGCAGAGCTGGATATGACCTACAGCCAATCTAATAAGCGCATCCGCATCGATGGCAAGACTGCTACCTTTAGAGCTGGTGGTGCCGGATTGCGTTTGCAGGCAGATCATGATCGATACGGTATGTTCTATGGTAAGTTGGGCTATGGCTATTCGCCGAAAGAGAGTGCGTCTTACTCAGGGACTACCCTTAGTGGTCCTGCGGAGAGTTTATTTTATGGTGCCGGTTACAGCTATTTCTATTCCCTGAACCACCGCTATAAACTCAAGTTTTCCTCGGATTACGTCGAGTATGATATCAGCGGCGATTTGGAGGGCGATGTTAGCGGTTTGCCAACAGTCGCCAGATTAACCTCACTTATGACCACTCATGATACGGTTTTGGCTCTGCGCTATTCGATTAATCGCGATCTTCATGTGACTCTGGGCATCGGTGAGAGAAAATGGTCCATTGAAGCTTTGGCTAAAGGGACTATTGGCGACTCTATTGGTGCAACAAGTGAGGTCGCCGCCAGTGGCAGTGATCCGATTAGTCATATCGGTATTGAATTCAAAGTGAAGAATATTCCTGTAAGGGCCTTTTACAGTCATTCAACACTGACCGCAGATAATGCGCCTGTTGTTCACGGGTTGGATATCCAGATATTACTTCACGGATTTTAATACTTTTTAGTGTTAAATAAAGCGGATGCTTTTTGAATATTTATCCAATCGCTGCTCCACATGTCAATGTTTACTGTTCAAGGCCTCTTAAAGATCTATTAAAAGGTCTAACAAAATTCTGATCAAAGGTACTGTTTTGGAAAAAACTATCCCACTAATTGTGGCACTCCTCTTTGTGGCTAGCTGTGGTGGTGGAGGCGGCTCATCCCCAGTCCCAGTCTCGCCAATATCCGATTCAATTGCCCCAGTGATAAGCGCGCCGGATTCTATTTCCGTTGCCGCTCAGGACAGTTCAGGGATCTCCGCTAATACTCCTGCCATCAACAGTTTTTTCGCCGCAGTATCGGCTTCAGATAATATTGATGGCGCTGTTGCTGTGAGCAATGATGCGCCGGCTGTTTTTCCCCTAGGTTCTACGACAGTAACCTTTAGGGCCTCGGATCAGGCTGGCAATGAATCAGCACAGGTCAGAACAGTAACGGTTTTCGATGCAGATGCACCGGTGATCAGTTTAAATGGTTTATCTTCAATTGAGCTTTCCTATGGTTCAGAGTTTGTCGATTTGGGTGCTGTTGCCACAGACGCTATTGATGGTCAGGTAACAGTGACTATTCAGGGTGTTGTGGATACTAATGCCATGGGAACCTACGGGCTGATTTATTCGGCGCTAGACAGCGAAGGTAATGCCGCTCTTAAGGTGACTAGAACAGTTACAGTGACCACCTCAATAATCCCCAATAATGCCGAGCCCTATATCTCCGAATACGCGGAAGGGTCGTCAGCAAACAGATATCTTGAAATCTATAACCAGTCCAGCACTGAATTGGCTCTGTCGGGCTATGCGCTTGCGACCAGTCTGAATGGCGCAGATACAGAGGGTTCCTGGGATCTGTGGAATGATTTTGATATCACTGCATCAATTGGCGCAGGGTCGGTTTACACCATTTGCCATACAGACAGTGACGAAAGAGTCAGGGCCGATTGCGATATGTTGGTCGATAGTTTGCCGGATGGTAATGACGGGTTGGCGCTGGTTAAGGGTACGGTCGTTAATTATGCGGTTTTAGACCGAGTCGGTAACTGGGACTTAACGGCGCCGATGGTTGGCTGGGATGTCTGTGGTTACAGCGCTGCCACCAAGGATCGCACACTGATTAAAAAGCCCTTTACCAAAGGTTTTACTGAATGGTCGGTCTCAGCTGGCAGCAATGCCGATAACTGTGCCTGGCTGGTTCTGGTTAACGATGACTGGACAAATATAGGCCGTCACAGCAGCACTGAAGCGCCGACGTTTGCCAGTGTATTTGAGCTGTTGGGCTCGCAGGTTATTTTACAGGATTACAATCCGGCGGATCAGGCCACAGAGTTTGATGAGTTTGATGGGGCGATTGAAAATGGCGTAATCAGTTTTGATTTGCGCAAGGCGCCACTCAATCTGGTGAATTTGACCAATGCGGTTGAGGGTGGTGATTTTCAGGATGCGTTGCTGAAGTTTGCTATTGATAGTGAACTGCCCTCCGCAGAGGATTCTGCACTGGTAGATTTGTATATAACCACAGGTAGAGATGCTTTCAGGGATTCAAATGAGTCGCAGCTTCACTGTCAGGTAGCATTGAACTGGCAGTCCAATGGGGTCTCCGCCTCTATTGTAGAGCCTGAACAGGAAATTGTTCTGGTTGTAACAAAACCCAGCCTAGTGGCAACTACGACTATTGGCGCCTTTGATGTCTTCGAGGTCTCCTCTGGCGGCCTCAATAATTCAGCGACACTGGACCTGAAGTTAATGACCGCATTGAATGAAGCGGTAAAGATTGCACCAGAGCTTCTTATGTCACTTTTGGTGCCGCGTAAGCTACATGTCAGGGTGGTGATTACACTGCCATTGAATGATTCAGATGGCGTTGAGTTGACTGAGCTAAGCGCAATTATAAAAATTGAGTAGGTGGCTGGGCGCTCGATTAGAAAGTCGCTTTTATCCGGCCAGTGTTAAGGGTTAAAGCGCCTGATTGATCGCGCAAATTTAAACGCGTGTTTGAAGATAAATTTAAAGTACAGGGCGAAAGTCAGTACAAACAATCCAAATGAGATGGCGTCGCTCTGAGGCCATACTCTCTCCAGTAAAATGCCGATTCCGGCGATACCAGCTGAAGCTAAAATAATGGTTATCAGAGCCTGTTGCTGACTGAGTCCGCCGCGCATTAGAATGTGATGCAGGTGGGTTCGATCGGCATGGAAAGGCGATTTTCCTTTGCTCATTCGCCGTACCATGGTGCTAGTCATATCCATCAGCGGAATTGCCACCAACCACAGGGCGGTAGCTGGTCTTAAAACATTGTCTCCGCTCTGCGAGAAATAGATCATTGCAATCGCGATACTGCAGCCCAAAAAGGTGCTGCCGGCATCGCCCATAAATATTTTGCACTTCGCGAAGGGGCCTATTTTTAGATTAAAGATTAAAAAGACGCCTATTGAGGTTGCCATATAGGCGAGCAGGGCGACTTCGTTGTCAGCGGCTCGGCCATTGGCCAGAAACAGCAGTCCGAGAATCGATACTAAGGTTAGAGAGCCGGCCAGGCCGTCGATGCCATCGACCATATTGTAGGCATTACACAGACCGGCAATGGTGATGGCGGTAAAGGGTATGGCCAGAAAGCCGAGAGTAATGGTGCCGAAGCCGACCAGATTTCCGAGATCGCGAAGACAGGCGTCACCGATGGTGGCGATGGTAATGCCTGCGATTAACTGCATAGAGAGTCTGTAGTTAGGGTGAACCGGGTAGCGGTCATCGAGAGCGCCAATAAAGGTTACCAACCCGCAGATAAGGGCGATGCCAATAAAGTGTTCGGGTAGATTGAGAAATAAGACTGCACAAAAAAGTACTGATAAATAGATCGAGATGCCGCCGATAAGGGGAACTGCACCTAAATGTAGTTT
>Ga0115559_1001086_pt1 | contig 18099 bp, 17 predicted proteins | sample COGITO_mtgs_1105_3_FD_87281 | JGI IMG/M metagenome (GOLD analysis project Ga0115559, IMG submission 87281) | Pelagic marine microbial communities from North Sea - COGITO_mtgs_110506 | ecosystem: Environmental > Aquatic > Marine > Epipelagic | place: Germany:Helgoland, sampling site Kabeltonne... | reverse complement strand
TCATGAGCAAACGGTTTTAGATATGGATGATCTGTGTTTTTTTCCAATGCAGTGACAAATTCGGCATACTCCGCTGTTGAAATTTCAAAAAACTGTATTCGGTCTGCTGGTTCGATAGGATTGGGTGGGGTCTTAGTAAAATCCATCAAGGGGATAGGACAATTACCCACAACATTCCAACCTCCAGGGCTGTCTTGAGGATAAATTCCAACTTGGTCTCCACCAATGGCCACACTGCCTCTAAGAGTCAGGCGACTTGGAGTAGCTTTCCGAGGAATAGCCATTGCTGTGGGCAGGCCTCCGAGATAGGGAAATCCGGGTAAAAAACCATAAAAAACAAGATGAAATTCTAATGACAAAAAGCGATCGATATAAGCGTTTACTTTTTTTTGATCCCCGATAAAAAATTCTTGGACATCGGTGGTATAGTCCTCAGCAACACAAATGGGAAGTTTCCAAAGTGTGGTCGGATTGGTGTTTTTAAAATCCAAGGCAGCAATTATATTTAGTAGTTCAGGCTTAATCTGCTCTAGTTGAAAAGCTTCTTTAAAAAAAAGGTTGATACTGTTAAAGGTTGTGGTACTATCTTCTAGTTGTTGATGAAACTGCTTATTAATTGCTGTTCTCAAGACACGAATAAAATCAAGTGAACGTTCATCTTGTTGATGAGAAAAACCAAGGATTAGGGTTCTGCCCAGAGCAGTAAAATTAAAGTCCTGCTTAGTGCACATCGATTCCATTTAATTTTAAGAGTCGGTTTACAGTTTGAATTAACTCCACCGCCTGCGGATGATCGCCATGCAAGCATAAGGTTTGAACCGATAATGGAATGTATCCTCCTCCAAAAACAGGTAAAGCTTGATCTTTTACAACCGATAGGACGTGAGACCCTACTTCATCTAAATCCGTTAAAACGGCGCCCGCTAACAAGCGCGAACGCAAAGTCCCATCTTCATTGTAGGTATGATCCATAAAACCCTCCCGTTTGACTTGAATCCCGGAGCGGAGTGCTTCTTTTTCTAATAAACTTCCAGGAGAACAGTACAGCTTCGCCTGAGGAAGTAGGGTTTTAATAACTGCAACAAAAACCTCAACTTTTGCTGCATCGTGAAATAAATCGTTGTACAAAGCGCCATGGGGCTTAATGTGGTGGACTGGACTCTTGGTTAGCTCACAACATTTAAGGAATAACCTAAGTTGCTTTAGCAAACTTTCTTTCAATTCTTCATTAGAAAGCTGCATTGTTTTTCTGCCAAAATGCTCTGGATCTGGATAGGCTGGATGTGCGCCCACTTGCACACCATGCTGTTTTGCTAAAAGTAGGGTGGCTTTAATTGATTCTTCATCACCAACATGCCCACCACATGCAATAGAACAAGATGAAATAAAGGGCATCAGTAAAGCATCGTTACCTGCTCCTTCTCCCATATCGCAATTTAAATCTATAGTGTGCATCTTAAAAAATTAAGCCCAGGCTTTTAACCCCTAAAAAAAGAAAGAAAAATTCAATAGAAAACAACAGTACATTCAAACCTAGTCCTGCAGTTTGACCCCGCATTAGTCTAATATTATTAATTAAAATTAAAATAAAGAACCCAACCACTGGGAGTAAAATACCATTGGTTATTTGTGCAAAACGAATCACTTCAATGGGTTTGATTTGCAAAGAAGAAAAAAGAATACCGCAAACGAGTACGAGTAATGCAGTGCTTTTATATCCCCATGAATTTGAACGCCATCCAAAACATTCACAAACAACAAAAGCAGCTGCCATTGGTGCGGTTATGGCAGAAGTAACCCCAGCCGCAAAAAAGCCAAGCGACAACAATACCGGTGCAAAATCACCGTACAGAGGGGCTAAAGCTAAACCCAAATCAGTAGCCGATTGAATAGACTGCCCCTGAAGAGCAGCTGCACATATGATGATAGACAGCGACACTAAACCGCCCAAACTAACTGCAAAAAAAGTATCTAGGCGTAAGGCTTGTAACGAAAGGCTTTCCTTTTTCACCAAAGCAGCATGTAGGAATAAATTATACGGAACTACCGTAGTTCCCAATAAGCCAACAATCGTTAAGGTATCTTTGGAATTAAACGAAGGAATAAACATGCCTCGTAGAACTTCCATCACATTGGGTTGGGTAAGAACTGCGGTCAACACAAAAGAAATGCTCATCAATAAAACAATTCCGATGAGGATGTTTTTTAAAAGCTTGTGGGATCCTAAGACAATTAAAACAGCGACTAAACTCCCAACCAGAAGCGGTAAGAAATAAAAATCAGTACCAAAATAAAAATCAATTTCTGGAGTTAAGGTTTGAATTCCGACCAAAGCACCAGTCAAGTTCCCAGCTTCGTAGGCAGCATTACCGACAAAAATTGCACTGATAAGCAAGGCTCCCAAAAGGAATTTAACTATCGGATTTGATGTTTGAAGCAATAAACTTTCTGCCAAACCCATGCGTGTAGTGAAGCTTATTCGTGCGGTAGTATTTTGAATAACAATGGTTATGAAGATAGAAAGCAGCATGGCCCACACTAACGAAAACCCATTTTGAACCCCAGCCAAAACACAGAGTGTTATGGTGCCTGGGCCAATAAATGCAGCGGTAATGATGATTGCTGGACCACCTCTAAATTTAGAACGCATTATTTTTTTAAGGGAAGTTAATCATTTTAGGGGAATCATTTTAAAAGCGCAATAGTAAGATTTCAAATAATCATGCGCTCCTCCAACCGAGGAATTACCCCATCCACCCTTCTCGATCCAAACTCCGGTATTGGATGGCTTCCGCAATATGATCGGAAAGTAGCTGCGGCTTTTGATCTAAATCGGCAATGGTTCGCGCTACTTTAAGAATACGGTCATAAGCCGGAGCAGATAAGAACAGTTTTTTCATTTCTGCCTCCAACAAGGCTTCTGCTTCTGGTTGTAATTTACAATGTGTTCGGATTAGCTTTGAGGACATTTGGGCGTTGTAATGTACCGACTTCAGGCTGTCGAACCTTATACTCTGTATGCTTCGAGCCATGGTTACACGTTCTCGAATACGCTCAGAACTTTCTCCTAGTTCTTTTTCAGATAATTGCTCAAAAGGTACGGGCTCCACTTCTATATGCAAATCAATTCGATCCAAAAGCGGGCCTGAAATTTTACTCAGATAACCTTGGGTTTCTACGGGTGTTACGTTACTCGTATTGAAATAGCCCGACGGATGGGGTTCTTACTCGCAACCAACATAAAAGAACTGGGATAAGTAACGGTGAATTTTACTCGTGAAATGGTAACCTCTCGATCTTCCAAAGGCTGCCGCATTACTTCCAATACGGAACGCTTAAATTCGGGTAATTAATCTAAAAAGAGAACCCCGTTATGCGCCAACGATATCTCGCCCGGCTGCGGATATTGCCCCCCACCTACTAACGCAACATCTGAGATGGTATGATGTGGCGCCCGAAACGGACGGGAATGAACCAAGCCCTTTTCTTTAACCCGCCCCAAGACGGAATGGATTTTGGTAGTTTCTAATGCTTCTCCTAAACTCATCGGTGGTAAAATGCTTGGTAAGCGTTTGGCCAACATGGTTTTTCCAGCCCCAGGGGGTCCAATCAGGATAATGTTATGACCACCTGCTGCTACAATTTCCATACAGCGCTTTATGGTTTCTTGCCCTTTTACATCGGCAAAGTCCAACTCGGGAAACCGCAGTTGCTCTTCAAAGATTGCTCGGGTATTGATTCGTAAAGGCTCAACTGTACTTTTTCCTTCAAAAAAATCAATCACTTCCAACAGCGTCGACATTCCATAGACATCAATACCAGAAACAATGGCAGCTTCTTCTGCATTTTCTTGTGGAAGAATAAAGCCTTTAAAACCGTCTTAAAGCCTGAATCGCTATGGGAAGAGCGCCTTTAATGGGACGCAACGAACCGTCTAAGGCTATTTCGACCATTACAATATACTCGCTTAGAACGTCCGTCTTCAATTGCTCAGAAGCAGCTAAAATCCCGATAGCGAGGGTTAGATCGTAGGCAGAACCTTCTTTACGTAAATCTGCCGGTGCCATATTAATCGTGATTATCTTTCCTGGAAGTCGGTATCCAATGTTTTGAAGCGCCGCAGCAATTCGAAGATTACTTTCCTTAATGGCATTGTCGGGCAAGCCTACCAAGTGGTATCCGATTCCTTTATCTATATTAACTTATATGGTTATGAGGTGGGCGTCTAAGCCATAAACGGCGCTTCCGTAGAGTTGAACGAGCATAAGTAGTGCATTTGGATACTACAATATACAAGGATTTTGATGAATACAACAAAAATGATGTGGGGATGGTCGAATGTTAATTTGAGTGTTGATGAAAATAACCAATAAAAGGGGACAAAATCATCCAACTCTAAATGTATTGTGCTAAAAGACAAAAAGGCCTACAACTTATTCTGTAAACCCGTTTGTAACCACTTGTAATAAGTGGTTGCATCCGTATACTGTATGGGACTATTCAATAAGGTTCCATCGGCATGCAGCAACACATAAAAGGGTTGGGATGCTGAATTGAAATTCAAACTCTGAAAGCTGGCCCATTTTTCACCTATGGTATTGATTGTGCGGACGCGACCATCGGGGTATTGAAAATTGAAGGCTTCGTTTTCTGGCAACTCACTTTTGTCATCGATGTATAATGAAATCAAAATCACCTCCTCGTTCAGCAGATTGAAAATTTCGGGTTGCGACCATACATTCTCTTCCATCTTGCGACAATTCACACAGGCCCAACCGGTAAAATCAAGTAAGATGGGTTTCCCTGTTTTTTGGGCAATCGACAATCCTGTTGCATAATCTTTATAACACTCCAATCCAAGCGGACATTCGTTATCTGTAGCGTATATGCTATAAAATTCTGGGGGTGGAAACCCACTCAACAACTGCAGTGTATTCTCTTTAGAAAACAAACCAAAAGATAGGTAGGCGGTCAACAATAAACTCAAAATCCCTGCTCCAATTCTTGCCTTAGATAATTTTTCTTTTTGATCGTGAGGGAAACGGATCAGTCCAAAAAGGTAGAGTGTAAGTCCAAAGGCTAAAAACACCCATATCCCTATAAAAACTTCACGCTTTAGCAAGCCCCAATGGGAAACAAGATCGGCATTGGATAAGAATTTTAAAGCCAATGCAAGTTCCAAAAATCCTAAAACAACTTTTACCGTAGTCATCCATCCGCCTGATTTCGGTAAGGCATTCAATGCGTTTGGAAATAAAGCAAAGAGTGCAAAGGGCAAGGCAAGCGCAAAACCAAAACCTGTCATTCCAACAGTAAGCTGCATAGCGCCTCCATCAGTGGTGAGACTACCCGCAAGTAAAGATCCTAAAATCGGTCCCGTACAAGAAAAAGAAACAATGGCCAGAGTCAATGCCATAAAGAAAATACCAATGCCACCTTTCATATTGGAACTGGAATCGGCTGTGTTTCCCCAACTGCTGGGCAGGGTCAACTCATAATAGCCGAAAAAGGAAAAAGCAAAGAAAATAAAGATTGCAAAAAAGAACAGGTTTAAAGGAACGTTAGTGGCTATGGTATTTAAAATTTCCGGATTTAAACTGTCTAAAAAGTGAAAAGGTAGACTGAGCAATACATAGATGAACACAATAAAAAAGCCATATAATAAGGCGTTGAAAACACCTTTACGCAAACTAGTCGCTTGTTTTAAAAAAAATGAAACCGTAAGGGGGATCATAGGAAAAACACATGGGGTGAGAATCGCTATTAAACCGGCTAAAAAGCCCAATAAAAAGAGGGTTAATAATGGAGAAGAATCTTCTGTATTAACCAGGGCATCTTGTAAGTAATCTTTGTTCTTTAAATTCAAAGTCAATGCAGCTGAGCGTAACTGATTTTCTGAAGTGATTTCAATGCTTGAAGCGACGATGGCATTTCCTTGAAGCGAAAGTGTAAAAGGTTCAGTTCGGAAAATACACAGTCGATCGTCACAGGCCTGATAGTTGATCTCTCCGCTAATTTGTTCGAGGGATGAATCTAAAAGTTCCAGACGTTGCGTAAAGCGGGCATTATACTCGAAAAAAGGTAAGTCAATTTCAAAAATCGCATCAAATTCAATTTTTGGTTCACTGCTGGTCATGGGGCCATCCAAACGCACTTTTAGAGAGTCCATTTCAAAAGTAAATTCGGTGGGTAAGGGCCCATCTTCAAATTCTTTTAAACTATATAAATGCCATTTATCGGCAATGGTTGCATCAAATTGCAGGTCGACCGCAGTGGCAGAAATTCGATTGACCGAAATTGCCCAAGCTACGGGTTCGTCATCCCCTTGTGCATAACCAATTAGGCTCAAAAAAGACAGGAGTAGAATATAATATTTTTTCAATGGAAACGTATAATTAAGGGGTTAAGGGTTTCTGAATTTGCAGCAAAACGAGCGTCAACTCGTTGACCAACCACCCATACAATTTGATCTTCGGAACAGAGGATCCACTGGTTTTCTTTATCTAAAGTAGAATATTTTTGATCCTTAAAAAACTTGCTCAGCTTTTTTTTTCCTTTCATCCCAACTGGAAAAAAGTAATCTCCCTCGCGAAATTTACGAAGAAGCAAAGGATACTTTAAACTATTTTTATCTAAAACAGCTGTATTGGCTGTATTGAGTGGCTTATCGGCAAGTATAAGTTTTATAGGATCTGTTAAATCTTGGGTCGGTGTCCATGAAAATTCGTCGACTTGTGGTTCACTTTTTAAGGGACTCAATAATAATACTGCTCTATTTCGTATCAAACGATGAGAAGATGATACCAACTGTTTTCCGCTTTGTGCCACTAATAAGGACTCTAAATCGGCAACATGACTAAAGCCATAGGTTTCGAACAATGCATGTAAATAATATGCCCGAGGGTTCAATTCCAAAAAAGCATCAAGGCGAATAGAAATTGTATCCTCTTGCTGTATAAAATGTTTTTCCTTGAAAGTATCCACAACAACCGACAAGGCCTCTTGTGCCAGGCTGAGGTGATCAAAAGTCTGTGCGACTTGCTGCAATAAATTTTCTTGTGCAGCTTTCCATTGCGGAATTGCATGATGTCTTAAATGATTTCGCAAATAAGTATCTTGTGCGTTGGATGCGTCTTCGCGCCATTCGATTGAATGCGCTTGGGCATACTGCTCAATTTCATCTTTAAAAAAGTTCAAAAGCGGTCTGAGGATTTTATCGGTACCAATACCACGAAGCCCTTTCAGGCCTGTTCCCCGACCAACATTAATCATAAAGGTTTCCAATTGATCATCCAAATGATGTGCGGTTAAAATGTGTGTAAACCCCTCTTGTTTTTTGAGCTCGTCAAACCAAGTATAACGCAATTCTCGGGCAGCCATCTGGGTAGAAATTTGCTGCGTTTCTGCGAAACTCTTGGTGTCAAATTTTTTACTAAAAAAAGGAAGCTGATGCTGTTCAGCAATTTGGGCACAAAAATGAGCGTCCGCTTCGCTAGCATCTGCACGGAGATCAAAATTACAATGCGCAACCGAAAATTTAATTTGTGCTTGGCACAACAATTCCAGTAAGACCCTACTATCCAACCCTCCACTAAAGGCCAAGAGTAGTCTTTGATCATTGAAATTTTCGAATTTATTGGCGATATGTAATTTAAAACGATTGATCACAGGGCAAAAATACATGAAACTAAGACAAAACGAATCTTTTTTGAGAATTTCGAAAAAATCACATAAAGTTTGGTATTCTGAATTGAATGATCCAACTTTGCTTCCTCTTATGAAAGAAAACAATACATATACAAACACAATGCCTGTTCCTATGAACCGCAGGTTTCCTCGTGTATGCTTCCGTCGCCCCTAGGGGTGCTTTTCTTTAGGGAACTCAGGTGCGTCCGGTTTCAATCTCAAAACTTATATTCTTTTTTTTTACAATTAAAAACTACAATAATGAAAATCGTTATTGCCAACTCATCACATATTCATTTTGCAAAAACCATTAGTCTCTGTATAGACGAGTCGGCCAAAGATCGGGGTACAGGAATTGCCCGAAGAACTCCGGAGTACATCAGCAAGAAAATGGAAAACGGAAACGCCATTATTGCTCTAGAAGGTTATGTATTCGCTGGCTTTTGCTATATAGAAGTTTGGGGTCACGGCAAATATGTTGCGCATTCTGGCCTTATTGTTTCCCCAGAATTTAGAGGGAAAGGTCTTGCTAAAGCAATTAAAAAAAGGGTTTTTGAATTATCGCTTGAAAAATACGCTGGCGCAAAAATATTTGGGATCACTACGGGGCAGGCAGTAATGAAGATCAATTACGAACTCGGATATAAGCCCGTACACTTTTCTGAAATAACGGATGATCCAGAATTTTGGAAAGGCTGCCAAACCTGTAAAAATTATGATGTACTCACCCGAACTGAACGTACGATGTGCCTCTGTACTGGAATGCTTCACGATCCCAACGAGAAAAAACAAAACGAAACAAAAACTACGCGCTTTTTAAGCGGTCTTTTTAAAAAGAAATCCAAATGAAAAAATTAGTCCTCGCCTACAGTGGCGGTTTAGATACCTCCTACTGTTTAAAAACGCTTTCACAAGAAGGGTATGAAGTTCATGCCGTAAGTGTAAACACAGGTGGATTTAGTGATCAAGAAATAGAAGAGCAAGAGCAAAAGGCTTACGCAATGGGTGCCACTACCTATTGCTCGATCAATGCGCTTCAAACTTTTTACGATAAAATTGTTCAGTATTTAATTTACGGCAATGTTCTTAAAAACAACACCTACCCACTTTCCGTTAGTGCAGAACGTATTGTACAGGCCATCGAAATTATTGAATACGCCAAAAGTATTGACGCTGCCTACATAGCCCACGGCAGCACGGGAGCAGGAAACGATCAGGTTCGGTTTGATCTTATCTTCCAAGTTTTAGCGCCAGCAATTGAAATCATTACCCCCATCCGAGATCAGCAACTTTCTCGTGAAGCAGAAATAGAATACCTGAAATCGGAGGGAATTGAAATGTCTTGGGAAAAAGCACAGTACTCCATCAACCAAGGTTTGTGGGGAACAAGTGTTGGCGGTAGCGAAACCTTAACATCAGACAAAGCCCTCCCGAGCGAGGCATACCCCAGTCAACTCAGCGCGACTGAACCCATAAAAATTACACTCGAATTTGAACAGGGAGAACTCGCTGGTATCAATGGAATAGCAGGAAAACCTTTAGCCCTCATTCAACAACTACAAGAAATAGCCAAAGCTTATGCCATTGGACGTGATATTCATGTTGGAGATACCATTATTGGAATCAAAGGGCGGGTTGGCTTCGAAGCTGCAGCACCTTTAATCATCATCAAAGCGCATCATTTATTAGAAAAACACACCCTATCAAAATGGCAGCAATTCCAAAAAGAACAACTGGGAAGCTTCTACGGGATGCTTTTACATGAAGGAAATTATTTGGATGCCGTGATGCGGGATATTGAAGCTTTTTTAAAGAGCAGTCAAAAAACCGTCAATGGTTCCGTCATCATAAGCCTACATCCCTATCGTTTTGAACTGGAGGGTGTTCAGTCGCCCAATGACCTTATGAATGCTTCTTTTGGAAGCTATGGAGAAATGAACAAAGGCTGGACGGCAGATGATGCCAAAGGGTTTATTAAAATAACAGCGAATGCACACACCATCTATGGGAGTGTCAATAATACCGAAACAAAATGAAAAGAGCAGGAATAATTGGTGGTTCTGGATATACGGGGGGCGAACTTCTCCGATTGGTGCTCAATCACCCGGGCTTAACACTAGACTTTGTATACAGCACTACCCGACCCGGTTTTGCGTTGAGTGACACACACCCAGACTTACTAGGGTCTACTACGATGAATTTTACCGATCAAGTAAACTTAGATGTAGCAGTAGTTTTCCTATGTTTAGGACACGGAAATTCTTCTAAATTTCTAGAACAAAATAAATTCTCTGAGCAAACCCTCATCATTGATTTAAGCAATGATTTCCGATTGAATGCCGACAGTGAATTTATGGGACGAACCTTTGTCTACGGTTTGCCAGAACTCAATAAAGAAACGATTGAAGAAGCTACAGCCATTGCCAATCCCGGTTGTTTTGCAACTGCAATTCAATTGGCTTTACTTCCATTGGCAACTACTCAAAAATTGACCAACAGCATCCACATCAATGCAACCACAGGAAGTACGGGCGCTGGAGTAGGTCTTTCGGCTACAGCGCATTTCAGTTGGAGAAATAACAATATGTCCTGGTACAAACCCTTTACTCATCAACATTTAGGTGAAATTGGGGAGAGCATCAATGAACTTCAAGGTGAAGCGACTCAAATCCATTTTCTGCCGCAACGGGGCGATTTTACGCGTGGGATATTTGCAACGGCCTACACTGCATTCGATGGCAGCTTAGAAGAAGCAGTTGCTTTGTATACCGATTATTATGTAAAGGACCCCTTTACCCATGTTTCTAAACAAGAGATCGCATTGAAGCAGGTAATCAATTCAAATCATTGCTTTTTACACCTCCACCTGCATGAAGGCACTTTACTGATTACCTCGGTGATTGATAACCTAATCAAAGGAGCATCGGGACAGGCAATTCAAAACATGAACTTGATTTTCGGATGGGAAGAAGGATTGGGACTAAATCTTAAGGCATCAACTTTTTAACTCCAAAATAAAACAATATGAAAATAGCAATCATAGGCACTGGAAACTTAGGACTGAGTATCGCCAAGGGATTACTCATCAACAATACAATTACAACATTATATCTAACCAAGAGAGACATCAGTGCCCTCTCCGAATGGGGGAAGCATAAAAATGTTTTTTTAACGACCGATAATGGCGAAGCCGTCCGTAATTCGGACATCATCATTTTTGCTGTACAGCCCGGACAGTTCGAAAAAATATTGACTTCCATCAAACCCGATTTAAACGAAAAACATGTCTTAATTTCAACCATCACTGGCTTTAAGATTGACCGGATTGAAGCCCTTTTGGGGACTCAATATCCCATCATCCGCAGTATGCCCAATACAGCTATTTCAGTACGGAAATCGATGACCTGTATTTGCTCGAACAGGGTTGGTGAAAAACGCATCGACATTGCATCGGCTATATTCAATGGACTAGGAACATCCATTATTATTGAAGAAGAACATATGCAAGCCGCTACTGTTATTTGTGCCAGTGGAATTGCCTTTTGGATGCGCTTGATTCGCGCCATGACTCAAGGAGGTGTACAATTGGGTTTTGAAGCAAAAGAAGCCATGGATATGTCGGTATACACCGCCTTAGGTGCTGCAACTCTTTTACTCGAAAACAAATCCCATCCGGAAGCAGAAATTGATAAGGTTACTACACCACGTGGCTGTACCATTACCGGCTTAAACGAAATGGAGCACCAAGGACTCAGTTCTTCTTTGATTCAAGGATTGGCGGCTTCATTCAATAAAATCAACGACATCTCAACTCAATAAAGCATGAAATTATTTGATGTATATCCCTTATATGATGTTACGCCGGTACGTGCAAAGGACGTATATGTGTACGATGCCGAAGGAACAGAATACTTAGATCTCTACGGAGGACATGCCGTTATTTCCATCGGGCATGGTCATCCGCACTATGTGCAAAAAATAAAAGAACAGCTGGATCAAATTGGATTTTATTCAAACGCCATCCAGAACCCGCTGCAGCAACAATTAGCCGACGCTATTGGTCATCAGTCTTGTTGTCATGACTATCAATTGTTTTTATGTAGTTCGGGTGCAGAAGCGATTGAAAACGCTTTAAAGCTTGCCTCTTTTCATACCAACAAAAAAAGAATCCTTGCATTTAAAAACGCCTTTCACGGGAGAACGAGTGCTGCGGTTGCAGCCACCGACAATCCCAAAATCAATGCGCCTTTAAACCAACAACAAGAAGTTACTTTTTTAGCTTTTAACGATTCAAATGCCCTTGAGAGCGAATTGAAAAAGGGCGATGTTTGTGCCGTAATCTTTGAAGCCATCCAAGGAGTTGGTGGTTTGGACGAACCCTCAGAAAGTTTTATATACGATATGGAACGCTTGTGTAAGCAATACGAAGCCTGTTTAATTGCAGATGAAGTACAGTCTGGCTTTGGAAGATCAGGAACCTTTTTTGCTTATCAAAAATATAAAATAGAGCCCCATATCGTAACTATGGCCAAGGGAATGGGTAATGGTTTTCCGATTGGAGGAATTTTGGTACATCCGAGCATTGAAGCGCAGTACGGAATGTTGGGAACCACCTTTGGAGGTAACCACCTCGCCTGTGCTGCATCTGTTGCGGTTTTGGATGTCTTGGAAGAAGAGAAACTTCAAAGCAGGGCAAGTGAATTAGAACCCTATTTTGTGGCACAAGCCAAGAACATTCCGGAAATAAAAAAAATCAAAGGGCGGGGATTGATGTTGGGCCTTGAATTTGATTTCGAAGTGGGTCCCTTACGCAAAACCTTGATTTATGATAAAAAAATATTCACCGGCGGAAGTAGTAACAAAAACCTTCTGCGTATCCTCCCTCCTTTAACGGTTCAAAAAAAACACATCGATTACTTTTTTACCAGTTTAAAAGTAGCTTTAAAAGAACACAGCAACTAACTTATGAATAATTTTATATCCTTAACCGACCTCCCCGATTTTGATGAAGCTTTAGCCTTGGCAAAAAGCTTGAAGAAAGATCCCTTTGCTTTTGAACAGCATGCCAAAAGAAAAACTTTGGGGCTTCTTTTTTTTAATCCCAGTTTAAGAACCCGCTTGAGTACGCAAAAGGCAGCGCAGAACTTAGGGTTCAACACCATGATAATGAATTTTTCGAATGAAGCATGGGCGTTGGAATTTGAAGACGGTACCGAAATGCGTGGAATCCGATCGGAACATGTACGCGAAGCTGCAGCCGTTGTTTCTCAATACTGTGATATGGTAGCCATACGTGCCTTCGCCTCTTTGACCGACAAGGAACAAGACGAAGCAGAGGTCGTATTGAACAGTTTTGCTCAATACGCCAGTATTCCGGTCATCAATATGGAAAGTGCAACGGGCCACCCACTGCAAGCCCTTGCCGATGCTCTTACCCTTTTGGAACATCCTACAGCGCACAAGCCTAAAGTAGTTTTGACTTGGGCACCCCACCCCAAAGCACTCCCCCATGCTGTTGGAAATTCATTTACACAAATGATGCAAACCCAAGAAGCCAATTTTGTAATTGCCAATCCCGAAGGTTACGATCTAGATCCAAGAATCACCAAAAACATCCCCGTTTTTCACAACCAAGAAGAAGCCTTGAAAGATGCCGATTTTGTTTATGCCAAAAACTGGTGTTCGTACGAAAACTATGGCGCCATTTTACGAACAAATGACGCCTGGATGCTAGATTCTGAAAAAATGGAATTGACCAACAATGCAAAATTCATGCATTGTCTTCCCGTTCGGAGAAATATTGTAGTTGCTGATAGCGTTCTGGATCATCCGAATTCTTTGGTTATTGAACAAGCCAACAACAGAACTTTTGCAGCGCAAGCGGTTCTTAAAACCCTTTTGGATCATGTCTAAACTAAGCATCGTAAAAGTCGGCGGGAATGTCATAGAAAACGAAGCCCTTTTGCTGCCCTTTCTTCAAGGATTTGCTGAGTTGACTGGGCCAAAAATACTTGTACATGGCGGTGGTAAAAAAGCCAGTCAATGGGCAGAACGTTTGGGAATTCCGGTGCAAATGAATGCCGGAAGAAGAATTACCGATACAGATACCTTAGAACTCATTACCGGGATTTATGGAGGACAGGTAAACAAGAACATCGTTGCCAAACTTCAAGGGTTGGGTTGCAATGCAATGGGTTTATCGGGCGCCGATGGAAACGCCATAAAAGCCATCAAAAGACCAGTTGCAGCAATTGACTATGGCTGGGTGGGAGATGTTCAATCCGTTAATAGCGTCTTTTTCTCTCAACTCCTAAACCAAAGGCTAAGCCCCGTTTGCTGTGCACTAACCCACGATGGAAAAGGGCAATTACTCAATACCAATGCCGACACCATTGCCGCTCAAATTGCAATTGCATTAGCCAAACAGTTTGACGTTAAGCTCTACTATTGCTTTGAACAACTGGGCGTACTTAAATCCCTAGAGGATCCCAACTCCTTGATCGAGCAAATTGACACCAAAAAATACAAAGACCTTGTCGATCAAAAGATCATACACCAAGGGATGCTTCCAAAAATGAAAAATGCTTTTGACGCCCTCAAGCAAGGAGTTTCGAAAATTGCGATCGGGAAACCCGAGATGATTAGTAGTTCCATAAAACACACCACCCTTACCCTATAACGATGAGCACAATACTGACCCAAGAAGCCCTGAGCCTTTTACAAGATCTAATTGCAATACAATCTTTTTCTAGCGAAGAAGCGGGTACCGCAGGAAGAATAGAACAATGGTTTACAGACCATGCTATTCCTTTTTCACGTGAAAACAATAACATCTATGCTTTCAATAAAAATTTCCTAGAAGGCAAACCAACCCTGCTTTTAAACTCCCATCACGATACGGTAAAACCCAACAGTGCTTATACCAAAGACCCCTTTCATCCGCATATAGAGGATGGAAAATTGTTTGGTTTAGGAAGCAATGATGCTGGAGGTCCTTTAGTATCTCTAATGGCGCTTTTTACCCACTATTACGAACATCCCAACCCCAAGTACAACCTCATTATCGCCGCAACAGCAGAAGAAGAGAGTTCGGGGCCTTTGGGCTTGAATTCCCTCTTAAAAACCCTTCCCCATATCGACGTTGCCATTGTTGGAGAGCCTACGCTTATGCAATTGGCGGTTGCAGAAAAAGGTTTGGTTGTTTTTGATGCAGTGATTAGCGGAACCGCAAGTCATGCAGCTCACCCCAATACCGATAACCCCATCATGAAACTCCCCGAGGTAATCAACTGGTTCAATACGTTTACTTTTAAAAAAGAGTCGGAAGTACTTGGTCCTGTAAAAATAACGGTTACTCAGGTAAGCGCTGGGAAACAACACAATGTTGTTCCTGCTGACGTACATTTGGTTATCGATGTACGGGTAAACGATTGCTATTCGAACCAAGAAATTGTAGCCTTATTACAAGAAGAAGCCCCTTGTACACTAACTCCTAGATCCACCAATTTAAACTCCTCTTCCATCCCCATAACCCACGAATTGGTTCAGGCTGGCATTGGCTTGGGTAGAGAACCCTACGGCTCGCCTACCCTTTCGGATCAAGCAAAACTATCCTGTCCGTCACTAAAACTCGGTCCGGGTGATTCTACTCGATCGCATACCGCAAACGAATACATCCATGTATCGGAAATTGAAGAAGGAATTTTTATATACATCAACCTCTTAAACGAAATCTTATGAAACTTTGGCAAAAAGGAAACGCAGCACATCAAAAAGTAGATCAGTTTACAGTTGGTAGCGATCGGGAATACGACCTGCTATTAGCTGCATATGATTGTGAAGCCTCAAGTGCCCACGCACAGATGCTCGCCAAAATAGGCCTTCTTACACAAAAAGAAGCTGACTTATTGAGTACCGCACTGAGTCAGTTGCAAGAAAAGGCTACCAACGGTAGTTTGGTTATCGAAGAAGAATTTGAAGACATGCATTCCAAAATTGAGCATGTTCTTACGGAACAGCTGGGTGATCTTGGAAAAAAAATACATACAGCTCGCTCTCGAAACGATCAGGTTTTGATTGCCATGCATTTGTATCTAAAAGATGAATTGAGCAGCATCAAAAAAACCGTATTCCAATTGTTTGATTTACTCATGCAGCTAGCAGAGCAACATCAGAAGGGACTCCTCCCGGGATACACCCACCTGCAGGTTGCCATGCCTTCCTCTTTTGGGATGTGGTTTTCGGCCTATGCCGAAAGTCTGATCGATGATGTACATTTTTTGAATACCGCCTATACCCTTGTCGACCAAAACCCCTTGGGTAGCGCAGCCGGTTTTGGAAGTTCCTTTCCAATTGATCGAGAATTCACCACCGCACAGCTCAATTTCAGCACCCTAAAAGTCAACGCTGTTGCTGCACAAATGAGTCGTGGAAAGGTAGAAAAAACAACTGCCATTGCTCTGAGTATGGTGGGGAGTACCCTCGCTAAATTTGCCATGGACATCTGCCTCTATATGGGACAGGATTTTAATTTCATCTCCTTCCCAGACGATCTAACCACGGGGACTAGTATCATGCCCCACAAGAAAAACCCGGATATTTTTAAACTCATCCGCGGGAAGTGCAACGCCTTACAAGCACTCCCAACACAACTCACCCTGCTGACAACCAACTTACCCTCCGGTTATCACCGGGAATTGCAACTGGCCAAAGGCCCCATCATTGACGGTATTCAAGAGCTAAAGGCTTGCTTGGATATGCTGTTGTTCAGTCTCCCCAAAATAGAGGTTACTCCAAACATAACGGATCAAAAGAAATACGACTACCTCTTCAGTGTCGATACCTTAAACGCCAAGGTACAAGACGGAATGCCCTTCCGTGATGCCTATCGGGAACTAGGAAATGCTATTGAAGCCGGGAACTACCAACCCAACCGCTCGGTAGCCCATACCCATCTGGGTAGTATTGGCAATCTTGGACTGGATGCCATTCAGAAAAAAATGGATGCCTTGCGTTAATCGCTTTCTTTAATACGCTGAATAACAAGTGTTTTAGCACCTGGTTCATTTTGTATTATAAAGGAACTTTTATATATTTGAAAAGAACCGCTCTAAATCGTGTTCTTCTTTATATGAACAACCTACGCTTTTATCTCAATAGAGGGTATTACTGTACTGCATTGCTTAAATGTACAATGCCTGAGCTGTTGTATGGCACTAAAGCCCAAGACAACCCCAATCCCATAGATTCTTTTTTATCATATCTCAAGAACGAAGTGTTCAACAATACACACCCATTTGGGAAGTATTGTGGAACTCAATAAAAATATTATGGAGAGGTATTATTAGAGCATTAGATGATAATGGATTTTTACCAATAATGAATGAATAAAAGCCAGGGGCAAAAATGCATTCCATCTCTTCCCCAAGTACCCGCTTATCCACTACCTTTACTTCATTAAAAAACACAACCATGTCCAAGCTTGAAGTAATTCATGAAAACAAAGGCTATATCGTAATAAACAAAGCTGCGGGACTCATCAGCGAACAAAGTCCGTTTGAGGAACTTACTGCAGAAAGTCAGGTGCAAAAACACCTACAAGCAAGCAAGCGCGAACCCTATATTGGCGTCATTCATCGGTTGGATCGAGTAACCAGTGGGGTACTACTTTTTGCGAAGAAAAAAAGTGTTTTGGTAGCATTCAACGAACTGTTTAGCAGTCGGAAAGTTCAAAAAACCTATTGGGCGATTGTACACAAAAAACCAGCGCAAAACAAAGAAACCTTAACTCATTTTTTATTTAAAAATAATTTTAAAAAACAGGCAGAAATTGTCCCTGCCCATACCAAAGGAGCGCAAAAATGTTCACTCAGCTATCGGGTTTTGGAGCAAAATAATTTGGGTTATCTGTTGGAAATAAAACCAAAAACGGGTCGTTTTCATCAAATCAGAGCGCAGTTGGCTCATATAGGTCTCCCCATAATTGGAGATGAAAAGTATGGTTCGGATCAAAAATATGCGGCACTATCCATCTGCCTGCACGCTAGAAAATTGACTTATACCCCTGCAGAATCAAACGAATCCATCAGCTACGAAGCTCCAGCACCCAGCAATAAGTACTGGAAATTCAAGTCGATCTAGGTATTGGAACTATTCCGCCCCTGCCTCATTAGGTAGTTTGAAATCATTTCTCGTCTTTTGTAATAGGGAAATTACAGTATGAAAGAAAGTCAACGCCTTTATTTTTTGGACGCCTTGCGTGCCTTTGCCATTTTGATGATGCTCCAAGGACATTATGTCAGCGGTATTTTGGATCCAATATTCAAAGACCCGACAAATTCCGTGTACACCTTCTGGCTCTATTGTCGGGGCTTTACCGCTCCCGTGTTTTTTACAGTAACCGGCTGGGTGGTT
>Ga0115559_1001084_pt1 | contig 18103 bp, 15 predicted proteins | sample COGITO_mtgs_1105_3_FD_87281 | JGI IMG/M metagenome (GOLD analysis project Ga0115559, IMG submission 87281) | Pelagic marine microbial communities from North Sea - COGITO_mtgs_110506 | ecosystem: Environmental > Aquatic > Marine > Epipelagic | place: Germany:Helgoland, sampling site Kabeltonne... | reverse complement strand
CGCATGTGATATTGCTTCTTTTGTTTGAGGCATTACATCATCATCTGCAGCTGCTACAATAATTACTAAATCGGTTACTTGGGCACCACGAGCACGCATCGCTGTAAAAGCTTCGTGACCTGGCGTATCTAAAAATGCTATTTTTTGATCTCCAACCTTTACAGAATATGCACCAATGTGTTGCGTAATTCCTCCAGACTCTCCTTCAATAACATTCGCTTTTCTAATATAATCTAATAAAGATGTTTTACCGTGATCTACGTGTCCCATTACCGTAATAATTGGCGCACGAGAAATTAAATCTTCTTCTTTGTCTACTACTTCGGTAATTGATTCTTCAACTTCAGCTCCAACAAACTCAACTGCATGATTAAACTCTTCAGCAACAATAGAAAGTGTTTCAGCATCCAAACGCTGATTCATCGTTACCATCATTCCTAAAGACATACAAGCAGAAATAATATCTGTTACTGGAACATCCATCATGGTAGCGACTTCACTAACCGTTACAAACTCAGTTACTTTAAGTATTTTGCTTCCTAGTTCTGCTGCTTCTAGTTCTGCTTCAGATTGCTGACGGTGAGCATCTCTTTTCTCTCTTCTATATTTTGCTCCTTTTCCTTTCGAAGATTTTCCTTGAAGTTTTTCAAGAGTCTCTCTTACTTGTTTTTGGATTTCTGCCTCAGTAGGTTCTTCTTTTTGAACAACAGGTCTTCTTTGTACTGGACCTCTTCCTCTTCCACTGGCACTTCCTCCTCTATTTTGTCCTGTACCTCTGTTTTGACTATTTTGTCCTGGAGCACCAGGTTTGCTTATTCTCTTTCTTTTAGCCCTTGCCGCATCTTTATTAGCAGATCCAGCTGGTTTAGCCTTTACTTCAGGTTTCTTTTTTACTTTTTCAAACTGCTTAAGATCGATGGTTTTCCCAGTTAATTTAGGGCCATCTAACTTTTTATATTGAGTTCTGAGTGTTTCGGAAGGAGCTTCACCTTCTTCTTTAGGAGTTTCTTTAACTTCTGTAGTTTCTGCTTTTGGCGCTACTACTTTTTTCTCCTCTTTTATTTCAGCTACTGGTTCTTCTACAACTTCCTTAGCCTCTTCTTTAACGATTTCTTCTTTAACAGGTTCTTTTTTTACTTCTTCTTTAGGCTCTTCTTTCTTAACAACAGGGGCAGGATTAATATCTATTTTACCCACTGTTTTTATTTCAAGCTTTTCTGCCTTAGCTTTTAAAACTTCTGCTTTTTTCTCTTCTTCTGCCTTTTTTCTTTCAAGCTTAGCTTCTAGTTCAAGTCGAATTGCTTCCTTCTCTTTTCTCTTTTCTTCGCCAACCTCTTTTGATGCTGCTTTTTTATTAGCATCCGTTTCGAAACCATCTAAAAGTACTTGATAAACTTCTCTCGATATTTTGGTTGTAGGTCTTGCTTCAATTTGATGTCCATTGCTAGCAAGATATTCCACAGCCCTATCCAGAGAAATATTCAATTCTCTCAGCACTTTATTCAGTCTCATTGTTCCGCTTTCCGCCATAAACTTGGTTACTCTTAATTTGTAAAAGTATTATTTTTTTATCTATCGATTATTCTTCGAATTCTTCTTTTAAAATTCGTTGAACATCTAAAATTGTTTCTTCTTCTAGATCTGTTCTTTTTAACAGCTCTTCTACTGAGGTATCAATAACACTTTTAGCAGTGTCCAATCCAATGTTTTTGAATTCTTTGATTACCCAATCTTCAATCTCATCAACAAATTCTGTTAACTCTACATCCTCTTCTTCCATTCCCTCTCTCTGAACATCGATCTCGTATCCTGTTAACTCACTAGCTAAACGAATATTTACACCACCTTTACCAATAGCTTTTGACACTTCTTCTGGCTTCAAGAATACATTTACACGTCCTTTCTTTCCATTTTTCTCTTCCTCAAATACTTCAATTTCCATTGAAACTACCTTTGCTGGACTTAATGCTCTAGCTATAAATAACTGCTCGTTCTTTGTGTAATTAATTACATCAATGTTTTCATTTCCTAATTCACGAACAATCCCGTGAATTCTAGATCCCTTCATCCCAACACATGCGCCAACAGGGTCAATTCTATCATCATAAGAATCAACTGCTACCTTAGCTTTTTCTCCTGGGATTCTAGCAACTCTTTCAACGGTAATTAAACCATCAAATACTTCTGGAATTTCTTGTTCAAATAACTTTACTAAGAAATCTGGTGATGTTCTTGATAAAATAATAGCAGGTTTGTTCCCTCTTAATTCTACCGTTTTAATCACCCCTCTAACTGAATCTCCCTTTCTAAAAAAGTCTGATCTAATTTGTTCGCTTTTCGGTAATACAATCTCATTTCCGTCGTCATCTAATAAAATGATTGCATTGTGACGAATGTGATGAACTTCTGCACTGTATAAATCTCCTTCTAAATCTTTAAAATGTTTGAAAACATTTGTGCTGTCATGCTCATGGATTTTAGAAATCAAGTTTTGACGCAAAGCCAAGATAGATCTTCTTCCTAAGTCAACTAACTTTACTTCTTCAGAAACATCTTCCCCAATTTCAAAATCAGGTTCAATTTTTTGTGCTACAGAAATTTCTATTTCTTCATTATCATCTTCTACCTCTCCATCGGCAACTACAATTCTATTTCTCCAAATTTCTAAATCTCCTTTATCTGGATTGATAATAATATCAAAGTTGTCATCCGACCCAAACTTACGCTTAAGAGCTGCTCTAAACACTTCTTCTAAGATAGACATGAGGGTAACTCTGTCTATACTTTTCATATCCTTAAATTCCGAAAACGAATCTATTAACGCTATATTTTCCATTGCATGTTCTACTTAAAATGTGATCTTCACTTTTGCTTCTTTAATATCCTTGTATGCTATTGTTACATTCTTTTCTACTGTAACCTTGCCTTTCCCTATCGGTTTAGGCTCTCTAGCTTTCCATTCTAATGAAATTCCATTTTCATCAGTATTTACCAAAGTTCCTTCTAATTCTTCTTCGGCTGTTTTTACTTTAAGAATTCTATTGACATTCTTTTTGTATTGACGTTTTACAGTCAAAGGATGACTAATATCAGGCGAAGTGACTACTAAAGCAAAATCATCTTCCTCTCTATCTAAGTTATGCTCTACATGTCTACTGATGCGAATACATTCTTTTACAGAGACCCCTTTATCTCCATCAACAATCACTATAATTTTATTATTGGATGTAAAACTTAAGTCAATTAGAAATAGAGATTCATTCTCCGAAATCGCCTCATTAACTAATTTTTTTACTAAATTCTGATCCATAATTAAGATATAAAAAGAGGGGACTTTATGTCCCCTTCCTCTTCGTTTTCCGTGATTTTCGCTGCAAATATACTAACTACTTATTTAATAACCAAATAGCTTCAATTCATCTTATATCCGCAAGTATAATTCTTGCATGTAAGAACCACGTTTTGTATAGATTACCAATAAAATTAAAAAAATAAATATTAGTTGTTAGTTTTGGAGTGAAACTTAAAATACGCAAAGCTAAGTTTTATTTTTTGTTGAAGAAATTACAGGTGGATTTTCCGCCTGAACATAAACATCAGATCGTTTGCGTATTTAGGTCTGGTGTTTTTTTGTATAAAAAAAAGACCCTAAACGTTAATCGGTCGGGTCTTTAAGGTTTAAAAAAATGGGGCTACTCTCTGGAGAGGCTTTCCGCATTTGAGACGCTGGTCGGTGGGTTCGATTCCCACTAGCTCCACTTTTTAGTCCTACAAAAATACAAAAAAATAAAAGTAACGATTATTTCATTTTCTTTATTTCTTTTAAAATCTTTTTAGCTTGAGTGTTACCATGCTTAACTGAGAGCTTTAAAAGCTTCTTTGCTTGTTTATAGTGCTTTTTATCTTTAGTTATTATCCAAGCAAAATAATAAGAAGCACCTGCCGCAAATTCAAAATTACTATCATACCATCCCAAGCCTTTAGAGCTATTATATAGTTTAATGCAATCAGCATATCTTTCCTCCTCAAACGCCTTGACAGCTTTTTTGAGAGCGTTTCTATACTGATCTTGTGTTCTGGATCGTTTGAGGTCATTTTGCTCTGTCCAGTACCTTGTATTCTCCTCAACCATCCTGCCGATTCCATTGGATCTGGTTGGAGTAGTTCTTTGAGGAATTCTCGTGTTATTCTTTGCTTGTCGGTCCTTTTTCCCTTTAACAAAACCCCTGTTATATCCGTCTTTATAACTACTTTCTCCTGCTCTTGGAACTGGAGATACTGGCGCTACAGGAGCTACGCATCCATAATATCCGTAGCAATATCCTTCTTTGTAGCCATTTTTCCAACCTTTAGAATAATCTGTCTGTGAATTGGCGGTAAACGAGGTAAGAATCCCAATAAATAAAATTAGCTTTAATTTCTTCATGATTTAAGGTTTAAGTTCCACTCAAACCCAAAGTGAAGTAAATGTTAAAAGAGGCGCGGGCTTGTAGCAAATCCTATTTAGAGGTTCTGACAAAACCTGTCCACGAATAAGTACATAAACACCCACGCCATAAGCATGAGCATTAGTCTTATTATTCCTGTGGGACTTTGAAATTGTCAGATTTCTAAATACAGAACAATAGCTAACGCTTTTATTTTCAATAATATGTTTTACAAAATTACGAAAGTTTGATAATTAACAGTCCTTATAAGTAGTTTAACAGGTAAAAACACTTGTTTTAATGATACTGTTAGTTCTTTTTAAGAAAATATTATAGATTTACATGAAACTAATAATGGTTTTTTACGTCTAATTATATAGATAAAAACTATGAATGGTTTAGACCCCACTATAAGTAAAACTTATTAAAAAAGGCTTAGTTATAGATATTAAGTTACTGTAAATACAATAAAAAATAGTAAGAGTGTTGTAGCTTTGTGCTAAAGTTATGAAATAAAAAAGAGTGTAATATGGCAAAACCTATAAAAGAAACTCCTTTTCTTAGAGGTAAAGATGCTAAGAAATTTGTTGAAGACAACAAAAGTATTCAAAAAGTATCTAAAGAGGAGTTAAAAGAAATTAATGACAATTACGAGGCTTTAAAAAGCCTTGCAGATTTCTAGTATCTAATTTTGAGACTTTCTCGATTAGAATCTGATACAGATATAAAACCGTTTGATTGTGGAGACACAGATTTGAACGGTTTTCTTTTTGATGATGCTAAAGACTATCTTAATTCCTTGTTAGCGGTAACTTATTTATTGACGGATGAGGAAAACACAATAGCTTACTTTTCTTATCAGAACGATAAAATATCGCATCAAGATCTTGGAAACAGAGATAAATTCTTGCAAAGAATAGGCTCTTTATTACCTAAAGGAAAAGAAAATCACAGTAGTTATCCCGCTGTAAAAATAGGTCGTTTAGGAATAAATAGAAATAACCAGCGTCAAGGGCTAGGAAAAAGAGTTATAGATTTTACCAAAATATATTTCACTAAGAAGAATAAAACAGGATGTAAATTTATAACTGTTGATGCCTACAAAGATTCGGTTCCTTTCTATGAAAAAATGGGATTCAAATGCTTAACTAGTAGAGATCTAAAATCAGATACTAGGCTAATGTATTTTAATTTAGAGATAATAAACTAAGATTTTTTCTTTTTTAATATTCTAATTTTAACAACTTCACATTTGAGATAATTGCGAATCATTCCAGCAGCACTTCATAAGACTTCTGGGAGAAAATCTTCAACTTTCCTTTATTCCACATTGAACTTACGGTAATGAAATGATAGATAAAGTTCTTTAATCTAAAGGTGTGCTTTACAAAATCTAATTTTTTTGAAAATAGATTAACGATGTATTGATATATGATGCTGACAATTGCGCTGATAATTAAAAAGGTGGTATTCTCATTTAGTACAGAGAATGGTAATCGGCTCCAGTTGAAGTTGTTTTTTAAGTCGTCAAAGTTTCGCTCGATTGCTCCTCTTTTATTATAGAAGTCAACTACTTTTTCTTTTGACATGCTTGTATTAGTTGTCATAATAGCTCTGTAGATATACTCACCATTGATCTTTATTCGAGTGACAACAATTCGATATGCCTTTTGTTTCTTTTTAGTACGTAGATTTACAAAAGGTATAAATGTTCCTTCACCCACGTCTATCTTTTGATTTCCGATATTGAAAGTTTCCCAGTTATCCATATTGTATCGGATCTCATCTAATAAAGTATTGTTCTTTATTACTCTTATGAAGAACTCAATATTGTTCTTATTCATAAGTTCCACCACGTATTTTTGATATGCGGCCGAATCACTTCTGAAATACTTGACAGGGATTTGTTTCTCCTTCAAAAGATTTAAAGAACGCTCTAAGGTTTCTTTCATCTTGAATACAGCATTGCTATTTCCGCCCCTACCTTCAATATAGACAGGAGTTTTATTTATAAAGGAAACTCCAGGCTGGTAGCCCTTAATTTTTTTGTAGGTCCATGAAGCATCATACTTATTGGTTGGGATGATAACATTGTCATAGTCTAAAATATTACCATCAATAACATTTAGTTTCTTAGCAATGTCCAGCATTAGTTTATTTAGTTTGGTATCAATAGAAAAGCAGTGAGTTTCTGTTAGATTTCCGTCAATTTCAGTTATGGCTTCAGATTTGTTTCTCAACACTTGAGAAAGTCTATCGGAGGAAGGACACTTATAATAAGGAATAGAAGACAAATGTTCTTTCATTAACATCACATCTTCCAATCTTTCGGCGCCACATAAGTTGGCATACACCCAACTTAATATGATGTCGCTATAAGAGTACTTGGCTTGCTTTACTCTTTTACCGAAGTGATTGTCTATAATAGAGTCAATACCTTTGTTATTCAATGAGTTAATAACAAAGTTTATTCCGCCAAATGGATTGACTTTTTTGTCTGATAAAGTAATATTAGAGGAGCTGTAGTTTCATAATGATAATAATTTTAGTTAATTTTGTTTATAAATAGTGGAGGATACAAGAATCGAACTTGCAAGGTCAGGTCTCAAATCAGCCCTTGTGCGCCAGCAACATCCCCCATTGTGGAAACATTAGTTAGTGGATGTAGTGGGAATCGAACCCACCTGCTCAGAGTCTCAAGTTCCAAAGCAGTCTTCCAGATACACCCGTTAACATTTTAAGACCAATAGTTTAATCGCTATTGGTTTTTTTGTGCATGAAAAAACCCCAAACTAAGTCGCAGTGTTTGAGGTTTTATAAACAAGGGAATTACCCCTTATCTGATGTTGTCCTGAAACTACCTCGACATAGTTTCATTATGAATATCACAAAAGTAAATCGTCATTTTTTAATTGGGGGCAAATGTTGGTAATCTATAGTTTAATTAGAAGGGCAAATCCAAATTTCTTGCCCATTTGAAATATCTTGTGCTAATGGAATATGTGGTTCTTTAAATATTCCTTCCTCTGGAAATTCTTGAACTTCATATTCACCGTCAAATACTTTTTCAACTATCCAACCTAAATCAAAATCACGATGAATTAATATTGGTGAATTATCTTTATAAGGTGGATTATCTGGCGGTAATTTTTGCTTAATAATTATTTTCATATCTATAGTTTTAAAAGGTTGGTTCTATCGTATTCCTGAACTGGTTGAAGCTCCAATTTTGATTTAGTTGGCCCAAGCCATAATCTTTCAACTTCAATCAACTTTACTTCAGGAGATTCCTTCAACATGACTTTTCCTAATCGAATAGCTGTTGATTTGGTTCTGAATTTTGTTCTACTGCCTTTTATCTCTAAAAAGTAGTCTCGTTGTACTTTTTCCCACGGTTTCATGTTTTATTGGTTTTCTTGTTTTTATTGGTGTTTTTAGTATAAACGTGTGATTATGAGCTTTTTTATAGACCTGCGGATTTTACAATTCAATTATTTTTTGTAAATTTATACCAGGCACTAATTAATTAACCCACCCTCTACAACTATTAAATTATGTTTATTATGAGTAGAATATTAGTCCCTGTAGATTTTTCTAGCAGGTCTGAATATGCGGCAAAACTGGCGGCACAGATTGGGAGGGAAACAAATTGCGAAATTTATTTATTACACATGGTCGAACTTCCTTCGGGAATTGTAGACATGGGAGCTGGAAGTAATTTTAGCATTCCCGAAAGCATGATGTATTTACGTAAAGTAAAAGAAAAAATTCTAGATTTAAAAGATCGTTTTTTTTCTGAAGAATGTAATGTAAAATACGCGATTCGATTTCAAAACCCTTTTGAAGGTATTCAAAAATATGCAAAGAAAATTGATGCAAGCCTTATTATTATGGGGTCGCAAGGTGTTTCTGATTTCGAAGAAATGATTATTGGTTCTAATACAGAAAAAATTGTCCGGACTTCCGAAATTCCTGTAATTGTTGTTAAAAAAGACTCTAATAAATTTAGATTAAAAGATTTGGTATACGCATCCAATTTTAAGGATGACAACAAAGAATCTTTCAAAAAATTCCTAGATTTTGCAAAATTATTTAGAAGCAAAGTTCACTTACTGAAGGTAAATACTGTTGGGAAGTTTGAGAGTTCTGCGGTTACAAAAGAAAAAATCAAGTCTTTTGTGAAAGATTTTGAGCTACCAAAAAGCACTATTAATGTATACAACGATTCTTCAGTAGTAAAAGGTATTACAAATTTTTCTAGAGAAATGAATGCAGACTTAATAGCCTTAAGCACTCATGGAAGAAGTGGGTTATCAAACCTATTCAATGGAAGTATTACAAAGAGCGTTTCTAAGAATGTACTAAAACCAGTTATAACGTTTAAAGTATAGGTAAAACATTACTCTTTTATTCTTTTAGCAATTTTCCCACTTTCTTATAAAGAAAGTCGGGTAGGTAATTTTAAAAATTCGTTAAGCTATCGTAGAGGAAATGACATAAAACTAAAAAAGCTTCTCAAGATTGAGAAGCTTTTTTGTTGGCCTACAAGGACTCGAACCTTGAATGTCGGTACCAAAAACCGGTGTGTTGCCAATTACACCATAGGCCAATAGCTGTAATGCGGGTGCAAATTTAATTCAATCTTTTAATACTGCAAATATTTTCGGTACTTTTTTGATTTTAACAAAGTTTTATAATGCTTCTTATCTGAATACTTGGTTAGGAAACGTTTTTTCTATGATAAATTAGTAAATTCGCCCAGATATATATTCATTATATGACTTCAGAAAACTTCAAAAAATGGAACCTCATTCTTGGGTGGGGAGCTTTTATCATAGCTCTTGTTACGTATTCTCTTACTTTAGAGCCAACAGTTAGTGCTTGGGATTGTGGAGAATACATCTCTACTTCTGTAAAATTAGAAGTTGGCCACCCTCCAGGCGCACCTCTTTTTCAAATGTTAGGTGCGTTTTTTGCTATGTTTACAACCGATGTCACCAACATTGCTATGATGGTAAATTTCATGTCGGCTTTATCTAGTGCTTTCACTATTCTTTTCATGTTTTGGACCATTACCAATTTAGGAAAGAAATTAGCGGCAAAATCTAATTCAATTTCTGAAGGATCTTCTATTGCTATTTTAGGAAGTGCTTTGGTTGGATCTTTAGCTTATACTTTCTCTGACAGCTTCTGGTTCAGCGCTGTAGAAGGTGAGGTATATGCAATGTCTTCTTTTCTAATGGCTATTTTATTTTGGCTAGGATTAAAGTGGGAAAATGAAATTAATACTCCTAGAGGAAATAAATGGCTGGTAATTATCAGTTTTGTTGTAGGACTTTCTTTTGGAGTTCATATTTTATCTCTTTTAGTAATCCCTTCAATTGTATTACTGTATTTCTTTAAAACATACCAAACTATCAATTTAAAAACTACCACAATTGCCACAGTAATCTCAATACTCGTATTGGCTTTTGTTTTTAAATTTTTATTCCCTTATACCCTAAAGTTTTTTAGTGCTTCTGAATTATTCTTTATCAACTCTATTGGCATGCCTTATAACTCAGGATCTATTATTGCAGGTCTTATTTTAATAGCCGCATTCTATTATGGACTGAATTTTACAAGAAAAAAGAAAAAAGTAGCTGCGAATACTTTGATACTTTCTGTATTGTTTATTATGATTGGTTTTTCATCTTGGATTATGCTACCTGTTAGAGCAAATGCCAATACTACAATTAATGAAAATAACCCTTCCAGTGCAAGAGAATTATTAGCCTACTATAACCGTGAGCAATATGGTGATGCTAGTGTTTTTTACGATACTTATTATTCGAATTCATATCGAAGAGAACAAGTTGCATCTGCTCCTTGGATAGATGGTAAGCCTAAATATGAAAAAAGAAATGGCAAATATGAAATTGTAAATAAATACAAAAATATCATTCCTAATTACTCTAGCAAACACAAAGGTTTTATTCCTAGGATGACCAACCCTGCCTCTGAGAAGATGTACAAAGCTATTGCTGGAATTCCTGAAAATAGTACTCGTAGACCAACTTTTGGGGAAAATATGAGGTTTATGATTGATTACCAGTTTGGCTATATGTATGGTCGATACTTTATGTGGAATTTTGTTGGCCGTCAGAATGATACTCAAGGAAATTTAGACAAATTTAATGGTAACTGGTTGAGTGGTGTTGGTTTTATTGATGAAGCAAGATTAGGTCCTCAAACGAACTTACCTTCAGATGTATTGGAAAACAAAGGGAGAAACAAATATTACTTTTTACCATTCATATTAGGACTTATAGGTTTGTTGTATCAAATTCGTTGGGACAAACAAAATTTCTACACCTTACTAATATTTTTTCTATTTACTGGTGCTGCCATTATTTTCTACACGAATCCAAAACCTTTTGAACCTCGAGAACGTGATTACGCTGTCGTAGGATCGTTCTATATTTTTGCAATCTGGATAGGAATTGGTGTCTATGCTCTTTATGATTATCTGAAAGATTTTGCAAACAAAAGAGCAATTGCTATTGGAGTTTCTGCATTAAGTCTTCTTGCAGTTCCTGCATTAATGGCTTCGGAAAATTGGGACGATCATGATCGATCAAACAGGTATACAACGCATCTGAATGCTCAAGCTTATTTAGAATCTTGCGACCCTAACGCCATCATGTTTACCATTGGAGACAACGATACGTTCCCTCTCTGGTATATGCAAGAAATTGAAGGAATCAGAACAGATATAAAACTAATTAATACAAGTCTTTTTGATACAGATTGGTATATCGATCAAATGAAAAGGAAATCATATGACGCACCTCCGATACCTTCTCAATTAACCCATGATCAATACAAATTGGGTAGCTTAGATCTTGCTTATTATATTGAAAACCCAAGCTTAAAAGATACTGTTCTTTCTATTCAAAACTTTATGCGTTGGATTGCTAGTGACAATCCTGTAACATACTATGAAGATGAAGAAAGAGATCTTAAAGAGAAAATATATCCTACCAACAAAATTAGAATCCCTGTAGACAAAGAAGCCGTTCTTAAAAATGGCATCGTAGCTCAGAAAGATGCTAACAAAATAGTAGATTATATAGATATTGAAATAGATAAGAGAGGAATTACCAAGAGTAGAATTTTAATGTTAGATATTCTTGCAAATAACAACTGGCAAAGACCTATTTATTTTACTGGTGGATCTTATGAAGACGAAGAATATATTTGGTTAAAAGATTACCTACAATTAGATGGGATGGCTTACAAACTAGTTCCTATTAAAAAAGACATGAAGAATAAAAACATGTTTGAATTAGGTCGTATCGATCCTGACAAAATGTATGCGAATATTCAAAAGTTAAATTGGAGAAATATTAACGATGGGAAAATCTATTTAGACGAGCAAACCAAAAGAAATTCTATTTCTTTACGTAATAACTTAATGCGTTTATCTGTAGCTTTTGCTAAAAAAGGTGACACTGTTAAGGCTCTAGAAGTATTAGACCTTTCTATAGAAAAAATGCCAATTAAAGATTTTGGTCATTTTAGCTTATCAATTGAATATCCTGAATTGTACTATCAATTAAACAATCCAGAGAAAGCTAGGAAAGCTGCTGAAACATTATATCAAATATTTAAAGAACAGTTAGTTTGGCTTGCTGAATTTCCTGAAGACAAAACAGACTGGATATTTAAAGAAATTGAGAATAACTTCTTAATGTTTAGAAATGTAATAGGTCAAGTAGAACAGTTTGATAGTGATAAAGAATATTTTACAAAGATGAGAAGTGGTTTTGAGGATACCATGAAGTTATTCGCTCATCTTCTTCCAGAAGAAGAATAGTAATGAAATTTTACACTATAAAAACACCAAGTATTGTTCAGAGAATTTTCTCTAGTTATACTTGGCGTTTTTCTTCCATTTCAAAAGAAGTCTACCTTACGTTTGATGATGGTCCTACTCCAGAAATAACTGATTTTGTGTTGGAACAACTTGAAAAATTCAATGCAAAAGCTACGTTTTTTTGTATTGGAAAAAATGTAAAATGTCATCATGACACCTATGAACAAATCTTAAAAGGAGGACATTCAGTAGGAAATCATACTTTTAATCATTTGAATGGATATAAAACAAAAAACACAAATTATATCGAAAACACAAATCAGGCTTCAGCTCATATTCATTCACAATTATTTAGACCTCCCTATGGTAAATTAAAGTCTTCTCAAGGAAAAGAATTACGAAAGCAAGGGTATAAAATTATTATGTGGGATGTATTGAGTGGTGATTTTGACACTTCGATTACTCCAGAAAAGTGTTTAAAAAATGTATTGGAAAATACTACTAATGGAAGTATTATAGTAATGCATGATAGTATAAAAGCCAAAGAGAAAATCTTTTACGCTTTGCCACGTATCTTAGAATACTTTACAAAAAAAGGGATTGAATTTAAAGCTATTGCTTAGTAGTATTGTTGTACTAACCCAATTAGGGTGTTTGCATCTTGCTCGCCTGTTTGCCTCCATTTCATTTCACCGTCTTTATAGATCATAAAAGTAGGATTTCCTTTCACACGGAGTGCCTCTGCGAGTGTTTCGTTTTTCTTGATATCAATCTTAATTACTTTTGCCTTATCACCTAAAGCAGCAGCAACATCTCGTAAAGTATCCAAATTATTATCAGCATCTTCCCAGTCAAAATAGAAGTCTATTAAGACAGGTTGCTCAGTGCTAATTAATTCACCAAACTTTGTCATTTTTAATCGTTTTTCTTAGAGGTGAAACGCCATTAACAACGTTTTCTTGTTTACAAATATAACATTTCTGATTAATTACACTGATTATCAAGCTTTTTTCAGCTTAACAATACTTGTTTAAAGCCAAGTTCTTATTCTTTATTGAAAAATATGATATGTAAAATTTAAAATTTTCTTACGTTTTAAAGGTTAAAATATTAACTCACCTTTTGCTTCTTGTTCTTTAAAATTTTGAACAAGATCTAAAGCATCTGGAATTACATCACTACACAGAATGATTAATGATCCTTTTACTGCATTTTTAATTGCAAAAGTAATTGCTTCTTTTTCTGAAGGAATGATGGTTGTTTTTTTGTTTGGGTCTTTCTTTTTAATTCCATCGTTCAACATTTTAATGAGCTCTTCTTCTGTTTTTCCTCTTAACCTCTTATCTTGTCTAATAATAATTTCATCAAACATTTCTGCTGCGATACCTCCCATTTCATTATTATCTTCAATACGTCGATCTCCAATTCCTGCTATAATTCCAACTTTTACAGTAGCATCCAATTCCTCTACAAACTTCTGTAAAGCTCTCATTCCAGCTGGATTGTGAGCATAGTCTAGTAGAATAGTAAAATTGTTAAACTTAAATAAGTTTAATCGCCCTGGTGTTTGTGCCGCAGATGGAATAAAAGTTTCCAAACCTGCTTTCATATCTTCGATACTTGTTCCTTGAATATTAGCCGTAAGAATCGCAGGTAATACATTCTGAATCATAAACTTTGCTTTTCCTCCATAAGTTAAAGGAATGTCTTCAGCTTTCATCACTCTCATTTTCCATTCACCTCTACAGATCGTTACATATCCATTTTCATAGACCGCAGTAATTCCTCCGATACGTTGTAATGCTTTAATTCTAGGATTGTTTTCATCCATAGAAAACAAGGCTACATTACAATCTAAACTGCGTCGCATGTCGTAAACCAAATCATCATCAGCATTTAAAATAGCATAACCGTCGGGCAAAACTGTTTCTGGGATTACGGCTTTTACCTTAGCCAATTGTTCTATGGTGTGAATTCCTTTTAAGCCTAAATGATCAGCAGCAACATTGGTTACAATTCCAATATCGCATTTTTTAAACCCTAATCCAGCTCTTAGCAATCCTCCTCTGGCGCTTTCTAAAACAGCATAATTAACCGTTGGGTCTTTTAATACAAATTCGGCACTTGCAGGGCCTGTACAATCTCCTGTCATTAACAATCTATTTTGAATGTACACACCATCACTTGTGGTATATCCAACACGATGACCATTCATTTTTGCCATATGGGCAATTAATCTTGTTGTGGTTGTTTTTCCGTTCGTTCCTGAAATCGCTACAATAGGAATGCGTCCTGTTTTTCCTTTTGGAAATAATTTATCGATTACATAACCAGCCACATTTCTTGGCAACCCTTTGGTAGGAGCCAAGTGCATTCTAAATCCTGGTCCTGCATTTACTTCCAGTACAGCACCGCCAGTTTCTGAAAGAGGTTTGGAAATATCTGTTGTCATAATATCAACGCCACAAATATCTAAATCGATAATCTTAGAAATCCGTTCTACCATTGATACATTTGCTGGATGTACAATATCAGTAACATCTTCCGCAGTTCCTCCTGTACTTAGATTCGCAGTATCTTTTAAAACTAACATTTCATCTTTAGCTATGACAGAATCCAACGTATATCCAGCATCTTTAATGATGGTTTTGGTCAATTCATTTGTGGTAATTTGAGTCAATACTTTTTCATGACCATAACCTCTACGAGGATCTTTGTTTACCTCATCTATTAATTCTTGAATGGTTAATTTTCCATCTCCTATAACATGTGCTGGAGTTCTTTTTGCTGCAGCGACCAGTACATTATTAATCACTAACAATCGATAGTCTTCACCTGTGATAAATTTTTCTACAATGATAGCACCACTCCTCGAGCTTTCTTTTGCATGCCTAAAAGCAACTAATGCATCATCATAATTTTGTATATCAACTGTAATTCCTCTACCGTGATTACCATCAACTGGTTTAATTACCAAAGGAAAACCAACATAGTTACATGCTTCTTCTAAACTGCGTTCTCTTCGGATAATGTCACCTCGTGGAACATCTACCTCTGCTTGCTCTAATAAATATTTAGTATCTTCTTTATCACAAGCCAACTCAACACCGATACTACTTGTTTCACTTGTAACCGTTGCCTGAATACGTTTCTGATTTGCACCATATCCCAATTGACATAAGGAGTATTTATTTAATCGAATCCAAGGAATTCCCCTTGCTTCTGCCTCTTCAACAATAGAGCCTGTACTCGGGCCTAATCGATCATCTTCGCGAAGCTCTCTCATCTTTTGAATATCTTCTGCCAAATCATAGGCTTCCCCTTTAATCAAAGCTTCACAAACTCTTACTGCAGCTTTTGCAGCATATCTTCCTACAGATTCTTCCATATAAGAGAATACCACACTGTAGACCCCTTCTTCTCCATAACCACGAGTTCTTCCAAAACCAGTATCCATTCCTGCTAATGTTTGAATCTCTAGAGCAATATGTTCTATAATATGCCCCATCCAAGTACCTTCATCTACACGCATAAAAAACCCTCCTTCACAGCCTTCAGAACAACGATGAGAATACATAGTTGGAAACATTTCTTTTAATCTTTCTGGAAATCCATCTATTTTATTTGAAGGAAATTTTTCCATTTCTTCTAAGTCAAGAACCATTACAATTAATTTGTGTCTGCGAATCGACCAAAAGTTTGGTCCTCTCATTGCGTTGATACTAATTATCTCCATCTGTGTTATGTTTTGTTAGTCTTTCTTTTTAGCGTATTGAATCCTCATAAATATATAGATTTTTTTTAATTAAATAAGTTTATTTTTACCGTTCAATATTATAGATACAAAACAGCTAATATGTCGATAAAAGGAACTCTAATACCTATTGGAGGAAATGAAGATAAAGGGATTGAAGAAAACGAAATGTATACGCTCGAGTTTATCGATGAAGGCATTTTATTTCATGTGGTAAAAGAAGCTGGTGGTATTGATGCAAACGTAGTTATCATTCCTACAGCATCTAGTATTCCTGTTGAAGTCGGAGAAAACTACATGGAAGCTTTTACCTCTTTAGGCTGTAAAAACGTACATATTTTAGATATTCGAAGCAAGGAAGATTCTGAAAAACAAACCTCAATAGACTTAATATCATCTGCCAACTGTGTGATGTTTTCTGGTGGAAATCAATCTAAGATTACCAATAAGGTTGGAGGGACAAAAATTCACGATATTTTATTAAATCGTTATCAAAACGAAGAAGGTTTTGTGATCGCAGGGACAAGTGCTGGTGCAATGGTAATGGCTAATGAAATGATTTCTGGGGGAAGTCCAAAAGAATCCTTTATTAAAGGTGCAGTAAAAATGTACAAAGGATTGGGCTTGATCCCTGAATTAATCATCGACACTCACTTTATCAAAAGAGGTCGTTTTGGAAGACAGTCTGAAGCTGTTGCAAAGTTTCCTAACTTATTAGGAATTGGATTGGCTGAAGACACTGGGATGGTTATTAAAGAAGGGAACAACTGTACCGTTATTGGATCTGGAATGGCCATTGTATTTGATGGATCTAGTCTTACACACAACAATGAAAAGGTTCTAAAAGAAGGAACACCCATGACCATGGCAAATCTTACCGTTCATGTATTATCAAACGGAGATTCTTATGATATTCAAAACAGAAAAGTAACTGTACTTCCTATAGAGTCTCCTTTTATTTAATCACACTACATCTTAGTTTTTAGTATCTTGGTTGCTATTAATGAGCAAGTATCCAGAAATAGAAGCATTAAATAAACTCTACATTAAACACAAAGTAGAAATTCATTTTTCTACTACAGATTTCCTTGCAGGAAGCAAAGAATATAGGGCTGTTGAGCTTTCCCTAGAAGGGAAAACTTTTAATTTCTATGTTGAAGATGAACAAGGTGACATCGAGTATAACTATCCTTTACTAAACCTATGTTTGGTTTTACGTGAATTGGAAGGGTATGATGATGCTATAGATTATTTGATTTGGTGCCAGGAACGCTATTTAGATCCAAAAAACGAAGCTGTTTTAGCGAATTATAGAAACTTGGCAACCATTTACAGAGAAGTAGAGAAAATTATAGGTAAAATTGACAGTCAAGTGAGCGATTGGGATTTTGAAATGGGAAGCGGTTCTTCTTGGGAATTAAGAAAAAAAGGATAAGTGGTGGCTGAGCTGAGTCGAAGTCAGGTTTATTTATAAATCGAAACCTTTTCGGTTCCGCTGGAAGATTTACTAGCCCGATACATTCCTTCTGTATTAAAAGGCATGGCAATGTTTCCTTTGGCATCTACAGCAATCAAGCCGCCATCACCATTAATTTCTAAAATTCGTTTGTAAATAACTTCATTAGATGCATCTTCTAAAGACATGTTTTTGTGCTCCATCAAACAAGCCACATCATAGGCCACAACACCACGTATAAAAAACTCGCCACTTCCTGTACAAGATATTGCACATGTTTTATTGTTCGCATAATTTCCAGCACCAATCATAGGAGAATCTCCTACACGACCCCATTTTTTATTGGTCATACCTCCCGTAGAAGTCGCAGCTGCAATATTTCCATTTGCATCACAAGCAACCGCTCCAACAGTTCCAAACTTTGAATCTTTCTGTTTAGCGTGATCTAACTGAAAACTATCTGTATCCTTAATTTCCAACCATTGACTGTGTCGAAACTCGTCATAAAAATAGGCATCATCTTCAAGCTCATACTTCAACTGCCTGGCAAACTCCATCGCTCCTTCACCAGCTAAAAAAACATGCTCACTTTTTTCCATCACATCTTT
>Ga0115559_1001074_pt1 | contig 18228 bp, 15 predicted proteins | sample COGITO_mtgs_1105_3_FD_87281 | JGI IMG/M metagenome (GOLD analysis project Ga0115559, IMG submission 87281) | Pelagic marine microbial communities from North Sea - COGITO_mtgs_110506 | ecosystem: Environmental > Aquatic > Marine > Epipelagic | place: Germany:Helgoland, sampling site Kabeltonne... | reverse complement strand
TCGATACTAAATTCCCCACGCCCGCTCCTCCGTCGCTCAAGACGCCAAGCCAATACACCGTTTCTCAAAAATGATTTCATCAACCTTCGCTGCTTCGCTTCTTTGCGTGATAACATATTCAGAGCAACAGTTACACCTCCACCTCTTCAACGAGCCCTCCCCAAAATCGGGAACCCAAAGTAGCTGAAACTTCCAGCCTAAGTCCCCTCCTCAAGAATCAGAGGTAAGATGCCTCTGCCACGCCAAAACCTCACACCTCGTCCGGCATAGCCTTCAGGCGACGACGGATCACCCCCACCTTGTTCAACCATGGGCGCATTCGAACTACCGTTCGATACTCCCTTTATTGTTCGAGTGATTTGTATTATTTCCAACGCTAAAAATGGATTTATCGCAAGCTCGGGCCATAAAGAATTTTTTTTCTGATTTCCACATCGATATTGTCGATAGCAATAAACTTCTCCCTGAGTTTCGATCCTTCAATTTCATCGATTCCGGATTTCCCGTTATATTGCTGAACGATCAACACAATACGCTCTTGATCTCGATAAATGTTGATCTCAAGAACTGCTTGGCCGAATAGCAAATGGAAATCTCCGATATTTTTTGACCAACTAGAGACGAAGTCTTCTGAAATATGTCCTGATTCCCTCTTTGAATAATTCTCTTCTGATAGGATTCTTTCAATCTGTTCTGTGATTTGGGCGGGATCTAGCAATGTGGAGGGAGATCCTTGTAGATATAGAATGTATTCACTTTGACATCCGGAAATCATTAAAACCATTAAAGCCAAACCAATGTGATAAGATTTCATTTTCTCGAACAGTATTTTTTGAGTGACAAATTCGTCACATAACAATGGTTCAATGATCAAACAGCCTACTCTATCCTTGCGAGTCTAATCTCAGGTTTAATCAGGGTTTACAGAGCTAATCCACCGGCAACAGATACACTGAATTTCTCTGGTTTTCCAACTAATATGCGCCAGCCCCCTCAATCGGATTCAAGCCTAAATCAGTCAGCGATTGGTCTATCCACACACACCCAGAGCAAAAGCCTCTGTGCCTAAGCCCCCCGCGACCCGGCGTCTCTGCGCGAAAACAATACAGAACCGAAGCAATCCTTCTCCCTCAGTGCCCGAGTTTCCATTCCCTAAAAAGCCAGAGCAAAAGCCCCCGCATCTTGAGCCACCTCCACCACCTCCGAATTTCAAATCTCAAATCCACGCCCCCACCAAATCCGGCATAGCCTTCAGGCGACGACGGACCCCAACATCCAGAATACAACCCCCGCAATCAAGGCCCACAGATAGGCTCTGCGCATCACCTGCGTGCTCCGCACAATGTCCTTCCGCCCTGGCTGCCGCGCCCCTGCATTCATTTCTTTCGTCTGCACCAATTTCCCCTGCGCATACATCTCACCCCCGATAACCACGCCCAACCGCTTAGCCATCGCCGCTTCCGGCCAACCGGCATTCCAACTCGGATGCTTCCGCGCATCTTCACCCAAGTCCCCAAACAGCCCCAAGCGTTTTCGCCCCAACAAGAGCAAGCAGCTCAACCGCGCGGGTATAAATCCCAAAACGTCATCAACTCGCGCAGACAGCTTGCCCACTTTTTCAAACCGTTTATTCCGATGCCCAACCATCGCGTCCATCGTATTCGATAACCGAAAAAACAACGCCCCCACCGGCCCCAGCAATACCATCCAAAACAACGGCGCAATTACCCCGTCATTAAAATTTTCCGCCCCACTCTCAATCGCCGCCCGGCAAACCGCCGCCTCATCCATTCGATCCGTATCCCGCCCCACAATCCAAGAAACCCGATCACGTCCCGTCTCTAAATTCAGCCCCAACCCTTTCGCCACCGCCAATACATGTTTCACCAAATCGGTAAAGGCAATCGACTGAAAAACAACGAGTCCATCAAAGATCAATCCCAAGATTGGATGCACCGCAGACAAACCCCAGTGAATCATTCCATATCCACCCAAGAACAAGAGCATGACCGAAAACCATAATACTCCACCCACAAGCACACTCCGTCCCATCCGCTTGACCAATACTCGCTCCGTCCAGGTTACATACACCCCCACCCACTTGACCACATGGGGCATCCGTCTCGGATCTCCAAAAACCCAATCCAAAACAATCCCCAGCACACAACTGATAAATACCGTTGTCATTATAATATTAGTAACCGAAATCAAATCGCATCAAAGACAACGCATAAACAATTATTTCCCAATAAACGCCCAGCTCCCTGCGGCATCCGATGCCGGCTCTAAAAGCCATAACCAATCCTCAAGTTTGTAACAATAAATCCAATCACTCTTCCTTTGCAAATAAATGTACCCCAGAAAACCATCAGTAACCGCAAATAACGAATCACCACTGATAACGAGCGGATAACCTCCCCACGATTTACTCGTTCCAACTTCAGCCGGAAAACTGGCAAACTCATCACTCCAACGTGACATCCAAGGCAAATAATATGCAGTCAAGCCATTAACACCTCTAAAAACATCAGAATCCAAATCGGGTGCATCCCCTTCAAAATAGAGACTTTTTAACTTATCACAAAAACCGAATGCGTAGTCCCCTATCTCTAAAACTCCTGACGGTATCGTTAGACTCACAAGCGATTTACACCCTTTGAACGTACTATTTTTAATACCTGTGATTTCACTTGGCAATTTCACATCAACTAACTGCTCGCAACCCATGAACGCGGCAAAATCAAGTAATGTAATACTATCAGGAAGCTTGATTTCAGACAGATTCTTGCACCCCAAAAAAGCCCCAGATCCAAGTTCTTCCACTCCATTTTCAATCGAAACATCGATCAAGCTTGAACAGCCCGCAAAAGCTACATGCCCAACGCGACGAACACTACCTGCGATGCTCACGCTTTGTAAACTGCTACAATTATGGAACGCTTCATCCCCTATCAATGTAACGCCTTCTGGGATTTCAATGCTTAATAAGCTTCTGCAATCATAAAAGGTCCTGTCTTCAATCTCTGTAATCCCTCCCGGGATCACAATATGAGTTAGACCAATGCAATAGTTAAAGGCATTTGTTTCTATTCGAGTTACCGTTTCAGGAATAATGATGCTCGTTATTTCAATCTGATGATTAAAAGCACTACTTCGAATAACAGTAACGGGAAGCCCTTCTATCGTATCAGGGATGACGACGTTGTGGTCCGAACCAATATATTTGGTGATTTTCACCTCTCCGATCCCTTTACTATATTGAAACGAATCTGCCTCGGCATGAACCACAGTCGAGATCGGCATCCCAATAAACAACAACCAAAACAAACGATAAATAGGCATTGATTTTTTCATCTTCATATAGCGTAAACCAGCATTAACGATTACCTTCTCAAGATTTGACCTTTAATTTGCCATCTCAGAAGACGAACGAAACAAAAGCTAATCTGATTTCACCCCACAAGAAAGAAGTGCGATTAAATCTGATCCTCAAGGTTCCATTCGCGGGGATAAACTACTTCGAAGCGAACGGTGTAGGTTTTCTTTTTCTTCGATTTAATCGACTCTTCCCAGAAAAAGACCCCTGTTTCTTCTTCGTAATCGACATCCGATAACTTCGGCTCAATCAACTTCACACTAATCTTCTCATTCCGCGAGATAGGGAAGCGTTCATAAACCTTAACCTTATGAGTCAAGGGATGAAGATTCGTTACCTCCACCTCGTAAGTCCGCTTGAGCACCGTGGTCTTATCAATCAAGCCCGCATACTCCGTTTTGCGCACTTTCTCCGCTCGCGTGACCATGATGTATTCGTCCACCCCAAGCGATAGCTCCAATTCCTCTTCCGGCAAGGCATGCGGAATTGTCACCCGCGAGGTCAAGGTTCCATCAATATACACTTGGGCATTCCCCGCAATCAGCGGTAACTGAAATGCATTCTTTGCCTTCGCCTTCAAAAAGCCTTTCTCATTCATCAACGCAACCACTTCACTCCAATACGTCGCCTCAAAGGATTCCGTCATCAACGGAAAACGGGAGGACTCGCGCGCCGTGGCCAAGGAAACACGCGAGGGTAGTTTTGCCGAGAATGAAGACATTCCCGCCGCGATTTCCGGAATCGGTGGCAAAGCAAACCGAGTAGCCGAAAGCGAATTTGATTTCTGATATCCATCAGAATCCCCGAACGCATCCGAGGATGCCGACAGTTTCATCGACATTTCTTTACCCCGCCATTGCTGATTCGGCTGCAAATAAACCCCGCCCAACACGGGCGCATCTCCTGACCGATTCGGCTGACTGGTCGACACCGTAACGGCCACATCCGCCCAATCCTCTCCCGAATACTGAACTAAATTCGCTTCATAAACCATCTCCATCCGGTTCTTCGACGAATTCACCCGAACCGTATAGGTGGGAAACCAGGAGGCCTCATTGACAACATAGCCCAAAACAACCTGAGCGACCCCCGCCTCGGCCGCAAACAAACGAACCCCGACCTCGCCCCGCAGTACATCCAACTTCGCCTTCAATTCCGACAGCTCTTTGCGCAATTCCACCCGCTCTTTTCCCCGCTTCTCCATCAGTCCTTCAATCTCCCGAATCCGCTCCTTCGCCGCCACCATCGTCTTTTCCTGAAATGCGAGCACTTCCCCCGCTCGCTCCAATCCATCCGCATTCAATTCTTTCTCCCCAAAGCCTTCCGTAAACGAAGCCCCCAGCGCTTTCGCAAATTCAATCCGCTTAGCCGCATCCGCTTTCTCCGATTCCAATACCGCTATTGCCGCATCGACCGTTTCTATTTTTTGAATCAAATCCAGCTCCTCCGCCGTATCCTTTCGCTCCGCAATCACCTCATAGCGGAGGTGGTCAACCCGCGTTTCCACGCCCTCCCCGACCCCAAACTGGATCAGATTGCTCTGCAGCCCCGAGGGTAATCCCTGAAAACGGAGCGTATTCTCCCCCGCTTCAAGCGACACCGCCGCCACCCGCGTAACCCGCGCCGAGCTGCGGAAGACCTGTGCTTCCGTAATCTTCGATTCAACAAAAACTTCTGCCCGCAAAGACAAGCCACCGATCAAAGCGGCACCGATAAAAAATATACGATTGAGATACATAATGCGATTCATACCAAGGTTAACGAATAACGACCTTCAGTTCTTAATAACGTTCTAGATCGAATAGAACCATTCCCCAAGCTCAAAAATCAACCAGTCCATCACGAAAATAGGAAGAAGACGGGGTTAACCATAAAACGCGATTGTTACAGACCAAATCCATCAAGATACTCCGCTATTTTCATGGCCCCGAATCGACTTCCTCTTTTTCAAACGCCCAAATTACGGATAACTCAACAAAATCCTTGCATTCCCCCTCACGAAGCCTACGGTCTCCCTCTTTTTCCCCTATCGGAGAACAATCCAATGGCACGAATTTGCGCAATCACAGGTAAACGCCCCACACGTGGAGGCATCATTCACCGTCGCGGTCTGACTAAAAAGAGCGGTGGTATCGGTACGAGTATCGCCAAGGTCGTTAAACGCGACTTTAAACCCAATGTTCAACGCATCCGCGTTAAACTTCCCAGCGGTCAGGTAAAACGCCTCTGGGTCTCGGTTAAAGCGATCAAGGCCGGCAAGATCGAGAAGGCTTAAGCCCTCTCTCAACCCATCCAATTTTAAAACCCTTCGTCACAAGCGAAGGGTTTTTCGTCTTATGGAACCACCCGGAACCAAGGGTATTCTCTGGCTTTTAAATCATAATATTGATCGCATCCTGATGCGATGCCAGAAATACAACCCATGTACAGGGCACCTCTGGAAACCTCCCCTTGCCAAGACAAGACTCCTTTACTTCCGCGCAACAGCTTGCAGGAGGGCCAGAAGCCCTTCGCAATCTCGGCGAAGGTGGGTTTTCCAGAGGTGCCCTACAGCTGAACATACGACTATTTTTATGCCGTAGACTCTAGCGCTTCTTCATCCAATTCAGATTCAGCCTCGATTTCTCTTTCTTTTTTGGCTTTTTCGGAAGCTTCTGCTCGATAAATTGGAGAATTTTCCCTCTCCCCACGTTTGCTTTTGCCGAACAACTAAAGGTCTTTTCAGGCTGAAGTTTCCATTCCACCAATTTCACAAGAAACTGATCGGCATGATCCTCAACCTTATGATCCGAAGACTTATCCGTCTTCGTGAAAATAACTGAAAAGGGCACATTACACGCCTGCATCCATTCGATAAAGGCAAGATCACTATCAAGCGGTTCCCGTTGAGAATCAACCAACGCAAAGACATGCTTGAGGTTCTCACGACCCGTGAGATACTTACTCACATTGAGATTAAAGTCACTCTGCTGCTTCTTGGAAACCTTAGCGTAACCATAGCCCGGCAAATCAACCAAACTCCAAGATTCATTGATATCGAAAAAGTTGATCAACTGGGTTTTACCCGGAACCCCTGAGGTCTTTGCCAGCTCCTTTTTACTCGTAAGCATATTAATCAATGACGATTTACCGACATTCGAGCGACCCACGAATGCAAACTCCGGGAACCTGGAAACCGGACAGACTTCAAACGTTGCTGCACTCGTGTGGAATTTTGCTGTCTCAATTTTCATTTCTCAATTATGTTAGCGTCCACCAGAAAAGCCGACCTATCTCCGTAATATACCACCTAAAAATGCGAGAAAGGAAACATAAAAGGAACCTTCCATCAGCCTACACTCAATAAGAAAAATTGCCACTTGCCTCCCCTTTGGCAAAAAGAGTTGAATTCACAGCCACATATTGATCATGTATATACAACAATATATCCCCCAATCCGATTCAGAAGTAAAAACATCACCCCACTTAATTTAAAATCCTGTGTGGTTTTCTATTCCTTCAAATCGTTTTTTACCTCCAAACCTTCATTAACTTCCTTTTATGAACTTACTATTCAAACAGATCTTCAATGATCGATTCCTCCCTCTCATGCGCGCCCATCCGTACTCAAATGCTTTGAAATGTGCAGTAGCCCTATTGATGACAAGCTGCTTAACCCCAATTAGCGATGCTCAACCAGCCCAAGATCCAACGTTTGATGGTCCTCCTATCGGATTGATCAGTGGACTGGAAAGCAAACACCCGCGATTGCTCTTTGATGCCCAACGATTAGCAGAAATTCAGGCATTTTATGACAGCGAAGCTGGGGCTGACCTCCGAACTAGCCTCAGTAGTCGTGCCAAGGCTGTTCGAGGATACGTAATCAGCGCATCCATCAACAGCAGCGAAGCTGGCTCCCAGTCTTTCGGCACTTTTCGCATTCCAACCGTAGCATTACACTTCCTCCTTACAGGTGATCAAGACTCGCTCGACAGTGCGGTTGCTCACTTGGACTTCCTCTCGAAACTGGATCCATGGTCCACAGGATCGGAAGTAAACAGTGGAATGCCCGCCGGAAATCTGCTCGCTGGCGCCGCCTTGGGTTACGATATGCTCTACGACTATCTAGAACCTCGACTCCGCGATAGCCTCCGCGATAAGATCTGGCAGCAAACAAGAGCCATGTACTATCGAGGATTCCTCGACAGCGGCAATAATGGCTCCGCCTACTGGAGAGACGATCCACAAAACAACCATCGCTTTCACCGGCTTGGGGGATTTGTTCTTGGCACACTCGTTACCTACAACGGTGATCCTTCTCAGGACTGGTTGCTTTCCAAGGCAATCGAAGAGTTGAATTTCGTAACGAACTATCTCCCTCCTGACGGATCCAACCATGAGGGTATCACTTACATCAACTACGGCCATCGTCAACTGCTCCTCGCAGCTTGGGCCGGAGAAAGGACCCTAGGAACACCTTACCTAACCACTCCCTATATTAAAAACACACCTCTCTTTATTGCCTCATCCCTGACGCCCGGTTTCTCCAGTCGATTCCGATATGCAGACGATGGGAGCAGTGGAGGGCTTAATGAAGACCAGTTATTGCCAGTCTTACACAATCAACTAGCTGATATTCAGGCATTAATAGACGAACGTAATTATGGAACTTCTGGACAAGCATGGTGGGAACTGGTCATTCATAGTCCCAAGCCAACAGGCGGGTCGATCGAAAACCTTCCTAAAAATATTTCTTTTCCCGATCTCGGAGTCTCGTTCTTCCACGAGGGCTGGAATGCCGGTCAAATCGCCGCCATGTTTAAATGCGGTCCCCTCGGCGGACGTCGTCTCAATGAATATCGGGACGATTATGACTACAACTATATCAACGTCGCTCACGATGATCCCGATGCCAACACCTTCATGATATGGGGTGGAGAATCGTTTCCCATTGAAGCAGATGCCTATGCCTACTCAAAAAGAACATCCAGCCACAACACGATCTTGGTGAACAATACCGGACAAAGCGCGCAAGGCAGATCCGATGGAGGCCAATGGACCCAACCGGCAACGACGAACACATCGATGCAGAATATGGCCTTTCTCACTAACTGGAAAAATACCGGCCCCATTGCTTTGGCTGAAGGCGAAGCCGAGGGAGCCTATCCAACGACTCCTCTTACGCGCTTTCGGCGCGCTTTCATCTGGAACGAAGGTAAGTATATTTTGATCTTCGACGATATCAGGGCTCAATCCAACGTCGCGATCAGCTGGCTTATCCAAAGTCCTCAATTAACGATGGAGAATGAAAGCACCGGTGAGTTCCTTGCCGGAAAGGGCAACTCCACTGACCCCTTTCAATTCATCGCCACTCAACCAGCAACCTTTACGATTGGAGTGTCTACCGCAGATAACCGTAATGAGAATCTTCAATACAAGCAGTTAAAAGCAAACTTCACTAACGTTCAAAACCTACAGATTGCCAGCCTCCATCGCCTTTGGGACGACACCCTGACAATGACGCTGGTATCCTCCGATAATAACCACGCGACGATCACCATAACTGGGCCAGACTTCGAAGATGTCTGGTCATGGACTGCCGCCACTGACAACAACTCGGCAGGCGAATTCTCCTTGGAAAGCACGAGTGAACAGACCTTCGACTCAGCTCCCAATCCTTGGCGGGATACATTTCCCGGATTTTCCTACCAAAGTGGAGTCTGGACGATTTCCGATTGGTTTGGAGCCTACAGTCCGAAACACTTCCCTTGGATTTACAGTGCGCGTCACGGGTGGATGTTCTCGGCCAACTCCAGCAACTGGTTTTGGAATCCCGAACTCGGGTGGATCTGGACCCGAAGTAATTACTATCCTTGGTTTTATCAGTATTCCGAATCAAAGTGGATCAATAATCCATAGATAGCCCTCTTGGGCTTCAGCAATCCCAAGCAATAAGCTGTTTCAACCGAACCTGTGCCACACGATCCTCAAAATATCGGGCACAGGTTTTTTTGCGTTGAAAAGACTTCTCTCGTGGTGCCCTCATCAACCCAAGCATGCGCTTTCACCGCCGATGGGGACAATCCGAGAACAAAAAGGGGTAGAAAAGAATCCAGCAAAGACACTTACCCTATCGAGGGAAGCGTCTCGTCGGGCTATTCGTAAATCCGCGGTTACGCTTTTTCTTCTTGGGCTTTCCTTCGTCCAAAACCGGCGACCAAGCATAATCAAACCCCTCGAGTTTTTTACGCTCAATTTCACGTCCGATGAACCGCTCAATTGCCCGTAAAAAATCAATTTCACCTGCTGTATAAATCGTGACCGCATCCCCTTCTTGCTTTGCCCGACCCGTTCGCCCAATACGGTGAACGTAGTCTTCGGCATGTTGAGGAATGTCGTAATTAATCACATGACTAACCCCGCTGATATCGATTCCCCGAGCAACAATATCCGTCGCCACCATGATTTGGCAGGAACCATCGCGAAATGCCTTCAAGGTCATTTCACGCTCACGCTGAGTCCGATCCGCATGGAGCACTCCGACGGGCCCATGCCCGGTGTTATCCAGCCAGCGGGCGATCGTATCCGCACCCATCTTCGTGCGCGAAAAAATAAGCACACTTTGATAATCTACATGCTTCAAAATCGCGACCAGAAGGTCAAATTTCTGACGCTCATCAACCGGATAAATCGCATGACTGATTGTTTCTGCGGGTTGACGACCTCCCCCTATTTTAATTTGCGTGGGATCCTTTAACATCCGCTTCGATAATCGCTCAATCGCACTCGGAATCGTTGCTGAAAAAAGTAAGCTCTGTCGCTTCGATGGACAACGGTCTAAGATCTTCGTAACATCCGGAAGGAACCCCATATCGAGCATCCGATCCGCCTCGTCTAAGACAAGTATTTCCAGATGCTTTAAATTGACCGTACGCTGCCCAATGTGATCCAGCAAGCGCCCTGGGGTCGCCACAATGATGTCCGCCCCTGCCGCCAAAGCATCTTTCTGCTTCCCATACTTAACCCCCCCATAGAGCAGCGCTACGTTGAGATCGAGGTGTTTTCCATACATTTCAAGCTGTTCGAAGACTTGAAGAGCCAACTCACGGGTGGGCTCAAGGATCAAGGCTCGCGTGCCTTTCTTCCCATCATGCTTTTCAAGCATCGACAAAATCGGCAAGGCAAATGCCGCCGTCTTTCCCGTCCCTGTCTGCGACCCTCCGATGATGTCACCACCACTCAGAAGAATCGGGATCGCCCTAGCCTGAATCGGCGTTGGATGCGTGTAGCCTTTCTCTTCTACGGCTTGAACGATGGATTCCAATAAACCCAACTCGCTGAATAACGGTAAATTCTCCGGCGTTGTATCCGCCAAAACGTCTGTCTCACTCATGTCTATAAGCCCTAAATCCCAAGGGTATCGGGCGCTAACCACGAACCTACATGATTAGGCACTTCAGCAAAAAATGCCCAATCATGTCAATTCGCGGTCAGCGAGTTCTTGATGAAAAGCCAAAAGATCCATCAAATAAGAAGATTAAGCAAGCTTCTATGCCTTCGCCCATTCAACAGTCTTACCGCGGTCGCATCGCCCCAACCCCCACCGGATACCTGCATCTGGGGCACGCGAAAACATTCGAGGTCGCCCAACAGCGAGCCCTCGCCGCCAAGGGCACCCTCATCCTGCGCATTGAAGATCTCGATTTCGAGCGCTGCAAAACAACATATACCGCAGCGGCGATCGAAGATCTCCAAGCCTTCGGCCTCTCTTGGCAGGAAGGACCGGATGTCGGCGGAAGTGCTGGCCCCTACGAACAAAGTAAACGCCTTCCCCTCTACCTTCATGCATGGAAAAAGCTGCTTGCATCAGGACAGATCTACCCGTCGCCCCATTCACGCACTGACGTCCAATCCGCGCTGTCCGCGCCACATGAAGGTGATTGCGAACCCATTTTCCCCATTGCCCTCCGCCCCAAGATATCCGATTTTTCAACCACCTCCCAACCCGGTAAAATGAACTGGCGTTATCGAGTGCCTGATGGCGAAGTTATCGATTTTAACGACGAGCGCTGTGGACATCAGTCATTTGTCGCAGGTAAAGATTTTGGGGATTTTCTTATTTGGCGCCGTGATGGGTTTCCTTCCTACGATTTCGCGGTTGTCGTTGATGATCACTTAATGGCGATCACCGAAGTCGTTCGCGGTGAAGATATTCTACGCTCTACCGCTCGCCAACTCCTCCTATACCGAACACTCGGCTGGAAGCCTCCGGATTGGTATCACACTTCGTTGATTCGTGACGAAAATGGTCAACGATTGGCCAAGCGACACCATAGCTTGTCCCTTCGCCAACTCAGACAATCCGCAGAACCTTCAGCACCCCTCGCCCCCAAAGAGCACTCAGCCCTGAAAAATGTCATTGAACCCAGAAATCAATCGACATCGAATCACACTATCACCCAATACGTTTCTCCATCATCGAAAGCCAAGGGCTTATGCTTGGCTTTCTTTTTGCTTTAAAACAAACAGAAGCACTTACTCATCACTGGACAATGCACATTCACTTCGGACAACAAGGAAAATCCACTCCACCACTCTCCAATGAAAGCACCTCGATTGGACTGCCACTTCCTCTTTTGGGAGAACAAGGAGTTGAATGCTTTCCATTGAAAAAGGGCCTATACCATAAGCGTTCTCAATTCCATACATGGGAGGACGATCACCTTCTCTTCGGATTTGCCAAACAGCGCGTGGAACTTCACTCCGACAACCAGGTCGCCAAACAAATCTATCAGGAATTGTTCAGCATCACCAAGAACCACTACCTTTATCGAGTCTGGAATTACTTGCCCCAAATCAATGAAGGGACCGGAGATTCCGAACGCTACAAGCAGTTTTGCGATGGCCGCTCCTCTGCCTTCAGAGACACTTTTGGCGATCAAGACCACGTATACATGCCCGCGGGCACCTGTGTGGGAATTCCTGAGCAATCGTTTGTCATCTACTTTATCGCGGGCAAACAAACCCCCGATCACCACGAAAACCCCAATCAGGTACCCGCCTATCGATACCCGCGTCAATATGGAGCGAAATCGCCCTCCTTCGCCCGAGCAACTTCCGTCCTGATCAATTCAAAACAACACCATTTCATCTCGGGAACCGCTGCGATCCTCGGTCATGAATCCCAAGGGATGAACGATTTGAGTCATCAACTCAAAATCACCTGCGACAATCTCGAACGCATTGCCGAACAAATGTTAAACCAACCGATCACCGCGCCCAAGAATCCATTCGCCGCTTTCGGGAAGGTTTACCTTCGCCGGGCAACCGATTTCGAGGAAGCTAAGCACACCCTCACTCAACGCTTCCCCTCGATTGAACCCAACCTCATCTACCTCCACTCCGATATTTGCCGACAAGAGCTCCTCGTCGAAATCGAACTCACCTTTATTGGTAAAGAACAGCATTAGAGCATTTTAACCTAAAATCGGCAGTTGGGAAGGCTTGGTGACAAGACAAGGCGCAAGCCTCTGAACTGTGGTCGTCACTGTAGGAGGCTTCGAACAATGGATTGGCGGCAAGACCTCCCAACCTCTAGCAGTCATAAAACCAGAAAAATAGCGTCGCCAATTTGGCGAGAGCTCCCTTGCTCCTAATTCATTCATACCCAATAACTTTCCCCCTTTTCTCTTTGTTCACTGCCGGATTTAGGTTTAAGCTTCTTCAGAATCTCTACCTGATCAATTTTACCCCTGCGGGTCATCGGGAACTTCAAAAAACACTCAATCTTTTTCGGGCGTAATCGCTTCGGTATCTGCTTTCGAATTAATGCCAACAACACAACCCGCGGCAAATCGGTCTCAATGGCCGCACCAATGACCATCTCTTCATTTACCTCAATTCCAGCAACCATCGATTGAGTCACTCCTTCCAACTCTTCGAGCCGACTTTCAACATCTCCGGGATGAATCCGACGCCCTCCGATTTTAAGGATGTTTTTCGCCCGTTTTTCCAAGACCAACCCTCCTTCTTCGTTCACATGTCCGAAATCAGACGCAAGATGTATCCCAGCCTCTCCTTTCCTCGATCGATGATTTCCATAGCTGAAAACCGCTCCACTTTGAACATAGAAGCGTTTCCCTTTTCCCTCACGAATGTTGACGCCCTCCAGAGGCGTTCCCAAGCTGAAACCCGATAAGGAAGCCTCCCCTGTTCGATCAAAGCAAATGCCACCCGTCTCCGTAGACCCATAAAAGTTGTGCGGAATACATCCGAACTTATTTTCATATTCACTGGCAACCTCCGGCGCCAAGCGAGCTCCCGCTGAAATAACCAAACGTAGACTTGAAAATGCACTCGATTCGCAACTGCTCCGGACAAGCGCGCTCAGTAGCGTTGGAACGCTGGGAAAGACCGTCGCTCCAGTGCGTTCACACACTTCTGCAATCATCGATGGAAACGCTGTTTCCGTCCAGGTTACCTGGGTTCCCTGAATCAATAATGGATAAACAATATTACCCAAGCCGTATGAATGTCCCCATGGAATAACCCCCAAATTAATATCCTCCGGCAACAATCCCATTCCTTCGATTAAATGATGCCCATCGCTTAGCATTTCCGCTTCCGTAAACAATATCAGTCTCGGTTTTCCAGTACTCCCGGATGTCAGTTTTCCCAGCGCGATATTAAGATTGTTAAATGACCGAACCGGAACCGATTCCCGCTTCATCAATGAACAGCCATCCCATAGGCCCTGTGCTCGAATGTCGTTGAGTAAACGGAGCGTTTCCCCCGCATCCAAACCCGGATCCAGCGGGACAATGATCGCGCCCAATTTCATGGCCCCAATAAATGCACTGATCCACTCAACCCCATTCCCAATATTGATAACCAACAGTCGATGCGCTTTCAATCCCTCCTCCCGCCAGCGCGCACAGAGCTGATCAGCCCGAGTGTCGATCTCTGCTCGCGAGTGGATATGCCCTTCGGGACCAATGAGTATCCCGCTTTCTGGATTACTCCGAACCAAGGCATCCCACAAAGCAAGCGACTTGGCATGATTCCTCATGTTCCCTCTCCCGGCATTCCCAGCATCAGGATTGCCTCACAAAATGGATTTCCCGCGCACGTTACCCCACCCTTAATTAATGCGATTCGTCCACCCATTAATAACTCAAGCCGGCTCCTCGTCTTCAATACAGGAAAGCCCGCAACTGGTGTGCTCTTTGAACAAAAAGACTTAACCTGCATAATGACCCCGCCTCGATCTGTCCATTCATCCGATTCGAAAATCAAACTAATCGCGGCGGTTTGAGCAATCATTTCAACCCCGATATACGTTTCAATCCTTCCTTCGCATCCAAAGTGCTTTACCCGATTCTCATTGATCATCGTTTCTGTTTCAGCGGTATGCCCTTCAATCATAAGAACCGTATCAATCAAGCGCATACTGCCACTATGCGGCAATCTATCCAACAAGTAATTATATCCGTTTTGATCCATTTTATCGATGTAATATTTTCGCTGTAAGGGGCTTTGAGCCTTGAATCAACAAGAGCGTAAGGCAGGTGATTAAACTCACCATAACCCCAAGGCTTTGCACAACGGGTATCGAGCTAAAACCAAGAGCCATAAAAGAAACAATGGTTGTCCCTGCCGATAACCAAACAGACTGCGGAACCATTTCCTTCCGCGAAAAGGATTCCACCGCAAAGAGTGCATAATCCAACGCAATCGCCCCTCCCAAAAAACAGCCCAGCAAGTGAAACATATTCAACGATCCGAAGATAATATCACAATATCCAATCGCCAATGACCCTCCCAACACGGGTAACAAAACAACCAATCCTCCTTTCACCCATCCAAAAACAAACAGCATACACAAAGTAATCAGGAGCATCGCCAACAGCCCAAAATTCAATAACTCAACCCGATGCTCATCCAACACTTTATTCAAAAATAGGAGTTGAGAAAACAGCGTTGTATCTGCCCGCTCCACAGCCAGCACAATCGCGGCTTCCTCAGATAAGGGAGCCGCCAGAAGGCTCCAATAACGATCACCATCCGTATGTCCGATCATTCCAGACATCGGCCCCGAAAGCGTTTGCACAAAACGCGCTACGCTCGCTTCATAATCCAGAACCCGTTGACCAAACACCTCTGCCAATACCGGTTCTGAAAAGAAGTCCCCAAATTCGGTTGTATCATATCCACTAGCCTCAAAACTTTTCTCCAATTCATCGAAAAACAACGGTAGTGCCTCTCGATAATCGTCAACCACCTCAACGTCCGAGGCCGTTGGGAGGACTTGCGATAGGCCAAATCCGTGGGAGTGAGCAACGCCACCACCCAAACGGACCAACAGCTTCTGCTCCTTTTCCAATACATCCAGATAGGAGTCCCCTGTTGTTAATAGAATTTGCGCTTCGCTCTTGGAGCCAAATTTCTCCCGCAGTTTAATATCACTGCGAACAACTTCTTTATCCGCCGATTCCCAACTCCGAATATCATCGTGCCAATCGACGTTCCATAATCCCAAGACTCCGAATAGTGTAACGAGGATTGTCAGGCTAGAAAACACCCACTGGTGCCTGTCAAACAATGTTAACTCTCTTAAATCACCCTTCCCAATCCAACGATTTTTCCCCACGAAAAATCGCGCGACCATAAAGGCGCACAACAACCCCGATCCGACAAAAACACCGATCTGACGCACTAATTCCAAATCTGAGAATAACAGTATTGAAAATCCAACTACCGTTGAGAGACAGGAATAGGTCACTAATTTATTCGATGGAAAATCGCGCCTCGAAACATCAGAAAAAACGAGATGTATCCCATAATCAATTGCCGTCCCAATTAAGATAGACCCCACAACCAAAACAATCGCATTCAATCTGCCAAATACCAACAACGAAACAACTAACGCGCCAACCCCTCCTCCAATCAACGGCGGTAGAATAAAAACAAACTTCCACGGACGAACCATCAGCATTAAAATAACCCCCAAAACGCCAACCCCTGAAAGCACATTAATCTTGATGATGTCCTTCTGAATCCGCTCCCGACTGGCTTCGGCCAACTTGGCTAATCCCCCATACTCAATTTTTGCTGAAAATCCTTTCGCTTTCAAAAATGTATCCAGTTCCACAAACAGCTCCTTTAACGCAGTCTGCGTCGCTGCCGACAATGGGGAATCTGTTAAGCGAATCCAAAAAAAACAGGACCCCACTTCCTTCGGCCCGCTCTCTCCTGCAAACGGGCCGGACTCTTCTTCGCTCAGTGCCAGGATACGACTGATTCCAAGCAACAACGGATCCATTAATTCCGGCCGTGTTAACTCCATCGCTAAAGGCGACTCCAGAAATGAATCCATATCGACAACCGCTTCATGCGCAGCCCATTCGGCGAATGCATCAGGTGCGCCTCCTTCGAGCACAAAAGCATCATGTTTCTCGGCAAGCCACTTTGGAAAAAGCAACCGCATACGATGATCCGAAATCTCCTTAAACAATCCCAATTGAGCCGCTTCATCAACGACATCAATCGAGGCGATCAGCGAATGCCTCCCCAGAAAATTAACAATCTGCGCCTCAGCCAATTGGACTTGAGCTTCATCTCCAGAGAAGCCGGAAACTTCCAAATAAACAACTTTCCCGTGATCGCTACTAATCAACTTTCGCGCGATCCGGGCTTCCTCTGAATTCGTTGATGGCAACAAACTAGAAACATCGGTTTCCAGTCGTTCCTTAAAATCAACGCGCAACAAATAGCCGCAGGCCAAAAAAAACAGTGCTGATATCAATAGAGTGACAATTCGGTGCTTCATCGATGGGTCAGCCTCCTTTATCTAAAAAAACGGCTCAGCTCCTCCTCTGAAAAGACTACATCTAAACGTTCTTCGCCCGGCTTAATTCGAATTTTCTGATGCCCACGCATCGTCATTTCGATGAGCGAAAGCACATCGCCAATGCCATGCATTTCTACCATTTCAATCGAGCCCATATCTTCATTGATCGGAACCATCGTGATCACCCAGTCTCCTTCTTTCATTTCCAAGCTCAATTCAAAAACCTCCGCTAAGACCGCTCGATCAAACTGCAATGCAGCGGCCATCAATTGAATAGTCCCTGATTGTTCCTCATTCCCAACCCGCTGCACAAACGATCCATCCTCCGAAAATCGCCGCATCAATACCCCGACCTCATCGGCAATGATCAGCACTTTTTTCTTTGGATAGGAAATACTCAATCCCGCTTTTTTATCGATTCGAATAATCCCTTCCAATTCAATGGGCTGCTTGCGAAAGGCAAAAATACGCTCCTCCAAAAATTGAATCTCCCGGCTCTCGTATCCAGATATCTTCCGCTCCAGTCCATTTAACATTTCCTCCAACCCGGAATCCCCTCTCGTCAATTCCACAGCCAACCCACGATGCCATCCGAGCCCAGTCAGCACCATCATCCATACGACAAAATATATTCTGTTTTTTTTCATTCTTTTAGTTTCTCCGGAACAACATCTGCACCCAATAAATGGGCGCTTCGACCATCAGCTTGAGATGCAACCCTATGAATCGAACATTATCCCTAAGATAATGAAAATGTGAAATGCCTCCGTCCTCTGCATTCACATATTTAACCGCTGCATTCACTTTCACCGCCGGCACCCCCATCCAATGAAGTCGTACCGCCACTTCGGGATCAAAATCATATCGATTACTCCGACCCGGTCTAGCCATCACCCGAAGTAAGGGTCCAATCGGATACACTCGAAATCCGTACAATGGATCACCAATTGCAGCACTCATCGCTTCTAATTGAACCATCCACACACTGAGTTTCCGACCATACAGCCGCTCTAGAGGCACATTT
>Ga0115559_1001054_pt1 | contig 18375 bp, 19 predicted proteins | sample COGITO_mtgs_1105_3_FD_87281 | JGI IMG/M metagenome (GOLD analysis project Ga0115559, IMG submission 87281) | Pelagic marine microbial communities from North Sea - COGITO_mtgs_110506 | ecosystem: Environmental > Aquatic > Marine > Epipelagic | place: Germany:Helgoland, sampling site Kabeltonne... | reverse complement strand
CGCCTGCGGTCGTTGCGGATAAAATGAGCTAGAAAGTGACATCGGAGGGGAAGAGCTATTTCCATTCAGAGGCACGACCGAGTCAATATTCAAAGGTGGCCAGACGCTGGCAAGATACACAACCATTCAGCGCGCGAAACCAACAAAATCCGCCATTACAGAAATCGCGGGATAAACCCGCTCGCTACAAACAAATCCCGTAGCGACCGGGTTTACCCCGGGAGTCAAAGCCGCTGGCGCGCCCGCTTCAGATACAACGAAGGCGACTGTGCATCGCTGCACGCCGCCTTCAACAGGGTATTCAAAATGAGGATTGATTGGAAACGCAGAACCTCCACGCCCGCAACATGCTGGCGCGCCAAGACGGGTCCGAATTCGCGCGGTGGTGCTGAGATCGATAGATGGGCTGCTCGAGAAGCTTAAAATCGTGACCGTTCACGAATCGGTTTCGCCGGATTCCCGCCGACAATTTGCCACGCAGCCACATCCTTAGTCACCACCGCAGCAGCACCCGCCACAGCCCCCTCGCCCAACACCACACCTGGCGCGATAAAGGCTCGCGCGCAGACCCATGCCTTCGGGCCGATCACGATTGGTTTGGGAATCAATTGAAATGCAGGGCTGTCACAATCATGAGTCGCAGCGCACAGACACGCATCCTGACTCACCACCGCCCCAGCGCCTATTGTAATCAGCGCGACTGAATAACAATCCACCCGATCACCGAGGATCGAACCCGCTCCGAGCTCGAGATTCCAAGGCGCCCAAATCCGCGCAGTCGGGTAGACCTTTGCACTCGAATCCACACGCGCCCCAAACTGATTCAGCAGCCAGCAGCGCCAGCCATGCAGCACCCGTGGACTCGGACGAAATAGCAGTAAAGCGACCACGCCCCACAACAAGCGCCCCAGCTTATTCTTCAAAGTTAATTCTGATTGATACGTCTCACTCATACAATGTTCTTAGTTTCTGGTTCCATCTTCCGAGTTCAAAAGTTGTTCCCTCACTTTAACAACGACCCACTACTAGCACTCCGTCCGCTTTCCAACTTCCGATTCCCTCTGTTCTCTCCCCCTCCGTTTTCAGATCTGCTTCGCGCGACGATGCGAAGGGCGTTCAACCACAACATACATGAACCATGCAGTCATCACGGCGACAATCAGTCCGACTAGAATCAATAAGAACTTCAATACTGGAGTATCAACATGATGTGACACCATATTGATTAAAACGCCCCCAGTTAAACCATGAAACAAATATAGCGAATATGAGATATCTCCCAACCATGCAATCGGACGGAAACTTTGCTTGGGAATGTAGTGTACTATCAATAGACCGAAAACAGCAACGAGCGAAGCTCCCAAGTCTTTTAAGCCTGCAATTAGCAGACACACGACCAACCAACAGACAAAGTCACTCAGCCTAATTCGCTTGAAGAGGAATAAAGCATAAGTGATCCCGACAAAAAATAGAGGTAGCCAATTCAAAAGATAGGCTCGATTCTGTGATCCGACTGAAAGCGCGACAAAGCCCAAAATTGTCAGATTCTGTACCCATCGACTATTCGATGCTACAAATGGAAACAACAGTGCTAGAAATAGATAATACTGAAACTCAATTGCGAGCGTCCAGAACACGGTCGAGACCCACTGCGCATCATCGAAAAACGGGATCAAGTATCCCAAATGTAGGAATATATCTCGGAGACTCGGAGCAAATGTAGAACCATAAATTTGATCACGTAAATTCCAAAATAGAATTCCTCCGAGTAAGGCGATTAGATATGCGGGTTCTACACGGACCAGACGTCGTAAAAAGAACTGCCGCAAATGGCTATAGTCATAATTCGTCTGCAACATGTGCAGAGGGATAACGATCCCCGAGATTAGAAAGAAAAGAGGCACACCCAACTCCCCAAAATTGAAAACCGACAAAACGTAAGGATCCACGACGAACCCTGTCATACCACACACATAGTGATAAAGAACAACACCGAGTGCTGCGATACCACGCAAACAGACAATCACGGGAATATATATTTTTACTTTGTCATTCATTTCACGTACCTCTTAAAATTACTCCCCCTCAGCCCTCAAACAGCTTCCCATACGCTTCCAACGGCTGATGCAGTGCCAACTCAACCGCAAACGCAGCGGACTGAACTTTCAATTGTCGAATACACTCAGGTTCCACCTCGACACATTCCTGCAGCACTTGCACCCAGCGGTCGCTGTCCGACAACGCAATATCCCAGCCGATCCCCTTCGCTTCTAGCTCACGCCAGGGTGTTTGATCACTGATGATCACAGGCAGTCCTGCCGCCCACGCCTCCACAAACACATGGCCAAAATTCTCATGCTGTGTGGGTAGTGCAAAAAAATCATACTGTGGCAATAGCACCGCCAACTCTGCAGGCGTCTTCCCCCCTAAAAACCGCACCACCTGATCTGACTGCAATTGCCCCGCCAATGCCTTCAACTCCGCGGTGTAGGCTGCATCCTGTTCAGGACCGATAATATCCAAGGTGAATGCCCCTCGAACCTCAGCTAACGAGCGCAGTAAATGATCAAAATTCTTCTTTCGCGATAAGCGTGAGAACGCCACGAAGCGAGCCGGCCCACTCTCCCGCATCGCAGGTAGCCGCTCGACCGCATCAGCCACCCGACGCTCTAATAGATTCGAGGCCAAACAGACTGTTTCCTTAGCTCCAATGACTTGTCGGACTTCGGCAGCTTCACTGTCAGCAGTCGCATGCCAGACTAGATCCTGCAAAGAAGCACGCATCAGCAAGAGACCCAATTTCTTCTTCCACGGCTTGATCGCTAAAGCGCCAGCACCCAGTGCCCCGCGCGGTGCGATCACATAGCGCACGCTCGGCAGACGAGCCTTCAGCAGGCCACGCGTCATCCGTTCCCACAGACCATTCAAATACACCACATCTGGTTGGATCGCGGCCAACTCCACACGCGCCCGTGCAACCGTGTGCTGATCAGGGCTGGCATAAAAGACCTTTGCAGCTCCGCAGTCCACCCACTGATTGACAGGTATATTGGGATAGCCCTGTGAATCCCCAAGGTCGCGATCCTTTGTAAAGATAAAGATCTCGTAGCGATCCCCCAACCAATCCACAAGATTGGCCAAAGACCGGACAGGCCCGCCAAAGCGGAAGCCAGGCAGATAAGCGTCGTTGGTAATGAAGAGTTTTTGCATGAGACCTGAAGGAGGGCTGAGGACTGAAGGGTTCACCCAAGCGCGTAATAAAGGGGTAAGACGAACTAGAGACCTGGCGAAGCACGACAGTGCGTAGATGGTAAAGCGAAAGTTTGCCCCGAAGAGGAGACTAACTGGAGAGCTGAGGGATTTGAGAGCGGACGAAGCGCGAGTAGCGCGAACACGTCACGCCGTAACCTTGGCGGAGGCGGAAAATGGTGAATCGGAAACCATTTCAAATGGTGAAAATCGGAAACGTTGGACGGAGGTCTGCCGGAGATGGCGAAGTAAACATTGAAAAACAGAAACCATTTCCAAGTGTCCAACCTTCCACTTTCAAAGTTTCCTATTTCCTATTTCAAAAATTTCCACTCTCCTACCTCCCCCGCTCCACCACACGATCGCCCAGCGCGATCGCAGCGCCAATAATTGACCAGCAATAAGCCCCCATACCTCCGAATGCAAAAAACATCATCTCCCCCAAATTGAGGAATAAAAAGCAGGCCATCACGCCGATCACCACTACATTACGTTTACGCCAGTAATTGCTAAAAAACAGGATCAAAAATGTCACAAAGCACAGCGTGCCAAATATTCCAACCTCTTCGAGAATCGCTGTCGGCAGGAAGCCCTTCTCGCTTGGAGCGGAAAATAAAGTAGCATTTGCTGCCCAGTGGGCATCCAACATCGTTCCAAAACCAATTCCTGTCAGTGGTTTTTCCCAAAAACCAACCAAAGACTCCTCGATCAGCGGCATTCGGGACGAGAACACATTGCTAAAACTTAAGCTCTCACCACCGCCACCTCGAATCACCTTGAGAGCGAAATCACTGAATTTTGAGCTAATCCCCCCTCCCGTAACCGCCTCAACAACAACCAAGCCCATCACTGCCATCAATCCCAGCATGGTAATTTGTACTGGCGAAACATTCATACGGATACGCTTTGCGCCTCCGCTCAACATAAAAGTAATACCTATAATCAGCCCGATCGCCAATGCTACAGCAAATAGCCCAGTGCGGGCCGCACTCATGTAGCACAATACTAATAAGGCAGGCACCGCGAGTCCCATAACCCAACGCATACGGTAGGGTGTATATAAATAAACGCAGAAAGCGTAGATGGCTGAAATAGCAGAGATCGGCCCCTGCGTTTGCGGGTGATTCGTCATCCCCGCCAAGCCCAACGTCCCTCCACCTTCTATCAATTTACCACGAAACGTATAGCCGACGCCCAAGCCATACGCCAATAAATTGCCAGCTATGTAGAACAACACGAGCGCACAAAACCACACTGTTAAATCCGAACCGGAAGTGCGGCCTAAATCAGTGCCGACCATGATCGCATAGGTTCCGTAGATGAACACGCCCATCTTCAGAAAGCTAACCATAAAGAAATACTGATTGATAAAGGCACAGAGTAGCGACACTCCACCAAACATCAGCAACGCAACGAGATGCCCCTGAAAAAAGACTCCGGGCGAGCGTCGTCGGGCATCCCAGAAGATACGTAAGCCTGCCACTGCAACTAAAGGGAAGCGCAAGAAAGTATGTGCCGAATTAATCGATACCAGGTAGGAATTGGCCACGATCATAAGTGCTCCGAGTGACAAGGCTTTAATCGCCCCCTCAGTGCTGCGAAATGCCATCACAAAGAGACATAAATACGCCAATAACGAGCCGGGGAGGTCGAACTTATTCAAAAAGAACACAACTGCAATAAACAGGCCATTTAAGAAAATATTCTTCAGCGTGAACTGACTACGCTGGTCCGCTTTGCTCGGCGGGCGAGACATCGCAGCAGGTGCTTGGTGGTGGAGTGGACGCATGGGAAAAGGGGAAGGCATTGGAAGGATGAGGTTTGAAGGCTGAAACCTGAGGAGGGCTAAGGCTTGAAGGCTGAAACTGAAGGGCGGAGAAGATGGAGACTGACTGAGAGTTAAGACTATTTTTCTTTGTCGCGGCGTTTTTTCGTATTTTTAGCCATGGTGACGAATATACTGATGAGTTCATCAGCTTCATTCCACAACGCTTGAGTTAAATCAGTCGAGATTCCGCAGTCTTCATTTAAAAGCTCAAGCCAATATAAAGTCTCATCTGCTTCCTGAATACATAGTTCAATTTTTGCGATGAACTCAGCATCGCTTCGGGCACGGCTCGCTTCGCGATAATTGGCTCCAACCGAAGTCCCAGACCGAATCATCTGCTTGCCAAGGATCGACACCTCCTAACGTCGACGATCCAGTCTAACAAATAGCCGAACGATTCCACCAGCAAATCGCTTTGTTCGCATTCGTAATGCCTGCTTACGTTCTTCTTCATTCATAAAAGTAATCTCACTACTTAAGTCACCTCCTTCAAGCCTCATCCCTTTATTACGCCCTCAGCCCTCAGCCCTCAGCCCTCAGCCCTCAGCCCTCAGCCCTCAGCCCTCAGCCCTCAGCCCTCAGCCCCACTCCTTCAATCAGCGTCTGCGCCCAACGATCAGGCGTATACTGCTTGGACAATTCAAAACTGTTACGTCCCAGCTCGGTGAGTTGCGCATCTGATTGCTGGTGCATCCAGAGGAGGCACTCTGCGAGATGCTGGGCGTTGGCGGCGGCGAAGCTGCGGCCGTTCCAGCGATCTCGCAGCAGATGAACGCCCGCGCCGCAGGCATCGCTGGCGATTACCGGGAGTCCCGTTGCGGCCGCCTCCTGCACGACCACGCCCCATGGCTCAAAGCGGCTGGGCAAGATAAAGGCCGAGGCTTCGCCGAAGAAATTAGGTAAATCACTGGGCTGGACGAAACCACGATCCTCGGCGCCCGCTGAGAGCAGCTGATCACGGCACTCGCCCCGCCCCGCACAAACCAACTTCCACGGAGACTCCACCTGAGAGCAATAGATGCGGTACGCCTCTATCAGAGTATCGAGCCCCTTCTCCGGCGCATAGCGGCCGACGAAAGCGAAACTTTTGAGGGAGGGAACTTGAGAGCTGAGACCTGAGGACTGAGGACCGGTTGCTAGCGATTCAGGTTTCAGAATTCCTTCCGCTTTCCAACTTCCGCTTTCCGCTTTTAGAAACCTTTTTTTCGCGATCGCGCCAAAAAGTTTCCAGTCGCAGGCATAGACTCCATCCCAGCAGCGGTCGCCGGTATAGCCGAGCTTGGCAGCTAGTTGCCGTTGCCGCTCACCGGAGACCCAAAAGACATCGATAAATTTTTGTACATGCCAGGGCGCGATGAGACTCGCCAGGTATTGGCGAGCAGAACCTTTCCACTGCGTATCACAACCGGAAACGATTAAAACGCCTTTTGCTTTGAGCACTTTACAAGCTTTGACATAGCCAGCATCGGACCAGCCACAAACTAATACCACGTCAGGCTCAAAATCTAAAGCCATTGCCAATAGATCGGCATCCGAAAGATCGGCACGACTCGTGACCTCGCCAATCGCAGATAAAATGCTTTCATCAAAGGGCGCATCTTCCTGGTTTGGCCAAGCGACGAGCTTCGCAGAAACATCCGCAGTAAAGAGACGCGCCAGACACGCAATGAAATAGCCCGAAAGACGGCGATGGAGTATCAAAATTCGCATACTTATTTCATGAAATGATTTCTACTCTAAATGTAAGCGGCGCAAACACGCGGGAGGGTCATTTAAAGGAACAGAACCAGACAGATAGAATGGCTCCATTACCATCAAATCATTATACATCAGTCTTTGCCAAACCCACTAACCAATACATTTTAACATAGCGTCGCTCTGCAGTCGCATAACGGCGCTCCAAGATATTCATTGGATTCAAAGGCCAGAATTTATAACTCCATGCCTTCTTAAAATCAGAGACCGTTTCAATGATAATTAGATCGTGAGTCTTATTGAAAAGAGACTCCAATTGCAGCCGAACTCCATTTCGCAAGTGCTCGTGTAGCTCAATCAACACATCAGTATTTAGGAGCTGCTTCAGGTTGAACTCCGTGAATAAATTTTGTTCATAGCCTTCACAATCGCAGAAGACTAGGTTTCTCTTTTTTGGATCCAGCCTACCAAAAGATTCAGGCCGGCACTCCTGCTCAATTTTTACCCGTTCACCTAATTCATTTTCTTGAGCCAACAAGTGGCACATTTTTCGTGCCTTTTCCGAAATGTCAAAAGCGTGTACCTGCGCAGAAGGAAACAAGCGGGCAAAGCCAACCGCATAATAGCCTTCCGCACATCCAACATCCCAGACTTGATCGTAGTTACGCTCACGCAATTGATCAATGGACTCGTGCAATTCTGCCTCATAAGACCCAATGATTTTAGGCCATCTAGAGCTACAGTAGGCTTCTCGCGCTGTATATTTCATTCCCTTGAAAGGCCCATTCAGCACGGATGAGGAATCAACCTTTCTAGACAATGAAGAGTCGATTATGTTATAAAGGGCTTTCTTTGCTCTGCGTATTAATTTCATATTTTTGAACCTATTTATAGTAAATTTTATAACACCCTTGCCTGCTTAAGAACGGCCTTAAATTTTATAAATTGTTAATATCAATCGACCGACTAAGGCAAGAGCATGTCTTACAATAGAAAAAGCAAGGTCGACTTAGGGAAAACGTCTAAATAGATCCCATGAGCAGATAAACTCCGGCTCAAAGTTCTGAAATAGTAACGTGCCGGTCAAGGATTCCAATTTCGCCTCCCCAAATATAATCGTAATCAAAACTCTGACCTCCGGATAGTAATACTTCTTTACTGAGTGGCGCTAAAAATCGCTGCCGACCTGACCCCACCTAGAATAGGCTTCTTGTGTCATATATTTCATCCCGGTGATAGGGTATTCAGTAGAAATGATGACTCAGTCTTTTAACATATTGAAGCATTCTCTGCATTATAGATCGCTAATTTAACTCTTCTTAAAATGCCATGTTGCTACCTGACTATAAAGATAGTGGCGTCCGTGCGTGCCCATCGCGAAATAGACGCTGATAAATATCTTCAGCGGAATACTCCTTAGAGCCCAGCAAAATATTCTTTTTAAAATAGCTGACCGCCACCTCACGGTCGCCCTCGATTTTCTTCAGCGTCACACTCCTGACATGCTCTGGATCAGGGCGTTTTGCTAACCAATAATCGACACCTGCTTTAACCGCTGCTGAAGTGGGCTTCACTATACGAACGGTTTCGCTGTCGAAATATCGATGACGCCCACCAATTGACGGAGTCGAAACTAGAGGTACGCCTGCGAGTAGAGCTTCATACGCAGCCCACATCGCGCCTTCCTTCCAACTTAAGGCAAGCGCACAGGACGAAGAACTCATGAGCTTCGACACCTCATCAAAATCAACATAGGATCGATTGTAATGTGCATGTGCCAGTTTAGGTTCAAACTCCTTAAGGATTCTAGATTCATTTAAGCCCTTCGGCCAATTGTAGGTTAATACATAGAGACTCTTAATCTCCGAAGCCAAATGTAAGCGCTTAAATGGCTGCGCTTGAGCCGCGTAAAACGCATCATATGCATCACAGCCAGACATCACCCTCAGAGGTATATTTTCTTCCAGCAAAAATTGATTCTGATTCATCAAGACACAGCGAATACCGAGTGCACGCATACACACAATGTCCTGCCAACAACTACCCAATACAACCGTACGTATTTTTTTCTTTTTAAACTCTTTGAGCATGGGCAAATAAACTCGTGCCGCATTTAGCGTAAACACCCAAATCAGGTTAATTAAGCAAGTTGCCCCAGGTTCCGCAACTTGCAGCAAAGCCTTCATACCGCCAGTGCCAGAGGTCAACCAGACGGCAGGCTCATTGAATAAGCGATAGACTTGATTGATAGTTATTTTTGTATTCATACTTTCGCAATTAGGTTCCTACACTTAAATTTAGTTAAAGTAGTCCAAGATGTGTGGCAATTGGTTAAACTTTAGAATGTTCTTTAGTTTGACAACGGAGCGACCGCCCCAGTTTTGAGATGAGGAAACGGCCGCCAAGTAAACTAGAATTGGCTGGATACTTCTCGAACGCAGAGCAATCAACGTGGAGCCAGCAAATAGCCGACCGAGACGATATAAGCAATAGCCGATCGGGGCCAAACGAATCCAAATGCTCGTCCAATTGGCAATCGATCGCCGCTGTATTCGCACAAGGTTCCGCCCGACATCCGTGACTTCATGCCGAATGCGCAGGCAACCAATCATTAATACACAGAATCCATGTTCAATCCCACGAAGACAAAGTTCTTCCTCTTCGCCCCATCCTCCAATCCAATCTGCATACCCACCCAACTGTCGAAAATTCTCAACGTGAATTAACGCAGAGCAACCAACAAACGCTCTAACTTCACACGCTTGATCTTTCGAAATGCCCACAGGGAAAGAGCGTCCTCGTGCGGGCTCCTCAAAAGGAACCGCAATCGCGAGCCAATCCTCTCTCGACGCTGCAAAGGTAAGCAAATCTTCAACTGCTCCCTCAACAGGATACGAATCGTCATCCAACTGAAGTAAATAAGGCGTCTCGCACGCTGCCGCGATTTGGTTCCTTCCAATCGCCTGCCCCTTCGCGCTGTAGTTGCGAATCAGTTTCGCTCGTGGAAAGAGTGCCATCGCACTCGACTCAAATGGTGGTGACGATCCATCATCGCAGATAATCAACGCGCACTCCGAAAGACCGAATGCGTGCAGCTTGCGCAGAGTCGAATCAACTACATCCGAGCGATCTTTGGTTGCGATACTAATGGTAAGGTCATCAGCCAAGCACATCTGCCTTCTTTCTAATAACAAAGCTATAACCCGATGCGTAGCGTAAGCGCTCAGTTACATAAAAATCATGCGCTTGAGCACAGGCATCCCGCTTAGATAATTTTCGTCGGACTCGATGACCGAAGTAACACTTCAACCAAGTAATTCTCAAAAGGCAGTAAAACGAACTTCTAATTACAGGGCGCAGAACTCTTTTAGTAAACGGGGAACCGAACCGTATCAAAGTCTCCAATGCACGCGAAATATGGTAATCTACACCGCATCCTTCAGACTGCAGAATTTCAAGTTCAAGTCCATTATCGTCAGAATAAAACTCGAGTCCTTTATATGACAGATGATTATATGAAATTTCATGAAAGGATTCCATAAATGCCGAGTATCCGATTAATACCGCGCCCGGCTTAAGCACTCTTGCTATTTCAGAAAATGCTTTGGCCACATCTGGGATGTGCTCGAAAACAGCGTTAAGTATGACAACATCGAAATAATCATCGGGAAAAGGAAGCTTTTCTGCTGGCGCATCGACCACATCAGGTCTTGTCGGAAAAGGCTCAATTCCCACCCAAGCAGCACCACAGTTAACCACGACCTCTTCTAGAGGCCCAAAGCCGCAGCCAATATCAGCGACCTGATAACCACTCTTAATATAATCAGTGTAATCAATAATCCTACTTAAGCTAACTTTACACCTAGGCAATTTCTCTTGCACTGATAACTGTCTGGTTCCGTTCCCCATTATATCATTATTCAAAAAAATAGCATCGTCGCGAAATGCCTCCTGACAAAAAACAGCCCAACAAACCAAGCAACGATTATTTAGTCGAGACTGAAGGCATAGCATACTCAGTCAACCGAAAACAGAAAAGACCGCTCAGCAACTCATCGTCGGAACTTTTGAAACAAAAGCAGTCGCACCCACAAAGCATCGCTTCGAACAACCCGAGTGGCATCCCTTCGAGCAACGACGGAATGACCAACACATGGTGACTTTTACAAATATTCCGTTCGAATATCACTGACGTATCCACCGACACTCCACACGCCCTTCAAGTCCAGAGAAAGCCACGACTTTCTCAATCTTAGCCTGATCAGACCCATCTCGCAAAAAAGTAAGCAACTAATCTCGACCTTTCCATCGATCACCCGACAAAGCATGCACAATAGAATCTACCCCTGCGTGCGTACACAGCATGAATCACGACAAGAACTCGCAACCCTTCAACTTCAGGTCGGTAATGTTTTTTTAATAATATCGTCTTAGATATTAGCCAGAATATGCATCCCGATCATGAGGGTGCGCTAATTGATGAATCCGAAGTAGAAAAAACATTTATCAAATCACACAATTCCTTCGCTGGTGAACTCTCCAGCCGCGACTTCACATCAGTCGCTGCAATTTGCCCCATCGCACCTGCCTCAGCCCGCCGCTCCCAAGCTGATTCCAATGCCGCATCCAATGCTCTGACATTACAACCTGCGGCCAAAAATCCATTTTCACCGCATTCAATCCATTCCGCATGGCCGGCCACATCGGTGGCGATGACGGCACGCCCGAATGCCATCCCCTCGATAATCGCCAAGGGCATACCCTCATAGCGCGATGGAAAGACACCAAAAGTGGCACGCTCCCAGGCGGATTGTAGATCCGAAACATGACCTAACAACTTAATGTTCGTAAGACCTTTAGAAGTAGCAGCTCGCTCAAACCATTTGGTAGCACCTCCTCCAGCAATTTCGACTTCAATATTACGCCCACGCCACTTTGGAAGCGCCAGCACATCCAACAATAGGTCTTGCCCCTTATGAGCGGGGTCAATCCTGGCGACATTCAATAATCGAAAGACATCTACTGGCGGAGAGCCACACGGTTTTTCAATTTCAAATGACGGGAGATTTGAAATCACTTTAGCATTCTCATAAGAGCGTGCTGTTTGATTTTCAAATAGGCTCAAATTCCCCTGCGAGACGAAGACACACGCCTCAGCCTTCGCAAACGCCTCTCCCACGACTTCAAAAAGTGCATCCCCCAGCCAACTGAAAGGCGTATTCAATTGTGACACACAACAATACTTAATGCCTAATACACTCAAGGCCAACATATCACTATACGCCCCCCAGCAACTCGCCTGCGAAAACACCACCAGATCTGGCTGATGCCGACGCGCCCACGCCACAACTGGGCTCTGAAAACTAGGACGGATTGGCTTGAAACGACGCTGTAATCGCGACCCCAGAAATCGACATCGATCAAGGCCGCCAGATACGATTGTAATTCCGACCGCCGCACACCGCGCCACATTTTCGGGGCTGCGCAGATTCAACGGCAATAAAGCCGAGACCTCATGCCCAGCACCTTTCAAGAGCTTCGCAGCAGAGAACCACAAAACCTCACTCCCGGCCCAGTTCGCACTGCCCAATGTTGTCGTAAAAAGAATTTTAGCCATATGTTAAGATTTCAATCCACGTCCCCATTCGACCCCTTCTTAGAATCAGCGTTACCGTCAACCCGCAGGATCTTCTTAACGCCCAGAAAAAAAGGCATGATACGCGTATCTGTAAAAAGGAACAGTGACAATAGATTCAATAGTTCCACCAAAGGGAGATGGAATAAATTAACTTGGCCAAACAGTACACGCACGCCTTCGACTCGACGTCCGGAACGGAGCAGTCGAGTCACGATCTGCTGAACAATGAATGCCGAATGCGCACGCTTGCTCAAAAATTGCTTGTAGTTCGCCAAAAAGTCTAGAGATCCCTCAGCATTGAGGCCTCGGCCTGTTTGATGTAAATCCTCCCAGTGCACGACAACTAATTCATCTGGGCACATCACGAACTCACATCCAGATTGCTCCAAGCGAAGGAGAAAGTCGTAATCTTGATGGCGTGGTAAGGTGCCATTAAACGGCACCTGCAAAGCAAGCCAGCGCGGGAGAAGCATCGCAGGAGTGGGCAGAAAGCCACGGTTCAAGAATAGATAATCCCCGATACGTTCATCCACTTCAATCCCACGTAGTGGCATTCGACTCCGGCGTTCCTCTTTCCCTTGAACAGTAATGACCGTAGATGCGCTATAAATCAACCTATCTTGAGTCGCATCAGCCATGGACAATTGCTTCTCTAATTTATCGGGCAGCCACTCATCATCTGAATCGAGGAATGCGATAAACTCTCCTCGGGAACGAGTCACCCCGACATTGCGAGCAACTGCCCCACCTTGGTTATGTGGCTGCTGAATCAAGCTAATTCGCTCATCTCCAAAGGCATCTAATGTTTCTTTTAACTCCAGAATATCTTCAGAGCCATCATCCACGACAATGACTTCCAGATTATGATACGTTTGGGATAACACGCTCGCGACCGCGCGCGCAATGACATCAGCTCGATTAAAACAAGGAATGACTACACTAACAAGAGCTGACTCCTTCGCCGCGAAATATTCATTCCAGTCTACCATATCGAACCTCCAAAATTCACAAACGAAGATCCCGCACCCAATGCTTTAGCAGGAACTCCACCATAGACGCCAGAATCAGGAACATCCTTCACAACCACAGATCCGGCAGCGACCACGGCCATCTTGCCACCTGACAGAATGGTGACACGAGTTAAAGTTAAAGTAAACATCGATCATTTTGCTTCAATGATAGCACACAAATCATTTAGTAAGTCTTCGCCTGGATCTTCAGAAACAAAAGCTGTCGCATCTACATGGGCAGCAGCTCCCATTTCATGTAACTTCGCCCTAGCACTCCACGCCTGCTCCAGCGCCTCCACCAACTGTGAACTAAAAGGAGACCCCGCGATGAAGCTATTCTGCGCATCCTTAACGAGTTCAGAGGCACCCCCAACATCGGAACACACTGCGGGCCGACCACAAAGCATCGCCTCGACCAGTGCGAGTGGCATCCCTTCGAGCAACGACGGCATGACCAACACATGGTGACTCCTCCAAATCTCCGTTCGAATATCATTGACGAAACCACCAAAACCCACGCGTCCCGTCAGCCCATAAAAGGCAATAGCCTTCTCGATCTTGGCTTTATCAGGCCCATCTCCAAAAAAAGTAAGCGACCATACGCGATCTTTCCAGCGATCAAGCGACAACGCATGCAACAATCGGATCTGCCCCTTGATCTGTGCATCCAACCGGCCAACCACGGCAAAGCGTAAACATTCATCATCACACGGCCAAGGTTCCTGCTAATGTGATTTTAAGTTGACGGGATTCCGAACAGTGACGGCATTTGGGATACGCATGAGTAACTGCTCTTCGGCAGTATTTCGCAGACGATCCGAAACGAAATATGCTCGAGACGCTTTAGCCAGTAAACCCGATAGACGCTGCTCCATCTTTGGCTTATAAGAACGAATCTCTGGGTTGTTATGAACGATGACCGCCGTCGGAGCCTTGGAATTCTCTAAAATACTTGCCCATGGGACTAAACCCACCTCTGCCATCGTCCCGACGTTTAAGATGCGCACGTCAGGCGTTGGATCAATTCTGCGCGACAAGAACACAGCAGCGAAACTACGATCCCATAGCTTGAAGCATAGGCCAAGAATCCTAGACTTAGGGACTACTCTTCGAAAGATCAAACGTGCGCCACCAGAACTTAATGCGGAAGTCCTGTGGTGGGACTGGGCACGCCCACCCAAAAGCACCTCAACCTCATGCCCAGCACTTAATGCGGCTTCTGCGAACTCAAGCCACAAGGCTTCGCACGCAGAGTATGCGCCCTGATCATATGTAGTTATGATTTGAAACTTAGCCATTACTTAGAGCCTCTCGAATATATTTCATGTAATCGCGCAGCATGCCTCTCTGGGTCATGATCCCGTCGAATTCGATCCAGTGATGCGCGGGATTTATTAAGTAATTGATCACGACCATCGTGCGCTTCGCGCAGAGATGAGACAAGGCCACGAACAAGCACTTCTCTAAAATGATCCCGTTTCTCGGACGTATCTAAATCACCATCTCCGTTCGCCAGCTTCGGCACCTGAATCACCCACCCACACTCATTGTTATTAATTTCCGGGAGCGCGCGAATATTAGTAGTGATCGCAGCGCAACCCGACGCCTGCCCCTCCAAAACAGAATACCCATATGTCTCACCCCAAGTTGGCAAGCAGACGATATGACTACACCTGAGCAACGCGAGGACCTCCGTGCTAGGCTGAGATCCCATCAGATGAATTTGATCTGAATGCTTCTCAATAATCGCTTCGGCCTTAGCCACTTCAGCCTCTCCCGCTCGACTGGCGTAATCGCCAGCAGCCATCTTTCCAGCAATATTTAACTGAAAATCCAAACCTTCATCCAGCAAGACATCCAAAGCAAGCAGCACTTCAAGCCCCCCTTTCCGATAAAAGTCATGCCCGACCAGAGCCAGCTTAAGTGAACCGCCAAAACCGACAACCTTCAGTTTCTCATCAAACTCCATCAAAATAGATTGGGGAGGGTGCAAGAGCGTCGCCTTTCCTCGAATGAGTTCTAATTGATCCTTCGCGATACCAGCTTGATTAACATTTAAATCATCCAACAGCCTTTGCCTCGCACAGTCTGACAATGCTATAATATTAAGGCATCTCTCATCAGCAAGACGCTTGAATGCATATCGAATAAGAAAACTCGGAGCATTTCGCGGTAGAGATGTTTCAAAAGTAACTACCCAAAAATTAGAAGAAATCACAATTGAATTGAAAGTGTGAATCACACCGTTAAAATTACCTCTCTGTATGGCGAAAGACCTAAGCAACGCGACATAACCTTGCCCAGTAATCCGGTGCCAAATTTTTTCTAAATATGAAAGCCAATCATCCAAAGCGATATTCACGATAACACCCTGGCCGCCTGAATACATGATATTGCGCAGTTCAGGATAACCGGCCCTCAAGGTCCCCACCCGCTTAGTAATTAATGCTCTATTTTCTGAACTATATTTATTCATACAAATAACTCTTTCACGTATTATTACTTCCGACACCAAGGCTTACTGAACGTCCCCCAACAATTCGCTCGCGAAAACACCACACTCAGAATCACAAGTGCTTTGCTCTCTTAATCCGCTCAAACATGATCCCAAGAAAGCTCTGAAAGTGCAAAGTTGCGACACCGGTCAAAAATTTCGGAGTCTGAGGACCGTCCCTCCAAAATTCGTGACAGTTGCCCCATCAGCTCATCGTCCGAGCAATGAATATCCAGAACATCCCCAACCCGATTGCATTGAGCTAATAATGAAAAATCCCCAATTTTCCTCGTGAGCAGAACTGGAACTTTACAGGCTAAATACTCTGCAAATTTAACAGGAGAGGCAACCGCATTAACTGGATTGTCTTCCCTCAGCAATAAGCCTAGATCGGCAGCTGGTAGATATTCAACCACCTCTGGAGATGAAACTCTCATGACATGAAAATCACTTTCGCAAATACCGCTTTCAATCAAGTAACCTCGCATGGTCTCGGGGGCAGTCGTGATTCCAAGAAAAATAGAATTGGGGATAATTTTCTGGATACATTTAAACACTCTCACGCTTTGATCTGGCAACTGATACCAAGCAAGTGATCCTAGGTAGCACACAACGAACCGCCCATCTAAACCTAACCGTTTCTTGCTAATATCTTTATCTGGAGATGAAAAAACCTTCGGGTCTATCTTACAAGGTAACACAGTAATTTTCGCACACTCGCCCCTGTGCCTTTCTTGCAACAATTCACCCAGTGCTTTCGAGACCACAATGATGCTATCAGCCAAACATGAATTACGTTCAAGCTGCATCAGATTTTCATATTGACGTAAAGTATCCTGATCCCAGGCCTCAGGATCCCACATAAGGCCTTTACCTCCAATAAACTCGGACGGAATATCACCTCGACAATCAAATACTACTTTACCTTCTGTATTCCCCTTCAACACATCAATCACTAGTGAAGCAGCATTGCAATTCCTTCCATACACCGTCCAATCACGCCCTTTCAAGATACGCTTGAACACCCGAGCAACAAGCCATCGGGTTAGAGTAGCAGAACTCCACCTAGAGGTCCCACTAATCACATAAGACAGATCTATCGAGTATTTATCTTTCGCCTTACCCCGAACTTCAAACAAGCTTCTACGAAGTTTTTTCCTCGCGAGCAGCCCAACAGGAATAATTGCCACCACTTTAGCATCAACTCCCTCTGCTTTCGCTTTAACACTGAGGGGTCGGAACACCTGAGATTCCAGTACAGGGCTCAGGATTTCATTATTAATCACATAAACAAGCATAACATTCGATGGGCAATATTGGTCTCAGATATTTTTAATTAAGGCGTCAATAATACGCTCCCCAGTCTGACCGTCCCACATCGGAGGTATTCCACCTTTTTTCCAAGATCCACTGAATAAGCGATCCATGTATGGTTTGATGTTTTTAGGATTAGTGCCAACAAGCTCATTGGTTCCGATAGTAATTGTTTCTGGGCGTTCTGTATTATCACGAAGTGTCATGCAAGGAACGCCCATCACTGTAGTTTCTTCGGTAATACCGCCAGAATCAGTAATCACGGCAAATGCCTTAGAAACCAAATAATTGAATTCTAGATAGGGAAGCGGCTCAACAAAATGTAAATTCGGAGCAGTCAGACCAAGTGCCGCTAAAGACTTGGCGGTTCGAGGATGTACGGGAAAGACAATCTGCTTATCCTGGGCATTCTCGATGATCGCCTTTAACATCTGCGACAATGCACCCTCTTGGTCGACATTCGCAGGCCTGTGCAACGTTAACACGAAATACCCTTGATCGCTTAAACCTAGCTCTTGCCAACATTTCGGCTGTTGAAACCTCGGTTGCTGCTTTAGGAGCGTGTCGATCATGGTGTTTCCGACAAAAAAGATTCGCTCATCAGGCACCCCCTCTTTCCTTAATTGCTGATTTGCCGTCTCACTTGTCGTAAAGAAATAATCCGACAGTGCATCCGTTGCCATACGGTTAATTTCCTCAGGCATCGTTAAATCCCCTGAACGTATGCCCGCTTCGACATGGGCAACTGGCACGCACATTTTCTTCGCAGTAATCGCACAGGCCATCGTCGAAGTCACATCGCCGACTACTAGGCAAAGGTCGCTCTTCTCCTTCATTAAGAGTTGTTCGTATGCCACAAGGATACCTGCCGTTTGCTCGGCCTGAGATCCGCCTCCAATATTAAAATTAACCGTTGGTTCTGGAATACCGAGCTGTTCGAAAAAAGCTCCAGACATATTCCGATCATAATGCTGGCCAGTATGAATCAGCCGATAGCTAATCTCTTCTGAGAGCCCATTTTCAATTGCCGCAATGATTGGGGCAATCTTCATGAAGTTGGGACGCGCGCCGGCGATAATATCGATAAGTTTTGTCATAAAGTGTATATCAGTTCATTTCCTTTTCAGACCTAGAAATAGAACCGATG
>Ga0115559_1001051_pt1 | contig 18391 bp, 15 predicted proteins | sample COGITO_mtgs_1105_3_FD_87281 | JGI IMG/M metagenome (GOLD analysis project Ga0115559, IMG submission 87281) | Pelagic marine microbial communities from North Sea - COGITO_mtgs_110506 | ecosystem: Environmental > Aquatic > Marine > Epipelagic | place: Germany:Helgoland, sampling site Kabeltonne... | reverse complement strand
GTTTCCTTTGGCGGCATGTTCAGTCTGCCCTGGCTGGAACCGGACATTCGTCTGGTGGTGATATTTGGTCTCGCGGTGTTTGCCGGGCTCGCGGCAGGTTGCGATGGAACCATCGCTCCCTCGGTGCAGAGCGACATTATTGATTACGATGAGTATATGACGGGCGAGCGCAAGGAGGGTTCTTACTTTGCGGCCTTTAATTTTGTCCATAAGAGTGCAACCGGTGTGATGATCCTGATCACAGGCTACGTTTTGCAATTCTCCGGATTTGTGCCCAATCAGTTGCAAACCATGAACGTACAAGTGTCCATGGTATTTCTCTACGGGCTTTTACCGTTGATTTGCTACTGCATAGGTGCTGCGTTATTTTCCCGTTTTACGCTGGATGAGGCAACTCACCAACAGATGCGGGACGAGATGGATGCCCGCCGCTAGGCCATGTAACTGAGTTCGAGTGCCGGGCAGCTCACAACAGATTGGTCTTCAGGCGCAAGCTGATGCGTCGATGATGATGCAATGCCTCGATGCTGAAGATCAACAGTGCGACCCAAATGCAGGCAAAAGTGATCAGGCGCTCAATGCCGAAGGCTTCGTTAAAAATAACGATGGCGATCACCAGTGTCAGGCTGGGGGCAAGATATTGAAACATGCCTGCAGCGGTCAGAGATAAACGACCCACTGCAGCCGCAAAGCACAGCAGGGGAAAAGAAGTCACGACGCCACCGAGCATCAGCAAGACATCGGTAGAACGATCTATATGCGCAAAACTCACGGCCCCCTGACTGTAGAACCAGGCGAGGCAAGCCAGCGCCGGGGGCAGCATCATCAGAGTTTCGATGGCGAGCCCACCCACAGGGTGAAGTTGCAGCGATTTACGAATCAGGCCGTAAAAACCGAAACTGAAGGCCAGCGCCAGTGAAACCCAAGGCAGTGCGCCGAGCGTAAATACCTGAAAGCCGATGCCCAGCGCGGCGATGCTGATCGCGATCCACTGCAGCGGGCGGAGATATTCGCGCAAAAAGAGCATGCCAAGAAAGACGTTAACTAAGGGATTGATAAAGTAACCTAGGCTGGCCTCAACGATATTGTTACTGATGATGGCATCAATAAAAATCAGCCAATTAATCGATAAGAGTATCGCTGTTACCAGGCACAAGCCGAGCTGGCGTCGAGTCACCCGTAACGCCGCCAGTTGGCCCGTATAAGCCAAGATGCCGAGGAGCAGGAACACCGACCAGATGACCCGGTGGCAAAGAATTTCTATTGGCGAGACATGGCCTAGGAGCTTGAAGTAGATCGGAGCCACCCCCCAGAAGCCATAAGCTGCCAGTGCAAAATAGGCGCCGTGCATTGTGCGCTGGTCAAACATGTTGGTCGCCTGTGAAAGAGTCGGCACTGTAAGGCCGCGCTGGTGGTTTGGCAAGGTCGAAGTTAGTTTGCGCGAGTTAAATCTGCGCCAACGCCATGTGGGTCTGTACGCCCCCTGTTAATGTCTGCCTATGGGCAGGCTGCATGGCCGTCAATGTCGAGGTGGCCAGGCAAAGGCTCGGCATTGAGGTCATTCAGTCAGGTCAACGACCAAAATTTCGCCTGAGGCATTCACCGGCCGCTTCAGCCACTTGCCTTCAATCTGTGCTTGCTCACCATAAATTTTCTGGCAGCGCTGGGCAAGATCGGTAAATGGTGAACGACAGGGGTCGGCGATGATCACCTGGGAGACGCCCGCCTTTTTTGCGCGCTTGATCAGGTTGAGCAGCATGCCAGACATTTCTTCCCAAAAACAAATGTCAGCACCAACGATGATATCAAAGTCCTGTAATTTCGCGGTGGTCAGCTGCTGGAAAGTCATTTTTTTGCCTTCAATGCAGACGCCGTTTTGTTCGGCGTGTAATTGCATATAGGGCAGAACATTTTCGTCAGCGTCGATACCCGTCACTTGCGCATCGAATTGTCGTGCACAGTAGATGCCCAACAAACCCCAGCCACAACCTATTTCCAGGACCTTTAGGTTTTTTTTCAGGGGGTGCTTTTTCAGGTAGTCCATAATCAGGAAGCTGGAGTTCCAGAATTTGTTACCGTGAATGTCGGCCACGTAACCCGCGCGCTTCAGACGGCGGATTTCCTTGTGGTTCGAGTTGAGTATTTTTAAGCCGAACGCGGTTCGCTGATTGCGGATAGTCATAGGGAGGTTACAGGGATCGTTAAAAGCGTCTAGTCTAACAGTCGGCTACGACTGACGAAACTCCTTTGCCGATGGGTAACCTTTTGTATTAAATAAAGGCGTTGTATAGTCACTGTTCATCTGCAGTGGTGCCATTCACATTGAGCTGTGGAACAAGCCTGAGCCGTCTCACACAGCCTCGACGAGAAGATATCATGATCCAATTTTTGAAGCGCACAGTGCCACTGGCGATATTGACATCCCTCCTGGCGGTCTCGGCTATCGCAGAGTCGGGCGTCGCTACGTCGGGCGTCGCTACTCCGACGGCACCAATGGCCTTGCACGTGAGTAAAGATAGCCAGGTGGCGGCTAGCCTGACAGTTTACAGTGATAATTTCGCGGTTGTCCGGGAGGTGAGGCGAGTAACACTGCCCGAGGGGCTCATCGAACTTGAGTATCGCGATGTGGCAGCCCATATTGACCCGACATCGGTCGCCATTGTGTCTCGCGGCGACGCCAGCGGGTTCGAGGTGCTTGAGCAAAGCTATCGCTATGATCTGTTGAACCGCGAGTCGCTGCTGGCGAGGTTTCTCAACCGAAAATTAAAGTATGCGCGCAGTGTGCGCTTTGATAACAAATTCGAGACGATTTACCGAGAAGGAAATCTGCTTGCAATCAACCCTGAGATCGTCAATTTTGGTGATGAGATAGCGATCGCGCCGGAAGGGACCATTACCCTAGGATCTGTGCCCCCCGACCTGAAGACAGTGCCAACATTAGTGTGGCTCGTGGAGAATAACCGAGCCGGGTCGCGCCTGCTTGAGACCACTTATATATCCACTAATATTAAATGGCAGGCTGATTATGTGCTGGTGCTCGACCGGGATAAACCCATGTTCGATCTCTCCACCTGGGTGAGTCTGGAGAATCAAAGTGGTGCGCAGTATTCGCATGCTTCAATCAAATTGGTCGCGGGTCAGATCAATCGGGTTAATGATCGCCGGCCTGATATGGAGCGACCTCTGACCGCCATGAGGATGGAAAGCCAGGTTCCTCGGCAAGAGTCATTCTTCGATTATCATCTTTATACATTGCCCCTGAAGACCTCGATTGCCCATAACGAAACCAAACAGTTGCGATTGATGGCTGCCACTGGCGTGAGCTTTCTGAAATCATATGTTTTGGACTCGCAGCTGCAGAATTATCAGGCGGTTGAGTCGAGAAATGCGAATGTCGATATCCGTATGCAGTTTGCGAATACGTCATCGAATCAGCTGGGCCAGCCTTTGCCTGCGGGCAAAGTCAGGGTTTATTTGAAAGATAGCGATGGCGAGTTGCAGCTTGTTGGTGAGGATCGAATAACCGCACTGGCCGAAGGCGAAATCGCGCACATGAGTCTTGGTCAGGCCTTTGATTTGAGGGCAGAACACAAGCAACTGGCGTTTCGACGTTTGGGCGAGCGGATCATTGAGGTGACAACAGAAATGACAGTGCAAAACCGTAAGCCTGAGGCGGTGACGGTAACTTTGAACGAAAAACTGTTTGGTGACTGGGAAATTACTCAGGAAAGTCTCAAAGGCAAAAAAACCGATGGTGTTATCCAGACCTATCAACTGGCAGTTGCAGCGGGTAGTAGCGCCACAGTCGTCTATACCGCCAGAATCAACTACTAGGGACGCTCATTCCGGAGCCCGCCAAGCAGCTTGTGCTCGATAGCTGTTAAGCCCTACGAAAGTGCCGCCGTTGCGCTCGCACAGAATGCGCATAAAATGCGCAAAGCGAAAACCCGAAGCCTGGAATTGGGCGGCTTGGGAGAATATCACGGGAAAGCCAACGCCGTGTATCCGGACCAACCGTTCGCCGCTTGTATTTTGCAGGTTAATACGGTCCACCTGATTAATCACGCCGGCGATCGAGCTACCATTAAAATCGTCGCCAAAGACATACAGGCTGATTTTTCGGCCAGGCTGATAGAAGGTTGAAATCGCTTTGGTAATTCCCTTTTCTGGACTAGACCGACTGAATGCATTCCAGTTGGCCAACCGCTTTAAAATGGCGCGACGTCTTGCGGGCGTATCGGGAATCCATTGATCGGCGTATTGACTGAACATGTATTGACCCTGGTCATTCATGATCTGCACACCCTTCAGGCTCGGGTAGACAGCTAGGGTTTCCTCGACTTTTTGCATGACGAGCGGCCAAGCGAACTCGCGCATGCTGCCGGATGTGTCGATAATAAAGATAACGTAATCGCTATCAACAGGGATGCCGCCAATCAGGTCGCTGGCGGCTGATTTTTGGTACTCTGCCAGCAATATTTGCATCTCGGCCGACAACGATTGCCTGGCCTGGCTAAGTCTTTCAATAGTGCTGTTGTGGGTAGTTGAGCGGCGCTGCACTGCTGTGTATTCGGCTTGCAGTGTGGTCAATTTGTCCTCAAGATTTCTAAGTGTTTGCAACTGTAACTTGCTGTCATTCTCTTGATGAATTCGATCTCGATCGAGTTTTCCTCGTTGTTCCCGTGCTGAGTTTAATTGCAACTCAAGGGCGGTTACCTGTTGCTGAATATTGCTGCTGGATTGCGCGAATATCAACGGCTCGTAAACCTTGGTCAGAACTAACAATAGTATTAACGCGCCAAACCCACAGCTGATGACGTCTAGAAAAGAAAGGCTGAGGGTCTCGATTTCGCGCCGTTTCTTGCTCATCAGGGCCAATCCTTGGAAGGGCTGATAAACGACCCGCCGGTTCTTTGAGCCAGAATCCAATAAGAAGGTGTCGCCAACGGGTCGCCTTCCATGGGAAACAGAATAATGTTGATGGGGATGGTGGCAGGGAGCTGCATTACCGCAGCGTTAAATAGTTTGGCGCGGTCTGGGCTGCTGATAACGGTACGGTTAGAAGGATTTTCTCCCTGGGTGGGCAAGCCGTCGACGATGAGAAAGATATTGTCGGGTCGGGGCGAAAGCTGATTGATGAGTTCGAATGGTGGGAACATCGCAGTGCCGCCGGTGGGGACCAATGCAGACAGATTATCTAAGGCCGAGTCCACGGCAGGTTTGTCGGAGGTTGCGATCCAGACATTGTCTTCAACTAAAGGTATGAGCGCAGTATTGAACGCGACCAAGGAGAATTCGGCATCCGGTGGCAGGTTCGCGGTAATCCATTCAACCGTGCTGACGGCTCTTCGCCATTTCGGCGCGAGTTTCTTTTGTTCTTCAGGTGCAAGGCTCAAGCGTATCGCGTTGACGATACTCTGGTGCAGCATGCTCGCCGACGCGTCAATCAGGATCAGAATGCGTTTGCCGCCAATATTCAGACCGGTGAGATATTGGCGATACCCGTCACCACTAATAGAGCGCAGGCTGGCGCCTGGGTCATCGTCAACGGTCATTTCTGGCTGTTTACTTGTCGTGGCCTGTTCCAGTGCTGCGAGCTCAGATTTAAGTTTTTCGATCAGGATGACCTGACGCTCGTCTGATCCTGTAGCGTCTTGTAGGCGGGTCTCGAGTTCAATAATAGATTGGGCGAGTAGCTCGCTGAGCTGCGCGGCAGAAGTCGTCTGGTCTGCTAGTTGATGGGTGTTTTTTTGCAGGTCAAGCAGCAGCTGCTGTTCTTCCTGCAATTGCCTTTGCAGCTCTGCGGCTGTCGTTATCAGATCAAGATTGGCTGCCTGATTGGCGGCCACGGAGCCATGATTAATAATGACAAAAATCAGTATCACCGCCCCGAAACCACAGGACATGATGTCAAGGAATGACAGGCTGAACACATTGAATTCACGTCTTCTGGTCATAGTTTCGCCGAGGACGCCTAGTCGATGGATATCAAGGTGAAAGATTGTGAGTCCAGGACCAGCTGATCTCCGGGTTTTACCGGGAACTGGCCATCGACAAGTTGCTGATTCAGATACACCTCGTCAGCGCGGACTGCTTCGATTAAGACTTGGTCGGCATGACAGTGAAGGATCCCGCGGGACCTGACTGCGGCTGCAAGTGGTGGTGCCAGATGAATATCCTTGAGCTTCAAGGTTTGACCGATGGCGACAGCGTGGTTGTTAACCAATACATGGGTGGCCCTTCGGTGAATGCCGGAGGGCGACTCAGTGGTGGCAACGACGTCAGCGTGCGCCTGAGCCAAACTGGTGATGTGGCTGATAGGTTCGTCGGGACCAATGATCCAGTCGAGGTGCTGGGCGACGCCGTGTCTAACAGCCTCGGCGCTGAGTTTCTCCACGGTGACGCCTCGCAACAGCGCCAGGGCATCCATGAGTCCGGGGAAACCCGCGAATCGATGTGAGACCAGCAAGGTCGTGGTTTGCCCGGGTTCGATCTGAGCATTGACCGCCTGGATGATAGCGGGATAGAAACTGACACAAGCGGCGACCAGTTGCTCGGTGGCGACCGGTGTCTGGAGGACGCCAGTCTCGAGTGCCAAACTGAAGGTGGTTTCGACGTGGTGCTCACGGCTTGTGATCCAGTTAGGAACCGCGTCATACAACAGCTGTTCGCTGGCAGCCAGGTGCAAGGGGTCATAGCGTGAGTCCTTGATAAACTGGGTGGCGATAGTGTTGGCCCAACGATCCCAGAGTCGATACAAACCCGTATCTGCTAGGGTTTTTGTCTTCGACCAACGTCGTCCTTCCCGGTTTTGTAAATGGCTCAAGGTGACTCTGTGGAGGTGAATGTCGAGCACCAGTAGCTGGTGTGTTGGATGCTGTCCGGCAGTGGCCATCAGGGCTGTGTCAACCAGGCCGCGTATGGGTAATCCGACCTCCTTAGCCATGCCTAGCAGCAGGCTGAGTTGCGCGCTGGTGTAGTCGCCTGGTATTGCCAAGATCACCTGCTCAGTGTCCTGCTTGATTGCCGCCCAGATTGACGTCAAGTGAGCAAATGCCAGATCGGCACTGTGGCGAACCTGGGGGTGATCCGCCACCAGAGGTTGAGTGTCTAGCTGTTGCCAGAATCGTGTGTGAGTCCACTGTGGTAGCAGCCGAGCTTGTTGCATGGCTTGGGCGCCCAGCAATAGCCGCTGACCATCGATGACTGCGTAACCGGGACTCTGCAGCACAGGTTGACCGTCAATGCTGACATCGATGCTGCTGTCGTTGATTTCTATGAGCCCGATACTCAAGTTAAGACTCCATTAACTTTGCAGGTGGCCGATCAATTGATTGTCGCAATAGGCTTCGGCATCCAGGACTAAGCGTTCCTGAGCTAACTGCAATTGATGTAAAAGAAACATCACGATAATACTGATCAGCAATGCCACGAAGGTCGAGTTGAAAGCGACCCCAAGACTCTGGGTGACACCGGCAATATTCCCTTGGGCTGCCTGGTGGGCTTGGCCCAGGGCTTGACCGATGCCGCGCACGGTACCAAGAAAGCCAATGGAAGGTATTGCCCAGGCGATGTAACGAATCATAGAGAGCTCTGAATCGAGACGATCAGATTCTGATTCGCAGATGGTGCGAATAGCGGTCGAGACATCCTGAATGTTGCGCGTGGACCGAAATCGATGAAGTGCCGTGAGCAGCGCGCGGGGTAAAAGAAAGGCCTGTTGGCGCATCGACAATGCTTGGATAGGGCGGGCATATTCGCGACTGTCTTCTGGCAGAATACTGGTGCCCTGAGCAACGGGAATTAAATTCAGACTTAAAACATGGCGTTCCTGACGGGCGAGATTGGCTTTGTAGGCCATCAAAGCGAATGCCCAAAGCATCAAGATGAAGCAAGCCTCCTGTTCAAAGTCCCGAATCACAACATAAGTTGAACGTTCGGGTACATAATTAGGATTTGAGTTCATTTCAATCGCCTGAAGTTGAAGAACTTGGCTGGCATTCGGTCTGACAATAGAGACATAGAGGCTATGTATCAGTATCGCGGCAATGATCAATGAGAATAATTGATAGAGAAATTCAACGGGTAATTGTTTACGCACAATATTGACCTAAATGTTAGTGGGGAAGTCGACGGCCTGATCGGTATCGACTTGCTGGCTCGGCACAAAAGCGTCCAGTGCTCGAATGAAAGGAGTCGGGGCCCCAGGTTGGCCTGCCCCAGGTTGGTCTGCCCCAGGTTGGCCTGCCCCAGGTACAACGATGTCCGGTGTTCGTCGCTCAAAGGTCAGGGCCGATTCAACGGGTGCGGTGTTGTCCACGCCGGGTAACTCAGCCGCTACAGCGGTCAGTCTCAGCAGTAGTCCTGTGCATAGTAATCCTGTGCATAGTAATCCTGTCCTCAGCAGTCGTCGTGGCGTCATTCAACATACCTCGAGATTCGAAACCCCACATCCGGTCTTGGTGACTGGCCAAAGTCACGAAATGTCCAGCGTAACTCGCTAAAGCGCCCATGGGTATAATTTGAACCTTTAATAACGTGGCGCTCACCACTTATAGGTCCGCTGGGATCTACCAGCACCGCCGTGGGCTCATTCTGGGCGTAGTAGTCATGCATCCATTCCGAAACGTTGCCGGCCATATCAAACAAGCCTGCGGGATTTGCAGGGAAACTACCCACTGGCGCCGGACCACGAAAATGATCGGTATAACCCGTTAGAACATCGGCTACCATCGTTTTTGCAGACTCGTCCGCGTAGTTAGCTTCAATAGCCACCGGTGGCATGGCGTCGCCCCAGGGGAAGCGTGTTGGCTTGGGTCCCGCGGCATAGCGACTGGCCCAGATCCATTCAGCTTCGGTAGGTAAACGATAGCCGGTATTCATGGGCGTCACAGCCTGCCAGTGATTATCGATGAGTTCGTAGGCCGAAGCCAGGCCTTGTTGCTGGCTCAGCCAATTGCAGAAAGCGACAGCATCTTCCCAGGCAACGTTTACCACAGGCCGGTCACTGCCGGTGAGCAGTGCTCGGCCAAGCATCCCTGAGTCGTGCAGGTTGTCGAATTGCTGATACTGGGCATTGGTAACCTCATGGGTACCCAGATAGTAAAATCGCCGGAGCTGAACCTGCTTTTCAATTTCGTTCGCTCGGCGGCCGGGTTCGCGCCGGTTCGCGCCCATGGCAAAGGCGCCGGGCTGAATGAGCGTGAGTACCTGGCCGATGGCGGTGGTTGTGGTCGGTGCGATAGAGGCGAGTTTGGCTTCGGCCTCGGTGAGAAGTTCAACGACGAATTGCTGGGGTAAGCCTGGTTGCGGCGTCACTTTGATCTGTTGGCTTTGATAGCCAGCCAGCTCAATGCTGATGATGTGGGGCACGGCGGTGAGTTCGAGGCGGCTGGAGGCTGTTGCTTGTGCTTGACCGTCTACCACCAACGATGCGCCGGCCGGAGTCACCTGCAAGTTGACGATGCCCAGCACGGGTTGCAGCGTGAGATTGAGCTGAGCGTCGCTGGCGGCTTCGATGACCACAGAGCGTTCAGTAGTTTCATAGCCAGGCTTTGTCAGGCGCAAACGGTGGGTCTTTCCGGGCGCCAGACCCAGCTCGAGTGGAGTCTGACCACGATACTCATCGGCAATCGTGACGCTCGCCGCGGAGGGCGTCGACTGGATCGATAACTGACCATCCTGTGCGATGAGGGTGATTTCCGGGAGTATCTGATCCTGTTGAGCGGTGATGTTGACCTCAGTCTGCCAGGGCTTGAAACCCGGCTTAGTCACAACCAGCTGATGCTGACCTTGCATGACCTCAATGCGGGCCGGCGTGGCTGCGAGCGCAACGCCATCGATACTGACGGTGGCGGCCGTGGGTTGGCTACTGAGACTCACTAGTGCCCAGGCCGGCACTAATTTCACTAACAGATTTTGGCTTCTGCCTCGGCCCTCGATCTCCACCGTGGTGGAGGATGGCAGGAAGCGTTCGGCGCGAACGCTAACGTTATGGCTGCCCGCTTGAACGTCATTCACCGCTAAAGGTGTTATGCCCACCGGTGTTTGATCGAGAAATACTGGCGACTGAGTCTCAGGTAAGGTTGATACCACCAGCGTGCCGGGCAGTTTAGTCAGCTCAAGGCGGATCGTCTGGTCGGCCTGTTCGCCTACTTGAATCTTTGGGTTGAGCGGTATGTAGCCGTCAGCAGTCACTGTTAAGGTATAGTCGCCGGTTAACATTAAATAGCGCTCACCCAGGCGATAGGTGAAGAGGCCGTCTGTGACTTCGAGGCTCGCATCCATAGGGCTGAGATCGAAGCGGACGGCACGGGCGCTGAAGACAAAGAGCGCGATCAGCGCCAGTGCCACCAATAGCGACAGGATGGTAATGGGTATAGGTTTCAAGCCAAGCCCGCGGCGGCTGGCAGTAACGTCGGCGCGGGAAAATGGCGTGGCTTCGATAATCTGGTTTGGATCAGGGCTCGAGGGCATCAAATTCTCTCATCGCAAGTCAGGTGAATGGTCACAGGCGCCATCCCGCCACTGAGTGTAAACGCCTGCCTGACATCGCGATAGCCTGGCCGCCGCCCGACGACGGTATAGGTGCCCGGCACGAGTGCTAATTCGTGTTTCATGAAGACTCCCAAATGGCTGGTCTGGTAGACCGTGATATCGGTTTTGTTATCGGACAGTACGACGACCGGCAACGGAATTCTTGCTTGTGCGATCAGTAGTGAAAGATCACTGATTTGTCGTTGCAGCAGTGGTCCCTGACTCGCCAACCCCGCGGCGCGAATGAGCGCCTGTCGGGCCATGGTCAACTCCGGGTCGAGACGCATGCGCTCGGGCGCCTTGATATAATCCTCAAGCGCTTGATCGAGCGCCAGGCGTTGCCGGGCCCGCTCGAGGTCAGCGCTGGCAAATAATAGTCCGGGCTCCAGTTCGAGCACCTGCTCGAGGTGCACAATGGCCATCGACCAGGCTTCATTGGCCATCGCTTGCTCTGCCTGTAGGCTTAAGGCGTTGATCCGCTGGCTTTGCTCAAGTAGACGAACTTGCAGTAGCCCAGCTTCTGGTTCCGGGGCCATGGGTCGTATGGCTTGAGCTGCAGAGAATGCCTGTCGTGCACCTGTTAGGTCGGCCTGCTCAAGGCGAATAAGAGCCAGTGACATGGCCTCGTTAAAACGCAGTCGAGCTAAAACCTCCGTGATTCGTATGACGCCAGCCCGCGCCTCCAGGGATGCAGTATCCAGAGTCTGTGCCTGCTGATACAAGGCGAGCGCAACCAACCAAGCTTGGTCGCGTTCGGCAGACTGAGCCTGGCGAAGCCATTCAATGACCTGGTCGAGGTTTTCAGCCCTGATTAAGTCTGACCGATATTTGACGTTGTCAGGTCGCATAACGATGAGTGTCGACAGGGCCTTTGTCGCCAGTTCAGCATGCCCCTGAGTGAGTGCGTCTGCAGCAATTTTCTGGTTGTAATTAATAAGGTCGGGAATACGAGCCGCTAGCGCCTGGCTGGCGCTGACGGCTTGCTGATATTGGGTCAGGGCGGCAGCGTAAAGGTCTTTTCGAAACAGGTCTTCCGCCATTCGAGCTTGGGAGCTGATCAGGCTGTACTCAGCCGCCGCCCAAATCTGGACACCCTGATCCTCGAGTTCTACTTGCTGCCGCAGTAAGGTTTCAGCGAGGTCTTCAGCGCTGGATTTTTCCGGGCCGATTCGAGTGACTGGCTCGATAGGTGCGTCCGCGGCGGGTAGGTCAGTGTCGAGTGTCGGAAAGTCGGCTCGTACTGTTGCATTGAGCGTCAACTCAGAAATCGAGCCTGCAGATTCGTCGAGGGATGTGGGCAGCACGAAAAACAGAGCCCCAGCCATCAGTATTAATGCTGATAACGCCGCCAGTGCCGTGGCGAGACTAACCGCTGATTTCTGGGGTGGTCCGGGGTGAAGCTGAGTGTCGAGTTCCGCCTCTCGGTCAAAGGTGCCGAGCGTGTGTTGAGTCGATTCTGGCTGTTGTACTGGGTTTTGCTGGCTTGAGTCTGGCGCTGATGGCTGCGGGGCCTGGTGGATGATCTGTGCGTCGTAATAGGCTTGCAGGCTGCTGCGAATGATCGAGATTTGTTCAGGTCGTGCCGAGGCGGAAGTCGCCAGCATGCTCTCGATCAGGGGCTTGACGGCATCAGGCAGGGTCTCGTCAGTGTGATTCAGAACAACGGGTTGCCCAGTCCGTTGGCTCAGGAGTCTGTATAGCAGCGCGCCCAGGGCGTAAATATCATCACTGACAGTAGCCGCTTTGCCGGCCAGGACTTGCGGACTGGCAAGTTCGTCAGGACCGATAGACGTGTTAACTCGCAAGCCAAATCCTGCCAGGTGTAACTGTTGTTGGCGGTCGATCAGTAAATTGCCAGGTCGAATGTCGCCATGCACGAGGTTGATGCTGTGGACATAGTCAAGTACCTCAAGCAATTGCCGAAGTATGGGCCAGGCGTTATGAAAAGATTGGTGAAGACTGAAAACGCGAAGTGAATCGATGTGTTGGCAAACCAGAATATCAGCTCCGCGCCAATGGACCAGATCTAGAGTGCGCAGGATATGGGGGTGAATCAAGCCCTTGTGGCGGCTGATAGCCGTGCGCATAATCCTTTTCTCGGCAGCGCCGAGAGCCGCGGGCAAGCGTTTGCACCAGACGCGCTCATTGTGTTGGGTATCGACGGCCAGCCAGTTGTCGAACTGATCGTCAAGGTCGAGTGCCTGGAGCAATTTGAATCCGGAGAAATCCTGGCCCGAGGTAAAATCAGTGGTCACAGTCCAGACCTGTAGCGTCTATAGGCTTCCCAGAGTTTACTCTGCCGCTCTGCGTTGGTTTCAAGCGTCGCCGCTTCCCAGAGTTGTTGGGCGATGATGTCATTGGCCTGAGGCGGGGGAATGTCGGCGGCGACTGGTTCAGGACTGTTGCGCAGCCGAGGCTGCGTATCTGGATTGGGACTGTCGGCCAGCATAGGCATTACCTGGAGAGTCGTGCTGGCGGGCGAAGGTGGTGGCGTGGCGTCGAGCACCTGCTGCCGGGACGCGGAAATAAGCTGGTCGAAATGCATGATTGATGCATTCAGGACATTGTCCAAGCCGCTATCTAAACCATCATTCGCCTGCTGATTTTCAGGTTTGGGCTGGCGGCTGCCGAGCGCAGTTCCTGGAGTAGTTCCTGGAGTAGTTTCTGGAGTAGTACCGGGTGCAGCGTTCTCGCGTGATGCCTGTAAACCGGCTTGAGAGTCGCTGATGATGGCGGTAGCCTGCACAATCGCGAGCGACGCTCTGGCGAGGGCGACTTCGGCAGTTTGGATCCTGGGCCTGACCGCATCGCTTTGGGCATTCTGCAGGTCTTGTTCAGCGATGATAACGGCAACCCGGGCCTGGGCGAGACTGGCCGATGCGTCGGCAAGGGTTGCCTCACTGCCGGCGCTTGCGACAGTCATGGCCGCTGATTCAAGACTCATACTGACGGTGTTGAGAGCCAACATGGCCTTCAACACGGCGGTGCTGTTAGCCTGTTGCGGGTCCTGAGTCTGCCGGTTGCCAACGCCTGATTCGTTTTTGGCCACTGCTTGGTTGTTGACCGCGGCTTCGCTAGAGGCACTTGTTTCGCTATACGCACTTGTTTCACTATAGGCATTTGTTTCCCGGCCAGGCTCGCCATTGATAGCGGTATCAGTCGGCATGATGTCACTCAGGCCTGCCGCGACGCCAGCGAGGGTCTGGCTCTGCTGGGTTAGCTCACGGGCAGCCTGTTGGCGCGGGTTCTGCTGGTGAGCTTGGGACCCATTGGCGCTGGACTCGGCCCCAGAGTCGCTGCTCTGCTGCCCGGCAGAACCGGTGACTGCCTTTGTGGCTGTTGCGGTGTCAGACTCGGCGCCGGGATTCGAGGGCTTCGCTGCGGCGGCTGGAGGAGTTGAGGCTGCCGGCGGTGGTGTGGTGGATGGCGGCAGGGTAATTAAAGGCTCCGAATGTTGGGGTGTCTGACAACCCTGCAACCATAAGCTGCCGCATAGCAGCGTGCAGATAGTCAAGGATCGTCGAGCGATTCGATGGCGTAGACGGGCTCCATGAGGCGCATGCTGAGGGGCTGGTTTCGGGGGTATCGTTTGCATGGTTTGCTGAGCTGGTTTTGTTTTCGGTAGGGCTATTCTGCCACGATGCACACCAAATTAACCTGAATCGACGGGAATGATCGAGATTCCAGCAGAAAAATGCAACTGGTAGGTGCTGGTTTGGCTATTGGGCGGCGACCAGCTTCTCCAGACTCGTCAGCCAGGTTTGATCGGTAACGCCAGGTACCCGACCACGAACAATCATATGAGTGACGCCGAGTCGAGTGCGATATTCATCGATTTTCTCGCGCACATAAGATGCATCGCCGATGATACTCCAGTCGTCAATACTGGCGTTCTGGTCACGCATGCTGTGGGGGCCAGTCGCTGCCATGGCGGCCTTGACTTGGCGACACTCAGCGACTCGATGGCTCACAAATACGGTGCGCATAATGGGTACCGTGGTGATGGGTGCATGGCCCGCGGCGGTGGCAAATTGTTGATGGCGTGCATAGTTTTGACTCAAGGTATCGAGGGTTTCGATGGGTGACGCCAGGTAGGGCAGGCCCAGTGAGCCGGCTTGTTTTAGCGCAAGGGGCCCGAATGCCGCGACCCAGATGGGCGGGTGGGGCGATTGAACGGGCAACGGCGCCAGCGTGATCGGGCTTGGTTCTGATGTTGAGTTGTTCCAGCCGATCGGTTCTCCCCGCCAGGCGCTGGTCATAGTCTCTAGGTTGGCGGCAAAGCGGCTGCGTTTATCCTTGGTGAGCACGTCAAAGGCGTCAAACATGGCCTGTTGGGTGCCGCGACCAACCCCCAGAATCACGCGGCCACCGGACAGGCGATCCAGCACGGCAACCTCTTCGGCGGCTTGTAGGGGATGGCGGATCGGTAACAAGTAGGAGGTTGAGCCGAGCTTTATCCTGCTGGTGCAGGCAGCGACGGCAGCTAACAAGGTCAGCGGCGATGGGATGGAGCGGGCATCACCAAAGTGATTTTCTGGCAGCCAAAAAGAGTGGCAGCCCAGGTTTTCAGCGATTTTGGCCTGATCGGTAAGCTCGCTGGCTAAGCCTAGAGTGCCCATGGACCAGGGTGTAACGGCGATTTCGAGTGATTTCTTCATACTGCTAAGAAAACCACATTCTCCTCCCTTTAGATACTGTGGCAGAATACGGGCTTTCCGAACTAAGTTGTAGGAGTCGCTCAGATGATAAACCCCAATACCCCGGTGATAATCGGCGTGGCTCAGGTCGAGCAGCGCATCACGGATCCGCTGCTCGTGCAGGAGCCCATCGAGATGATGGTCGACGCTGTGCGTCAGGCCGCCTTAGATAGTGGTAACGCCGATTTGCTGGCTGAAGTGGAATCTGTGCGGATCATCCGTGGCGTCTGGCGTTACAAGCATCCAGCGGGTTACGTTGCGGCAAAGATAGGCGTGCCAGACGCGGAAACTGTGGGATCGCCCTATGGTGGCAATATGGTCCAGTCGGTGGTGAACCAATCGGCACTGGATATTCTGCGCGGCGACAAGTCGTTGATCGTGATTACCGGAGCAGAAAATGGCAACAGTCAAGCCAAGGCGCGAAAGGCCGGTGTTGAGTTGGCGGTGACGGAAACCAGCGGTGATTACTCACGAATGATCGGCCAAGAAGAACCTATGTCAGCTGACGCCGAGCAGGCTCGCGGGTTGCGCCAGCCGATCCAGTTTTACCCGATGTTTGAAAACGCCATTCGCCACCATCGGGGTGAATCCATCGAGGCTCATCGAATCAGAATATCAGAGCTATGGGCTGGCTTTAGTCGAGTCGCGAGCGAGAATCCCCATGCCTGGATTAAGACGCCGGTGACGGCAGAAACCATTCGGACTCCGGCGCCGACCAATCGCATGATCAGCTTCCCTTACCCGAAATTGATGAACTCGAACAATGCGGTGGACATGGGCGCGGCACTGATCATGTGTTCGGTGGCCAAGGCTAGGTCATTGGGTATTGACGAAAACCAGTGGGTCTATCCTTGGGCGGGAACAGATGCTCATGACACCTACCACGTCTCAAATCGAGAAAACCTGTATTCATCGCCTGCCATTCGCATTGCCGGTAAGCGTCTGTTGGCATTAACTGACCTGAGCGTGCCTGATTTGGACTATATTGATGTTTATAGCTGTTTTCCGTCGGCGGTCCAGGTGGCTGTGGCAGAGTTGGGTCTGGATGCAGATAAACCACTGACGATCACAGGTGGACTGACCTTTGGCGGTGGGCCCTTGAATAATTATGTGATGCACAGTATTGCGCGCATGGTGGAGTTGTTGCGCGCTGCACCGGGCACCAAGGGGATGATTACGGCCAACGGTGGCTTCTTGACGAAACACGCTTTTGGGCTCTATTCAACGGTAGCACCGGTTGTAGACTTCCAGCATGAAGATGTTCAGTCAGAAGTAGATGCCCAGCCCACTCGCCAGTGCCTGGCAGATTATGCCGGGCCAGTAACCATTGAATCCTATTCGGTGATGTATGGCCCGAATGGTCCGGCCACGGGGCATGCAGCCTGCTTGACGGCTGCCGGCGAGCGAGTTTGGGCAAATACCGATGATGCGGTGCTGATGGAAGACATGACCCAGCGTGAGTTCTGTGGTCTGGCGGCGCAGGTGGACAGTCATGGGGTGTTCTCCCTGCTAGATGCCTAGACCAAAGGAGTCGATAGCATGAATGGTTTCCTCGCCAAGATGGGCTACGGGCCTGCTGACCGGGTGTTGATCACTCATATTGATGATTTAGGCTTTAGCCATGCGGCCAATGTAGCAGGCTTTGAGTGCCTGGATGTGGGGGCGGCGACTTGTGGTTCGATCCTGGTGAATGGTCCCTGGTTTCAGGAAGCGGTGGCCCGGGTTCAGGAGCAGCCGGCCTACGATGTGGGGATACATCTGACCTTGACCTGTGAATACCCGACGTTTCGTTGGGCGGCGCTCAGCACCCGCGATCAGGCGTCTGGTTTATTAGATGAGCAGGGCTATCTGTGGCGCACTCGAGAAGATGCTATTCGTCATGTGACAGTTGATGCAGCCAGAGCTGAAATGCGGGCGCAAATTGAAACTGGGCTCGCGACTGGCGTGCCGTTTACCCATATCGATACCCATATGGGTAGTGTTGTGCACCCTAAATTTCTGGCTGATTATCTGGCACTTGCGGAGGAATACGGGCTGGTTGCGTTCTTGCCGAATATGACTCGAGCAGCGCTAGCCGACATTGATCGAGCGGCGATGGCAGATGACTATCTGCAGGTACTAGAGAAGATTGACCGAGAGCAAGTGCCAACCCTGGATGAGATTTTGATTGAGACCCTGATACCGCTGGAAGACAAGTCGACGTTTTATCGGCAATTGATCGATGGTATCAAGCCGGGTTTGAGCCATCTCCTGTTTCATCCGGCCTGTATGAGCGACGAACTGCTTGCCATTGATCATGAGCGACCTGGCTCAAGGCATGCGGACTACCTCGCCTGGCGCGAGCCGGCGCTGAAGCAATATATTCTCGATGCGGGCATCCATCTGATCGGCTACAAGGAGTTGCAAGCTCACTTGTGAGCGATGCCTAAACGATGAGTGATATTGCCGCTGATGCTACAGGCCTCAAACATCCGCCGCTGGCAGCGGATGTGGGGTTGATTCGAGCGTATTTTGCCGCTGCCGTGGCGCAACCTGGTCAGCCTGAGTTGCGCAATCCCCATGTCGAGGAGCGGGTTTCTGAAGGGGTTCGTCAGCGAGCAAAGCCCTCGGCGGTTTTATTGCCCATTATCAATCATGCTGTGGGCCCGACTTTGCTCGTGACCCGGCGGCATGCACAGATTCGTTTCGCGGGTCATATCTGTTTCCCGGGTGGTCGATTTGATACCGTCGATGACTCGTTGGTTGAGACGGCGTTGCGCGAGACCCGCGAAGAAATAGATCTGGCTTCGGCAGACATAGAGGTATTGGGAGTTCTTGGCGACTACTACACCCAGGCGGGATATCGGATTACCCCCGTGGTGGGTTTGATTCAGCCACCTTATCAAGTATTGGCAAATCCACAGGAAGTGGCAGAAATCTATGAGGTGTCGTTGGCGCGGGCGCTGGACAGCGCGAACTACGCATTAACCTGGCACCGACCGGAGCGAGGCCACTACTCGTTCACCGAAGGTGACATTCGAATCGCGGGACCGACAGTTTCACTAATGATCGGCCTTTACGAGGCGTTGCTGGGTTTTAGCGCGCAAGTATAAAGCCTTCAGAAGCCGTCAATAGTTGATGGGGCAAGCGGTGAGGGGGGCGAGTGGTGCTAATAGGGG
>Ga0115559_1001042_pt1 | contig 18452 bp, 13 predicted proteins | sample COGITO_mtgs_1105_3_FD_87281 | JGI IMG/M metagenome (GOLD analysis project Ga0115559, IMG submission 87281) | Pelagic marine microbial communities from North Sea - COGITO_mtgs_110506 | ecosystem: Environmental > Aquatic > Marine > Epipelagic | place: Germany:Helgoland, sampling site Kabeltonne... | reverse complement strand
TATAATAGATAATTTTGCTATAGTTAATTTTGACGGATGAAGAGTAGGCTGGACTTAAAACTGTGTGCCAACGACTACTTTGTTTTTGGAGTATCTGATCTCTCCGGTTGGGGAGATAATTTCTAATAACACCATGTAATATCCTATCCGCGCTTTACTTCCTTGATGAGTAGTTCCATTCCAAGTAAGAAAGCCTTCTTTACCAGCAATGACGTTTTGGCCAAGTTCTAAGATCATTCTACCTTCCGCATCAACTATTTTTATGTTCAGCGTATTTCCTGGCGTTTGAAACGAATAATTTATAGTAACGAAATTAGCCCCATTGGAGGATTCAGGGGAGAAGACTAATGGCGCCACACTTATTTCACCAGTTTGTACTTCGCGGGAACGAGATTGTGAGTTTTCATAGCCTGGTGTTGCGGAATACTCTGTGGAGGATGCGGAAAACCAGTTGTTAGGATCCTCAGATTGTCCAGAGAATTTTATGCGTTCTAAGGAGATTCCTTTTAAGTCTGAAAGCAATGGAGAATGATAGTCTTCATTATAAGAAAAGGCATCAATTTCAATTTGACTTGGGTTGATGAGCGATACCTGCCCTTCGTCAGAAGGTAGACTTGGCATTGAGGTCAGCTTTATAAAAGTGTCGGATTGAGCATTTGGGTATTGGCTTGAAAGCACGCTAGCATCATTAGTGATCGTGTAATAGGTCGAAGGCGGCATAAATAGATTTTCCTCTGTCAAGATTCTCGAATTGGTTAAGCCAGCGAGCGACCATCCGCTTAAGTTGATATAGTTTGTAGAGTTATTGTAAATCTCTACAAATCGAGCTCCTCCACTTTTCGGATTAAATAAAATTTCGTTGATTACGATATCACGAGGCTTGGCTTCAGCCGCTATGATGAGGTCTATAGCATTATCACTCTCGCGGATTAAGTTTCCACTACAATCAGAAATACTATTGGCAGTGATTTCATAGACAGTGTTTTCAACGAGGTCGTTATCAGTTGTCAACTGAAGAGATCTTTCATCTTCATTCATCGCCATGGCAATGAAACTTAGGTCTAGGCTACCACTAAAATGACTGGGCTGAATGGCTGAAGTATTCAGCTTTTCATTGAACCGTAGTTGTATCGTGGAGGCATTAATTGCAATGGCTTGCACAAGTTTTGGACCTAACAGGTCGGGGTTGGAGTTATCCACGGAGTTGATTTTCCCAGGAGAACCTCCAGCCGTACTTTCTGATGCAGTCCAGTTGGATTCCTCCAGACAGGGGAAGGTGGGATCTATCATTTCTAAAGAGAAACCGCCATCACTTTTGATGCTACTTCTATACCAAGCATCCGAATAACTGACGGTGTAAATGAGCTCTCCTTGGCTGTTGAAGAGTGAGAGTTTGTCTTCACTATTATTTAGGCTTACCCAATTACTTACACCTAAAACTTGTCCAAATGCATCAAATTGATGCGCGGTTGAATTAGGTGTTAGTATTAAGTACTCATTTGGCCAAAGGCTGTAGTCATCTAAGATGGTGGTATTAATAGCATCAGCCAGTATAGTGCCCGCTATGGAAAGCACCTTATTTGAGGGGTTGTAAAGCTCTAAATACTCCACTTCTGGTAGGCCTTGCGATGGAGAAGGAGCTGCCATGATTTCTGTAATAATGAGATCATGTAGGTTGGGGCTGGCCCCGACAAGGAAGTCGAGTGTGATGTCTTCAATGGCGTTACCCGCACAATCCATCACATTTGACAGCCTGATGCCATGAACCAAACCAGCTTCAAATTTTTCAGTGAGATGAATATAAACTTCCGTCCCCAGTTGGTTTGCCACTGTAATGTTCAGCACTGATACTCCGCTGGATAAAGAGAAGTTGCTATCTATGAGCGTGGAGGTGTCCATCGTCTCATTGAAATTTATTTGAAGGGTTGTGTCATTAATGACTTGGAGGGCATTCACTTCTGGTGCGATAATGTCAGGCGAAGGGTCATAGATAGCGTTCTGCTTGCCAGGTGTACCACCCTTTGGGTCAGAAGAACTACTCCAGTTATGGGCGCCAATACAAGAAGGCGTAGGATTGATTTGCTCAATAGACCAACCACCATCAGCTTTATCACTACTCTGGTACCAAGACTTATCATAAGTGAGGCTATCAACTACATTCCCAAGGTTGTCTGTCAATATTATTTGTTCGCCATTGTTACTCAGACTGTTCCAAGATGAGACACCTGCCACATCGCCAAAGGCTTGAAATAGACTCAAATTACTGTTTGCCGTAAGAATCATGTAGTCGAATGGGCCAACTACAAAATCACCTATAGTTCCACCTGATAACTGAAAACCCTTAAGGTTTATGGTATTCGGGGTGTTATTAAGCAACTCTATGTACTCATCGTTACTTTCGTTTGGTAGTACGGTCGGGTCTGGCTCGTGATCTCCCGATGGGTCGGCAAATATTTCATTGAGAATGAGCTGGCGTGGAAGTGTTGCGGTTTCATATTTAAAAGGTACTTGGAGGCTTTCGGCCTTAGCATTACCGCTGAGGTTCGTGACATTATTTATGCTGATTGTATACGTATTATTTACCAGTGGGCGATTGAGCCTTATGTTGATGAGGCTATCGGATTTTGAGAGGAGTATCGGTTGAATATCAAAATTGAATCCGTAGTTGGCTAATAATTGGGCACTGCTATCCTCAATTTTTTGATTAAAAGTGAGCTCAATCTCTGTGGCAGAAACTACGGATAGCTCAGAGACTCCTAGTGGTAAATAGTTAAACGACACCCTTAAGTTTTCAGCGAATGCCAAAGCCGATTTGTCTCTTAGCCCGTTCATCACAAGCACATAAGTTTCTTCTTCGAGAGGTTCCGCTAGAGAGAGTGTTATTTTGCTTTTTATACTTTCATCTAACGCAATGTGTAATGGATGACCAATGTCTGGACTTATGGAATAGTAATCAGAAATTTTTGCTGCAGCTGTGTCTAGATCAAGGTTGAATTCCAATTCTATGGTCTGCTTATCAATTATGCTAAGGGCAATAACTTGAAGCGGTTCAATAAAGGAAAAGCTGGCCTTTAAGGTATCAGAGAGTGTGTTAGTGGAAGCCTCTCCTATACCGAAAGCGGCTACTTCGTAAGGTCCATTTGAAAGGGTAGAAGTGAGGAGCTGAACCGTATTTGGATCGATCAGTAACGCTTCGCCAATCGTGATGCCATTATCAATAGTATAGTTCGTACTGTTTTCGGCCGAGGCCTTTATAATTGCCTGGTTAAACTTCAAAAGTACAGTTCGATGAGTCTCTGCCTTGGCGGAGGTCAACGCGAGCGGCAGTACTTGACTTTCAATTAAAAAGTCATCAATAACCAACTCTGCAGAAGACCCCAATCCGCTTCCTCGTTCTGCAACCATTTTTACAATCACATTGGGGATTCCACTCGCTTCAGCAGGCAATTCGTAGGTGTATTGCGCATACGCTGTTGAGTCGTTATTGGGAAAAGTGGTTGCATCTCCGATGGGTACAGGCGTTGTATATGTTACTCCTCCATCTATGGAAGTAGAGAAGCTTAATAGTATCGGACGAGAGGATGTGGAGGAGCCATTTTGCTTTGAGAAAGCATAGAATGAAATTTTAGGATTGTTGATTTCAGAAAGGTTTAAGGAGATTTCGGTGGTGCCCTTAAAGCTTGAGGTTGGAATAATATTTAGCGATTGATTACCTGTTCTTGGATCACTTCCCGCAAAGATCCTATTGCTAGCGGCAACCGTATTACCTTTCCAGTTGATTATAAAATCTACATTACTGCCCGTGTTAAACGATTGCTCGAAACTTTCCGTATAGGGAAAACTGTTGACCTGACTTAACAGTATATTTGTGCATAGCACGAATAAGATGCTCAGTATAAACCTCATGTGTGTTAATTGTTACTTTAATATAAGAAACTTGAATTATACGAACTAATTAATAAGCGTAAAGAGATAGAAATGAAAATTGCCGTTGTTGGAGCGACAGGACTTGTAGGAGGAGAGATTCTAGAAGTTTTAGAAGAGAGAAATCTTCAATTTGATGAATTGTATCTGGTGGCATCTGCTAGGTCTGCAGGTACAAAGAAGATATTTAAGGGTAAAGAATACACCATTATTACTTTGGAAGATGCAGTTCTTCTCAAACCCGATTTTGCCATTTTCTCAGCTGGCGGAAGCACTTCTCTGGAGTGGGCTCCTAAGTTTGCTGAAGTAGGTACCACAGTAGTTGACAACTCTTCTGCTTGGAGAATGAGTCCTGATCATAAATTGATTGTACCAGAGATTAATGCCGATCAATTGACAGCTGACGATAAGATTATCGCCAACCCCAATTGCTCAACTATTCAAATGGTGGTTGCTTTAGCACCCTTGAGAGAACGATTTGGGATTAAAAGAATTGTTGTATCCACCTATCAGTCCGTAACAGGATCTGGTAAAGCTGCGGTAGATCAAATGATGAATGAGCGCAATGGCTTAGTCGGAGAAATGTGCTATCCTCATAGGATTGATATGAATGCGTTGCCTCACATAGATGTCTTCCAAGAGAACGGTTACACCAAAGAAGAGATGAAGATGATCAACGAGACGAAGAAAATCTTCAGTGATGATACAATTGCGATTACAACAACCACTGTACGGATTCCCACCATGGGAGGTCATTCAGAAGCGATCAATGTTGAGTTTAAGGAAGACTTTGAGTTAGCCGAAGTGAGACAAATCTTGGGCAATACGGAAGGAATTATCCTTCAAGATGATCCAAGCAAAAACCTTTATCCTATGCCGCTGACAGCGCATAAAAAGGACGAAGTCTTTGTCGGTAGACTGAGAAGAGATGAGAGTCAGCCAAATACATTGAACATGTGGGTAGTAGCTGATAACCTTAGAAAAGGAGCAGCGACCAATGCTGTTCAGATCGTTGAATATTTGCAGAAGCAAATGCGATCCGTTTGATTAATCAGCTCACCAAACCGGAAATTCAAGAATTCATAAAGGATCATCTTTATGATGAACCTTCATCATTAATGCTAAAAGCCAATCATTACCCCGATTGGCCAATGAAGCTCATTGTTGAGCAAATTCAAGCAAAGCGAAAGGCCAAGACTAAGCTCCCTTCTTGGTTTAAAACACGTGGTCTGATTTACCCTCCAGTACTATCAATGGAGCAATGTTCTTCAGAAAATACCGCTCGGTATAAAATGAGTTTGATTAATGCAGGACTACAAATGATCGACTTGACAGGAGGCTTCGGTGTTGATTTTGCATTTCTTTCGGAGAAGTTTTCAAAGGCTCATTACGTAGAAAGACAAGCCGAACTGGTAGAGCATGCTAAATATAATTTCAACCTATTAGGTCTTACTGGTTTTGAAGCACACCATGGGCAATCGGAAGAATTTTTAACTAGCCAAGACAATTTTGATCTGATCTATTTAGATCCAGCCAGGAGAGACGACCATAATGAAAAGGTAGTTAGGCTCGAAGACTGCGAGCCAAATGTAATTTCTTTACTTCCTAAACTATTGTCAAAAGCAAAGCAAGTCATGCTTAAGACATCGCCTTTGCTTGATATTAAAGGAGCTATTCAGCAATTGGGTTCAGTGGCTAAGGTTCACGTGATCGCAGTTGCAAACGAAGTTAAAGAACTGGTTTTTTTACTAGATAATAATTCTGAACGTACCCCTCAGATTCATTGCATTAACCTAAAAGGCAATAACAAGGAGGTGTTTGACTTCACTTTTGATGCTGAAGAAAGGGCCACTTCAAGCTTTAATGAAGTACAAGCATACCTTTACGAACCGAACGCTTCTATTCTGAAGGCTGGGGCCTTTAAAACTATTGGTAATGCGTTTGGATTGAAGAAGCTAGAAGTTAACACGCATCTATACACATCTTCTGATTTGATCGAAGGCTTCCCAGGACGCACCTTCCGTGTACTCGACAAGATTTCCTTAAACAAGAAGGTCTTGAAACATCATTTCCCGGAAATGAAGGCGAATATCACCGTCCGAAACTTCCCTATGACGGTGGCACAAATTAGAAAGAAGAGTGGCCTAAAAGAGGGAGGTGATCAATATCTTTTTGGAGCTACTGATCAATCAGGAAAGCAATTGATCTTATGTGAGAAAATAGATGCTCGACAGGATCAATAACGAACTACCATAATACTTCAGCACCAAGAGTCGGTTCTGTTTGCTCATCCACCAGAGTGCCCGCCAAGGGCTGATCAGTCCTAGAGCGAGGATGGCGATGTTCCCCCAAATGATAAATAGTAATATGTTTTGCATAAAAAAACCCTGACTGTTAGAGTCAGGGTTCAATATATCGATTTAGAACTTTTATAAAGTTCTCTTCACTTCTTGAATTTCGAATCCTTCGATGATATCACCTTCGACAATATCGTTGAAGCTCTTAATGCTCAAACCACATTCGTAACCTGATTTCACTTCAGCTACATCGTCTTTGAAACGTTTCAATTGACCGATGTTACCCGTGTAGGCTACTATACCATCTCTGATTAGTCGAATCTGATTGTTTCGCTTCACGAATCCATCAGTTACATAACAACCTGCAACGGTACCCACTTTCGAAATCTTGAAGACTTCACGTACTTCGATGTTACCCGTGATAACTTCTTTCTCAGTCGGCTCAAGTAGACCTTCCATTGCATCTTTGAGCTCATTAATAGCATCGTAGATGATAGAGTATAATCTGATTTCGATTTCCTCGGCTTCTGCAATTTTTCTTGCACCACCAGAAGGCCTCACTTGGAAACCAATGATGATTGCATCAGAGGCACTTGCAAGTAATACATCCGACTCAGAAATCTGACCTACCGCTTTATGAATGATGTTCACTTGAACTTCTTCTGTAGAAAGTTTTAGTAATGAATCACCCAATGCTTCAATAGAACCGTCTACGTCACCTTTTACGATTACGTTAAGCTCCTTAAAGTTTCCAACGGCAAGACGTCTACCAATCTCGTCCAGCGTAATGTGTTTCTTAGTACGAACACTTTGTTCACGCATGATTTGCTCACGTTTATTAGCAATTTCTCTGGCCTCGCGGTCAGTATCCATCACATTAAAACGATCACCAGCTTGAGGTGCTCCATCCAATCCCAGCATTTGAACTGGTGTTGCAGGACCGACTTTTTCGAGTCTGTTTCCTCTGTGGTCATACATGGCTTTCACTTTTCCGAAATGAGACCCTGCTAATACAACATCTCCAATCTTCATAGTACCACCCTGAACCATTACCGTAGATAGGTAACCTCTTCCCTTATCAAGAGAAGCTTCAATTACAGTTCCTACAGCATTTTTATTAGGATTTGCCTTGAGCTCAAGTAATTCAGCTTCCAGCAATACTTTTTCCAATAATTCGTCAATGCCTTCACCGGTTTTTGCCGATACTTCTTGGCATTGATATTTACCGCCCCAATCCTCAACAAGGATATTCATTTGAGAAAGCTCCTCTTTGATTTTGTCAGAGTTGGCGTTTGGCTTATCAATTTTGTTAATCGCAATTACAATAGGCACTTCAGCTACTTGGGCGTGATTGATTGCCTCTTTTGTTTGAGGCATCACGTTGTCGTCAGCTGCTACTACGATAATTACTACATCTGTGATTTTAGCACCACGCGCACGCATCGCTGTAAAAGCTTCGTGACCCGGTGTATCAAGGAATGCTATTTTTTTACCTGCTTTGGTCATTACATCGTATGCACCAATGTGTTGGGTAATACCACCGGCTTCACCTGCAGTCACATTTGCGTCACGGATATAATCAAGCAAGGATGTCTTACCATGGTCAACGTGACCCATAATGGTAACGATAGGAGCTCTATCCAATAAATCCTCGGACTCATCGACTGCTTCTAAAACATCAACATCTTCATCTGCAGAAGTAAATTGAACATCATATCCGAACTCATCTGCAATAATGGTAATTGCCTCTGCATCTAATCTTTGGTTGATCGAAACGAACATTCCAAGAGACATGCAAGTAGAGATAACCTCATTGACAGTCACACCCATTAAACTCGCAAGATCACTCGCTGAGATGAACTCAGTTAGTTTTAGGACTTTACTATCCTCTTGTTCTTGGAGCATTTTTTCCTCTGCTGCCTCAGCAACTGCAGAACGCTTCTCTTTACGATATTTGGATCGGCTTTTGCTTCCGCCTTTACCACCACCACTTAAGCGTGCAAGGGTTTCTTTAATCTGTTCTTGGATTTGCTTATCGGTAAGTTCTTCCTTAGGAACTCTACTTCTACTTGGCGGCCCACCTCTTTGTCCACCTCTTGAAGGCCCAGTTCCTGGCCCACCTGAAGTCCCTGGTCTATTAGGACGTTCAAATTTAGATGGAATACGTTTTCTAGGTCTTTTTGAATCAGCCCCAGCGCCTGTTTTTTTCTTGTCGTCAGGTTTGTTCTTTTTCGGAGGGTCAGGCAATTTAATTTTTCCAACCACCTTCAAGCCTCTTAAAGAATCTGCCCTTGCCTCAATCACCTTGTCAGGTGCGGCTACTTCTTCTGCAGGTTTTTCTTGAGCTTTTGGTTCTTCCTTCACTGGTTTTTCGACAACAGTGGCTTTAGGAGCTTCTTTTTTCTTGTCCTTATCAAGGTCAATCTTTCCTAATATTTTTAACCCAGACTTTTCCTGAACAGGGGTTTCTTCCTTTTTAGCAGGTGCCTCATCCTTTTTAACGGGGACTGGTTTTTCTTCTACTACAGGAGGTTTCGGAGCTTCTACCTTTGGTTCTTCTGGTGCCTTTGGCTCTTCTGGTTTCGGAGCTTCCGCTTTTGGTGCAGCAGGTTTAGGCTCTTCTTTTGGAGCTTCAGGTTTAGCAACAGGTACTTGTTTATTAGGTTCCTCGGCCGGAGGAGCACTAGAAGCAATAGGCGCTAAATCTTCAACATGCTTGGTGCCAATAGTAAGATGAGACGCTTCCTCTTTTTCAGAGGCAGACGCAGCAAACTCCTTAGCAAGCAAACCATATTGCTCACCATCGATTTTGGCATTGGGGCTGCTGTCGACTGAGTAGCCTTTGTCTTCCAGAAATTCAACGATGGTATTTCTACCTACGTTTAGCTTTCTAGAAATCTGACTCAGTCTCATCATTTTTTCTTCTGACATACTCAAATATCCCTTTTTTTCAGGTTTTTATAAAATCTATTGCTTCTCGAATTCCTTTTTCAGGATTTCAAATAAGAACTTTACTGTTTCTTCTTCCAGTTCAGTTCGTCTAACTATATCTTCAGAAGCTAGCATTAACACACTTCTAGCAGTATCAAGACCGATTCGCTTAAGCTCGTCAATAATCCAGCTATCTATTTCATCTGAAAATTCATCCAAATCGACATCTTCTTCTTCGTACTCAGAAAGTTCTCTGAACACATCGATTTCAAGACCGACTAGTTTAGACGCTAGTTTAATGTTTTGTCCACCTTTACCAATGGCCAAGGAAACTTGGTCAGGCTTTAAGTAAACAGATACTCGTCCGTCATCTTCCAAGATTTTCATACTCGAAATTTTAGCCGGGCTAAGTGCTCTGGAAATATATAATTCCATGTTATCAGTAAAATTGATAACATCGATATTCTCATTCTGCAATTCACGGACAATGCTGTGAATTCTTGAACCTTTCATACCAACACAAGCGCCTACAGGATCAATTCTGTCATCATAAGACTCTACAGCAACTTTTGCTCTTTCTCCGGGCTCGCGGACTACTTTTTTAATGGTAATTAGGCCATCAAATACTTCTGGTACTTCACTTTCAAATAGTCTTTCAAGGAATTGACCTGATGTTCTAGAAAGAATGATTTTAGGGCTTCCATTGACCATATCTACACGGTCGACAATTGCCCTCACAGATTCACCTTTTCTAAATCTATCTTTCGAGATTTGCTCGTTTCTAGGAATAGAAAGCTCATTGTCTTCGTTATCTATTAATAGCACTTCACGGCTAAGAATCTGATATACGTCTGCAGAGATAATCTCTCCAACAAGGTCTTTATATTTTTGATAAAGGATGTCTTTTTCAAGATCCTTAATGCGTTGAATTAAGGTTTGACGAGCTGTCATTACTGCTCTTCTGCCGAAATCAATAAGTTTGATTTCTTCAGCTACTTCTTCACCTATTTCAAAATCTTGCTCAATTTTACGTGCGTCTGTCAGACAAATTTTGTCATGATCCCAAATGTCTTCAGAGTTGTCGTCAACGATTTCACGGAAACGCCATATCTCTAAATCACCCTTGTCGGCATTGATTACGATGTCGAAGTTATCGTCTACCTCGTATTTCTTTCTGATCATTGTTCTGAAAACATCTTCCAGAATCCTAATCATAGTAGGTCGGTCTACGTTTTTGCTTTTTGCAAACTCTGCAAATGACTCGATTAATACTACACTGTCCATTTTCTCTAATTAAATGACACGATCACGTTTGCTTTTTCTATTGTCTTGAAAGGAATAGATGCTTTTTCAAGTTTCACCTTCTTCTTTTCAGTTATCTCTTTTTCTATATCCAATGCGTCCTTAGAAAGACCTTCCAGTTTTCCTTGGATCATCGTTCCGTCAACCAATGTGATCTTAAGCTTTCTTCCTACATTTTTGGCAAATTGCCTTTCTGATGCTAACGGATGCTCAAGACCTGGAGATGATACTTCAAGAATGAAAGCATCTTCAATCAATTCTCTTTCCTCAATTTGGTAAGAGACTTGCCTGCTAATTGAGGCACAGTCGTCTATTGAAACGCCATTATCTCCGTCTAGCAGTATTAGATGCTTTATTTTTCCACCAACTCCTTTAGATATCACATCGACAATGAAATAACTCTCATCCTTCAAGAAGGATTCAGCAAGAGTTCTTATTTCTGATGTTATATCCATAGTTGTACAAAGAAAGAGGGGACTTAAGGGTCCCCTCTGGTTATTTTCCAAATAAGTACTGCAAAAATAGTGGTTTTTTATTTCTTATCAAATACGAATGCTAATCCTATTTTAATGGAAAAAGGCTAGTATTTTTAGGATACAAACGTACGCTATGCGATTAACGAAATTATTACTCTCATTTATTTGTGTCATACTTCTTGTATCCTGCGGAGGAAATGATGGGGCAAAGGGAAAAATAGAAATCTCAATTGAATTAAAATCCGCTCCGGTGGTCAATGCAGATTCAGCATACGCCTTTGTTCAGGCGCAAGTAGATTTCGGGCCTCGGGTACCGAACACACAAGCGCATCGCGATGCGTCTAAATGGTTTAAGAAAAAATTTGAGGCTTATGGTGCATCTGTGGCCATGCAAAGCTTCACAGATTATGTATATGACGGGAAGAAGGTAGAGCTGACAAATGTGATTGCCTCTTTTTATCCTGAAAAGAAGAAAAGAATATTGCTTGCAGCACACTGGGATACACGTCCATTTGGAGATCGTGATGCTGAAAATACTTATGCTGCAATTGATGGTGCCAATGACGGAGCCAGTGGGGCAGGTGTATTGCTTGAAGTGGCTAGGCTTTTGAGTGAAAACCAAGCGCCTGACGTAGGTGTCGACATCATCTTATTTGATGGTGAAGATTGGGGTGAGCATAATGAGGAAGCAGGCAAACAATTGCCGGCTGATAAAGACACTTGGTGGTGCTTAGGATCACAGCACTGGAGTAGGAACAAGCACAAAGCGGGCTATACAGCTTATTATGGAATATTATTAGATATGGTAGGTGCACCTGATGCTACTTTCTTTTACGATTCTGTCTCAAGAGAGAACGCAGGGAGAACCTTGGAAAAGGTTTGGGGTATAGCTGGACAGTTAGGCTATGGCGCCATGTTCAAAAAGCAAAACGGCTTTCAAGGCATTATTGACGATCATGTTTATGTCAATAATATTGCACGGATTCCAATGATCGATATAATTGACTACCGAGAAACGACCGGATCGTTTACTCCTGCTTGGCATACAACCGATGATACTATGGAGAACATTAGTAAAGAGACCCTCGGAAATGTAGCCTCTGTACTAATGAGCGTTTTGTACAACGAATAGTTCTTAGGAAACTAGATTTTTCAAGTATTTCCCATAGCCAGACTTCTCAAGGGGCTTTGCTATTTCTAGAAGCTGTTCTTTCGAAATGAATTTCATGCTATAGGCTATTTCTTCAATACAGGAGATTTTAATTCCCTGTCGCTCTTCGAGGATCTGAACAAATTGTGCAGCCTGAATTAGTGAATCGATTGTACCAGTGTCCAACCAAGCGGTACCCCTATCCATAGTACTCACTTTGAGCTTTCCCATTTCTAAGTAGGCTTTGTTAATATCTGTAATCTCCAATTCCCCTCTTGGACTTGGTTTTAAGTTCTTTGCAATTTCCACCACTTGATTATCATAGAAATAAAGACCAGGTACAGCCCAATGAGATTTGGGTTGTTCAGGCTTTTCCTCGATTGAAAGGGCATTCATGTCGTCATCAAAATCAACAACTCCGTATCGTTCTGGGTCATTAACGCGATAAGCATAAATCACTCCACCCTCAGGATCGGTATTACTTTGTAAAAGTTTTGGAAGGCCTGAGCCATAGAAGATATTATCACCAAGTACTAATGCTACTTTGTCATTGCCGATAAACTCTTCACCAATAATAAAGGCTTGAGCAAGCCCTTCGGGATTAGGTTGTTCAGCGTAACTAAACTTACAACCTATTCGGCTTCCATCTCCTAAAAGTTGCTCAAAAAGTGGCAAGTCATGAGGTGTGGAAATGATAAGTATATCCTTTATCCCTGCCAACATCAGAATTGACAATGGATAGTAAATCATAGGTTTATCGTAAACAGGCATTAGTTGCTTACTAATAGCAATCGTTAATGGGTGAAGTCTTGTTCCCGATCCTCCAGCTAAGATAATTCCCTTCATGCTTGATATTGGTTTGTATAATATTTTTGATAGTCACCCGAGGTAACATTTTCTAACCATTCTGTGTTGGCGAGATACCAATCTACGGTTTTTTCAAGACCCTCTTCGAATTGGAGAGACGGTTCCCAACCTAATTCATTTTTGATCTTATTGGCATCAATGGCATATCGCATGTCGTGACCTGCTCTATCCTTAACATAGGTGATTAGCTTTTGAGAGGTGCCCTCTGGGCGATCAAGCTTACGGTCCATGATATCACACAGTAATTTAACGATGTCAATATTTTTCCATTCATTAAAACCACCGATGTTATAAGTTTCTCCTTTTTGACCCTTGTGGAAGATCTCATCAATGGCTCGAGCGTGGTCAACTACATAAAGCCAATCCCTAATGTTCTCACCCTTACCATAAATTGGAAGTGGCTTATTAAACTTTATGTTATTGATGCACAAAGGGAGAAGTTTCTCTGGGAACTGATTAGGGCCATAATTATTGGAGCAATTAGAAACTACTATAGGGAGTTTATAGGTGTTTGCATATGCCCTTACGAAATGATCAGAACTAGCTTTTGAAGCAGAATATGGGGATTGAGGGTCATAAGAAGTGTCTTCTAAAAAGAAGCCCTCGTCACCTAGCGAGCCGTAGACTTCGTCAGTAGAGATATGATAGAATAGCTTTCCTTCCATCTTGTCAACCCACAAGCGCTTGGCGGAGTTCAACAGATTAACCGTTCCAATTACGTTGGTGGTGACAAAGGCCAATGGGTCAGAAATTGATCTATCGACATGAGATTCTGCCGCTAAATGAATGACGCCATCGAACTGGTGTTTGTCAAACAACTCATCTATTGATTTGGCATCACAGATATCTCCTTTGATAAAGGAGTAGTTTTCTTTCGCCTCAATGTCTTCTAGGTTTTCTAGGTTTCCCGCGTAGGTAAGGTTATCAAGATTGAAGATGTGATAGTCAGGATATTTGTTGACAAACAATCTTACTACATGATTTCCAATGAACCCGGCTCCTCCGGTAATCAAAATGCTTTTCATACTTAGATTTTGTTCCAAGCTAAAATTAACTTTTCAAATGGAAACAGTGCTTCGATCAGTAGTTATTTTGAGGTGGCGACCGTATGGATTCTATCGCTAACCATTCTGCCTAACAAACGTTTGTTTGGATAAGTAGATTGACTAATTTTCGAAAAACTATAATAGAAATGGATTTTGAAATGAACGAGAACCAAACGCTGATCGCTGAAATGATTAGAGACTTTGGTGCCAAGGAGATTACGCCATTTAGAAATCAGTGGGATGACGATCAGGAATTCCCAGTCCAGATCTTTAAAAAATTCGGTGAACTAGGGTTAATGGGTGTATTGGTGCCACAAGAGTATGGAGGCTCTGGCTTCGGTTACCATGAATACATCACTGTCGTATCCGAAGTAGCTAAGATTGATCCAGGAATTGGACTATCTGTTGCAGCACATAATTCACTCTGCACAGGGCATATTTTGCAGTTTGGTACAGAGAACCAAAAACAAAAGTGGTTGCCAAAGTTGGCCACAGCTGAATGGATTGGTGCTTGGGGTTTAACTGAACCAAATACTGGTTCAGACGCTGGTAACATGAGAACTACTGCAAAAAAAGATGGAGACCATTGGGTGATTAACGGTACAAAAAACTGGATTACTCATGGCAAATCAGGAGATGTCGCTGTAGTAATTGTCAGAACTGGCGAAACAGGAGACTCTCATGGAATGACTGCTTTCGTAGTAGAGCGTGGTACTCCAGGTTTTAAAGCTGGGAAAAAGGAAGATAAACTAGGCATGCGCTCTTCAGAGACTGCTGAAATGATATTTGAAGACTGCAGGATACCAGAAGAAAATATGTTGGGCAAAGTAGGCGAAGGCTTTATTCAGTCCATGAAGGTCTTAGATGGAGGTAGAATATCTATCGCAGCCTTAAGTCTTGGTATTGCTGAAGGTGCATTCGATGAGTCACTAAAGTATGCGCAAGAGAGAGAGCAGTTCAATCAGCCTATCTTCAATTTCCAAGCTATTTCTTTCAAATTGGCCGATATGACGACTAAAATTGAAGCAGCTAAATTATTGACGCATCAAGCAGCTCAGATGAAGAATGAAGGAAAGCCAATGACTAAGGAATCTGCAATGGCTAAGTATCATGCATCAGAATGTGCTGTGGAATGTGCAACTGAAGCAGTACAGATTTTCGGTGGCTATGGCTATACCAAGGATTACCCAGTAGAAAAATACTATCGTGATGCCAAGTTATGTACGATCGGAGAGGGTACTTCTGAGATTCAAAAGCTGGTAATTGCTCGTCAAATTTTAAAATAACCTAAAGTCGCTTATTCTTTCTTTTTCAGATGGTTATTGTATTTCCGAAAAGGTTGTACATTTGCCCTCCGAATTGAGAGGAGGTGTATAATATATTATGATAATCATTAATGTAAAAGAAAACGAGTCAATTGATAAAGCCCTAAAGCGTTTCAAGAAGAAATTCGAGAAAACTGGAGTACTAAAAGAGCTTAGATCAAGAACTGCGTACGAGAAGCCTTCTATTAGTAATAGAGCTATGAAAATTAAGGCGGCCTACAAGCAAAAGATGTTCGCCAAAGATAACTACTAAGGCATTCTTATTTGCCTTAAAATTACTATGTTAGTACTGTGCGAAATGCGCAGTGCTAACATGGTTAATTCCTTCTTAAAATACATATCATTCGAGAAACGTTACAGTAGGCACACTGTGATCTCATACCAAAACGATCTCGGACAATTTCAATCCTTTATTTACCACAAGTTTCAAGCTGATCAATTGGCACATGCCACTCAGTTAATGATTCGTTCATGGGTGTTATCCCTTATGGATGATTCCATTTCAGCGAGGACTGTAAACCGTAAGATTGCGAGCTTAAGATCTTTCTATAAGTTTTTGCTCAAGCGGGAAGTCATTACAAAAGACCCTACGTCAAAAATTCGATCGCTTAAGACCAGCAAGGAGCTACCTAGTTTTGCTGATGAGACAGAATTCTCTGTTTTTTTAGATCATGTGAGTTTCCCTGATTCCTTCGAAGGAAGAAGAGATCAACTAATCTTAGAAATGCTTTATGGAACCGGCATTCGATTGGCCGAACTTCTAGGGCTTAAAGTTTCGGATATCAATGAGAGTCAGTCGACCATCAAAGTTTTAGGCAAGCGGAACAAAGAAAGAATTATTCCAATTTCTACATCGTTGTATAATCTGACGAAAAGTTATGTGCAAGAAAAAAATCATGTCTATTCTCATGACCATAACTCATATTTAATCGTTAGTAAGGATGGAGGACAGGCATATCCTATGTTAATTTATAGAACAGTTAAGAAATATTTAAACAACGTTTCGTCATTAGACAAAAAGAGTCCCCATGCCCTGCGTCATACATTTGCGACACACCTTTTGAATAAAGGTGCTGACTTAAATGCAGTGAAAGATTTGTTAGGGCACAGTAGTTTAGCAGCTACGCAAGTATACACGCACAATTCATTAGAAAAATTGAAGTCTATTTTTGATCAGGCTCACCCTAAAGCATAAGTTTAACCCTTTAAATTTTAGAATTATGAAAGTACAAATTCAGTCAATCCATTTTGATGCAGACGAAAAGCTCATCGACTTTATTCAAAAGAAGTTAGACAAGTTGGATACCTATTATGATAGGACTATTGATGCTGAAGTAATCCTTAAACTCAATAACGAGGGTATTGAGAATAAGACGGTAGAAATCAAGCTCAATGTACCAGGAGGGCAGCTATTTGCTAATAAAACTAATGGTTCTTTTGAGGCAGCAAGTGATCACTGTGTTGAGGCACTAAGGAGGCAGATCAAAAAGCACAAAGAGAAAGTAGTATCACACTAAATAAAAAAGGCCTCGAAAGAGGCCTTTTTTATTTACAGGTTAAATGCCTGTTTTACTTTATCTACGTAGTCAAGTTTTTCCCAAGTGAACAGTTCAACTTGGAACTTCTGTGGTTGACCGCTAGAATTTATAAATGTCTTACTTACAGTCTCATTTTTCCTACCCATATGTCCATATGCAGCAGTTTCCGTATACATAGGGTTTCTAAGTTTTAGGCGACTTTCGATTGCAAATGGTCTCATATCAAAAACTTCAGAGACTTTTTTAGCAATCTCTCCATCACTCATATCAACCTTGGCAGTACCATAAGTATCAATAAAAATCCCCATCGGCTCAACGACACCAATGGCATATGATACTTGTACTAACACTTCGTCAGCAACGCCAGCTGCTACTAGATTCTTAGCGATATGGCGCGTAGCATAAGCCGCAGAACGGTCAACTTTAGAAGGGTCTTTTCCAGAGAAAGCACCACCACCATGTGCACCTTTACCACCGTATGTGTCTACGATAATCTTACGGCCAGTCAAACCAGTATCTCCATGAGGACCACCAATTACGAACTTTCCGGTTGGGTTGATATGGTACTTGATTTGGTCATTGAACAACGCTTGAATATTTGCAGGGAGTTGCGCTTTTACTCTAGGGATAAGAATTTTCACAATATCCTCTCTGATTTTCGCAAGCATTGCATCATCAGCATCAAAATCATCATGTTGAGTTGACACTACAATAGCCTCAATTCTTTGAGGAGTGTTATCATCAGAATATTCAATGGTTACTTGAGACTTTGCGTCAGGTCTCAAATATGATATGTCTGTATTCTCTCTTCTGAGTTCAGCGAGTACCTGAAGAATTTTGTGAGAAAGGTCTAATGCCAAAGGCATGTAGTTCTCAGTTTCTTTTGAAGCATAACCAAACATCATGCCTTGATCGCCAGCGCCTTGCTCTTCTTTTGAGGCCCTGTCTACACCTCTATTAATATCATCAGATTGTTCGTGGATTGCAGAAAGCACACCACAAGATTTGCTATCGAATTGATATTCTGCTTTTGTGTAACCTATACGATGAATTGTTTCTCTTGCAATTCTTTGTACATCTAGGTATGTATTTGATTTAACCTCGCCAGCCAATATCACTTGTCCTGTAGTGACTAGCGTTTCACAAGCAACCTTAGATTCAGGATCAAAAGCTAAAAAATTATCAATAAGAGCATCTGATATTTGGTCAGCTACCTTGTCTGGGTGACCTTCTGAAACAGATTCTGATGTAAATAAGTAAGGCATATGTCTATATATTGTGGGGGTGCAAAAATAGAGTTCTGTAGCGAATAAAGAAAACTTAATTTTTAGGTGTCTAATTTCCGTAGAGCAGGAAAATTGTTGGGACCTTATTCAAGGCAATGTCACCAGCTTTCCATTTCCCAATGGACTTGGTAATAACCAGTTCTTTTTCTCCCGTTATATCACGAGCAATGCACAAAAAAGTATCTTTTCGGGCTACTTTGAGGATATCTACAAGAAGTTGTTCATTGCGATATGGTGTATCCATGAAGATCTGTGTTTGATCTTTTTCTTTGGACTCTTTTTCGAGGCCCTTAATCCTTTGCTGACGGTC
>Ga0115559_1001036_pt1 | contig 18495 bp, 16 predicted proteins | sample COGITO_mtgs_1105_3_FD_87281 | JGI IMG/M metagenome (GOLD analysis project Ga0115559, IMG submission 87281) | Pelagic marine microbial communities from North Sea - COGITO_mtgs_110506 | ecosystem: Environmental > Aquatic > Marine > Epipelagic | place: Germany:Helgoland, sampling site Kabeltonne... | reverse complement strand
TAACATAGCTTATTTTTTACGTTTTTCTTGCAATGCTTTTTGTGCTTCAGCCTGCGCCATAATATCTGCCATTTTCTTCTGAAAACGGTTTTGTTTTTTGGGTTTAGCTTTACTCACTTGAATTTTAGCTAATACTTTATCTTCATCAATGATGTAGTTTTTGATGACCAACATAATTCCGATACTAATTAAGTTAGAAACAAAGTAGTATAAACTTAATCCAGATGCATAATTATTAAAGAAAAACAGCATCATGATTGGCGATAAATAGATCATGTATTTCATCATCTTGCCCATATCAGGCATGCCTTCTTGTGTGGGTTGTGTGGCCATTTGTTGCCCCGTAGTCATCTTCATATAAAAGAAGATGGCGATGGATGCTAAAATTGGAAATAAACTAACATGATCGCCATAAAATGGAATATTAAATGGAAGCTCTGCAATCGAATCATAAGAACTTAAATCGTCTACCCATAAAAAAGGTTTTTGACGTAATTCAAATGCAATTGGAAAAAACATAAACAAGGCATAAAACACCGGCAATTGAAGCATACCAGGCAAACACCCACTCAAAGGACTGGCTCCTGCTTTGTTTTGAAGCGCCATTGTTTCTTGCTGAACCTTCATTTTATTGTTCTTATATTTTTCGCGGATGGCGTCCAATTCTGGTTTTAGAATTTTCATTTTAGCCTGCGATAAAAACTGCTTATATTGTACAAATGATAATACTATTTTTACCATAATGGTCATCACAATAATGGCGATTCCGTATGACAGATAGTTAGTTAACCAAGCGTATAATGGACTAAAGACAGCTTTATTAATCCAACCAAAAATTCCCCATCCAAAAGGGATACTGGCCTCTAAATTTTGATCGTATTGATTTAAAATGTCGTCATAAGTTGGACCATAATAAATACTCATATTATGTACTAACTCACCCCCAGAAAACCCTAACGGCAAACTAACTTCGTAACGTTTTGTAAACAAGGTATCGATCGTTTCATCATTCACTAAGTTGAAAGATTTTAAATGGGCTGATTTAAAAGGAACTTCGGGCACTAAAATTGAGCTAAAGAAATGTTGTCTGAAAGAAATCCAAGACAGGTCCGATTCAATTTCATCATCATCGCCTGTTTGCGATAATTTATTGATCTTATCCCCTTCATGTTGATACGTCAAACGCGTGTATCGATTTTCGAAAGACACACTTTGGTCTTGACGATGTGCTTTGAATTTCCAATCCAACTGAACCTCTTGAGTGGTGTTTAAAACCGATGACAACCCTTGTGAACGTACCGAAAAGCCTAACATATAATTATCTGGTTTCAATTCGTAGCGGTATTCTAAAAATTGTGTTTCAGAGACTTTGAGTCGCATTGAAAGCACTTGATTGTCACCAGATGTTGATAGAGATGGTTGAAAATAAAGTTCGGACGAGTTTAGGATCCGATTGTCTGAAGTTGCAAAATTTAAATTGAATACGGAGCTTCCATCTTTGATAAGGTACACTGGAACTGAGTCATGATTTACATAATTTTTTAATTTTACTTCAGAAATAAATCCGCCTTTATTATCAATTTTAAGAGCTAAAACTTCATTTTCAAAACTTGTCACATTTGGCGTTGCCGATGCTAAGGTCAATGCATACGCAAAATCTCCTATCTTATTTTTAAAACTTGCCAGTTGTAAAGAATCGTTTAAAGGTTGATTCGGAACTTTATTAATGGTTAATTCAGCTGCCGATTTGTTGGCTGCTTCTGTCGCTAACTGTTCTTGTTTCGCTTTTTCTTGTAGTGCGAGTTCTTCTGGAGTTGGTTGATTTTGCCATAACATATACAGTAAAATAGCGCCGATGAGTAAAAATCCAATAATTGAATTGATGTCTAATTTTTTTTCTTCCATAACGTTTCTATTTTAACTGAGATCAACGCATCAGAGCGTTTGGTCAAATTAAATTATATTATTTGTTTGTTTTGTATTCTAAAGCTGCCTTGATAAACGCCAAAAAAAGCGGATGTGGATTGGCAACGGTACTTTTATATTCTGGATGGTATTGAACACCTATAAACCATGGGTGGGCAGGAATCTCAATAATTTCGACAAGACCAGTTTCTGGGTTAAAACCCGTAGCTTTCATCCCTGCATTTTCTATTTGTACTTTGTATTCGTTATTAAATTCGTACCGATGTCTATGACGTTCCATAATCGAAGTACTGTGATAGATGGTAGCAACTTGACTATTTTCTAAAAGGTCACATTTCCATTCTCCCAATCGCATGGTCCCGCCTTTTTTAGTTATTTTTTTCTGAGCTTCCATAATCGCAATTACAGGATCTGTTGTAGTTTCATCCATTTCAAATGAATTCGCTTGTTTTAATCCTAAAACATTTCTAGAGAATTCAATGATGGCCATTTGCATTCCCAAACAAATTCCGAAAAACGGAATTTGATGTTCTCTCACATAGCGAATGGCTTCAATTTTTCCTTCGATGCCCCGTTCTCCAAACCCGGGAGCGACAAGTACAGCATCTAAATGTGCTATTTTGGATGCAACATTTTCGGGTGTTAAATATTCCGAGTGAATGGACTCGACCGTAACCATTACTTCATTTGCAGCACCTGCATGAATAAAAGATTCCAAAATTGATTTGTAAGAATCTTGCAATTCTACATATTTTCCAATCAATCCTATAATGACTTCACTTTTAGGGTTTTTATGTTTGGCAACGAAAGTATTCCAAGATGTTAAATCGGGGGGGTGACTTTCTAACTTTAACTGTTCTAAAACTACTTTATCTAAGCCTTCTTCCAACATCAAATTCGGGACATCATAAATGGTAGACGCATCAATCGACTGAATGACGGCTTCTCTTTTGACATTGCAAAATCGTGCCAATTTGGTTCGAATCCCATCGCTTAACTCATGCTCAGTTCTACAAACCAAAATATCGGCTTGTACCCCACTTTCCATCAACGTTTTGACACTGTGTTGGGTGGGTTTGGTCTTTAATTCGCCTGCAGCTGATAAATAAGGAATGAGAGTTAAATGAATCACAAGGGCATTTTCATTCCCCATTTCCCATTTAAGCTGACGAACGGCTTCAATATAGGGTAAAGATTCAATATCCCCAACAGTACCACCTATTTCAGTGATGACAATGTCATAGTCCCCCGAATTTCCTAAAATTTGAACGCGGTGTTTAATTTCATCGGTGATATGTGGAATGACTTGCACTGTTTTTCCCAAAAACTCACCACGGCGTTCTTTATCAATCACACTTTGGTAAATACGACCTGTGGTCACATTATTCGCCTGAGAGGTTGGTACATTTAAAAAACGTTCGTAATGCCCTAAATCTAAATCTGTTTCGGCACCATCGTCCGTCACATAACATTCGCCATGTTCATAAGGATTCAACGTTCCTGGATCGATATTAATATAAGGATCTAATTTTTGAATGGTCGTACGATACCCTTGGGCTTGGAGTAATTTCGCCAAAGATGCCGCGATAATCCCTTTACCTAATGAAGAGCTTACACCTCCTGTTACAAAAATATATTTAGTTGTAGTGTTTGTCATTATGCGTTGTTAAACGCGAACAAAATTACAAATAAGTATTGAAACATAAAGAATATTTATAAGTTGTTTATAAACACTTGCTATAAAATATAAAAAGCACCCTCAAGGTGCTTTTTATGGAGATCAAAATTGAATTATTTTACGTCTACTAATTCAACATCAAATATTAAATTAGCATTTGGAGGAATGACCCCTCCAGCGCCTTGTGCTCCATACCCTAAATGACTTGGAATTACAAACCGTGCTTTGTCTCCGACACTTAAAAGAGCAACTCCTTCATCCCAGCCTGCGATTACTTGAGCTGTTCCTAGGGCAAACTCAATCGGTTCTTTGCGTTTATAAGAAGAATCAAATACAGTCCCATCGGCTAGTTGTCCTTTATAATGTACGGAAACGGTTGCGCCTTTTACGGCTTGTGCTCCACTCCCCTTTTGAAGGATTTGGTAACGCAGTCCACTCTCTGTTTTTTCAAAACCAGTTGCGAGTTCATCTAATTCGGCTTCAATACTAGCTTTTGCATCCGCAAGTGCTTTTTCTCTTGAACCTTCAAAAGTTCTAAAAGCTTCTACGGCTTGAAATGCTTCAGCCTCTGCACCTATAGCTACAATTTCTAAGGTTTCTAATACATCCCCTTGACTAACAGCATCTACAATGGCTTGACCCTCAACTACTTTTCCAAATACAGTGTGTTTACCATCTAACCAATCCGTTGGAATATGAGTAATAAAAAACTGACTTCCGTTGGTACCCGGACCAGCATTGGCCATCGATAGGACGCCTGGCGAATCATGTTTTAAATCGGGATGAAATTCATCTGCAAATTTATACCCTGGATTTCCAGTTCCTGTCCCAAGCGGACAGCCCCCTTGAATCATGAAATCGGGGATGACTCTATGAAATTTTAAGCCATTATAATAAGGTTCGCCTTGACTTTTTACGGAATTTTCTAAGTTTCCCTCTGCTAAAGCAACAAAATTACCTACTGTTCCTGGCGTTTTTTGGTATTCTAAATTTACTAAGATCTCTCCTTTAGTGGTCGAGAATTTTGCGTATAAACCGTCTTTCATGCGTTTGATTTTATTTTTTTAATAGCTGCAAAGATACGTAGGAATTATAAACTAAAAAGTTTCCAGAATGGTTTTGTGAAAAATTTATTAGTTGGCAACTTCACTGATAAATTTAAGACGATAGAGTCGTAAATCTTGATCTTCATAATCGCCGTCAAATTCTTCGATAGCTGCCTCAATCTCATCGGTTTCAGATTCCATGAAATAGTCATAGAGGTCTTCTTGTTGATCCTCATCAAGAATTTCATCAACCCAGTAATTGATATTTAATTTTGTGCCCGAAAATACGATTGCCTCTAATTCTCGAATAAACTCGTCCATACTCATCCCTTTTGCAGAAGAAATATCATCAAAAGGAAGTTTGCGATCGATATTTTGAATGATATATAGCTTTAAAGAAGAGTTTGATCCCGTCGATTTTATGACTAAATCCTCCATGCGATCAATCTCATTTTCATCTACATAACGTTTTATAAGCGCCACAAAATCTTTCCCATAGCGTTTTGCTTTTCCTTCTCCGACTCCATGTATGTTATAAAGTTCTTCGATTGTAATTGGATATTTAAGTGCCATATCCTCTAAAGATGGATCTTGAAAAATGACAAAAGGAGGAACGCCTAGTTTTTTGGCATTGGATTTTCGGAGGCTTTTTAGCATCCCCATCAAAGCGACATCAACAACTTCTGTTGACGTGTTATAGTTTCGATTTGAAGCTTGCAAATTATATGTATGGTCTTCTGTCATTAAAAAAGATATTGGAGATTCTAAGTATTGACGCCCGTTGGCGGTTAACTTTAAAACACCATAAGTTTCAATGTCTTTTCTTAGATATCCAGCAACCAACACTTGTCGAATCAGGGCCATCCAATATAATGAATCATGACCACTACCATTTCCAAAAAAGGGCTTCTCGTCTGTACGGTGAGATTTTATAAGAGCATTTTCTTGACCCGTAATGACATTTACTAAATCTTTACTTTTATATTTTTCGTGCGTTTGAGAGACTACATCAAGTAATAATTTTACTTGGTCTTTCGCTTCTGATTGAGGTTTAGGATTTCGAACGTTATCGTCCATATGTCCGCCATCGCCAGTTTCTGTGTCAAATGCTTCCCCAAAATAATGTAAAATAAATTTTCGACGCGACATGGAGGTTTCAGCCAATGCAACGACTTCTTGTAATAATGCAAAACCAATTTCTTGTTCCGCAACCGGCTTACCCGACATAAATTTTTCGAGTTTTTCAATATCTTTATAGGCATAATACGCCAAACAATGACCTTCGCCACCATCGCGACCAGCTCGTCCAGTTTCCTGGTAGTAACTTTCGATACTTTTTGGAATATCGTGATGAATCACAAAACGAACATCTGGTTTATCGATGCCCATACCAAAAGCTATGGTAGCAACGACAACATCTGTATCTTCCATCAAAAACATATCTTGATGTTTAGAACGTGTTTTGGCATCTAATCCTGCATGGTATGGGACTGCTTTAATGCCGTTCACTTGAAGAATTTGAGACAATCCTTCCACTCGTTTTCTACTTAGACAGTAAATAATCCCTGATTTTCCTTCATTTTGCTTCACAAATCGAATGATATCATTATCAACTTGATCTGTTTTGGGAAGTATTTCATAAAACAAGTTTGGTCTATTAAATGAGGCCTTGAATGTTTGGGAATCTGTGGTTCCTAAGTTTTTTAAAATATCTTCTTGTACTTTTGGAGTGGCCGTGGCGGTCAATCCTATAATAGGAATATTGTCGCCTATTTGGGTAATGATGTGTTTTAAATTTCTGTATTCTGGTCTAAAATCATGTCCCCATTCACTAATACAGTGGGCTTCATCGACCGCCATAAATGAGATGTCCTGAGCTTTTAAAAACTCAATATTTTCTGCTTTTGAAAGCGACTCTGGAGCGACGTATAATAGCTTTGTGATTCCAGATTCTATATCTGATTTTACTTGTTTTATTTCGGTTTTATTTAAAGAGGAATTTAATACATGAGCAATCCCTTCATGATTTGAAATGCCTCTAATAGCATCGACTTGATTTTTCATAAGTGCGATCAAAGGAGACACCACAATTGCCGTCCCGTCCTGCATTAAAGCAGGTAATTGATAGCAGAGCGATTTCCCTCCGCCGGTTGGCATAATAGCAAATGTGTTTTTTTTCTCTAACAGACTCACAATGACTTGTTCCTGAAGCCCTTTAAATTTATCAAAACCAAAAAAGGTTTTAAGTGCAGCATGTAATTCTTTCGTCGAAATACTCATTCTATGGTTAATTTCTAGTCTTAATTAAAAAAAAAGTGGTTAATTCAATCAAAATGGTAATAAATTAGGGAACACTCCTATTTTTTTTGTTTTTTTGTAATGATAATTAAAGGTAGATATATTTAAATAATTACACAACCAAAAGATAAAAAAATTGAGTTCAAAAAAATCTATAGTATCCCTAGCCAAAAAAACAATCGCTATTGAAAGCCTCGCAATTTCTCAACTTGCTGAGTTTATTGATGATACATTTGCAGAAGCTGTAGAATTAATATTAAACTCTAATGGTCGCGTGATTATAACTGGCATTGGAAAGAGCGCCATTATTGCCAATAAAATTGTGGCAACTTTAAATTCAACTGGCACCCCTTCTGTTTTTATGCATGCCGCAGACGCCATTCATGGCGATTTAGGTCTCTTACTGAAAGATGATGTGGTCATTTGTATTTCCAAAAGTGGTAATACGCCAGAAATTAAAGTTTTAATTCCGTTGTTGAAAAGCTCAGGAAATACTTTAATAGCGATAACAGGGAATATGAAATCAATGCTGGCCGAACAATCTGATTTTGTTTTTAATTCCTACGTTGAAAAAGAAGCCTGTCCAAATAACTTGGCGCCAACAACTAGTACCACCGCCCAATTAGTGATTGGTGATGCATTAGCTGTGTGTTTATTGGAGCTTAGAGGGTTTTCCAGTGATGACTTTGCAAAATACCATCCTGGTGGCGCTTTAGGGAAAAAATTATATTTAAGAGTCCGTGATATTTTAGCACACAACGAAAAACCCGAAGTCAGTCTAGATGCTAGCATCAAAAAAGTTATTATAGAAATTTCCGAAAAACGTTTAGGTGTGACTGCTGTCACAAAAGACGAAAAAATCGTTGGTGTTATTACTGATGGTGACTTGAGACGGATGCTTGCAGAGACCGAAAATTTTTCGCAACTGAGCGCTGAAGATATTATGAGTAAAAACCCAAAATCTATTACAATCAATGCCATGGCTATCGAAGCAATGGAGATCATGGATAAACATGAAATTTCACAAATCATCGTAGAAGATCATGGCCGTTATGCCGGTGTTATCCATATTCACGACCTAATCAAAGAAGGAATCATCTAGTTATGGGACAACCAAAAGAAATGTCATTTTTAGACCATCTCGAAGAATTGAGATGGCATATTATAAGAGCGGTAGCCGCCGTAATGATTGCAGCAACTGCAGCCTTTATAGCCAAAGGTTTTGTGTTTGATGTCCTGATTTTTGGCCCTACAAAAGCCGATTTTTTCACCTATGAATTTCTTTGTAAAGCTTCTAAGTTATTAGGATTTGAGAGTTTTTGTGATACGAATTTTGATTTTGAAGTTCAAAGTCGTACCATGGCCGGACAGTTTTCAGCCCATATTTGGACTTCCATCACATTTGGATTGATCATCGCGTTTCCATACGTTCTGTATGAATTCTGGAAATTCATCAGTCCAGGGCTCTATTCAAATGAAAAAAATAGCTCCAGAGGATTTATTTTCATCTCCTCTATTTTGTTTTTTATCGGGGTCTTGTTTGGATATTATATTGTTTGTCCATTATCTATAAATTTCTTAGGAACCTATTCTGTCGCCCAACAAGTTCACAACGATTTTGATTTAAACTCATATATTGGACTGATACGAGCCTCTACCCTCGCATCCGGGTTTATTTTTGAATTGCCAATTATCATCTATTTTCTAACCAAAATAGGATTAGTGACGCCAGAATTCCTTCGAAAAAACCGAAAATATGCCTTAATAATCGTATTGATTTTTGCAGCCATTATCACCCCACCCGACATCGCGAGTCAGATCATTGTCGCCATCCCTGTCTTAATATTATACCAAGTCAGTATCCTCATATCAAAACTTGTTTTACGAACTCAAAAAAGAAAAGAGAAAAATGGCGAATGAAGTAGAAGAATTTAATGCATATCGCAAGAAAATGAACACCAAAATTCTTGCAGAAAACAATACCGTTATCAAGCGTATTTTTAATTTAGACACCAATGCATTTCAAGAAGGGGCTTTAAATACGGAGACCAAAGAATTATTGGGCTTAGTCGCTTCCGCCGTATTACGATGTGATGATTGTGTACGTTATCACCTAGAAAAATGCCATGAAGAGGGTCTAAGTAGAGCTCAAATTTCTGAGGCGCTTAGTATTGCCACTCTAGTCGGGGGGACAATTGTCATCCCACATTTGAGACGGGCGTATGAATACCTAGATATTTTGGAAGCCTAGTTAAATTTAATATAAAGTACGTCGCATACATGCTTAGTAAATTACATTTTACTATTTTTAAAATTCTTTAAACAAACCAATGAAATTAAGAGTTCAAAATTTGATGAAGTCCTACAACGGACGAAAAGTTGTAAAAGATGTTTCTCTCGAAGTGAATCAAGGGGAAATTGTGGGACTCTTAGGACCCAATGGCGCAGGAAAAACAACCTCATTTTATATGACCGTTGGATTGATCAAACCCAACGGTGGCTCAATCTTTTTGGATGATAAAGAAATCACGTCTTACCCGATGTACAAAAGAGCACAAAGTGGGATCGGCTACTTGGCTCAAGAGGCTTCTGTATTTAGAAAATTAAGCATCGAGGACAACATTTTAAGTGTGCTTCAAATGACCAAACTTTCTAAGAAAGAACAAGTTGATAAAATGGAATCTTTAATCGATGAATTTAGTCTAGGACACATCCGAACCAACAGAGGTGATTTGTTATCTGGAGGCGAACGCAGACGTACCGAAATTGCACGGGCACTTGCCACCGACCCCAGTTTTATATTGCTTGATGAGCCGTTTGCAGGTGTTGATCCAGTTGCGGTTGAAGATATTCAGCGAATTATAGCCAAACTGACTAAAAAAAATATTGGCATCCTAATTACCGATCATAATGTGCAAGAAACATTAGCAATTACAGACCGTACCTATTTAATGTTTGAAGGCAGTATTCTAAAGGCCGGAAAACCAGAAGTACTAGCTAGTGATGAAATGGTTCGTAAAGTATATCTCGGTCAAAATTTCGAGTTACGTAAGAAAAAATTAGAATTTTAAACTTTAGGACTTTTTAAAAAATGGCTTAAAAATTAGCTTCATTAGACTCATGACTAAAAGAGCTATAACCCCTATACACAAGCCAAAAATCAACTCTCTTAGAATCATAGGCAAGCCTTCCAGAAGGTGGTGGAAGAGGTCTATATTATGAAGAAATATACCCCCAGAAACAAGTAAAAGTGCTATGGTTCCGACTACCGACAACGTTTTAATGACCACCGGCAACGCGTTGACCAATCCGACGCCCAAAAAATGGAAACTATTTTTTTGACCATCACTCATTCGGATCAATTTAAAACCTAAATCGTCCATGCGGATGATCAGTGCCACAAGCCCATAGACCCCAGCAGTTGCTATAATTGCAATGATACTGACCACGCCAATTTGAACCCCAATAGATTCCTCTACAACCGTTCCAAGCGCAATGATAATGATCTCAACAGATAAGATGAAATCCGTTAAAATAGCAGATTTTATTTTCTTTTTTTCTAGTTGTAAAACAACAGATTTTGGCAGGGCTTCAGTAGTGATTTTAGAGCCTCTCGGTTTATGAGGAAAGACAAATTCATAAATCGTCTCAACCCCTTCATACGACAGATAAATTCCACCAAAAATTAAGATCACTGTGACTGCAGCGGGTAAAAATGCACTGAGTAAAAATGCGAAGGGTAAAATGATGAGTTTATTTAAAAAAGAACCTTTAGTAATGGCCCATAATACGGGTAATTCTCTTGAAGATACAAAGCCTGATGCTTTTTCTGCACTCACCGCTAAATCATCGCCGAGAATCCCAGCTGTTTTTTTGGCAGAGACTTTACTCATCGTGAGGACATCGTCCATAAGAACTGAAATATCATCAAGAAGTGCAAAAAAGCCTGAAGCCATAAATTAGTGGTTTATAAATTATTTTGACACCAAAGACAAAACGATATAACTAATAATCACCAGTGGAATCCCAGCAAATTGAAATACGATTAATAAAACTAGCGATAAAAGAATCAAAATATAGCGCGAAGCATTGTCTTTAAAATTCCATGTTTTAAATTTTAATGCAATCAGCTTAATGGGTGCATTTAACAAATAACAACTCAAAATGATCACGCCAAATAAAAACCAAGGATTTAAAATGATGGCATTTATAACATCACTATTTTGAAAATCTAGAATTAGTGGCAGAGCAATAATTAAGAGTGCATTGGCGGGAGTTGGCAATCCAATAAAAGCATCCGACTGGTTGTCAGAAATATTAAATTTCGCTAAGCGATAAGCAGATGCCAAGGTGACCAACAACCCAAAATACGGCAGCAAATTATGTGTTTCCCAAGAAGGTAAAGGCGCTAAGCTAATTAAATGAAAAAGGACCAAGCCAGGCACCAAACCGCTAGTCACCATATCCGCTAAAGAATCCAATTGAACGCCAAGCTCACTTTGAACCTTTAATTTACGTGCCAAAAGACCATCAAAAAAGTCAAAGAAAATACCCAAGCATAAAAACAAGGCTGTTAATTTCATATTACCTTCTAAGGCATAAATGACGGCTACGGAACCCGAAAATAAATTTAATAATGTTATAAAATTTGGAATATGTGCTTTCACAGGGAATTGTAATTAATTAGTAAAAATAATAAACTATTTTTGTTTTTGGTAAATAAACAACAATATCTAAAAAAAAATAGAGTTAATAGTAGTGTTTATTTAGTTGATTAAAAAATAGCCCTTGCAAGCATTAAAACTAGTCTTAACGATTTTGACCCCTTTCTTTTTGGTGTCTCAAACCTCTCGAAAATATTCGAATGAATTTATGAATATTGGAGTTGATGCTTCAGCTTTGGGAATGAGTAATGCCGTGGTCGCCTCCACAGCAGATGTAAATTCGGGATACTGGAACCCAGCAGGTTTAGTGCATTTAGAGGATAATCAAATTGCCTTTATGCATTCCAGTTATTTTGCAAATATTGCCAACTACAACTACATGGCTTTTGCCATGCCTTTGGACGAGCAAAGCGCCATTGGGATTTCATTGATTCGCTTTGGAGTTGATGATATTTTAGACACAACCAAACTCATTGACCAGCAAGGCGTGGTCAATTATGATCGGATTAATTTATTTTCGGCTGCAGATTACGGACTGACCTTTTCTTATGCGCGAAAACTCCCCATAACAGGGTTAAATTATGGCGTGAATGCCAAAATAATTAGACGAATTATCGGCGATTTTGCATCTTCATGGGGCTTTGGTTTAGATGTGGGTATTCAGTTTAAATCCAATAATTGGAATTTTGGATTGATGGCCAGAGATATCACCACCACCTTTAATGCTTGGGCCATTGACGCCGATCGTCTGAAAGATATTCAAGATGCCATTCCAGGACAAAATCAAGAGCCACCAGAAACGACGGAATTAACGCTTCCAAAGTTGCAGTTTGGAGTCTCTAAATTTTTTACTTTCCGTTACGATTATACGCTTAGTGCTGAACTTGATTTAGTCACTCGATTTGAGCAAAATAACGACCTCATCTCTTCCTCAATTGTGAGCATTAATCCAGCATTAGGGCTGGAATTTGGCTATTCCGATCTTGTGTTTTTAAGAGCTGGGTTAGGGAATTTTCAAAATGAACTACAAATAGACAACTCTGAATCCTTAACATTTCAACCAAATTTTGGCGTCGGATTCAAATATAACGGCATCTGTTTAGACTATGCCTTCACCGATATTGGTGATCAAAGCGCCGCCCTATATTCAAATGTATTTTCTCTCAAAATTGATTTAAGCATCTTTAGATAATGATCATTAAAAAACGAACCATCCTTTTTCTTTTACTCATCACAATGACTTTGAGCGCTCAGCTTCAACTCACACACGAGTCTGAAGTGAGCATTCTTACCTTTGGACCTGGCGCCTCGTTAAATGATGCGTTTGGACATACGGCCATTAGAATCAAAGATCCGCTCTATAATTTTGACATCGTTTTTGATTATGGACGGTATGATTTTGAAACCGAAGGCTTTTATTTAAAATTTGCCCAAGGAAAACTCGATTATCAAATTGGCAGGGCTGAATTTGATGCTGTTTTTTCGGATTATCAATATCTAAATCGAAGTATTAAGGAACAACAATTAAACCTTAGTACTGCACAAAAAACAGCATTTTATCATTTTTTAATAGAAAATGTTAAACCCGAAAATCAATCCTATCCCTATGATTTTTTCTACAATAACTGTGCTACAAAAATCATAGATGGCATTGAAACCATCCTTAACGACCCACTCGTTTACACCCCTCCACCCGAATTTGAACCTCAAACATTCAGAAATTTAATTCGATCTGATTTGAATCAAAATTCATGGGGAAGTTTGGGAATTGACATCGCCTTAGGCTCAAAAATTGATCAAATTGCGACGGTCGAAGAACATCTATTTCTCCCTAAAAACTTGTATCTATTGCTCGAAAACGCGCATACAAAAACAGGAACTATTGGGATTGTTTCAACTTCAAAAACACTTAGCCCTTCGGACGCTATTGCACAACACAACTTTTTTAGCAGTCCACTTTTCATATTAGGAATTTTAGCACTATTGATGCTTCTTATCACTTATACTGATTTTAAAAAAAACAAGCGAAGTCACTGGCTAGACGTTTGTTTATTTGCCATAACGGGCCTGATTGGCGTTGGGTTATTACTACTTTGGTTTGCAACCGACCACACCGCAACAGCTTATAATTACAATCTTTTATGGGCTTGTGCGCTCAACCTGTTTTTTATCCCCTCAATACTAAAAACGAAACTCAGTATTAGGGGCTTGAGTTATTTAAAATTTCTAATCTTACTACTCTCATTGATGGGCTTGCATTGGATCACAGGGGTTCAATCCTTTGCCATTGGATTAATTCCACTTCTCATCGCTATTGCAATTCGATATTTATTTTTAATTCATCATTTCAACAAGGTAAATCGTTTATAATTATCCGTTATTTGTAAAAACAAAATTTTGAATTACCTCAACGTAGAAAATATATCAAAGTCGTACGGCGAACTCAGTCTTTTTGAAGATCTATCGTTTAGTATCCACAAAGATCAAAAAATAGCATTTGTCGCTAAAAACGGGACTGGAAAAACAACAATTTTAAACATTCTATCGGGAAAAGATATTCCTGATACTGGTCAAATCGTGTATCGAAAAGGCCTGCGAACCACATTCTTATCACAAGAACCCGTTTTAGATCAGAATTTAACGATCGAAGAAACGATTTTAAAATCCGACAACCCGATTTTAAAAGTTATAAAAACCTATCATGAAGCGCTTGAAAACCCTGAAGACAGTAAGCTTTATCAGACCGCTTTTGATGACATGGAGCGCTATCAAGCTTGGGATTTTGAAACCCAATACACCCAAATACTGTTTAAGTTAAAATTAGAAAGTTTAGATCAAAAAGTACGAGAACTTTCTGGGGGACAACAGAAACGATTGGCACTTGCAAACACCTTGTTAAGCAAACCTGATTTACTGATTTTGGATGAGCCCACCAACCACTTGGATTTAGAAATGATCGAATGGTTAGAGTCGTTTTTTGCAAAAGAGAATATCACCTTATTTATGGTGACACACGACCGGTATTTTCTGGAGCGTGTTTGCTCAGAAATTATCGAGCTAGATGAAGGATGTATTTATAATTATAAAGGAAATTATTCTTACTATCTCGAGAAAAAAGAAGAACGAATCGAGCGGGAAGCAATTGAAACAAACAAGTCTAAGCAACTCTTTAAAAAAGAACTGGGATGGATGCGTCGTCAACCCAAAGCACGAACCACCAAATCGAAATCAAGAATTAGTGATTTTCATGAAATAAAAGAACGTGCTAGTAAACGAAGAAACGATCATGAAGTTCAGTTGGAAATCAATATGGAACGTTTGGGAAGTAAAATTTTAGAGATCCATAAAGTATCCAAAGCATTTGATGATAAACTGATTTTAGACAAATTTGAATACGTGTTCCAACGTGGAGAACGCATTGGAATTATTGGTAAAAATGGGACTGGAAAGTCCACATTTTTAAATATGATTACGGGCGGAATTCAACCCGATAGCGGTAAAATAATTGAAGGCGAAACGATTAAATTTGGCTATTATACGCAAGACGGCATCAAAGCAAAGCCCATGCAAAAGGTCATTGACGTCGTTCGAGATTTTGGCGATTATATCCCCCTGATGAAAGGCAAAAAAATTAGTGCGCAACAATTGCTCGAACGCTTTTTGTTTAGTCGGAAAAAACAATATGATTTTGTCGAAAAACTTAGTGGTGGCGAACGCAAACGGTTGTATTTATGTACCGTATTAATTCAAAATCCAAACTTTTTAATTCTGGATGAGCCCACCAATGATTTGGATATTGTAACCCTCAATGTCTTGGAAAACTTCTTACTCGATTTTCCGGGATGTTTGTTAGTCGTATCGCATGATCGCTATTTTATGGATAAAATTGTCGATCATTTATTTGTATTTCGTGGGGAAGGAATGGTCGAAGATTTTCCAGGAAATTACTCCGATTTCAGAACCTACGAAGACAGCACGCCTGTGGCCGCTGAACCTAAAAAAACGTTGACGGCAAAGCCACCTGTCACAAATCAATCGGAAACAAAATTAAGTTTTAACGAGCAGAAAGAATTGAACAACCTTGAAAGTAAGCTGAAATCGCTTGAATTTGACAAAAAAGAATTGGAAGCAAAGTTTTTGGTTCCAGACATTGATATGGAGACCATCAACACACTTTCTGAGGCGCTCAAAACCTTAAATGAGGTCATTGAAGACAAAGAATTAAGATGGATGGAATTAAATGAAAAACTAAATTGAATGTGTTTTTATCCTATTTAAAATTTTGGTGGCGCTCTAAAAATGAACACGGCGTCCACTCCCCTTTTGTGTTTGATTTAGTGACCAAGTGTTTTTATGAACGGACCAACTACAAGGCCTATCAACATTTAGCGAAACAAGATTCCAAGTCAAAATTCCTATACCGTCTCGGCGCCTATTTTAAATTTGATCGCAGCTTTATTCCTGATACTATTGATTTAAACCACAAACATGCGCTGGCGTTAGAAACCACTTGTATTCCTTTTAAAACGATCGAAGCCTTAGTCAACGGAGAGCATTCAATATCAAAAACAGCAAGTCTCATTTATCTCAATTCGGACACCCTTGAACCCCATTCCATGAAACGTTTGATTGCACATTGTCATCGAGATTCAGTCATCATTATCAAGTCAATACGAGAAACCCAAACGCAATTTAAGCAATGGAATCAGTTGAAAGCATTCGCTGAAATTTCTGTCTCAATCGATGCTTTTTATTGGGGGCTTTTATTTCTTAGAACCGAACAACTCAAAGAACATTTTACGATAAGACTTTAATCTCTTGGGGATATAAAATATTACTTTTAACTTTATAGCAGAATTGTTTGGAGGATTTGAATCTCTTAAAAAGAGTCGCATTTCGAAAAGATTAATAAACATAAGACAGATGAAAATTTATACAAAAACAGGCGATGATGGTACAACCGGATTAGTGGGAGGCACGCGTTTGCCAAAGCATGATTTGAGAATTGATTGCTACGGAACTGTCGATGAGTTGAATTCGTATCTTGGTTTGGTCCGGGATCAAGCAATTTCCAAAGACAGCAAAACAGCACTCCTAAAAATCCAAGAACAGTTGTTTATCATTGGTGCCCTTTTAGCAACCGATCCTGAGAAACTCAAAGACGACTCAAAAAGAAAACGTCTCGGAATCCCCTTTCTAAAAGGCGAATCAATTACGTTTTTAGAAGCACAAATTGACGCGATGAATGCGACTTTACCAGCACTCACTCATTTTATTTTACCAGGCGGCCATCAAACCGTGTCATTCTGTCATATTGCACGATGTATTTGTCGTCGGGCGGAGAGGAACGTCTCTAAACTCAATGTAGAACAGCCCACACAACCCGAACTCCTGATCTATTTAAATCGCTTATCGGACTTTTTATTTGTATTGGCACGAAAATTGTCAAATGAGTTAGAGGCGGAGGAGCTCAAGTGGATTCCTAATAAAACCACCTAATAATTGATTAAAAAATCACAAATTACTGTTTAATAATTTGCTGTTTTTTAAATGATTTTAGAACGTTCATAACTTTATTGATGAAATAAATGCTTTTTTACTTGATTTTTTCAGCTAAAAAATTATTTTTGCAAAAATTAAATACTTCAAAAAATGTATTGGACATTAGAACTTGCCTCTTACCTAAGTGACGCGCCTTGGCCAGCCACTAAAGACGAATTAATAGATTATTCTATTAGAACAGGAGCACCGCTAGAAGTTGTGGAGAACCTTCAATCCATTGAAGATGAAGGAGACTCTTATGACTCCATTCAAGAAATCTGGCCTGATTATCCATCAGACGAAGATTATCTTTGGAATGAAGATGAATATTAAAAACTCAAAAATTATTTAAAAAAGTCTCCTCCGAGGCTTTTTTTTTGCTTTATTTCACAAAGAAAATAACAACAAACTGTATCTTTGACTGTCTTTACATTTAAAGATTCTTAAAATTAAAACCTATAATGAGTTTACTGAATTCGGTACTAAAAGTATTCGTTGGAGATAAATCCAAACAAGACGTCAAGGCGATCATGCCCATCGTTAACAAAATAAAAACATTTGAAGCCGCCATTGCAGCCTTAAGCAATGATGCCTTACGCGCCAAAACACAAGAATTTAAATCGACGCTCGCAGCCGCTTGTAAATCCCTCGAAGATCGCATCGCAGAATTATATCTTGAAGCGGATTCGACCGAAGATATTGATCGAAAAGAAGACATCTATCTGGAAATTGATGGTTTAAGAGATGACGTTTATGCAAAAACGCAAGATGTTTTGAATGAAATTCTCCCCGAAGCATTTTCGGTCATCAAAGAAACCGCCAAACGATTTGTCAACAATACTCAAATTGAAGTTACTGCAACCACGTTCGACCGCGAACTTTCGGGCACCAAAGACTATGTGACTTTAAACGATGAAAAAGCATTTTGGGCCAATTCTTGGGATGCCGCCGGAAAACCAATCACTTGGGATATGGTGCACTATGATGTGCAACTTATTGGAGGGGTGGCAATGCATCAAGGAAAAATTGCTGAAATGCATACTGGAGAAGGAAAAACGCTGGTTGCCACGCTCCCCGTCTACTTAAATGCGTTGACAGGTAAAGGCGTACACTTAGTAACCGTGAATGATTACCTCGCCAAACGTGATAGCGCTTGGATGGCGCCTATTTTTCAATTTCATGGGTTGAATGTTGATTGTATTGATTACCACAAACCAAATTCTCAAGAACGTAAAAACGCCTATAATTCCGATATTACTTACGGAACTAATAATGAGTTTGGATTTGATTACTTAAGAGATAACATGGCAAATACGCCCGATGATCTCGTCCAACGTGCGCC
>Ga0115559_1001006_pt1 | contig 18776 bp, 14 predicted proteins | sample COGITO_mtgs_1105_3_FD_87281 | JGI IMG/M metagenome (GOLD analysis project Ga0115559, IMG submission 87281) | Pelagic marine microbial communities from North Sea - COGITO_mtgs_110506 | ecosystem: Environmental > Aquatic > Marine > Epipelagic | place: Germany:Helgoland, sampling site Kabeltonne... | reverse complement strand
TGAAGGCATCCATCTAGCGTGACATCTTGTGTGGTCACGATGTTTCCATTGGTGTCACGTTGTTCAAATTGCCATACATTACTCGGTCCATAGAGTGGTTCAGTATAGGTAATTATGGGCATGCCTTTTAGATCTGTCGGTGTCGATGGGTGACCATGAGTCTCTAAATACATCGGTGAGGCTAGACAATTCAACCATGTGTTCCCAAGGCGTTTTGCAACGACAGAAGAATCTTTCAATGGTCCAATGACAAAACCAATATCAACATTTTGATTGTACAAATCCAACCGAGAATCAGCCAAAGTCACTTTAACAGTGACCTTTGGATACCGTTTCATATAGTCCAAGATAATGTTCTGGAGATTCAACTCTAAGAGTAAATGAGAAGTCGCCAAATGAAGTGTGCCAGAAGGTTCTAATTTGGTCTGAAAGACACTCTCTTCTGCCAACTCAGCAGTATGAACTATTTGTTGAGCATGTGCAAAAAATAGCTCTCCGACACGTGTCATGCGTATCTTTCGAGTGCTTCGTTCGAGTAATCGTACGCCCAAGGTTTCTTCCAATTCTGTAATCCGACGTGAGACGGTTTGTTTTGGCATACCCAATCGAGTCGCAGCTGCTGTAAAGCCTTGTTCTTCGACAACACAGACAAAAACGCGGCTTGCGTTCAAGTCAAACATTAAGAGCGTTCCACAACATCAAAACCAGCGTTTTCAATTGCTGTAACAAGTGTTGCGAGTGTGACATTGCCATCCACTTTGGCTTCTCCGGGTTCAAGAGTGACAATCGCTTCGGTCACTCCATCTAGTCGTTGTAGTACTTTTTGGAGTCTACCGACACAACCATTACAGGTCATTCCATCAACGGAGAGTGTTTTCATTGTATCGGTTTGTGAAGATGTCGTATTCTTCATGGTAAAATCCTTGGAGGCAAAGTATCCGATGAGCCCAATTAAAATGATCGCGGAAACTTGTGCCCACCAGTTGTGGTGCTCATGCATATGAATATTATCAATCGATGAGGTGAGAACATCATCGAACAGTGTTCCCAGCAATAGAGAACCACCAATGACAGTGCTTAAATAGATGGTTGTAATTCGATTGCCTAGCGCATCTCGGACAGCTCCAATCGTAGCGATATTGGTCGCGGGCCCAGCCATTAAGAATACAAGTGCGGCACCTATGGGGAGTCCTCCTTGGACCAGTGCCGCAGCAATAGGTACCGAGGCCGTGGCACATACATACAATGGAATGGAAATGGCCAATGCCAGTAATGAGGCTCCTAGATTGCCCCAAGAACTTTCCGCAATCCAAGCTCCCAGTCCATTGGTTGGTATCAATGTTGAGATGGCTGCAGACAGTAAAATACCGATGACCAGCCATTTCCAAATACTGCCAATGATGTCCAGTCCATGCTCGAAGGAATCCATCCATGTGACTGGTTTATTTTGTTTACGAGAGAAGGATTCAGTGGTTTGTGTTGGAAACTCTTGTTCAACCCAAAGGCCTCCGATCAATCCAGTGACCAATGCAGCCCCCACTTTGAACAAGGCGAATGGAAGCCCCAAGAAACTGGCGGATACCACAATAGAGTCTACTCCAGTTTGTGGTGTTGCAATTAAAAAACCAACGGTCGCCCCTTTGCTAGATCCTTGTTTCTCGAGCCCCAGTCCAGTCGGTATGACACTGCACGAACACAGAGGTAATGGTATACCAAAAAGAACAGATTTGAGTACGCCCCATCGTCCTTGAAGTTGTTGCTCAATCCAATTGGGGGGCAACAATTTATGCAACAGACTAGAGAGGGCCGTACCAAATAGCAACCATGGTGACAACTCCAATAGAACATTCCAGACTTGTTCAAAAAATGTAGCCACAAGCATTTGAGTATCCAATAGGGGGTTTCTTTTAGTTTAACCCCAAGAAACAAATTGTACAGGTGTCAGCGCTCACTTTGCCTCGTTCTCTAGAAGTCTTAGCGATTTTCGTAGGGTGGTAATTGTAAAACCATGCTTGAATATGCTGTTTTGGAAACCGCAGAGGTATCTCCCCCTGGAGTAATGATCCACATCAATTTACAGTACGGTTTTATATGAGGAGTGCTGGCATAGCCATCTGTTAAATAGATGACGCCATCAAATGTGGCTCGAACCGTTTCTTGAGTGGATTCAGAACCACGCATGACCTTGGTTTTACAACCATTTCGAACATCGTTCACCCATTTGAAGGGCATGTTGAAATCAGTCCCACCACCACCAGAGTAGGGTTTCTGTCCGTCGTATTTCCAAAAGAGTTGTGGGTGAGTATCGGCTGCGAAAACAAAGACTTCTACGCCGTGTTTAAACAGTTTGTGTACTTCTGCAAATAAGTATTCCACATCAACTGGTCCGACAGAACCAGAAGTATCTAAGATGCACAATAACTTAGGATACTCCTTTTGCTTTTTGACTCCAGGCATGGTTCGCGGTACTTTTCGTTCAATGAAAAAGGCTTGTTGGCCATCGTATTGATAGTATGGATTTTCCGCCAGCATTTGGGGCGGTATATCGTTCCAAGTCAGATGGTTCAACAGATCAGAGTTGTGAATGAGCCAAACAATTAATTGAGACGGCAATATTCCCCAGGAGATTTCGTCCATTTCATAGACGCTCGGGAAATCTTTTTTGATGAACCCTTTGCGGGCGTGTGCAAAGTGCGACCAATCGACAGGAGGTAAGACTTCTGGATATTTTTTGGCCATCATGATTATAATATTTGGTGGTACATCATCATTGTCTAGGGGCGTACGAACAATTGAAAGTTGCAATAGTATGGTGTTTGGCACATCTGACCATGAAGGCCACGTCCAGTCGCTGTGCTGTTCACGGATTTGGTACAACATTCGAAGTGGAATCTGAGCCCATGGGATAGGACTGTCATCTTGTACTTTGAGATTTGACACAACAGTGCTAAATTTTATCTTAACACTGTCAGATACGTCTCCCCAAAGATGTTGCGGCAGTTTTGAAGATTCATTCTTCGCCAAATAGATGAGTGCATCCGCAGACAATTTTGTGGTGGACAACAGTTGTCGCATCCATCGAAAATATCGTTTGTTCTTCTTCCGATGCGTCGATTTTTTTGTGTATTTGTGGCTGGATTTGGCAAATACGCGGAGTTTCTTTTTCCAGTCAACAGCTGGTTGTCGGGCTTTTATCCACTCTGCCGACAGATCCAAGATACTCCCAGGTATTGAACCTGAATTTTTTGTTCCAGCGATGGCTTGGCGTACCATCTCTTCAATGTTTTGCTCTTGAACTGGTAAGTCTCCAATACCAGCACTACCAACTCCCTTAAGTAAAGAGTCTCCTGCTTTGGCTTGTTTTTTACCTTGTCCAGGCTGGGGGTGTCCTTGTCCCCATCCACGGTGATCGCTGTGTCCTGTTCCACCATGCTTGTTGCCATTTAAGACTTGTTGAATCTTTTTACTGGTTTGCTTTTTATCGCGGGCTTTCATCAAGAGGTTGTAATAGGTTTCGGCAATATCATTCTCAGGGAGTTTCAATTCTTTGAATGTGGACAGTAAGATGGCTCCATTCGGCAGCTTCCATGGTGAACCAATATACTGATTGACTTCAATATCCGCTGCGATGTTGTACAAATGTTTGTCTGTAAACTTTGGGTTTCGCATTTGAATGATGTGCTTGAGTATGATGTGAAGCGCTTCATGCTTCAATACAGCTCCACGTTCTTCAATGTTTTTTAATTCCTTCATAAAGAAACTTGGATTTACAGCCAACAGAACATGCTTTTTTAATAAAACGACACCAGCAGTGGGTAATGAATCAGTAATCTCTAAGAGGCAGCTGTTGAGAAACTCACCAAAAAACGGATCCTCTCGCAACATTTTGATGATGATACGTTCGACTTCTTTTTTGGCAGAGTCTAAGATATGAGGATTTGTCGGTTTAATATTGTGTCTTCCGAAGACATCCGCAATGCTGCTTTGCGTCGGTTTGGGAAGGGCATCCAATTCCTGCGCACTCAAAGACTCTCGTGCCATGATCAAGAGTCTATCGATATCTCGCTGTAGCAACTTCCAAAGCATATCGTTGATGGGTTCTTTTTCGACGATTACACCATTTGTATCACGAGACACCTGATGACACCATTCTTTTGAACAAGACCCATTGTATTGTGCCAGAAGATCTAGAAAGGGTGCATTGTCCTCTTGCCATTTGGGCAACAATATTCGATACATGGCTTCCGCAGACATGGCTTTGGACAGTTTGTATTTTTTTTCTGTAAAGACCACATGTTCACGTTTAATTGTATTGCTGTCTGTGTGTCCTGATATGAATTCGTTGGCTTCAATGTCTGCACAAAAATGAAACAACGGTTCATGAAAGGGCAACGATTCAAGTTTGCATTGTTGTATAAAATTGCGTTTTCGTGAGGGGTGTGACAAAAAGAAATGTTGTTCTGCATGTCGGAGTTGTGCAGAGCAAGCAGGAACATCCGTACTGTCAATACTGTTTGGATTGACCTGTATAGATATTCCTTCTTTATTTAAAACGAGTCGTGTTTCATCACAATGTGAAACGAAATTTATCGGTAGTCGTTCCAGCAAAGCAGCGTGAAGAGTGTCTGCGCGAGATGTACTAAATAAACCAGTGCGCATATGGACGATGGCACGACTGATCGTCATTCGTGCCGCATCACACATGTCACTCCATTCTTTTTCTGTAGTGGTCATGGCTGCTTTTCCGTGATGATGAGATTCTAAGGTGGTTGATTGTCAATTACATTGCGTTTAAAACAACGTTTGCCAATCTAGCATCTCTGAGCAGTGGTTTGGTTTCTTCTGTTTGAGAAAGCAAGTGGTGTACCTTAAACTGCATGCTACCCTGCATATCTGGATGCATACAAAACTGGATGAAGTTTTCTTTGTGTTTTTCATTGTACTTATATCTATCAGAAGAAAGGTATAAACAAAGGTTTGAACACATGGTATTTAGAAGGTCGGTTCGCTTATAGCCATCTCCAGACACTACTTGTTTAATTCGAATGGCAATTTCTTTTTTGAAGTCTTTGGCTTCCAATATTTCAGTTGGAGAAAGAAGCTTACGTTTAACGAACTTACAGAAGTGCATAAATTTATTGATGGTTTCATCTTCAAGGGTTCCTTTTCCAATGATTTCAATCAAGCGGAGATTTTTCTCGTCGTCCATGTTTTTTAGAGGAGAGATCTGCATGATAAACTGCGTGAATGAACGCGCTGTGGTTCGGATTCCATTGACTGTTTGTGGGTAGGTCAACAAGAATTCAATTCCGCGATTGTCTAATCCTTTATTGATCGCCCATTTTGCCCAGCACTCTGCATCAAATCGCATTGTTATGTGCAACATACGCGTTAACATCGCATCGTCCATTTCGTTGACATCATAGTCTCCGCCTTCTGGATTGGCGGTTAGTACAATCTGCCAGTTTGGTGGAAGTTCCCATGAGAAGAGCGCATGCATTTGCAAAAGTTGCATGCAACCTTGAAGGATTCGAGGCTCTGCACGATTAAAATCATCCAAAATCAGCAGGCCAGGTTTTTTTGGATCCGCATTGCTTAATGCAGAATGCAACCATTGCGGTGGACGATAGACAGTATATTCATCTCCACTATTTGGCATTTCCGGAGTTGGGTCGTATGTTTCAGGAATACCGTGGAGGTCTCCGAGTTCTTCAAATTGTGCTGGCGCGCAGTATACATAGGTATAGTCATTGCGTCGTGCAAAATCGATGATGGATTCGGTTTTTCCAAGGCCGTGTGTCCCCCAAACACAAACAGGTGTACCACGTTTACCTGAGTCTTTAGAAATATTGCTATTTTGCTTGATGGCATAATCTAAAAAGTCTTGAATTTCCAATGCGTTGAGTTCTGAGCCATAGGTTTTCGCTGAGGACATTTTAAGGTAACTCCTGTAAAGTTTAACTACTTCGACTCTATAAGATTCGATGAGACTTTCCAATCATTTTTTCGCTTCCAACTTTTGTAAAATGGCTGAAAAGTGATTCAAAATTCTGAGCAGTAGATTTGTTTGGAACATTGTCTCCTCTTTAGATACATTCATAGACATGTTGTTGTTGTGTATTTCCATTGTTGTTGCGGAAAATGAGGTTACAGAAGATGGCCCTATTGTGGTCAACACTAAAGTAAAGATTGTTGAGGATGCAGGTGTAGAAGCGTTGTACATTGCTGCTCGATCTAAAGAGGCTTTTCAATATCTTCAATCGGATTGGTGGGATGTACTTCCAATTATGAGACAACTCGAAGATTTTCCTGTATTGGATGAGAATCTACTGAGTGTTGAAGCAGACAATCTGTTGAACTGGTATATTGATCATGGTTGGCGAGATGCTGTTGTATCGTATACATCCACACCATATGTTGGGAAGCCTCTCTTTCGAGGGCCCAGAAAATATACATCCGTTGTAGCAGATTTTACAGTCCATTTGGGAACAGACTGGACACTGACTTCTATTGAATTATCTGGCTTACAAAAGGATCAAGAATCAATTGAAGTGGTCCAAAATAGAACTTTTCCAATCGCTTGGGACCGACAAGTTCAACAAGATATCGAACAGGACTTACGGTCTCAACTTGGCCGGTTGGGGTATGCGAATCCAGAGGTACACTGGCAATCTAGTATTCAAGGAACAACAGAGATACTGTTGGCGGGGCATGTAGAGTGGGGAGAATCGTATACCTTTGGAGACATACAAATAATCGATGAAACAGGTCAACCTTGGGAGTTGATTCGAAGTAATTGGTCTGGAACAGTGTACAACTTGGATAAAGTGGACAGAATGAAACATCGAATTCAAGAGTTGCCTTCGGTGGCTTCTGTCACTGTGAAGGTTGTGGTTGATGAAGAACGCAATCTTGTAGATATTCTGTATGAAGCAACACGAAATCGAAAAAGCAGCCTGAAGGGCTTGGGTGGTTTTACGACTCAAGCCACAACATGGGCTTTTGATGGAGGATTTGGTTGGGAGTTGGTAAGCCAGACTTCTCCAAGTCTTTCTTTGAGAGGGCGCCACACATTGGGGTATCGTACTTTTCCAAAAGGACTTGACTTCTCACATCAGGGATGGGCGACGAACAATCTTCTTGAGAGTACGTGGTCCTTGTATCCACGCAGTGGTGTACAACTATTGACGAGTGGAAATGCGTTGGTAGATTTACAAATGGGATTTCAAGAATCGGTATTTTCGGGAGAAGTTGGATTGCGTTGGATACCCAATTCTATCTGGACGATTGATTGGACTCAAGAGTGGACCCAGCACCAGTACGATAATGTTCAGACTCAAGAGGCCTTGTTCCACAAATGGTTTGGTGAAGGTGCTTTGTTGACAGATGTACATGATGTAGATGTCTCTATTGAGGCAAGACGGCATCGCTCCGAAAAATCCTTTCTTCAATTAAAGGTCGTCCCGTGGGGGCAGATTAATGGACAAACGTATCAAAGAGCTCATTTGAACGTAGAAACACATACTGTAATGGATCGTTGGTTATGGAGAAATAGGCTCGAAGTTGGGGCTCTTCGATGGGAAGATGATTCCGTGAAAACCTTACACAATCGGTTCTTTTTGGGTGGCGGTCAATCGTTGAGAGGGTGGAGTTACAACAAGGTTCATCCTCCTGGATATACAGGCGAGTTTTTTGACGTCAATGTCGGGGGTGACAAAGCCGTATTGATGTCAACGGAGGTTCAATATACATTGGTCTCTGATTGGCGGTTACTGACATTTGTTGACGTCGGTCGTGTGTGGGAGCGTTGGGATGATCCGATGCCGTTGTCTCAGTTGCAACCAAGTACTGGAATAGGGGTTGTCATTCCCACGATGGTTGGAGATGTCGCCTTAACAGAAGCAGTGGGCTTCTATCGTGATTCGGATCTGCTCATATCTCCACGTCGATTCGTTTTTCACTGTATACTCGTTCGCGAACTGGGTGAATAACGATTGGGAGCAGGTTCCGAGTTGATTTGGAGAGTTGCTCTATTGGATTCATTGCTCTGTATGATTGAATGCCAATTCCCAGACTTCTACACGTTCTTTGCTTCGTCGTCCGTTGGATGGTTTGACTTTACGTTTGGTTTTGTTGACCAGTTTGAACCGTTCACGCTGCAATTCTCTTTCGATTGGATGTGGTAAATCCGGTCGTAATAATGTGAGAATGGTAGAGAAGAGGATGACAATCTTTCCATTGGGCTCTAAGTGTTCTGCTGCTTGATCAAAAAATCTTGAAAACAGTCCTTTGTCAAAAAACAATGCATCCCCAACGGCACTGTGTGACTCTCCAGGAATCCATGGCGGATTGAATACAATGAGAGGGGTTGTTGGTGTTTTGACGAGTAAATCTGTATGAATGGGGGTGATGATGGTTGTCATATCCAAACACGTACTGTCGTTGGCAACACTCCAAATGGCATTGGGGTTTTGATCTGTAGCAGTAATGTGTGCAATACCAGATTTTGCGAGCATAAAACTGAGAATGCCACTTCCAGTTCCAACATCGGTGGCATGCGTTTTGGGGCCAGTGTATTGGCTGAGCCATGTCGCAAACAATTCCAAATGTTCTGTGCGTGAAGGATAATACACGCCAAAAAATGGGTGAAGTCTTTTCCCTATCACTGGATAATGAATCCCATTGTCCATTCGTTGTTCTGCGCCCGCCATCTCTTGTATATCTAGAAATGAAAAGAAACCATTCTTGCCTTTAGGGTAGAGTGTCGTCATGACGTGTTGAATGGAAACCCCTTCAATGTGGAGTGTCTGATCTTTATGTTGAGAATATGTCGTTTGAACAAAAAGGTTCTTTATATAGCTTCGGACTGCGCGTTCGTGTGATTTTCGCTTTGCATACGAAGCCGTTGATGGGGGAGCGGGAACAGAGCGTTCAACGGTTTCGACAATTGTTCTACCATCAAAAAAAGATGTGTCCAATAAAACGTGTCGAGAACTGATCAATGCATCAACAACCTGTTCTACTGTCTTTTTAGAAACCCGTATTGGATTGTCCAAAGACAGTAGTACAGATGGCGTGTTTAAAATGATCTCAGGCATATCTGCAATTACTTTGCAGGATTTTGTTCAATGTAGATCTCACCACCCAAGGTGTTGAACTCTTTGGCCTTTTCTGCCATACCTGCCTTGGCTGCTTCTTGGTCTCGAATATCTTGGCTCAGTTTCATAGAACAGAATTTTGGACCACACATTGAGCAGAAGTGTGCGACCTTGGCCCCTTCGGCTGGTAGGGTTTCATCATGATATGACATCGCTGTTTCAGGATCTAGACCCAATCGGAATTGATCTCTCCATCGGAATTCAAACCTTGCTTTGGACAACGCATCATCCCACATTTGCGCGCGCGGATGTCCTTTGGCCAAATCAGCAGCATGAGCCGCAATTTTATAGGTAATGATTCCTTGTTTGACATCGTCTCTATTTGGAAGTCCAAGGTGCTCTTTGGGGGTCACGTAACAAAGCATAGCGGTTCCAAACCATCCAATCATCGCAGCACCAATAGCGGATGTGATGTGGTCATATCCAGGGGCAATATCTGTCGTCAAAGGGCCCAATGTATAGAAGGGGGCTTCATGACAAAGTTCCAATTGCTTGTCCATGTTTTCTTTGATGAGGTGCATCGGAACATGTCCTGGTCCTTCAATCATGACTTGTACGTCGTGCTTCCATGCAATCTTGGTGAGTTCACCCAAGGTCTTGAGTTCACCAAACTGTGCTTCGTCGTTGGCATCTGCAATCGAGCCTGGACGCAAACCATCACCCAAAGAAAAAGCCACATCATATTGCTTGAGCAATTCACAGATGTCTTCAAAGTGTGTATACAAAAAGTTTTCTTTGTGGTGTGCCAAGCACCATTTGGCGATGATGGAGCCCCCTCTAGAAACAATACCAGTTAGACGTTTTGCTGTATGTGGGATGTATTCAAGCAGGACGCCAGCGTGGATAGTGAAATAATCAACCCCTTGTTCTGCTTGTTCGATCAAGGTTTCTTTAAAGACTTCCCACGTTAAATCCTCCGGCTTTCCTTTGACTTTTTCTAGCGCTTGGTAAATTGGTACAGTTCCGATTGGAACAGCAGAATTTCGAATGATCCACTCTCTTGTGTCGTGAATGTTCTTTCCAGTTGACAGATCCATAACGGTATCGGCACCCCAAAGGGTTGACCAAGACAACTTATCTACTTCTTCTTTGATGGAGGAAACAACAGCAGAATTCCCAATGTTGGCATTGATTTTGACGTGAAAATTACGTCCAATGATCATGGGTTCTGATTCAGGATGGTTGATGTTCGCGGGAATGATGGCGCGCCCTTCAGCTACTTCTTTACGAACAAATTCTGCCGTTACACCTTCACGTGTTGCGATGTATTCCATCTCAGGAGTGATGATGCCTTTTCGTGCATAGTGCAGTTGTGTGACATTTGCAGTTCCACGGATGGTTTTGCGATGTAGGCTATCCGGTGTCAAGTCCTTCGATAAGGGTATGATGCGTACTGTTTCTTTGAAGTCACCGCGGTCTGTTATCCATTGTGCACGTAAGGCTGGTAAGCCCTGATGTGGGTCAATCCCGAGAGGACCACTGGTGTCGTATACTCGGATAGGCTTATTGCCTTCACTCAGTCCAACTTCTCGCATGGGAACATTCAATTCGCCGACGTAGACTTTTGTCGACCCTGGAAAATGACCGTTGTAATCTTTATCCCAACTTTTCATGAGAAACTCCTTAATGTTTCATATCTGTACGATGTTTGAAAGAATCAAAATTTACATCGTTGATAACCCCTTATAATCCTAAAGGAGAACAAACAAAGAGAAAACAAAGAGAAAACAAAGAGAAAACAAAGAGAAAAGAAGGATGAGACAGTGAGAAGACACATGTACACCCTTACAATTGAACGCATCGTTTGGTCACAAAGATCATTAGTTGAATACGAGACCACCATCGACAACCAGATTTTGTCCAGTCACTGCTCTAGACCAAGGACTGGCAAAGAACAGAACGGTATCTGCAAGTTCTGCGGGTGTTGTGACTGAACGAAGGGGAGTAGATTGTGCAATGTAGTCAAAGACAGCATCTGGAGTGGCAGCACTGGCATCTGTGGTACGAAGTAATCCACCAGAAACCATGTTTACTGTGATTCCATGAGGACCTAATTCAGCAGCCGTTGTTCGAGTAAGAGACAGTAAAGAGGCTTTGATCGCAGTGTAATCATGGTAAGGGACTACGGGGTTTTGAAATAGGTTGGTTCCAATATTGATAAAGCGACCGAATCCATTTTCTGCCATGCTTGGCTTTAGAGCATGTATGAGATTGAGAGCTCCTTTGAGTCCAGTGAGTGCGTGTGCTTCAAAGTCTTCCCACCCCATCTCATCGATTTTCTTGCGTGCATCACCATTGAAGACAAAGTCAGCGAGCGCATTGTGTACAACCGTTGTTGGGGCTCCAAGACTGTTTGTGATTTCGGAAACCATCTGCACAACTTGATTCGGATCTCGAACATCGGCTTGGAAGGCTTGACAACGATCTCCCAATCGTTGGGCAAGAGCTTCTGCTTCCGATTTACTGTTGCGATAATTGATGGCAACCTTAGCACCTTCTCTAGCAAAGGATTCTGCGATAGAAGCACCCAAGCCGCGTCCTGCACCAGTGATGAGGACAACTTGTTCTGAAATGGATGGGGTCATAATAATACCTCTGGATGTTACCAAATTGAATGAAAGTGATGAGTCGGACCATGTCCGTGTCCGATGTTTAACCGATCGGCTTGTTCTATGGCTTTGTGAACGTACGATTTTGATAGAAAGATGGCCTCTGGAAGATCGTGTCCCAATGCCAAGTGTGCTGCAACAGCAGAAGACAATGTACAGCCTGTTCCATGAGTGTTTTGAGTATCGATACGCACAGATTCAAACCATTGTTCTCCATCTGGACCGACCAAAAGGTCTGGACTGTCAGGTGAAGACAAATGTCCGCCCTTCAGCAATACAGTCTTCACACCCAAAGTACGCAGTGCATGAGCCTGTTCTAGCATTTCGATTCGATTCTTGGCAACCGAAGTCTTCAACAACACTGCAGATTCTTCTAGATTTGGTGTAATGATTGTTGCCAGTGGCAGTAACTCATTGGTTAAAGACACTACCGCATCCGTAGCCAGAAGAGGTGAACCTCCTTTTGCAACCATGACCGGATCTAGAACAATATGTGTTGAAGAAGGGATTTCACGGAGCGACTCAGCAACGGCTGAAGCGATTTCAGCAGTCGCAATCATTCCAATTTTAATCGCGTTGACTCTGATGTCGGCAAAAATACTCGTTATCTGGTTTTGAACAAAGTCTGAGGGAACCAAGTGAACACCAGAAACGCCTTGTGTATTTTGGACAGTGAGTGCAGTCAGAGCACTCATTCCAAATACCCCTAGAGCACTGAATGTTTTTAAATCTGCTTGAATACCTGCCCCTCCAGAGGGGTCAGAGCCAGCAATGGTTAATGCGGTCGCAATCACGATATACCTCCATGCACAGAAATGGTAACCAAACCGATTCTGAATGTCGACATTGGTTAGCCACCTAGAATGGAGACGATGCGATTGAACGCGAAGGGAATTTTCTGTAAAAATGGAATCATGATTTTACGACCCAGAGAAAATCGTCGTAACCACAGCAGCCCACCGGTTAGTATCCAGTATGGTGCTAGGATTAGTCGATGTTCTCTACGGTACCGTGCAGGTTCGTTGTTCACGATACAGTGTACGGCTGACTTTGCAGAGAGCAACCCCAGTCGAATCCCTTCTCCTGTGATGGGATCTAAGTATCCAGCAGCATCTCCAACCAGCAGGATTCGACCTTGTTGAGTGGCATGAAGTCGCTGTTCAAATCCACCGGCTCCTCTGACGCTAGACAGTGTGTTCGCACCCTGTACTTTTGCTTGTACAACAGGAAACCATTCCAACAGAGATTCAAATTTGCCAGTGTCTGTACCTTTTGGAATGTGATCGGCATAGGCCAAAATCGCAACCCCAACTTGGTTTTTCGAAACTGGGGTGATGTAGCATTCACCATATTCACTCCAGTACACTTCTACGAATGGGCTCCATGGTGAAACTTCGAAATGTTGACGAACACCGATTCTCTTTGGAAGTTTAGGGGGCTTGGATAAACCGAGTCTCTTTCTTGTTGGAGAATGCAATCCATCTGCTGCAATACAGTATCGAACACGAATATCTTCAAGAGTCACACACTCTTTGTGTTGCAGTACATGTTGTACCCGAGTGTGTCTCCATTGGACATTGAGTTCATTGGCTCGGTCCAAGAGTGCCTTGTGAAGAGTGAGTCTTCGAACACCCCAGCCGTCTCCAGAAGTAAAATGACCATCTGCCCAATTCTTAGGGTTTTCTGTATGGGCGCCTTCTTTGTTGATGTATCGAATGCCTTTAAATGGATGAGATTCTGGAATAACGATGCCCATCTCTTGTAATTCATGAACAGCTGAAGGCATGAGCCCTTCCCCACAAGCCTTGTCGATGGTTGCGTCTTTGGGTTCGAAAACAACAACAGACAGTCCGTTCATTGCAGCATATATTGCCGCTGCTAGACCACTTGGACCACCACCTATGACACCCACATCAAAATCATGGTCAACATCATGATCAAAATCATGGTGATCTACACTATTGGAGTTGATTTCGTTTGGCATGATGTCCTACTTCCTCCACTTGGCCTTCCAATGTCCCAGCATGGATTTTGTTAAAATACCGGCCATATTGAAGGCCGTCATGTCTTTAGGAGGTAGCAGATTTCCAGATTCAAACAAGTGCAGTGTGGTTCTTCGTCTCAACTTTCCACTTGACGTCCGTGGGATTGTACCGGGTTTTACGGTTACGACCAAATCACACGCAATACCGGTTTCTCTGAGCACAGCCTGTTTACACTGCTCGGCTAAGTCTGTTGGTGGGGTGTTGTTTTGTGTTTCCACAAACAAATAAATACGTTCTCCATTGGAGTCTACTTTTCCAACTGCGACAGAGCATCCCACTCGCACTCCCTCAATACCATCGACGGCCATTTCCAAATCTTGTGGTGCATGATTTTGTCCAGCCAAGACAATGACGTCTTTTTTTCGACCATAAATGTAGAGTTCTTCTTCAAAGTAAAAGCCCAAATCTCCAGTTGCCAACCAGCCATCGACAATCGAAGAAGGTGCATCATTGAGATAGCCCTTCATTACAGATGGACTGTGAACCCAAATTTCACCAATGTGATTTGTGGGAAGGGTCGCCTGTTGTTCATCTCGGATTTCGATTGTACAGAAGGGCAACGCTTTACCGACCGATGCTAATTCAACTCCACTTTCTGCAAGTTGAACAATCCCGACCTGTAACGCTTCGCGATCAAAGTGGTGAGCCGTGAAAACTTGTTTTGGAGAAGAGAAACTCACTCCCAACGAGGCTTCTGCCAGTCCATAAACGGGACACAGCGCCTCTGGATGGAATCCCTTTGATTCAAATCGTTCAGTGAATGCGCGTAAATGCTTTGGTGCGACAGCCTCCGCCCCATTGAGTGCCATGGTCCAACTACTGAGATCAACATTCTCCAACTCTTTGTCTTTGATTCGTTTGGTACAATAGGAATAGGCAAAATTGGGAGCCGGAGAAATATAGGCTTTGTGTTTTGAGATGCTCTGTAGCCAAAGGGCTGGTCGTCGAAGAAAGTCTTCAGGGGCGATCAACACCATCGTACCGGCTTTACTGACGGCTGTGAAAATACAGCCAATCAAACCCATGTCGTGATACAGAGGCAACCAAGAACACCCAACATTTCCTTTTACCACACTGCAAATGATGTCGGTGTTGGACAAGACATTTCGATAGGTCAATCCGACGGGCTTTGGTGCAACAGTCGTCCCAGAAGAAAATTGAGCCATCGCAAGATGATCTGCATGTAAGTAGACGTGCCAGGACGGAATGGGGGTGTGTGAATTCAATGTTACAGAATCTACTTTGAGCATTCCCAATGGCAAGGTATATCCTTCTACAACTCGACCGAGAACTTTTGACACCCGTTGGTTGGTGATGAGCAATGTACACTGTACGGCTTTGAGCATCGCAATGGTTTTGTCGACATAACTGTCTAATTTCCCAAGTCGCAAAGGTGGATACAACGGTACTGGAATGGCTCCTAGTATTTGAAGTGCAAAAAATACGTCGAAGAATTCAATGCTGGTCGGTAAAATAATGGCAACGCGATCTCCAAATTTGACGCCCAGTTGGTCAAAGTATGTTGCCATCCTACGTGCACGGTCTGCTATGTCACACCATGAATATTTTGTCTCGACAGCGGTTCTAGAAACAAATATCAATCCATGACCATTGTTGCTCTCGGCCGCTGCCCAAAGCCTTTCTGGTAGAGTGCTGTTCCAACTGCTGGGAGTTAAGTCGCTTGTATCTTCTGTTCTATGCATTTGACCAAGTCCTCAAAACTTTGTATGGCGTCTTCTTCTTCTGGTTCGAACGCAATCAAAAAGTGATCTTCTATTTCAACCATGAGGGCCAATCGATTCATGGAGTCGAGGGCCTCTCTGATGTTGTTTGTAGGAATTTCTTCAATCCCTAAAATCTCTTTTGCCATGTTGAGAATGGTATCTGCAACACCAGCATCTGTGGTGGATGAATTCATACATTGTCCTCGGGTGATACAGAACACAATTCCTGAAGGGCAGCCTCTTCACATCGTATTCTAACCCACATCAATCCGGCATTGAGTGTCGTAAAGATAAGGGCGGTCCAATAGGCACTGTGAATCAGAGGAAGTGCCAGTCCTTCTAGCGCGACAATAACATAATTTGGATGGGATAAAAAGCGATAGGGCCCTTTTTGAACACGGGGTAGATTCGGAACCAAAATCACTCTGGTATTCCATCTTTTCCCCAATGTCTGAATGCACCACCAACGCAGTCCTTGACAGATCAGTGCGATTGAAAGCCATACCCATCCCCACATCGGTGAAAATACTGTATCGAGTAACCACACTTCAGCGACCGCACCAAAGAGAAACCCTGTGTGTAAGACCACCATAAAGGGATAGTGTCCTTTGCCTCTTTCTATACCACCTTGTTCAAAACTCCAAGCGGCATTTCGATTGGATACACGCACTTCAATCAGTCGTTCTAACCCTGTTAGCGCGATGAATATTGTATACAACAGTGCTGAACTTACCATTGTAAAAGCACCATTTCACAACAAAAGCCCGGTCCCATTGCCAACAACAGACCGTATTCTCCTTTGTTGACAGTGGCATTTTCCATCGTGTCTTTGAGAACAAATAAGACCGACGAACTGGACAGATTGCCAACGGATTGCAAGGAATCCCATGATCGATGTAAAGTGCCTTCGGACAGTTCTAAAGAATTTTCAAAGGCCTGTAGCACTTTTGGGCCTCCAGTGTGACACACCCAATGTGTAATGTCAGAACGATTGAGGCCAGACTCTGCTAAAAATGCATCCACATCTGTACGTAAATGTGCTTCAGCGAGTTGTGGTACCGTTGCCTTTAAAATGACTTTGAATCCATCAGCCCCAATTTTCCATCCCATGACGTCTTCGGTATCGGAATAGAAACGACTTTTGCTACACAATACACTTGGATGGTGCTTTTGGTTGGAACGAGAAGCCTTCTCATGCAAATTGCCCACGCCGACAACACACGAACCACCATCTCCAAACAATCCACTCGCGATGAGGTTTGCCACCGATAAATCTTTGGGTTGGAGCGTCAAAGAACAAAGTTCCACACTGACCAACAGTGCCACCTGTTTTGGATAGGCTTTGAGGTAGTCGTGAACACGAGCCAGTCCAGCTGCTCCGGCAACACACCCCAAGCCAAATATAGGGATGCGTTTGATATCCGACCGGAATCCCAGACGATTGACCAACTTTGCATCTATGGAAGGTGTGGCAACGCCAGTAACGGAAACAAAAAAGATGGCATCGACATCTTGATGTGTCAGATTTGCCTTACTCAGTGCATCAGAAACGACTTGTTCTGCGACATCGGTACCCACATTGATGAAGTGGTCATTGGACTCCGTAAAATTTTCGATTTGTTCATATTCTTCCATAGGAAGAGCCAAAAAACGTTCTTTAACTTGCACCGCTTTGTGCAGTTGATCTACACGACGAGGATTGTGATGGGCGTTCATCCACATTTTCTTGATGGCTTCTAAGAGCTGTTCTTGATTGTAGTGATGTGGAGGGTGCCCTGTAGCAAGGCTTGCAATGTACATTGGAATTCCAAATAGTTAGAGTGGTGCAGAAAGAGGGCAGGTGGTTACATGCCATTGAAACTCTGGAGTATTCGGCATTTTACTGCGTATGTTGGACCGTAACCCATTGGAAAGGCAAAACAACTTGATCGAGGTCAATTGTATAAGGGGTTCTGGATGCTCAAACCAACGGGTAAACCATGCCGGTGGTGTATGGGTATACCAAAAGAAAGCTTCTATCAAAGCGATGTGCATATCGGTCTCTACTTTTTGATGAATCAGCCGTCTTCCACCGCCGTATAAATGAAGTTTGGGAAGATCTCGCTCAAATGGAGACAATCGTGCTTGTGCATATCTTCCGAGTTGGAGTGGATTGGGGTGAGCATCCCCTTGCGAAGAATCGTTTTGGCGCCAATCTTTCATAATGCTGTCAAAGAGTTGTTGGATTTCCTCTGCAGACCATCGATCTTGTTTTGCGGTTGCCAGACGTACTTTTTCCATTGCATACCCAGTGCGAAGACTGGCTCCCCATTCATTTGAAAGATGAGAGGACTCGGGGTTGAGGATTCCAGAACCAAAAAATATACCAAGACCAAATTGTCCAATCAACTGATTGCTAGCATCTTGTTGCAGGTCGGGAGAAAGAGATTGTAGGTTGGCCAAACTGGCACTCTGTCTTTCTTGGGCGTGGGTCCAAATCGTGGATGCCTTTGATGTACTATTGAGTGTTGTTGCTAGAGGGTGCCGCCATATGGCGTGTGTGATGCAGTTCTGAGCGAATCGTCCAGCCATAGAACAATGCTTGAGTCCTTTTGATAACTGACCTGAATTGGCCAATTCCTCTCCAAGGCGAAAGGCACACTCCCATTCCCATACTTGTTGCGTTTCAGGATGTGTTTTGGATAGTGAGACAGCAGCAATTTGTGCACAGGCTTGGATGCCTTGAAATTCGTTGCCTAGTTCACCATGGAGTGCTGCAAGTTGGACCCAACAAGTGGTTTGTACTTCTGGAGATCGTTCGGTTGTACATTGTTGTTCGAGTGTCGATGGATCTCTACTCCACGCTGTAGATTCAGGCTGTGATGGGGTGCATCCTATCCAACTCATGAACCACACTAGATTTTGGAACATCATGGTTGTACCGTCGAGTCGTTAGTGTTTGTCCGTTGTTTGTCTGCGTGCTGAACATCATTTGTCTGTGGTGCGGACAATTGCAGGTGAGGGCGTCCGATAACTTGACGACATTTTTCACGAGCAGCAGTGGATTTGACTTTCTCACAAAAGACCGGTGCTTGTTGAGGATTCCGAACCGCCAACGTCAACAACAATAAGTCATTATCGGCCACCGTTCCTTGTTTTAACTGGGCGTTCAGCGCAACAGGAGACTGAGCCAACTGCTTCAATGTTTGTTCATCCCATTTTTGTTCAGAGATCCCACATCCATTTCCCATCATTATCATT
>Ga0115559_1001005_pt1 | contig 18777 bp, 15 predicted proteins | sample COGITO_mtgs_1105_3_FD_87281 | JGI IMG/M metagenome (GOLD analysis project Ga0115559, IMG submission 87281) | Pelagic marine microbial communities from North Sea - COGITO_mtgs_110506 | ecosystem: Environmental > Aquatic > Marine > Epipelagic | place: Germany:Helgoland, sampling site Kabeltonne... | reverse complement strand
TAAAAAAATACAATTACATTTATATGGATTTTCTAAACAAACTAAACATGTATCAAATTAAAAAAAATGGGTGGTTCTTAGCCTCCATTCTAGCCATCCTATTTATGGCTACTTCCTTAGAAACAAATGCGCAAAGAAAAAGAAGCAAATCAAAAGCCAAAAAAGAAAAACAGTTTGAACTATCGAGCAAGATGCTCAAGATGTTTAAATTTCGAAGTGTAGGTCCCGCTGCCTATTCAGGTCGTATTTCCGATTTAGCTGTCAATCCTGAGAACCAATCAGAATACTATGTAGGCTCTGCCTCTGGAGGACTTTGGAAAACAGAAAATCACGGAACTACTTTTAAGCCCATTTTTGACAATCAATCGGTATTTTCTATTGGTTGTCTTGCTATGGACCCCAACAATTCTAATGTGGTATGGGTAGGTACAGGAGAAAATAACACCCAACGTAATTTAGCTTATGGTGATGGTGTTTACAAAACTACCGATGGTGGAAAATCATTTACCAATATGGGCTTAAAAACAAGTTCACAAATTGGAAAAATAATGATTGACCCAAGAAATAGCAATGTAGTATATGTAGCCGCACAAGGGCAAGCTTGGGGGCCAGGAGGTGAAAGAGGATTGTATAAAACGATTGATGGAGGTAAAACATGGAAACGTGTGTTGGAAATAGGACCTTATACTGGGGTAACAGATATGGAAATGGATCCAAGAAACCCTGATATTTTATATGCTGCTTCACATCAACGTGAGCGAAGAGTATATTCAAAAATTGATGGAGGTCCAGAATCTGCCATCTACAAATCTGAAGATGCTGGAGAAACATGGAAAAAACTAAAAAAAGGTCTTCCATCAGGTGATGTAGGACGAATTGGTTTGGCGTTAGCTCCTACCAATCCAGACATTGTGTATGCCGTGATCGAATTACCAGGAAGAAAAGGCGGATTTTACCGATCGAATGATATGGGTGAAAGCTGGGAAAAAAGAAGCAATAAAGTTGCTGGTAGTCCTCAATATTACAATGAAATTTATGTAGATCCTGTGAATCCTGATGTAGTGATTTTGATGGATACTCGTGCTGGACGTACAAAAGACGGTGGAAAGACTTGGAAGAATATAGAAGGTTCAGATAAGCATGTTGATAATCATGCCTTATGGATTGACCCAAAAGATACCAATCATTATTTAATGGGTTCTGATGGAGGACTCTATGAAACTTATGATGGTGCGAAAACGTGGCAGTTTAAAAACAACTTACCACTCACACAGTTCTATCATGTAAGAACAGATAACGACTATCCATTTTACAACATCTATGGAGGTGCACAAGACAATGGTTCTTGGTATGGACCTTCTCAAACAAACAAACGATATACAGTTAATTCAGATTGGACACACACTATTGGTGGCGATGGCTACTTATCGATTCCAGATCCGAACAATCCTGATATCCATTACTGTGAATCTCAGTATTGTGGTTTGCAACGATACGATCGATCTACTGGAAACAGTATTTACATCAAACCGCAGCCTACAGAAGACGAAGAATACAATTGGAACTGGAATACGCCGTATCTGATTAGTGCATTCGATTCGAAAACCTTGTATGTTGGAGGAAATTATGTATTAAAAAGCACAGATATGGGTGGTACATGGAAGAAGATTAGTAAAGACATGACACGAGGAATCGATCAGAACACTTTACCTATGATGGGTAAAATTTGGCCTCCAGAAGCGGTTGCTAAAAATCTATCGACTTCTAAGTTTGGAAATATCTTTTCTTTGAACGAGTCTCGTTTCAAACAAGGTTTCTTATATATTGGAACGGATGATGGTTTGATTTGGAAAACTGAAAATGACGGAGGTACTTGGACTAAGTATGACAAATTCCCTGGAGTGCCTGACATGACTTTTGTAAACTATGTATTGCCTTCCAGACATAATGAGAATGTAGTATATGCTTGTTTTGACGGTCGTAAAAATAGTAGCGATTTTAAACCCTACTTGATTAAGAGTATAGACAAAGGAAAAACTTGGACATCGATCTCATCAAACCTTCCTTCTGGGACTGTGTACATAATACAAGAAGATCCTAAAAATTCGAATATCTTGTTTATTGGAACTGAGTTTGGAGTTTGGACGAGTATTGATGGCGGAGGAAAATGGGTGCAACTTAAAAATGGAATCCCAACGATTCAAGTGAAAGATTTGACTATTCAAGAACGTGAAAACGATCTTGTAGTGGCTACTTTTGGTCGTGGATTTTATGTGTTGGATAATTATTCAGCCTTGCGTGAACTAAACGACGTAGTTCAGAATAAAGAGGCACATTTATTTGATGTAAACGATGCACTACTCTACTTTCCAACTAGAAATTTGAGTTATCAAGGAGCTGTCACGTATAGAGCAGAGAATCCAAGTCCCGAAGCAAAATTTGAATATCATATCAAGAAAGGCTATGAGACATTAAAACAAAAAAGAGTCAAAGCTCAAAAGAAAGCAGAAAAAGCAGGTACGAAAACACCTTATCCTACTGAAGATGAATTGAGAGCTGAAAGAGCCGAGCAAAAACCAAATTTAGTTTTTACTATTTATGATTCATCGAATAACATCATGAGAAAATTGACGAAGTCACTCCGTGCTGGGTATAATACCATCAATTGGAATTTAAGCTACTTAACCAATAGAGGAGCTAAAGTGCCTCCTGGCACTTATAAAGTAGCCATCGATAAAAATGTCAAAGGAGTGTATACTAGATTGGTTGAACCACAATCTTTTGCTGTGAAGTCTATGCCTAATGCTTTAGGAACACCTAACTACGTTGCTAATTTTAATTTTGTAAAAGAAGTCAATACTTTAAATTCTCAAGTTGCTTCCGCTAGAGGAAAGATTGCAGACATGAACAAACGTCTCAATACGATGAAATCAGGTTTGACAAGTATTCCTGTTGAAGCCAGCGTTTTAGATGCAAAAGTAGCAGCACTTAAAAAAGAAATTGATGCTGTTGCCAAAGTAATTATTGGTGGTTTTGGTGCTAAAAACTCTGTTTCTGGACGTTTGAACTTTGCATCTTTTGCTACGAGGTCTGCCCAAGTTGATGTTACAGGAGCACAAAAAGAGCAATATGCAATCGCAAAGAAAGATTACGACGGACAAATAGGAGCGTTAAATAACCTATTTAATAACAAAATTCCTTCTTTAGAAAAAGAATACGAAAATGCAGGAGGTGTGTTACATATAAATACGTCAAGACGTAGGTTTGCAGAAGGTGATAAAGAAGAAGAAATTAAAAAGAATTAAATAGCATTAATCATCTACATAAAAAAGACAATCTTAAAAGAAGTATTCTTACTTATTTTCGCAAACTCCAAACCTCATGTAGAGGTGCTCCTTTACTGGAAAATCCTTCATGATGCCAAGCGCCATCTTTTAGACTAAAATCAAATTTCAGGCTAGCACCTACTCGAGAATCGTCTCTAGAGAAGAATTTGATGTTCTCTGTATATCCTCCGTTGATGGTAGTATAGGTTCCACCTCCTGTTCCTTTAAATTCTTTGGTTTCGGTATTGTAAGCAATCCATTGAAATCGAGTCCCCGATAAAATCTTCATGGTTTTTCTAGGTCTACTGGTATCTCTCTCTTGCATATTTCCGTTTCTAATTCTTCCCAACATCAACCAAGCACCTTTTAATTTGCCAGGTATACCAGTATCAATTCGTTTCCATTGCTTTTCTTTTCCTACAATACTCAACGTGGTATCCGTAAAAGTAATATCAAAACTTACAGATGTCCCAATACGTTCGGAATTGGTCGTGTCGAACTCAACGATTTCTGTTACCGTATTTCCTTCTATTTTCCATGCTCCACCATTGGTTGAAATAAACTTTCCTGTATTGGCATGATACCAAGTAGCCACTTGATACCCTTCAGTAAAAATCACCACATTTTTAATCTTTATACCCTCCTTATTGGTTGTGGTTGCTTCCCAAGCTCCTATTAAATTTTGAGCATTGAGCCCTAAGGATAGACAGGTAAAAACCCAGATAAAAACAATTTTTTTCATGATGATGGTGTATTAAAAAAGTTTCTTGATTTAAAGGTAGGAAAAAATTAATTCACCCCTATAAGCTACGCTTGGTATCTTTAGTGAAAATATATTTTCACTTCGATAACCTTCAAGGGGATAATTACCAAATTCCCTCCCCTACCTTTGCAGACAGACAGGCTTGAGGAGGGATTAAGGAAGGTGAATGAATATATATTCACATCAACAAATTACCACAGCCTTTAAAAGGCTTCGCAATGACTTATTTATAATAAAAAGAAAGTTCTCTCACCTCTTCAAACTCACAAAATGCGTATTTTTAAGGCTTCTGAAAGTTATTCATGACCCGAGACCATATCGATATCAACGATTTTACCATTCTAGTTGAAGAATCTAATACTATAGAAGCAACTATTGATTCTTGTGCCTTTGACGAGCCTGTGATTGGTGTTGCATTCTATGGATCAGGAAACGTAGATCTAACCGTTAAACACAAAGATAATTACAAAAACTACGATCATACCAAAGGACTCGCCTTGTCATTCTATGCAGATGATAAAGTAGAATTCATCCATAAAGTATCGGCTGCAAAGCCACTCAAATGTATTGTCATTGTAACAGCTCTTAAGAACATTCAGCAGTTGCCCAATCATGAAGGTGAAATTTTTTCCAGCCTACTAGATGAATTAGTCAATCCAAGCAATTCTTATGTAGAAGGTCCACGGTTTTTAATGTCACCAGAAATGAGCATCGTTGTCGATCAGGTCTTTAACAATCAGTATCATGGAAAAACAAAAATGATGTTCTTCCGAAGTCAGATGACTGTATTGTTATCGCACTTCTTTGGTCATTTATCTACCATGCAAACGGAAGCTATCAAAAAACCAGAACAAGAAAAATTGCATTTGGCAAAAGAAATCTTGTTGAAGAACCTAGATAACCCACCATCGCTTTCGGAGCTATCAAAAGAAATTGGCTTGAACACTTATAACTTAAAAAAAGATTTTAAAGAACTCTTTGGGGTTCCTGTTTTTAAATACCTACAAAACCAGCGTTTGGAAGTTGCCAATGATTTAATTCGCAACAAAAATGCGACTGTACAAGAGGCTGCTTGGTATGTGGGTTATGATAGTTTAAGTTCTTTTTCCAACGCTTTTTCCAAAAAATTCGGCTACAGACCTAGTCAAATTAAGTAAACTCCTTTTCGAACAAATTATCCTCCTTTTCGAATCAATTAACTGATTATTAGCACCATATCTTTGTCTCATCATTAACTATAAAACAGATGAAACATGAAAACAACTAGAGCTATTATGATTGGAATTGGAATTTGGATTTTAGGAATCATTGCATTTTCACTATCCTTTCTCATTAACGTTTTAGACAATCTTGATTTGCAATCAAATATTGCTTTATCAATTGCCTTAATTCCCATAGTGATTTTTGGAACGAAATTTTACTACAAGAAAGATGCTAAAGCAAACCCTTTTCTTGTTGGGCTAGTATTACTTGCTACTGTCATAGTGTTAGATGCATTATTTACAGTGCCTTTTATTGTAATGCCATCAAGGGTAAGTTATGCCGACTTTTTCTTAACACCTTCTTTTTGGCTGATTGCCTTAGAATTCTACGGAATTACTGTCATCACTGGAAAAACCATTTCAAAATCATAAGTCATGCAATTCTCTATAAACCTTACATCATTATTTGTATCCACTTTTTTAACAGGACTTACAACAGGTTTGTGCTTTACTTGGGCAAACGCTGTAACTCCTGGTATCGGAAGATTAAACGACTTAGGATTCTTACAAGCTTTTCAACAAATGAACAGGACTATTATCAACCCTACTTTCATCGTTATTTTTATGGGTCCTTTCTTCGTTCATCTAGCCAATGTATATCTCTTTAGAGCGACCTCAAGTCCTCTTTTTTGGATTATCATTATCGCTGCTCTATTGTATATTATAGGACTAGTATTTGTTACTCTATTCGGAAATGTTCCTTTAAACGAACTATTGGATAAGGTCGATTTGAATCAAGCTACACCAGAAGAACTAAAAAGTTTAAGAGATCAATTTGAAAACAAATGGAACCGATTACACCTAATTAGAACTATTACCACAAGTATTTCTTTTGCCTTGCTGATTGTCAGCATTATCATACACAGTAAAAACCTTTAAAATTATATCATCATGAAAGTAGAAAACTTTTTAATTATTGGCGGTACCGGAAAAACAGGCCGCAAAGTTGTAACCAGCTTACAACAATTACATCAAAATGTACGCATTGGATCACGAAGTACTAGACCAATATTTGATTGGCAACAACCCGAAACATGGGAAGCTGCTTTAGATGGAATAGACAAAGTATATATTACTTTTCAACCCGATTTAGCTGTACCAGGAGCTTTACAAACCATAGAGACCTTAGTAAGGCTTGCAAAAAAAAAGAATATAAAAAAACTAGTTTTACTCTCTGGTAAAGGAGAAACAGAGGCTGAATTATGTGAACAAGCTGTCATACATTCAGGTGTAGAATATACTATTGTGAGAGCAAGTTGGTTTAGTCAGAATTTTAGTGAAAGTTTCTTCTTAGATCCAATTTTGGAAGGACATGTTGCTTTACCTATGGCTGAAGCTAAAGTACCCTATGTAGATACTGGAGACATCGCCGATGTGGTGGTAGAAACACTACTACATAACGAACACAATGGGAAAATTTATGAATTAACAGGACCTAGCTTGTGGACTTTTGAAGAAGCAACACAAGAAATTGCAAAAGCTACAAATAGAGAAATACACTTTACTCCTATTTCTTTAGAAGCATATATTGGTTTCTTAGAACAAGCGCATGTCCCTAGCGACTTTATATGGCTAATCAACTATTTGTTTATGCATGTATTGACCAATGAAGACAACGCTATTATCTGCAACGATATTGAAAAAGTCTTAAAACGAAAAGCAAAAGACTTTTCTGAATACGTCAAAGAAACCTCAGTCACAGGTGTTTGGGGTGTTACTAACTAAAGAATTCTTTTGGATTTATTTGTAAAGCATAAAAAACTCCCTTAAAAGGGAGTTTTTTATATCTAATAAGGATTTACTTATTCTTTACCTCTTTTTCTTTACGTGGTAATAATGCATCACGTTGTGCAGTATGATACACAAAAGAAGCCAAAATAGTAGCCATTTGTTTTAGATCGTCTATAACCAAACGCTCATAGGTATCAGCGTTGGTATGGTGTGTTCTCGACCAATATTCTACTGGATCTTGGATAAACTGAAATCCTGGAATTCCCGCTGAGTTAAATGCTAAATGATCCGTTCCTCCTGTGTTTCTATTCGTCAATGTTGCGTTGTCAATAATGTCGCTAAAAGGTGCAAACCAAGCACCAAAAATAGGCCCTACAGCTTCGTTTCCTTGTTGATAGATTCCACGAATTCTTCCAGTTCCATTGTCGATGTTGTAGTATGCAGAAATCTTTCCATGCTCTTTAGTAAAACCATCTTTTTCACTTCCAAAATGATTCTTTACATAGTTACGAGAACCGTAAATCCCCTGTTCTTCACCACCCCATAAGGCAATACGAATAGTACGTTTTGGTTGTAATCCAGTTGCTTTTAAAATACGAACTGCTTCCATCATAACGATACATCCTGCTGCATTGTCTGTTGCTCCTGTAGCGCCATGCCATGAATCTAAGTGTCCTCCTAACATTACTACTTCAGATTTTAATGTAGGGTCGCTTCCTTCAATTTCAGCAATCACATTGTAACCGTTTAAATCGTCTGTTCGGAATGAAGTTCTTACTTCTGCTTCTACCTCTACCTCTACACCATTTTCAAATAAACGCGCCATCAAATTCACATTTTCAGGCATCATTTCTAGTTCGGCTATTCCCTTAGGCGTGTCTTTCTTATAATCTCTTGGACTGCTTGTAAACAACGTTCCGTGTTTTCCTCTCACACCATTGATTACCAAGGCAACTCCTTCTTCAATTAAAAAGGTTTTTATTTTTCCACGTAAAGCTCTACGAGCTATCCAAGCTGCAATTTGTTCTGGAGAAGAAGGAGTTCTTGTTCTTGTGTTAGGCTTTGCCATATCACTTAACTGTTCTTCTGTGTATCGTAAAGCATCCGCTTTGAAAGTAGGATTTTGATTTCCACTAGGCTTTACAGCCACAATAGCCCCTTCCAACTTGCCTTTGTATTTTGCAAAATCTTCTTCGGTTTTAATATCTAAAAATAGTACTTTCCCTGAGATTGCACCGTTAGTACTTTCTGTCCATGCTTTTGGTACAGCCACAAATGGCATATAGTAAGGTTTGGTCATCGCTACATAGACTTTCTCAGTTTCCCATCCGCGACCAAATTCTCCCCAAGATTCTGTTTTCGAATTGGTTAATCCCCAATCTGATAATTGTTTTACAGCATATTTAGCTGCATTTTCATAACCTTTTGAATTGGTTAAACGAGGTCCTGCTTTGTCGATTAATTGAAAAGCAATTTCTTTAACCTTAGAGTTTTCATATCCTTCTTTACGGATTTTTTTTACAGCATCTTCATCTACCTTTTCTTGAGCAAAACTAAGCGTAGCAATAAATAAAACTGGAATAATAAATAATAAACGTTTCATTGGTAGTATAATTTAGTTTGATTGATTGGCATCGAAGTTACTAGATTTTAGTAAGACATTCAATTATTTAACATTCATCTATAGGATAGTTCCTTTCACTTTTTTCCAAACGCGTTTCAATAAGATAGCGATCACAATAGCTAAACCTGTTAATGAATAGGCTAAGGTATATTCACCATAAATAAAATAACCAATAGCAAAGAGACAAGAATAGATGAGTACACAACCTAGTAGCATGGCAACAATACCATTAGGTACACTCCACTTCTCGTTGCTTTCTACAATAGATACCTTTTCAGCTTGAGCTTCCTCAATTATTTTTTTCCATCCTGGTCCACCTGGTTGTGTCTTTTTATAAAAGCGATACAGTACTGAATTCTTTTCGGGTTTTGTTATATAGGTAACCAACACCCAAATAATTGTTGATAAAAGAACAACAAATGGAAATTTCAAATAACCTGGCATAACGCCATCATCTCCAAATAAAAATTCTCCTACTGGAGTAAACGCGAGTACTATAGAAATAATTCCAGAAGCTAGCATTGCAGATATTTCTGTCCATGCATTGATACGCCACCAGAACCAACGCAAAATAAAGATAAGTCCCGTTCCTGCTCCAAACATTAAAATAATGTCGAAAAGTTGCAAAGCATTTGTCAATGATAAAGCAATCAAAGAACTAACCACCATTAAAATTACTGTGGTCATTCGGCCAACATTTACCAAATGTCTTTCCGATGCTTCTGGTTTTATTTGTTGCTTATAAAAATCGTTCACTACATAAGAAGCTCCCCAGTTTAAATGCGTACTAATGGTACTCATATACGCAGCAGCCAAAGATGCCAATACCAATCCTAATAAGCCACTTGGGAGTTCTGTAAGCATCGCAGAATAAGCCAAATCGTGACCCAATTTATCGGGAGTCACATTCGGAAATGCTTCTTGAATACTTGCCAAGTCTGGATACAAAATAAGTGAAGCTAAAGCCACTACAATCCACGGCCAAGGACGTAATGCATAGTGCATGATGTTGTAAAAAAAAGTAGCTCCAATAGCATGATTTTCATCTTTAGCTGCAAGCATTCGTTGGGCTACATAACCACCACCACCAGGTTCCGAACCAGGATACCAAGAACTCCACCATTGTACTGCTAATGGAATAATCAGTAATGTAATAAAGGTTTCTGTATCACCAATATCTGGAAGTATATTTAGTTTATCACTTACATTTTCATGTGCTATCAATGCTTCTAAACCTCCTATTTCTGGAAGCCCAACGATATAATAAGCTGCTCCAAAAGCACCAATCATTGCAACAAAGAATAGAATAAAATCAGTATACACAACCCCTTTAAATCCTCCAATAGCAGAGAATACGACTGTAATTAATCCTGCAATGACAACCGTAGTTGTTGGCGGCAATCCGAGCATTACTTGTCCTATTTTAATAGCGGCTAGCGTAACCCCTGCCATGGCTAAAATGTTAAAAATGATTCCTAGATATACTGCTCTAAAACTGCGAAGAAAACGTGCTGGCGCCCCTCCATATCTAAGTTCATAAAATTCGATATCCGTTTTCACTTCCGATTTTCGCCAAAGTTTTGCGTAGATAAAAACCGTTAGTAATCCAGTGATCAAAAATGCCCACCAAACCCAGTTTCCAGAAACACCATTAGTACGCACAATGTCAGTAACCAAGTTTGGAGTATCTGTAGAAAAAGTTGTGGCCACCATTGAGAGTCCCAACAACCACCATGGCATATTACGACCAGAAAGAAAGTATTGGTTGGTGTTTTTTCCTGAGGTTCTTCCAACATAAATACCCACTAAAAGGATGATAGCAAAGAGTGAAAAAATAATGGTTAAATCAAAATTTGATAAGGATATCATACTATATATTTTTTGTCCTGTCTAAATTAGAATAATGTTTAGCAATATATTCATTCATAATGAGAATATCATCTTTAACATTAAAATCTAAAACTTTCGAAACCTTAAATCTATTTTTTCAAATAGGCAAATATCTTGAAGAAGAGATTTCTCGACTTCGCTCGAAATGACAGTAAGATGTCATACTGAGCGAAGTCGAAGTATCTATAAAGAAATGAAGATATTATATCAATCAGGAAACTTCTTTTGAATCTCTTCCAAACACAAATTATGAATACTTCCCACATGGGTATGCTTTTTAGAAGTATCAGCTGTATAACTTCCGTCTTCTACCTTTGCTCCGATCTCTTGATAGGCCTCTCTAAATGATTTCCCTTCTACAACTAAATTGTTGATAGAATCTACCGTAAACAGATATTTGTACTTTTTATCATTCAAATTTACCTCATGTACTCTTATTTGTTGAATAGAATAATTGAAAATAGAAAGTATGCCTTTCATTTCCTCAATAGCAGCAATCATATTTTCTTTCAATAGTTGAAAATCTCTGTGATATCCACTCGGCAGATTATTTGTAATCAAGATCATTTCGGTTTGTAACGCTTGAATTTTATTCGATTTTCCTCTGATCAATTCAAACACATCGGGATTCTTTTTGTGTGGCATAATGCTACTTCCTGTGGTCAATTTATTTGGAAAGGATACGAAACCAAAATTCTGACTCATATACAGGCAGATATCCATGGCAAATCTAGAAAGCGTATTGGCTAAACCTCCTAAGGAAGCTGCAATGATTCTTTCATTCTTTCCTCTAGCCATCTGAGCCGAGACAACATTGTATTTTAAGGTTTCAAAGCCTAACTCTCTGGTTGTGAATCCTCTATCTATCGGAAAAGAGCTTCCATAACCTGCTGCAGAACCTAGCGGATTTTGATCCACTGTTTTTAAAGCGGCATTCAATACATACACATCATCAATCAATGTTTCTGCATAGGCAGAGAACCACAAGCCAAAAGACGATGGCATTGCTACCTGTAGATGCGTATAACCGGGCAATAAAGCCACTTTATAGGTTTCTGCTAAACTTAGTAACGTATCGAAAAAAGTCTTCGTTAGATCTTTTATTTCAGTTAGACTCTCTTTATAATACAAATGTAAAGCAACCAACACCTGATCGTTTCTTGATCTTGCTGTATGGATTTTCTTCCCTACCTCTCCATATTTTTGAATGAGTTCATACTCTATTTTCGAATGCACATCTTCAAACTCATCTTCAATAACAAAGGTTCCCGTTTCTATTTGTTGTGATAACTCATTCAAACCTTCTTCTAATTGCTTGAGCTCTTCTGAGTTTACAATTCCAATAGAAGTCAGCATTTTAGCATGCGCCAAAGATGCTTGCACATCGTATTTAGCAATGTGTAGATCTATTTCTCTATCGTTTCCAACTGTGAACTGTTCTATTTGTTGGTCTATCTCAACTCCTTTATCCCAAAGTTTCATATTTAATAATTTTATCTGTCATTGCGAATGAAATGAAGCAATCTGCCCAATTTGTAGAGATTACCACGTCGTTTCACTCCTCGTTATGACATAGTTTATACTATTTTACTTAACAATTTGATATACAAATCAATTCCTTCTTCAATCTCTTGTATGTAAATGAATTCATCTGCCGTATGCGAACGAATACTATCTCCAGGGCCCAGTTTTAATGACGAACAACTCAACACTGATTGATCTGACAACGTAGGCGATCCGTACGTTTCTCTTCCTAATAAAATTCCCGCTTTCACCAACTCGTGGTCCACAGGAATTGACGATGAATTTAACCGCAAACTTCTTGGAGTAATCGATGTACACGGCGATTCTTTTATGAGGATATCAGCAATTTCCTGATTGCAATACTGATCGTTCACTCTTACGTCCACTACAAAGTCAACTTCCGCAGGAATGGCATTGTGCTGTTTTCCTGCATTGATCTGTGTGATGGTCATTTTTACATCTCCTAAACTCTCCGACGTTTTATCAAATTGATAGCCTTCAAACCATTTAAGCACCTCAATGGTATTGTAGATTGCATTGTCATCATTTGGATGAGCTGCATGTCCTGGAGTCCCAGAAACTTTAGCATCAAATACTACTAAGCCTTTTTCAGCCACTGCTAATTGCATCAGGGTAGGCTCGCCAACAATGGCAACATCAACTTTTGGAATGACAGACAACATACTGTTCAATCCATGTTCTCCGCTACTCTCTTCTTCTGCAGAAGCCACAATGACTAGGTTATATTTTAGATCTTTCTTGTCATAGAAATACGCAAAGGTTGCCAATAAAGAAACCAAACATCCCCCTGCATCATTGCTCCCTAAACCATATAATTTTCCATTTTCTATAATGGCTTTAAAGGGATCTTTAGTATACCCTGTGTTTGGTTTTACCGTATCGTGATGAGAATTTAATAAGAGTGTAGGCTTATTCTCATCAAAATGAGCATTTACAGCCCAAACATTGTTTTCAGTTCTCTGATATATTAATCCATAATTTTGAAACCATTTTTCAATCAGCAAAGTTGTTTGATCTTCTTCAGAAGAAAAAGAAGGGGTTTCAATTAGATTCTTCAATAATGCAATAGCATCAATTGTTAATTTTTCTTGTCTCATTTCTGAATCATTGTGAATTTTATATTTGAATTAAAAAGCATCGCTGGTTTTCCAATACAAATTTTAGTGACGTTTTTTTCTAAGGCATAAAAACAGTTGTCGAGTTTCGGAATCATGCCTTCATAAATAATTCCTTCATTCTTTAACTGTTGGTATGTTGATTTGTTTATATGTTCGATCACAGAAGTATCATCCTCTACATTTTTTAAAACTCCGCTCTTCTCAAAACAGTAATATAATTCTACATCAAATTCTTGTGATAATGCAATAGCCAATTCAGAAGCTATCGTATCTGCATTCGTATTCAGTAATTGTCCATTTTCATCATGAGATATTGCGCAAAAAGAAATTGTTAAATCATTTATTAATAACAGATTAATAACACTTACTTCAACTCTTACTATATCACCAACAAAACCATAGTCAATTTTAGTTATAGGTCTTTTTTTAGCAACAATTGTATTCCCATCGGTCCCTGTAAACCCAACCGAATTGCATTTAAACTTTTGCAATTGAGCCACAATATTTTTATTGATTTTTCCGGCGTACACCATGGTAATAATGTCCAATGTTTCGGCATCTGTAATTCTTCTTCCTTCAATCATTTGCACTGGAACATTCATTTTCTCTGCCAATCTTGTGGCTAATTTTCCACCTCCATGCACCAAGATTTTAGGTCCTTTTAGAGTAGCAAAATCTTTCAAGAAAGATGTTAATTGAGTTTCATCATCAATAATATTTCCTCCTATTTTTACGATTTTTAGTTTCTCCATGATTCTTTTTTTTGTCATTACGAGACTTGTCCTGAACTTGATTCAGGAATCAAGACGAAGTAATCTGTTTAAATAATAAGATTGCTTCGTTTCACTCGCAATGACATTTATAAATTCTCTAATATTTTCTTCAATACTATTTGTGTTGAATAGGTTCTGTTATTCGCTTGCTCAATTACAATTGAATGATCACTATCCAAGACCTTGTCTTCTACGACTACGTTTCTTCTTACAGGCAAACAATGCATGAACTTAGCATCACCTAGCTTCTCCTTTGTAATCATCCAATCAGCATCAGTAGAGAGTATTTGACCATAATCATTATAACTACTCCAATTCTTGGTATAAACAAAATCAGTATTTTTTAACGCCTCTTTCTGATTGTAGTTTATTTCTACACCTTTTGTAATCTCTAAATTCAATTCATAGCCTTCAGGGTGTGTAATGGTAAAATCGACATCCAACTCTTGCATCATATGCACAAATGAATTCGCAACGGCTTGTGGTAATGCCTTAGGGTGCGGAGCCCACGAGAGCACTACTTTTGGTTTTTTAACTATTTTAAATTCTTCTATCGTGATTGCATCTGCCAAAGCCTGCAAAGGATGTGCTGTGGCACTTTCCATATTTACAATAGGCACCGTTGCATATTTTTCAAAACTCTTTAGCACATATTCCGATTCATCTTTAGCTTTGTCTTTCAAGCTTGGAAACGCTCGTACCGCAATGATATCTCCGTATTGTGAAATAACCTGTGCTGCTTCTTTGATATGCTCTGCAGTATTTAAGTTCATTACCGTTCCATCTTCATATTCTAGATTCCAAGCATCACTGATATTCAATACCATTACTTCCATTCCTAGATTTTTAGCTGCTTTTTCAGTACTCAATCGAGTTCTTAAACTTGAATTAAAAAAGAGCATGACTAAGGTTTTCTCTTTTCCTAACTCTTTATATTGAAATGGGTTTTGCTTTAACGCTATGGCCTCTTGAACCGTTTCTTGAATGTTTTTGATGTTATCTATGTTGATGTATTGTTTCATCTTTTCTCTTCTTATGGTCTAGACTACGCTCGACGTGACATTTGTTATCTCCTCAAGTGCAATCGGGTTATTCATTTTCCCTCTAAAGCTTCTTTTAAGGCTTCTACAAACTGATCTATATGTTTTTTCTGGATCGTTAATGGAGGTAATATTCTCAACAGATTAGGATTCTTAGCACTTCCTGTAAAAATGTGATGGGTAAAAATGAGTTCTTTTCTCAAGTCAGCTACTGGAAAATCGAATTCTAATCCCAACATTAAACCTCTACCCTTCACTTGTTTCACTTGAGTTATCGATTGAACCTGTACTAAAAAGTATTCTGAAATTTCTTCTGCATTCTTTAAAAGCTCCTCCTCTTTTAAAACTTTAAGCACTGACAACGAAGCAACACAAGCCAAATGATTTCCTCCGAATGTGGTTCCTAACAAACCATAAGAAGCTTTTATTTTTGGATGTATTAGTATTCCTCCAATCGGAAAGCCATTCCCCATTCCTTTTGCAATGGAAATGATGTCGGGCTCTATTTCATGTTTCTGGAATGCAAAGAAATCACCTGTCCTACCAAAACCCGACTGAACTTCGTCAGCAATTAAGATAACACCATGTTTCTTGGATAATCGATCCAACCCTTTATAAAACTCTGTTGTGCTTTCATCCAAACCTCCAACTCCTTGAATACATTCTACTATGATAGCACATACACCTCCTCTTTTTAATGATTGTTCAACTGCATCCAAATCTCCTAAATCAACAAACTCAACGGATTGTTGTGCATTGATTGGTGCAATAATCTTAGGATTATCAGTAGCTGCAACTACCGCAGAAGTTCTTCCATGGAATCCGTTGGTAAATGCAATTACTTTCTTTTTTTGGGTATGAAAAGAAGCAAGCTTTAATGCATTTTCGTTCGCCTCCGCTCCTGAATTACATAAAAACAATTGATAAAAGCTACATCCTGAAACTTCTTCTAATTCGTCTGCTAATTGCTGCTGCAATGGATTCTGAATAGAATTGCTATAAAACCCTATTTGCTCAAGTTGACTTGCTACATTCTTTACATATGTTGGATGCGAATGCCCAATAGAGATCACAGCATGACCACCGTATAAGTCCAAATACTGAACATCATTCTCATCATACACATATACATCCTTTGCTCTTACGGGTGTGATATCAAATAGTGGATAAACATCAAACAGGCTCATAGTTGATCGGTTTTAATACTGTTAATTTTATTGAAGGATGCTACCATCCCTTGAATCAATGAAGAGCTCAACCCTTTGTGCTCCATTTCATTCAATCCTTCAATGGTACACCCTTTAGGTGTGGTTACTTTATCGATCTCTTGCTCAGGATGATTTCCTGTTTGTATCAATAAACTTGCTGCTCCTTCACTGGTATACATCGCTAGTTTTTGCGCTTCTTTTGCATCAAATCCTAACTGGATGGCTGCTTGTGTAGTAGCTCTTATCAATCGCATCCAAAATGCGATTCCACTTGCACAAACAACTGTAGCCGCTTGCATTTGATTTTCTGGAATGGAAATAGAAGTTCCTAGTCTATTAAAAATTGCCTCCGCAATTTTAATTCGCTCCTCACCCTTTTCATTACTACACAAACAAGTCATTGATTTCCCAACAGCAATAGCGGTGTTCGGCATGGCTCTGATAATAAATTGATTCTCTCCAACAATACTTTCAATCTTAGCTACTGAAAACCCAGTAATCGTAGAAATCAATACATGCTTCTCTGTCAACTTTCCTTTGATTTCTTCTAGAATAGATTCTAGATGCGCTGGTTGGACAGCAAAAATGATGATGTCCGATTTTTGAACCGCTTCAACATTGTCTGAAGTTAGATACACATTTGCATACCCTTCAAACTCTTTGATTCCTTCTAAATTTCTTTTGGTTAAATAGAGTGATGTAATTGCATTGGTTGTGATTAAACCTTTTGCAATTGAGCATCCTAAATTTCCTGTTCCTATAATGGCTATTTTCATTTTATTTTATTCTTATTGTCTTTGCGAGTGAAACGAAGCAATCTACTTATTTAGAAGAGATAGCCGCGTCGTTCCTCTCCTCGCTAAGACATCGTATTAGAAATATGTTCCTTTCAATTTCAATCCTTCCGCTTCATCATATCCAAACATCAAGTTCATGTTCTGAACAGCTTGACCAGAAGCACCTTTTACCAAATTATCAATACAACTTGCAATCAATAACTTCCCTTCATGCTTGTACAAATGAATTAAGCACTTGTTAGAATTCACAACTTGCTTTAAATGCAATTCTTGATCCGACACAAAAGTGAAGGCTGCATCTTTATAGAAATCTGAGTATAGCTTTTTAGCCTCTTCTATGCTTTCTTCAAACGTTGTATAGGTTGTTGCAAAAATCCCTCTTGAAAAGTTTCCTCTGTTGGGCATAAAGTTGATCTCACTATCAAAACTTTCCTGCAATTGGTTTACTGATTGATGTATCTCTCCTAAATGCTGATGTGTGAAGGGTTTGTAATACGAGAAATTGTTATCCCTCCAAGTAAAATGTGTTGTTTTTGACAGAGAAGTCCCGGCTCCTGTAGCTCCAGTTACTGCATTGATATGCACATCTGATTTGATTAAATTCTTTGCCGCTAATGGTAAAATTGCTAATTGCAATGCTGTAGCAAAGCATCCTGGATTGGCAACATAATCTGCTTTCTGAATTTTCTCCTTTTGAAGTTCTGGTAATCCATACATAAACTCTTTTCCTTGAAAAACAGCATCCTCTTGTAATCTGAAGTCGTTACTTAAATCAATGATCTTTGTATCTACTGAAAAAGAATTGTTTTCTAAAAACGTCTTGGAATTTCCATGCCCCAAACATAAAAACAAAACATCTACATCAGTATTGATGAAGTTAGAAAACACCAAATCGGTATCACCTATCAAATCTTGATGAATGGCACTTACTGGATTTCCGGCATTTGATGTACTGTATACAAAATCGATATGCACATCTCCGTGATGCATTAGTATTCTAATCAACTCACCTGCTGTATAACCAGCTCCTCCTATAATTCCTGCTGTGACCATGTTTTAATTTTTAATGATTCAATGTTTAATGATTTAATGAGGTTTAGCTTCGCTGAACCTAAAGGTTTCTCGTCGTTCATTCTTCACTCTGTCGAAATGACAAGTTCTTCTCTGTCATACTGAGCGGAGTCGAAGTATCTCTTCTCTTTTCTTCTTTCTTCTTTTACCCTATCCATTCACACTTTGATAAATTTTACTTTGATTCCCATAGATTTTTATAAACCCTTTAGCCTCATCGGCTGTCCAACCTTTGTTCTCTTCACCATAACTTCCAAAATCAGCATTCATTAAATCGTGGTCAGAAACAATTCCATCTAAAGAGAAATGATAGGGTTTTAAGGTTAGTACAACATCTCCTGATACATTTTGCTGACTACTCTCTAAAAATGCTTCAAGGTTTCTCATTACAGGATCTAAGAACAATCCTTCATGAAGATGTGTTCCGTACCAATTTGCCAAATAATCTTTGTGCTGTAATTGCCATTTAGAGAGCGTGTGTTTTTCTAATAAGTGATGTGCTTTGATAATAATGGTTGCCGCTGCTGCTTCAAATCCCACTCTTCCTTTAATTCCTACAATGGTGTCTCCAACGTGAATATCTCTTCCAATCGCATAGGCAGAAGCTAGCGCATTCAATGTTTCAATAG
>Ga0115559_1000991_pt1 | contig 18912 bp, 7 predicted proteins | sample COGITO_mtgs_1105_3_FD_87281 | JGI IMG/M metagenome (GOLD analysis project Ga0115559, IMG submission 87281) | Pelagic marine microbial communities from North Sea - COGITO_mtgs_110506 | ecosystem: Environmental > Aquatic > Marine > Epipelagic | place: Germany:Helgoland, sampling site Kabeltonne... | reverse complement strand
TTGATGAAAGTTGTCGAGCAAGGACGCAATGAGACCCTTGTTGATTGGGCGTATGATTTTTTAAAGAAACATTTTCGCAAAGAGATGAAAACGGTATCTTCCGAGTGGTTGTATCGTGTTTCTCAGTCTAAATATGACTTTATCCATACCAAGGCCTTGGATTATTTACAGGATGTAACAGGCGTCGAAAAAGGTCGGTTTTACGATGAAGGGTATCACAAAACAATCATTGGATTTTTGGGGTTCGAAAAGGTTCAACACAGTGACACAGCGGTTGAGTTTGCCGTAGAGTATTTGACGATGATGGGTGCAAATCCAGAGAATACATGGTTGGTGGAAGCCTTCCCTTTACACAATGTCGCACGGTTGATGCGGTCTGAAAATGGAAAGGCACGTGAGTTGGGCAACAGTTTGATTTTGGGAAAAGACGGTGTGTCGCCTTATGAATCAGAATTAAAAGACCAAAAGGACAAAAGACCTGGGTTGGACTTTTTTACTGTACTGCTGAATGATCAACGAACCAGCGATTTTGCAGCAAAGCAAATCCGTCAACGCTATACAAGTCTTTCACCGGATTGGTATGTGGCTCAACTTACCAGTGATGTCTGGAAGACCCGTAATTTTGCTACAAAGATGCTCAAGGACAGTACGATGGTTGCATCGGATGCCGATTGGGCGAACTTTTCGATTTCTTTGCTTACCAAGGTAGAAGATCCAGGACAGATTTTTGCTGCAGCCTGGGACCGTTTAACAAAACCTGATGTAACCGGTCAAAAAATCATTCAAGATCGCAGTCGTATTTCACTCGAGTTCTTACGATTTTTGTTTGTTCATCCTTCTCAAAAAGTCAGAGGATACGCCTGTACATTGGTCGATGAAAGGGTATGTACTCCAGCAGATTTGGGCGTTGGGTTTTTAAAGAGTATTTCTACCAAGCGAGAGTATCGTGCACAGTTGCAACGAAAGTCTCCATGGAATGAATCGTTGGGTTCATTCATGTCTCCAGTATTGTCAGAGTATTTGAAAGAAAAGATTGACGATGGGGTATATGGAGACACTGTTGGTGCACAAATTCGTACGTGGTTGAGTAATGAATTTACATTGGAAGATATTGGTCTGGATTGGGCTTTTGAACGAGTACAGTGGTGGGCCACTCAATATGACTTTGTTCGGAGTATATTCAAGCGTGATGTAACACTCCAAGAGTTATCAACGTTGTTGCCACCGCTAACCAAAGAAGCGTTTGTTTCAGAGAATCCAGTTGTGAATGGGGCCCGTCAAATGGCCTGGTATGTATACAACAAATGTTTGGATGCAGGCTCTAAGAAAGCAACCTTTTATAAGACGCTTTTAATGGAGAGAAACCCCCGTTATCGAAAGCATAAAAGGCTTGTCGACTTAGAGAAAACTCAAGTTTGGCCACAAGAGACCTTTGACTTTGCGTGGTTCAAGAGATGGACGACCAGTAAGCGAGAGCCTATACGTCAGTATGCAATTGAACTGTCTCGTTATGAGATGTCTTATTGGGTAGAAACAGGTGCTGTTGGTTTTACAGATATTAGAGAGTTCTTCTCTGGATTCTTTGATGTACAAAGTGCGATTGTTCGGGCAATCTATAAACCATTGACACCTGTTAACTCCAGTCGGATTGATTTGTCCTCTGTTGGATTTAAGGCTGCAGAACTGTATCCGTACTGTTTTACAAACAATCAGCGTGAAGTGGATTTTGCCTTGCAGGTCATCTTAGATTATCCCAGTTTGTTTGGTAAACCGGACGACTTGTTGATGCTTTCAGATTCAAAGAATGCTAGGGTGCGTCAGGTCGTTATTTTGGTCATGTGGTCTTTGTATAAAGTTCCGACAACGACTCCAGGTTGGCGACCATTTCCATACAGTGTAGTGCCGTATGATCCATCGAGAGCAATCGATCCGAGTCGTGTTGTGGGTGTGGATCCCAACACCTTAACCGGTGAGCATGCCAATTTTGGAAAGTCCAAATGGTTTTTGGGGAAAGGAAATCCGGAGGCTTCTTCCATAAACGACACTCGATTGACAGAGGATGCCCAGTTTGATTTGCATGAATTTTTACGTCGAATCTTGTATGCGCTTCCCCGTTCTCCAGAAGGAAGGACGGCAGAGGATGCAACTCGTGAGGCTAAGCAGGCGCAACAATTTGGAACCACCGCAAAGAAGAAGACTCCGTTAAATTCATCGTGGAAGAATAAGCGGACCTTGGTTGCGGCCATTCGAGACTTGGCAGTTCGTGTGCCGAGTTCAACAGAGCGGAATCAGATGACGAGTGATGAACTCCAATCCTTTCAAGTGGAGCAAAAAGAATTCGCTCGATTTGTTCTTCCGGTCTTGGAAGAGTTCACATCTGTTCGTAGTAAAATGCTTCACAACGCCTGTTTGACAGCTGTTGTACAAATAAAATCGACGCACCAGTTGTAGTCTGTACATTCTATACCCAATAAAAATTGAACATTATTCCATATATTCTTCCAATCGGAGAAAGACATGCCTTCATTCACGGCTCCTTTTTATGGCAACATCCATCGCGTGAGCGTAAATCCACTTGACAATACACTGTGGATGGTAACCAAGCATCCTATGAGTCGTGCAATTGCGCCAGTCAAGGTAGATGTCCAGGGTTTACTTGCGGGTCAAACTGTCAACGAAGCCACACATACATACAATACACCAGGTGTATCTATAGATGTCTGTGGACATCACACTGGTGTCTATGTCGCTACACAAGAGGGACATGTCTATCGTCATTTAGATGGCAAGGTCTCGCTTGTATTGGAGTGTGACGCTGGATTTGAGATTCAGGCGATGGTTGCTTTTGAAGATGGCGGTGCAGAATTTCCTGTCATGACCGCAGAGGGTTCGGTTCATGGTATTGCGCAACACAATCGTAAGGTGTTGTTGATTGGGCAAGCCAGTGCTCTGGTGATTGATATTCTCGAAGATGGACAGTGGAGTGTTGCTAGCACGTTGAATCCAACCAATGGTCATGAGGGTCGAATTACTTCTTGGGCTGCAGAGACCGTATATACAGAGTCGGACTCTACTCACCATTGTGCTTTTGGTTTGAGTACGGGAGTTTTGTCTGCGTATTTTACAGATGAAGACTCCAATAATTTTAAAGCCATAACCTTAATGAATGCCAGTGAAGTTGAATTAAGTGTCAGTATGCCGTTGCATGACGGTGCGATTTCAGCATTGGTGTATGCTTCTGAAGTGGATCGTTATGGTTCTGTGAAGCGGTATCTGATCTCTACAGGTTTAGATATGCGCTTGTTTCAAGTATCTTTGATGGAAGGGATTGCAATCCCACGAAAGAATCAGCATGCTGGACAAATCAGAGCAATGTTGCGTGGTGCATTGGCAAGTGGAGATGGGGCTTATCGAGGAGAGAAGTTTGGTCGTTTTTATACATTGAGTGATGACGGAACCGTCAAGGCATGGTTGAACGAGTTTACCAATGAAGCGGTGTCTACTTATACAGCGGAACTCAAGACTTTTGTTGGCACGACGATGGTTCTACACGTCCCTCATACCTCTGGAGTGTATGGAGAAGGAGAGCATCTTGGAAAGCGTTTCCCCACACCTCACCTTGTATTTGCAGATGCAAATCAACTCATTATTCTTCCGTTGGTGAAGCAAGACAAAAGTGATGTGCTTTTGGTAGATGCACTTCGTGACAATGGCAGAATGGGTGGTGTGCCTACCATGACGTTACAGGGCGGTTCTCAATATGTGCAAAAAATGGGTATGGATCATGAAAGCACAACCGTTCGTGAAGAGAGTTTGTTGCGTTTCAAAGATTGGGATGCTCAGTGGTTGATGGATATGCTACAACAGATCGGTGGCGACTCTGATTTTTCGATTGGGTATCGCGACTCGGCTATTCATGCATTGGCTTCTTCGAAACATCCAAGACGCATCGTTCTCTTGGAAAATATGTTGGGTCGTTGGGGAAATAGCAACGATACACAAAAGATGGCGTATGAAGCCTTGAAGACAATCGATCCTACGTCATTAAGACCACATCAAGTCGTACTCAACAATGGTGGAGATGAAAACAAACTCCGTGTGATTGGAGATTTGGCAACAGTGGCACTGAGTAAAACTGCTCTCAGTAGGCAAGCGTTGTCTCAACTACAAGAGTTGGTTCTCGATTCGGATTATGATTTGGCGCTTAGAGCGTATGATCACATTTGTGGTGAAGGTGATCTTGAACCTGTCATGTCCGGTGTAGAAGGTGTGCTGTATGCGATCCATTCAAGTCGTGGAGATATTCGACGTGAGATGTCTGTTCGATTGGCAAATCGTCGATTGACCGATACATTTGAAACCACACTTGTTTTGCGTCGATTGTTGGAGTCTTCTAAGGAAGAAGTTCGGGAACGTGCTGTAGATGTAAGTCTTCTCAGAGCTCGAAAAGTATCCAGTATTCTTCGATTTAACGATGCATCTTTGCATGAACGCTTGTATGTTTTGGAAAATGGCTCATTTTCATCCACAGATGACCGAGAGGCATTGTTGAACGCCGCTTTGCCAAAGCGTTCGGATGTTGACAGTTGGACTCAGTTGTTTAAACAAGAGGATGCTTCGGTTCAAGCAGATTTAGATGTGTTGCTTGAATTCTCTGCCTGTTCGAAAGAAGACGTAACTGTATATGCTTTGCAAGCACGGGCCAGTTTTGGATTCGAAGCCGCAGCTCAAGGCTTGTTGAAACTGACTGCATCTTCAAACTCGAATGTGGTTCGTCAATCGGTAATCGGTCTGGGATACATGGTTCACTTGGATGATGCTCACCAGAGAATTTGTGGCATTACACTGTCTAAATCGACGTCATTGGAACTTGGTTCTGTTTGTATACAGTATGCGATTAAAGGATATGAGTTACGGGGTGAGGATCCTGTTGTCAATGTCCTTCGTAAAGTATTGGACGGTGGCAATCCTAAATTGCGTGAGACCGCAGTTGTTATTGCTCAACAGCGTCTGAACCATGTGATGACATCTCTTATTCCTTCGGAAAAGCCCGTTGTGAAAAAGAGTGAAGAGACAGCCTCTACAGTGGTTAAAACCGCCAAACAAATCACAGAGATTGAACAGATAGAGAAAGAGATTCAAGATGCGACGGACATGTTGGAGTTGGGGCAGCAGAATAAGAGCAGTAGTATTGTAGATATTGCACTTGCAACCCTGAAGGAATTGAATGAACGAAAAGCAACTGTCACAGGAACAGTGGCTGAAACGCCAGTGGAAAAGTCAGCAGCACTTTCTGAATTCACCTCTCTAAAGTCTTTACTCAGACAGGTTTTGACGGGAGAAGATCTACACCTGAATGTACGTAGAGAAGTGTACAAAACTTTTTGGATGCACAATCTAGAAGATGCCAAACGGTCTAGTGATAAAACACCAACCTTTACATTGTTTTTGAATCTGCGTGATCAAAACCTCTTTGAACAAGCGGTTAAAGATTTGTGTTCACATCTTTCAGAGGTCAACGATCGCACTTGGGCAATGAGTCTATTTAAACAATTAATAGACGCAGATATTGTTCCAGAGCATCATTCTAATGTACGTGATCTTTGGAACTCTGTAGCCAATTTTGCTGAGAGTGAATCCTTTGAAGCGGACATTTTGCGTATTGGGTTTGAGTGCTCTGCACCTTGTCACTGTAAGATAAATAAAAATGGTTCGTCAACTGTTTGTTCTCGCCATCTAATCAGACGAGATGCTTTTAAGCGGGTGTTGTCTGCTTCAGGAGACTGGTTGGCAGGGTTTATTCGAGATGCCATTACCAACAGAAACAATGGGAACTCTTCTGCGGGAACGAATGCTGCTGTACTCGCTGTGAGTGATAAAGCCAAAGCAGCGGTTGCTAGGATGAGAGACCCATCGGGCTTTATTTTGTCAATGCTCCAAGGAACTGACAATGCTCAGAAGTCTTTGGCGTATGATTTACTCCTGATGTATCCGAAGTTTTATAATGAGGCGCTTCAGGAAGCCATATACAATTTGCGTAAAGATTCTTCAGTGGTGGCTTTATTGTCTGGAACGGCTGCATATCATTTAATGACCAATGCTTTGTTTGAGTACTTTTTTGCTGAGTTGTGCAGCGGTCAGACTCAGTATTTATTTCCCAGTATAGAGCGTTTTGCGATGGAGAAGGGGCGGTCTCAAGAGTTTGCTCAAGCGTTAAAAGAACAGGGTGACATACGCCTCATTCGTAAAGCATTGTCTATTGCTGTGCGTGAGTATGATGCTTGGGGTAAGAACATGTTGGATTTGGCTTTACAATCGAATGATGAGGAAGCCAGAATTGCCTTCGGTTTACTCTTAAGTCGTTTGCAAAGAGAGTCGAAACGTCAAAACAACGATGAAAACATCAAAGAGTTTTTACTGAAGTTTTATCAAGAGTCCAGTGTTACCAGGCAAGTGTGGGTTGTTGGAGCATTGAATGTGACAGACCAGTCATCACAATGGCAAAAGGATTTTCTAAAAGAATTGTGTGGTTCTAAGGTAGAGGAAATTCGCGAACGTGGTTTCGAAATTCTGACCAGTTTGAGCAGCCAAGATTCTTGGTTGGTGGACTTGTTCAAGGCTGGTTTGGTAGATGCCAATTCCAAGGTGGCGGAGATATCATTTCATGGCCTGTTGGCGACTCATCGTTTATTGGGTGCTGAATCTGAAAAGAACTTTTTGAGTAAAACGGCTCGAGAAAACAAGCAACACCAAGAACGCGCCGTAGCGATGGCGTTGACTACGACAGCATCTTGGCGAGTTCCGTTTATGTTGGAAGCGTTAAATGATGAAGACCCGAGTGTTCGTTCAATGATGTGTCAACAGTTGCAAAGTGTGTCTGGATTGGACGATGCTTTCTTTCAAGGTTTGGCAGAGCACAAATACGAGGAAGTTCGCAGTATGTCAAGTCAGGTTCTTGCGGCTCGAGGGCTGTATAGACCACCATCATCAACGTTGGATTCTTTAACAGATACCATTTTACAGGCACCACCAACTCGTCCCAGAACCTCGGAATTCCAAAATACCAAAGGGGCAGTAGATTGGGTTCGGTACTCTAATGCGCGCTTAATGTGGTACTGGAAAGTGAAAGATTGGAAGGACCAAAAAGTGGCTGCAATAATTGCTGCTGGAAAAACACATGACCCAGAATACTATTCGACGTTTATAAAGGCATTACAGTCTTTTGGGTATGAAGATTCCAACAGTTCTGCTTTGTGGGAAAACGCTGTATCTGCAACGTCATGGGGTACTGAAGATTGGTTTGAGTTGATTGTACTGAATATCGGTTGGGTATTGCAAGAGTCTACGCATATAGAATATGCCAAGCAGAAAGCCGAGAAACAGCGAAGTAATAGATTGCGTGTTGTGTGGAATGTAGCTTGTGTTCGAGCAGGGGTTAAAAGCAGTCTTGAGTGGTTGGTTGATAAGTACTATGATCGAAGTTGGCGCAATTATTATCGACGGTTTATCAAACAGGAGTATTTGTTTCAGGGATTGTTTTCTGTGGACAGCAGTATTGGGTTTGATTCTGAAACGGAAGGTCCAGCCTTGACCATTATGCAACGATTGATGAATGACGATACAGATTTCGTGAATGATATCTTCCGTTTGAATATGTTGCGCTTAGCTCAACAAGGTGGCCCAGTAGACTTTATTGGAATTGGGTATACCTCTGATGATGAAGCCACCGTCTTAGAATCTGTACAAATGAGAGAGCGTCAGCACAATAAAGAAGAGTTGCTTCAAGGAGTGGTCTCTTTGTTGAATGATGCAACAATACCAGAAAAGGATCCGTATGCATTGTCAAATGTTGGAGGGGCTTGGTACAATGTAGTGAGATTGACGTTGGAATTACACACGAGTACCTTTGATACATCTTCAGAAGTCAATATCGGATATTGGCGCAGTATTGCCAGCATGGTGTCTTGTCGTCACCCTCAGTTGAGAGCACGTGCTGTGATTGCTTACTTCCGTCGTACTGTTTACGGAGAGGAAAAGATACGGTTTCAAGCAGACGTTGAAAACTTTTCTCGTCAGTTGGTGAATACGACTGTAAACTCTTTTCCGTTGTTGCAGGATGATAAATTGACGAGTCCTGAAAAGGCACGAGAGTTGGCATACGATGCGTATGTTGGACTTATTCGTAAGACAGACTTTGATTTGGATTTGAGACGAGATGCGTTGACATTTGTCTCTGAAATGTGTGAAAGAGCCTCAGAATCGACAAAAGTCTTGCCGGTGTTGAAATCGGTTGTGGCTATGGACAACAGTGTGATTCGATTTCAGGCTTATCGGATGTTGGTAACGCTTCAGCATAATGATCATGCTTTGATGTCTTTGAATCAACTGACTCAAATAGGGCTTCGCTCTACGGATGATCGTTTGAAGCGAATGGCCATTAGTTTGATTTGGGATGTTGATCAGTTGGAGTCAACTGAAAAGATCGGTCAATTGGAAAGTATTCTGAAAAATGCCAATGATGCATCAGCCCGACATGCTTTTGATCTACTATCTGCATTTACAGGTCGTCCATCTGCTTGGGATATTGCGGATCGAGACAAAAACAACTCTAGAAAACAATTATTGTCTCAAAAACAGAAGGCCGTACAACAGTTGCAATCAGAGATTTCGAAAATCCGAAAAGATTTTGAAACGTTTCAAGATGCTTACAACCAGCAAAGATATGAGATTACAGATCAAGGTGTACGTACTCAAATGCAAGCAGCCATGGCTGCACGTCGACAGGATCGAGATGTGAGAATTCAAGCGATTCAAGACCAAGTACGGGCTGTTAATGTAGAGTATGAAAAGGCCGTTCAAACTGTAGAGCAAACATTCAAGTCTGCGATGTCTGCGCCTCTATCAGATGCAGATGCTCATTCTTGGGCGAGTGCGAATATCAGAAAAGATACGTTGTTGGAAATGGCTCTTGATGCGTATTATTCAGAACTACGAACGCATGCTGTAGACAGTGGTTTGGTAGAGTTGGCTCGTCGTCGCCCGTACTTTGAACAAAACAACGAAGAATTCTCGGGCTATTTTGAGAGATTGTTGGGTATATTGGAATCTGCTTTGCAGTCTCCATACAGTGATTTTGTTCAGTACACAGCGATAAGTATGGCCGAGCATCAGTTTGCCCAAGGCTATAAGGTCTTATTAGGGTTGCTTGATTCTCATGACACTTCTGAGCAGCAACAAGCCATCGGAGCATTGTTGAAATTGGGGCCTGTCGGATTGACACAGTATAAGGATGCACAGGGTGAACCCCTTCCTCGTACTGCGAATATTCTTTTGACACGTGTTGTAAATGATGAATATGGCACGGTTCGACAACACCAAATATTCAGAGCGTTGGGAGAGTTGAAAGATTGTCATTCGAGTGTACGACAAGAGTTGTTTGCTTATTTGAATAAAGGGGTTGATTCAACCGATTATGACTCTGTGTTGACTGCGTTGTTGCAAATGACGGGGTGTCGATCTCAAATTCTAAACAGTACACGATGGGGGGATTTGACCGCATCTGATTTTGAAGACTTGGGTCGATATCTATCGTATGAGATGGACTGGGATCAGGTATCTCTAGAGAAGTTTGTGACACTTTATCAAGATGTGTACGATGAGGGTTTGTTGGCCGACATTATTCAAAACCTCTTTACTAGAGGAGACTATAGCAATCTGATAGGATGGCCCAACCTTATTTCAATGGCAACTCGTACAAAAGGATTCGACGTTCAAGAAGCAACGAATGATGATGAGCAAGTAGAGCCTATCAATGACATCCTTCGAAAGATGGCGATGTTGCCAAATACACCAGAAGTGTCGAGTATTCGAAGTCAAGCGATCACTGCCTTGCAAAAAAGATTGAATGATATTGAAATGCAATGTCCGAAAGGGCAAGCCACACGTGGCTCTATCGCTCAGATTTTGACAAATGTTTTGGAGGCCAATAAAGCAGTCTTGGACTCACAACTCTTGGATATTGCCTGTTGTTTGGCAACCAATAGATGTGGCGACTTTTCGTCGACCATCTTTGAGGTGTTGTACACTGTCTCGACAGGACAAACTCAACCAAACCGTTGGAGAATCCAAGCGATGAAAGCGTTGGGGTATTTGTCCGATGAACGAGCCGTAATTGCTTTGTTGAATGCTGCAGGATTTGATTCCTACGGTGAAGAATTGTTGTTGGATCCAGATCTTCCAGGGATATCTTCCTATGATATTCGACGTTTACAAGCAGCTGCGTCGGAGGCGTTGGGTGGAATGGTCTTTGCTCAAGAACGCGAAGGAATCTATCAAATGCTGAATAAGATGTCTCGTTCACGAGATAGTGGAACTCGTCGAAAAGGCTTTGAAGGTCTTCGGTATTTCTTTCGTTCCGAGAAACATGCTCTTGCAGTAGCCTCTCTCTTTGCGGAGCGTTTTCAAAGTGCGTTAAACTCGACAGATTCCGAAGCATCGTTCTTCTCGGAGATCTTGCAAAACGCGTTGTCTCCTTTGGCCAACGAACATCATTCTGCAAACGACGAGATGAGGATTCAATCAGACACCGAAGAAGTATTGAAGCAGTATGTCTTAAGTACATTCTTTGGAGAAGTGTTTGAGGTAGAAGGAGAAGCCTTTAATCCGTTGAATGTTGAGGTGACGGTCTTTGATGACACCTATTCGAACAAGACCAATCTTGAGTCTGTATATGCAGTCGTTCGTCAATGGGTTCATGGAGTATCCTCGACAGTTGGCAACTCCGATGATGAAAGTGAACAGCCGATTGACTTTTCCCATCTTCAATCGCTTTCTCTCTCAGATAGGCGAGTTGCTTTGAAAGCAGAGCGTAAGTTGTTTGAAAATGTTGAAGTCAAGACTCGATATACCAACGATGTCACCAACGTGTTGGTACAGTATTTGTCTCCGTCGGACCTGTTGGAGTTGGTGGCCAAAGCTTCCAAGGCCAACTTTGCCAAGCAGTCAGACACGAAGGAACGATACAATATTATGTACAATGGGCTAATGTGTATTGAGCCGCCACCAATTGTAGAGGCGTTGCACTGTTTGAAACAAGATTATTGTGTAGATATCCTGGGAGCACTTCCAACAGAAATGTACACAAATATTGTGTTGGATATGTTCAAATCTCAGTTGGACAGTTTGACAGAACATCAAGATGCCTTTGTTGACGTGATAGAATGGTTGCACTCACAATTGATGAACGCAATCGCCAAACGTCAATTTGGAGATACAGACTTTGAAGAGCATCGTATGAAGCATTTCAAGGTATTGGTTTCATTATTGCAAATCGCACAAGAACTTCCTCCTCATCGAACATTGGTGAAGATAGGTGCGGACTTGTTAGAGGCCTGTAAATTTGTGGAAGGACTATCATTCCCACAGGATGAGTTGTACAAATTGTTCGAACTTCATGTGGAATCTGGTCATATGGATTGGGCTTTGATAGATCGACACCTAACCGTTTCAGATCGTTCTTTACGGAATGTGTTGATTACCCATCTCAATACAGCAAATGCTGTGAATGTTTTACCTCGTGTCTTGGGATGGGTCAACGATGATTCGGCTGCATTGATCCGGTTGGTCGATGTTTTACAAGGTATGCAGGAGAATGTTCAATCAACAGTGCTTTCATTGTTGAAAGACGAAGGCACATCAAGTTCTGTTGTTCTTGTATTGTCGCGTCTGAGAAAGGTAGAGGCCTTTAAAGCGGTTGTGGATTCCTTCAGGGACGAAGATGGTAACATATCTTCTGAGGTTGCAATTCGTTCTCCATTGACTGCCAAAAGTACAGAGTCAAAACGCAGTCCGTTGTTGCTGGAAACCGTATTCAATGGTTTGGCTATGATGGCAACAGATAAAGCAGAGTATTATTTGCGAGATTTGGCTGAAGACAATCGGCTAGAGTATGACGTTCGCAAAGCTGCTATTAAGGCCGCAAATGTTGCGTATCGTCGTCGCGTACCCTTACATATTCGTCGTGCAGAGCGTTCATAATGTGTAGTTCTATTTCATTATTAGTTTGTCCATTTCATTTGTCTGAGGTTTTCCATGGGTGAAAGAACCAAATATTTCCAATACAATGGCTTGTCCCATTTTCAACAAGAACCACAGGTGTTGCATCTGTTTACGGATACGGCGCGTTCCGTTGGATGTACGATTCGTATTTCTAAACGTCAAGTGGGTGCCATCCGAGAGGCGTTTAACGCGTTGATGTTGGTTCTAGAATCGGGGTTCGAGTATCGTTCGACGACTGGTAAAGGTGAAATCAATTACGATACTCGTGCTGCAAATAAGGCTGTATCTCGAAACAGTTTCTTTACGACGATTCAGAAAACAGATCCGGATGCTGTATTGGGTATGGATCCAACGATCTCTATAAGTTCAAAAGGAATCTTAATAGAAGCGATGGCGCTCAATGCACAAGACATGGGAAGTATGTTCATTCCTGCATCGAGTTATCAGGTTGTAGGTGACTTGGTTGAGGGTTCCAGTACAATTGAGGCAAGTCCTGATTTGATGTCTGGGATATTGCAGATTACGGCTAAAAAAGAACTGCTGATTCGCATTGGGGCTTCTGCCAATGCTGCATTGGAGCACTACATTGCTCCCGTTCATAAGGACTTTGTACAAAGTCTTTCGTGGCGTAGAGAAATCCTACAGTTTATGTCGGCGGCAGCCTTGTCTAAAAACGCGTCTGCTCGGTTTAAACGAATCGATTTGTACAATGTTTTGCGTCATTTGAGATTGAATAAAGAATCAAAAGGGGATGGTAAAGCATTGCGACTTGTGCTGATTAATGGTCTCAATCCAGAAATCCATTTGGACCCATGGGGACTAAAATTTGTGAGTCCAGTTGGTGTGTACAATGGTGAACGCAGTGCCTTGTTGAACTTTTATGATCGCGACAAGTTGGTTCGTTTAGAGCCGTTGCTACCGTATATTGATCATGTGGATGTCAGTTTGATGGGAGAGGCTCTACCCTCTTTTTGGACGTTGAACTCTGATACTGTCTCGTACACTTATGCAACACTGGGATACAAGCCGAGTAATTGGGCACGAGGCTTACTGCGAGATCAGATTTTGCGTCGCGATACAGAGAATCCAGCTGGGTTTGATGTTGTTCTAGATGCTGTGAAGAATGCTTCTTGTGCACAGTTGAACGATTTGGTTTCGACTACAGGGTTGGAAAAGACGGTGGTTCGAGATGCTTTGGTACGAGCGATTCAGGTAGGGCAAGTGGCACCCAATGCAGGGGTTGGTGGGTATCAGTATCGTGGTGTTTTTATAGATGGAAATATAGATGATTTGAAATATGGTCCAACACGTGGGGCTTATAAAGATGAAACAAAAGCATATGAAATCGTTGCCCAAGGTCGGGTGAATATGAATGGTCGCGTTCATGTTAAGCCAAATGGAGCTGTAGACTTTGCTCGGATTAACAAAGTCAAAATGGGTGAAGAGATTTCTTATAAAACAGAACCGGTATTGGTTTCTCAGCAAAAGATGTCCTTTCAAACAGAAGATCCTGTTTTTCGTCCAAAGTTGCAATTGAATGTGTTGGGTGCTACTCGAAAGCCTGGTTGTACCTGTGCTTATATCGACGCAGTGGGCAAAGGAGCCATCTGCAGTCATCTTCAAGCATTGTGGATTCACTATTGTAGAGAACACATTCTTGGAAGTTCAAGTGGTCTACGTTCATTGGCCCAGAATATTTTGATCAAAGTTGAAGGCAATACGAGTGTCGGTCATCGACTTAGCATTCGTGGTCGTCGAATTATTGATGAATGGGGATCGATGGATGACTTGACTGGTGGAGTATCAGAACGACGAGTTCGTTTATATCAGCGACAAGAAGATGCATCTATGGCATTTAACAATCGAATTACAGAGTTGGAAAGTCAGGGTTTTGTCAACGCAGGTTGATTGAATACGAGACAGAACCGTTCGAGAGCATTTTAGAATTTGAGAGGCAATCATGAAAGTGAATGAGTTGAGTAAAGAGCAGTTGGTGACATTACAACAAGAGGTTGACAAGGTTGGCGGTAGAGAGGCGTACGTTGTCTCAGAATTGAATCGCCGCGGAATAGATATAGAGGTCAAGACTTCCTTGATTAAATTGGTTCAGCGAGAAATGCTCAAAGCCCAAACGTTATTTCCTGGTACTGATCCAGTCAATCAAAAAAAGCAGCGTCAGTATGCGGCCCAACGAAAGAACGAATACATCCAGAATCGAAAAAATGAGGAAGAGGTTCGTGCAGAATTAAGAACCCTTTTATGGGCTGCCCACAAAGCGACTCACATTTCTCATTTGGGTGATGGGATTTATTGGAATGATGTTTTAGAACGAGATTTTTACGATGCCTACAAAACAGAGGATGAAGATCGACGTGTCGACAACGATTTGCCACTTTTGGATACGGTCGAAGATATTGTGGAAGCATTCAAAGAGGTTGTACCCGATATGGACGTACAGAAATTGCGGTGGTTTTGTTATCATCGTGATGTTGCAGACGTTACACATTATAGAACGTTTGCCATTCCCAAAAAGAGTGGAGGAAAGCGATATATTTCTGCACCGATGCCACAGTTAAAATCCTTACAAGAGTGGATTCTTCGCAATGTTTTGGTTCGTATGCCAGTGCATGAAGCAGCCCATGGTTTTGTCCATGGTCGTTCCATAGTTACGAATGCCAGTGTTCATGTCGATGCTGAATTTGTATTGAGTATGGACTTAAAAGACTTCTTTCCAACACTGACATTTCGTCGTGTGAAAGGGATTTTTCGTGCAATGGGCTACGTTGAAGGTATTGCTACCATCTTGGCGTTGATTTGTACAGAAGCGCCTCGTCAAGCCATGAAGATTAAAGATCCGCAAACAGGGGATGAGAAGTGGGTTCATGTAGCTGTCGGTCCCAGGTGTTTACCTCAAGGATCTCCTGCGAGCCCGATGTTGACCAATTTGGCTTCGCTACGTTTGGATAGACGGTTGACAGGTTTTGCGCAGAAATACAAACTTCGATTTACACGTTATGCGGATGATTTGACGATATCCGCAACAAAAGGAGAGACGCACAAAGCAACATGGATTCAAAAGATCATTACACAAGTGGTAGAAGACGAAGGCTTTACAGTGCATCCAACAAAAACGAAGTTGATGGGCAAAGGGGATCGACAGGAAGTGACAGGATTGATTGTGAATGACAATATGGGGGTGCGTGTCCCATCTGAAATTAAAGATAGGCTGCGAGCTGCCATTCACAATCAAGAGGAAGGAAAGGCACTGTATGAAAATGAAAGTTTACAGACGTTGTTGGGATATGCCTCCTTTGTATACTCTGCTCAGCCTGAAAAGGGGAAAGGCAGTATTGAGCGTTTGTTGGCACTTTTGGACTCAACCTCTGAACAGTGAGACAGTATGACTTGCGCGTGTTTTTTATTGCATAAGTGGTTTTATGCCTGATATTGGACATTTTTTGGTTTAAGGACTGATTCTCATTGACATTGGTACTGTGGAATTGTATATTTTAACTGTATTTCGCTTTAGAACACTTTTCTTTGAAGTGTGTTCCGTGTGGTGTAGCACCATGCGATTCAGTTCTTTAACATCCCACGCAATGAGTATGGCAAATGTGCTAGTCCCTATGGCCAGATCCGGCCTTGCAGGCCGCCTGCGCGGGCATGCACGATTTTTCCTGAATTCGTTCTTCGAACGCAAAAATCGTGCATGCCCGCGCAGGCGGCTTGCAAGGCCGGATCTGGCCACGGGCCTAGCGCCTTACACAATGCACCAAGACTTGTACGGAAATACAGGCCCTCATATACATGTATATGGGGGCCTTTTGTTTTTAGGGATGTATTGAGATGACACAGTTTATGGTCAGTTGTTCGGAGCACCTTCTGAAATCCAAGAACGCAAGAGGGCTTCTTGATAGTCAGATACTCCTTGCCCGGGAGCCATAATATCTCCATCAATATTGGTTCCTGTGACCAACTTATGGAAGAAATAAGATGCTTCAACATCATTGGGGACAATCAAAATTTCATCAGGCATGGCATAACTGGGTTGATTAACCAGTCTGTCATAATCATCTTCCCCATTCAGTACGATACCACCGGCACCCACCGCATGACAAGAACCAAAGGCACAAGATACTTTAATGAGTTCTTCTTCAATTTGAGTAAAGGTTGCAGGTTCGTCCAATACAATTTCTGCACCGGTATCTTCTTTGTCACCACAGGCAAGCATCCACATTGATATTGACATCCAAAGCATTTGAACTCTCCAAACATAGGGGGTATATGTTTTATAATATCACATCAACAGGACAAAAACCATGCCTATCATTGAGAAAGAAGGGTACCCATTCGTTTTTGAAACTCGTGCGTGCAATACATGTCCAGGGAAATGTTGCACAGGACGTTCAGGGTACATTTGGGCGACGGTAGAGGAGATTGAAGCAATGGCTGAGTCGTTGGGGGTATCTTTTGCGGTGTTTGCTACTCGGTATACCTATCGAGAAAATGGACGTTTTTCTCTCAAAGAAGTCCAAAGAGCACAGGGTGACCATGCTTGTATTTTCTTTGACAAAGGGTGTAAAATATACGATCATCGCCCTCAGCAGTGTCGGACTTTTCCATTTTGGGAACGTCTGAAAACAGAACCACGTCAGCACGTAGAAGAGTGTCCGGGTGTGCACTATCGGTTGAAGAACTAAGGCATCAGGGTTGGACGTAATAGCCTGAGAACAGGTACTGACTACAGTTGCTCAGTGTTACAGTCGAACCAGCTGGGATGTTTAACGAACCTTGTCCTTGAGTAAATGCACTATTGACATTGTAATTGTATCGAAAGTGGAAGATGTTGTAGTCACTGGTACTGTTCACAGCGTTTCCATTGATTTGAACTTGACAATTTGTGTTGTTGCTCAAGCCGGTTGTTAAGATGAAATCGTAGTTTGAGTTGAGCGAGAGTGTTGTGTTTCCGTTACTTCCATAAAAACTGTCCACAGGGTTATTTCCCATTGAGACAGAAGGACCTTGTGGAAGTGCCATTGCAGTGGCAATAGATTGAATGCAATAGCCAAGTCCGAATAAGAAGATTCCAATACTGACGATGTTGTTCATGGTGTACTCCGTGTGGTTTCAAACCACAATAAGGGCGGGTGTGTTTCTAAGGATTCTGTACAAACGGTATCCCAGTTCATGGTGATTTGTCGTTCTCTTTGAGTCACTGGAAGGGTCTGAATGTGTATGGGGGTGCCGTATACAATCTTTTGCTGTTGCAGACTGATTACATTGGGGTGTGCTTGGGTAAGCATCTTGTGTGATATCTCACGTTCAATTGTCCAAGATGGTCCAAAAAGTAAGGAGATATACGGTAGTAATAAGGTGAGGCCACACAGAATGAACACGGTGTACTTTTTGGATGTGGGCAACAATCTTACAGTGGCAACACCCAATAATCCACTCAATATAGGAAGACTTTGTATATAAAAGCGAACATGTTCTTCGACAGCGTGTCCAATTTCTAGAAAGGATACAAAGAATGGGATCAAGACAGCAATCAACAAAGGGTGTTTTCGGCATATGGCAATTCCGGAGAGTCCAATCAAGACCACACACGTCCACCAGTATCCACTAGGGTCACCGCTTGGAAGCCCTTGCGTTTGTTGCGCAAGAATGAATTGAATGTTCTCCAAGCCACTATGCCACTCCCATCCCCATCGAAATTCAGTTGGTAAAGGATTGTCGGAGAGTCCATCTATGCCCAGTGCTTGTTGCAATGGTCGAATGTCGAGTTGTCGAATAAGGGAAGTGGAATACGGTCCATAGGCAAATCGACCTAAGTACCACGAAGTGTACAGTGTTCCGATAAACCCAAGTGAAAATAGACTGCTTGTCTTCCATGATTTATGAATCCAGCAGCGCCATCCCAATGTACTCAATGTGAGTACTGTAAACCAACCTGCCCAAATAAGCCCTCTGGCATTTGTCAGTGCACAAAGGCCAAGACTTGTACCAACAAGCAATCCTTTGACCATGGGGGGTAACTTGATGTCATTTGATAGTCCAAACCAAACGCCTGCTGTTCCAACAGTCAACCACAATACAATCTCAGGGTAGAAGGTTAGAAACCGACCCATTCCTATCCATGGTGAACAAGCCAGCAACCATGCCATTGTACACCAACCTGCCAATGGGGATACACGTTCCATCCACTGTGTAAGTACAACTCCAGTACCAATCACTCCAATGATTGATGCGATCGATAGTCCTTTTAAAACACCATAGTGAGAGGCCAACCAGCCAGGAATCCATCCTGCTAAACGACTTCGTTTTGGAGGGAAGTGGTTGGTCCAATCATTCCATTGTGAAACACCGATACAGTAGTCTACAAAATCCGTTTCAAAATAGGGAAGTGCAAAGGAATAGTCATAGAGGAATTTCCAGCCAACCCAAGTAGCAAGGGTACAACACAACAATAAGAGTATTCGATTCATTTCAATAGGGGTCTTGGGTTGCCATTGCGGTGGATTTCCATTAGATCTGTACTCAGTTCTCATTGAGGTGATCAGTGAGGATGGAGTGTGTACGGTATCGTTTTGTACACTTGTATTGTGCTGACTATCATAGATCCAATATCCAATCATAGATCCAACATCGGAGCCTTTAATGACGCAGACCATCGTGTATACCAAAACAGACGAATCCCCAATGATGTCGACATTCTCTTTGTTTCCGATATTCAAGTCTTTTTTATCAAAGGCCGGTGTTGAGGTCAAGTTGTCTGATATATCGTTGGCTGGACGGATTTTGGCACGATTTCCAGAGTATGTGTCTGAAGAACAACGCGTTGAAGATGCCCTTGCA
>Ga0115559_1000984_pt1 | contig 19004 bp, 18 predicted proteins | sample COGITO_mtgs_1105_3_FD_87281 | JGI IMG/M metagenome (GOLD analysis project Ga0115559, IMG submission 87281) | Pelagic marine microbial communities from North Sea - COGITO_mtgs_110506 | ecosystem: Environmental > Aquatic > Marine > Epipelagic | place: Germany:Helgoland, sampling site Kabeltonne... | reverse complement strand
TCGGCGACGAGCGAATCAAGGAGGCCTCCGCCGCTATCTTCGCCTTTGAGGTTGGCCTTGATCAGGCCCAGGTCGGCGACGCCCTTGTCGGCGTCGGCGGTGATATTAATGACGCGCCGGCGGTCGACACGCGTGATGGAGGCGAAGCCGTCGGTGATCTCGAAATCGGCCACGGCGTCGAAGGGCACTTCGCTGCCGTCGGGGGTGCGAATGCGGAGGTCTTCGAGGTTTTCGACAGAGCGTCGTTCGTCAGGAGGGTAGCGGACCATGACTTTGATGTCGTCGCGGCCGCGTTGGATACGCTGGGCTTCGACCCCGTAAAAGGCGGCGCGGACCTGGCGTCCGAGGTCGGCCTGTCGCAGGCCGAGTGGTTCGGCACTGGGGTGAATGTTGAGCTGAATTTCCCGTTTGCCGCTGCTGTAATTGTCTTTGATATCGAAGAGGCCTTCGTAGGTGGCGAGTTTGGCCTTGACCGTCGCGGCGGCGGCTTGGAGGGCGTCGAAGTCGCGGCCGGAGAGCTGGATGTCGATCGGCATGCCAGCAGCACCGGCAGCGTTGGCGTTGAAGGAGAGTTCTTTGACCCCCGGCACGGGGCCGATCAGCTCACGCCAGCGGTTCGCCAGGCTGGGGGCGGAGAGTGCTTCGATGTCGCCACCGCCGGCGAGGTCTTCGCGCTTGACCAACTCGACGGCGATTTCAGCAATATGGGTGCCGGTAACTTGACCGGCATCGCCCATCGGGCCGCCGCTGCCCTCGAAGGGCTGCGCGCCGATGGTGACGACGGCGTTGTCAAATGGCTCGCCGAGGCCTTCGGCTTCGACTTCGGCGATGAGTTTTTTGAGGCCGTCCTGCATCTGCTCAATCGCACGGGTGGTGAGCTCAATGGGGGTGCCTTCGGGCATGACGAGCTTGGCCACAATGTAGTCGGAGGGGACAGGCGGGAAGAAAACGAAGGGCAGGTGCTTGCCCAGCAGCATGCCGCACATGATCATAAGAATGCCGACAAAAAGCGCCACGGTGGCGTAGCGGTAGGCAAGTACTTGCTTTAGGAAGGGACGGTAGCGGACCTCTATGAAGTTCTCCAAGCCGTCGGCCACCTTGCGCTGCTGGCGCTGCAGCCAGTTGATTTCGCCGCGGCCACCGCTGCCGACGTTGCAGAGCGTGAGGTGGTATGGGAGAACAAGCTTTGACTCGATGAGCGACCAGATGAGAGTAGCAATGACGACGACCGGAATCGGAAAGAAGAATTTGCCGAGGAAGCCGGGGATGGTGAGGATGGGCGGAAATGCGACGATAGTGGTCAACACCGCGAAGGTGACGGGGATCGAGACCCGTTTCGTGCCCGCGACGGAGGCTTCTACGCCGGGTCCACCGTGTTTCTGAAACTGAGTGAAGACGCTCTCGCCGATGATAATGGCGTCGTCGACCACGATGCCGAGCACCAGGATGAAGCCGAACAGTGAGGCCAAATTAATGCTGATCCCGAGCGCGGGCAGGAAGAGCATCGATCCAAGAAAAGAGATCGGGATGCCTAGCATGACGAAGAAGGCGAGCGAGGGACGCAGAAACAGCGTGAGGATAAGCAGGACGAGCATGAGGCCGTAGATGCCATTTTTGATAAGCATCTGCAGACGGCCTTTTAGATAGTAGGTGAAGTCGCGGAAGGTTTCGACCTGAATGCCTTCGGGTAGGTCGCGATTGATCTCGCGGGCGAAGGATTGCACCCGTTCGGAGACATCGAGTGCGCTCTCGTCGCCCATCGCGAAGATACGCAGGAGGACGGCGCGCTGGCCGTTAAACACCGTGACGAGCGGGTCGTCGACAAAGCCGTCGTCCACTGTGGCAAGATCTCGCACGCGGACGACTGCGCCGTCTGCTCGGGTGATCACGGGCATATCTGCAAAGCCCGCGCCGGTGTAGGCTTTGCCCGTGGTGCGTAGCAGAATCTCGCCGCCTCGCGATTTAATCGAACCTCCGGGAATGTCGACCGAGGTGCGGCGGATGGCCTGCACGACCTCGTCAAAAGTGAGCCCGTATTGACGTAGTGCGATTTCGGATACATTGATCGATATCTCAAATTCCGCGACGCCTTTGATGTCTACTTGAGTGATACTCTCGCGTACGTTAAGTTCGTCGCGGATGTATTCGGCGACTTCCTTCAAGGTTTTGACGTCGGCATCTCCATATACGGCTAAGGAGATGACCTCGTTACGAATAAGGAGTTCTTCGACAGTCGGTTCTTCAGCATCTTCTGGGAAGTTGTCGATCGCGTCTACGCGCGCTTTGATCTTATCGCTCACATCGGTGGCGTCGTAGCCGCGCTCCACTTCAATGAAGACGGAGCCGTAGCCTTCAGCGGCTGTAGCGGTGATTTTCTTAATGCCTTCGACGTCTTGTATGCGATCTTCGATCAGCTCCACGATGCCGCTTTCCACCTCCTCAGGTGCGGCTCCCGGGTAGGGGACTGCGATGCTCACTGTGTGGAGGTCGAGTTCAGGGAAAAGCTCCAGCTTGATCGACGTAGCGGTGAATAATCCCGCCACGATGACGATGCCCGCGAGCAAGTTGGCAGCGACGCCGTTTTGTGTGAACCAGCGAATCATAGTGAGTCAATGACTTCGACGGGCATGCCTTCGAGGTAGTAAGCGATGGGACTGATGGCGACGCGGTCACCCGGTTGGAGGCCTTGCTTGGTTGGGAAATCGCTTGATTCTGCTGTAGTCAGGCTCCCGCCTTGCTCGGTGTCGGATCGCAAGCCGATTGAGGGACCAATGATGACTTGTTTCGCGTCGCTCTGGATAATGTTCACTCGACGCGTCTCCAAGGTGTTTGCGTCCGTGACGATGTAGACTGTATCCGAGCCACGCAGAGCGTAGCGTGGCAGCAGGTAGGCATTCGAAATACTGCGCCCCTCGAGCTCGGCGGTCACGAACTGGCCGCGGCGGAGCGGTTCGGGATGCTTTGAGTTAGCTTCAAAGGGATTTTCAATCTCTGCTACGGCATAGAGTAGTCGACTCTTCGGATCGATGGTGGCCTCCATACGGACGAAGCGGGCGATCCAAGTCGGCGAGTCAGCGACGTTGGCCTTTTTCAGCCGGACGAAGCGCTGGCGACGGTCTTTGGTCTCCAGGAGTTCGGCTTCACGGATCGTCACTGGCAGTCGGACTTCTGCGCGGTCTGTCGCGTAGATGCGGGCGACGGGCGCGGCCGGTGCGGCGCTGACATATTGACCGAGGTCGGCGTGGGTGTTGAGGACGCGGCCGTCGAAGGGCGCGGTGATTTCGGTGCGGGCGAGGTTACGCTTGGCACGTTTTAAATTGGCACGGGCACTCTCGATACGCGCCTTGGCTTGGGCGAGTTGTGGCATGCGCAAGGTAAGGTCGCTGGCTTTGCCCTGCCCGAGTGCGGCCCAGTCGGCGGCGGCTTGTTCGGCCAGTGCCGTCTCCTGGGCGAGTCGGAGTTCGGCGTTGGCCAGCTCGGCGGCCTGGGCAGCCACGACGGCCTCATGGTCGGCAGGGTCGATACGTAGGAGTACCTCGCCCTCTTTGAAGCGGCCACCTGCCCGAAAGCTGTCGGCGACTTCGATGATCCGCCCGCTGACTTCGGCCGAGAGGTCGGACTCGGTGCGGGGGAGCACGGTGCCTTGGCTCATGAGGGTCAGCTGGACGCTTTGCGGCTGCACTTCGATCACTTCGACATTGGCGATCGGGCGCATGGGTGAGATTTCGCTGGCCTTGGGCTTAAAGATGACGAGCAGCGCTGTGATGATCAGTGCGCCTAAAAAGATGAGAAAGGTGAGGAGGGTTTTCATGTAAGATGAATGGATTTAGCGGAGCAGTTCTGCGTTGTCGTCCAACCTTGTGCTGGCGGTCGGTTCTGTGCGCCCGCTGACGGGCGACACGCCAACTCGATTGCTCGCATCCGCAAAGTCGCCACCCAGTGCGAGGTAGAGGTCGATGCGGTTTTGCAGGAGGAGATTGGCTGCCCTGATTCGGCGACCGCGCGCGGCATCAGCTGTGCGCTGGGCATCGAGGGCGCTGAGGAAGTCGCCGATGCCACTGCGGTAGCGCTCCCAAGCGAGGGCTTCCGTCTTGGTGGCCTCGTCGGCTGCGATGGTCAGTTTGTCTTGCTCGTCTCGGAGAATTTGCTCTGCGGCCAGAGTCGTCTCGACTTCGAGGAAAGCGCGCAGAGCGATGTCTCGGTAGTTGGCGACGGCTTGATCACGCAGCGCGGCGTTGCGGTCGATGTTGGCGAGGATGCGGCCACCTTGAAAGATGGGTTGGGTGAGGTTACCCGCGAGCGTCCAAACGCTGAAGTCGCCATCGAGCAAATTACCAAACTCTTGCGAGGACGTGCCGCCTGATGCGGTCAGGCTGATCTGGGGTAAAAACTCTTTCTTCGAGGCGTGGTATTCACGGTCGGCGGCGGCCAGTTGGCGCTCGGCGGCGATGAGGTCAGGGCGGCGCTGCAGGAGCGCGGCGGGCAGGCCGGCGGGCACGGCAGGCGGCAGTTCGGGAAGCCGTATATTACTACGTAAGGTTCCTTCCGGATAGCGACCTAAGACGACTTCAAGCTGGCGCGTTGCCCAGTCGAGCGCGCGCTGGCGGGTGGCAGCGTCGGCTTCGGCGGAGGCTGTTTGGGTACGAATTCGGCGCAGATCGAAGCCTTCAGTCAGGCCGCGCTTGAAGCGTGACTCAAGCGCATTCCGGTTATCGCGGTAGGCCTGAGCGGTACGCTCGGCCAGCGCGAGTTGTTGTTGGGCGGCAATTAGGTTGAACCACGCCTTTGTGGTTTGCGCGGCGAGTGAGAGTTGGACGCCGTAGAGATCGGCTTCGCTGCCCTCGACCCGAGCCAATGCTGCCGAAGTGCGGTCGCGCGAGCGCCCCCAGAGGTCGAGCTCCCAGCTGAGGTTGAGCGCGAGGTCGTAGTTTTCAAAAACCACACCGCCGGTCGAAGCGGGCCCAAAGCTGTTGATCTTTTGCTTGTTGCCACTGAGACCCAAGCCGGCAGAGGGCATCCGTTCGGCGCCAGCGATACGAGCTTCGGCGATCGTTTGGGCGAAGCGGGCGGCTGTCGCTTCGAGTCCGGGGTTGTTGCCTAGGGCCTCGAGGACAAGGGCTTCCAACTCGGGTGCCCTGAAATCACGCAGCCACGCAGTCGGTGTAGTGGCGTCGGCCGCAGTCGCCCAGGTCTCTGGTATTTCGAGGGGTAGACTCGGCTTGCGCTCAGGTGAGGTGGCGCAGGCGCAGAGGACTAGGCTAGCCGCCACTCCCGGTAATCCCGCTTTGAGGTAGCGGCGTTTGTCCCGAACGCCGCTAACTGCTACGCGTCTACCCAAACCTGTGAGTGTTCGGATGATGTCTGCTAAGTTGACTGAAGATTGTTTGTTCATCTCTGACGAAAGCCGGCGACGATAAATGCCGTCAGTTCCTGAAATATAGTATCGAGGTTTGTGGCGTCCAACTTACCCCTGGAGAAGTTTTGTTGAAAACAAGGTGAAGGTCAATTGCGGCTTAGGATATATCGCTTTGAAGGCAAAAGATCGGTGGCTTAGTTTGAGGGTTGCCGTCTCTAGGTCGTGCATCTGTCACAACTCGGTCCTATCGGATTCGCGCCTTGTCAGATGGTCCTGGCAGAGCTTTGCTAGCGATATGACTGAGCATTCAAAAATTCGCTGTGGCGTCGTTGGCACAGGTTATCTGGGGCAGCACCACGCCCGTATTTACGCGGCTCTGGACGAGTGTGAGCTGGTCGGTATCGTCGAAGCAGACGATGCGCGTGCGGCCGAGATCTGCGGTCTCTACGATTGCCAGCGCTTCGACTCTGCACAAGCCCTCGCGGCGGCTTGCGACGCCGTCAGCGTGGTGGTGCCGACCGATAAGCACTGCGAGGTGGCGGTGCCGCTCCTATTGGGTGGTTGCCATTTGCTGATAGAGAAACCGCTCTGCACGAGTTTGGTCGAGGCGGAGGAGATTTTAGCAGCGGCCAAGGCGCGGGGTTGCATTGTGCAGGTTGGCCACATCGAGCACTATAATCCGGTCATGGGCTATTTGGAAAATGCGGTCACCCGGCCGCAATATATCACGGCGGATCGTCTGGCGCCCTTCAACCCGCGCGGGACAGAAGTGGGCGTGGTGCTCGATTTGATGATCCACGACATCGGAGTGATTCTTGCTCTGGTGCGTTCGCCCGTCAAGCAGGTCGATGCGGTCGGCGTGAACGTGCTCTCCAACTCGGAGGACATTGCCAACGCACGTATTACTTTTGAAAACGGCTGCGTGGCCAATATCAACACCAGTCGTGTGAGCCAGAAGAAGGTGCGCGAGATTCGCGTCTTCCAGCCTCAGAATTATCTTTCCCTCAACTTCCAGGATCAAAGCGGCCATTTCCTCCGCAAGGAGGGCGTCGAACTCGTGCGTGAGGAAATTCCGATCGAAAAGGACGAGCCGCTGAAGCTGGAGCTGGCACATTTCGCTCAGGTGGTGAAAAACGCGGGCAAGCCAAAAGTCGGTGCCGAGCTGGGCAAGTCGGCACTCGAACTGGCCATTCAGGTGACTGAATTGATCCACTCTAAATAATATGGTGGCGGGCTCCCTTCCAGTGACTACGAATTTTCCAGAACCGGTCGGCGGGCGGCCGGATTTGCTCTTCGTCGCGGGAGAGCATTCGGGCGATGAGCACGCCGCGCTCTTGTTGGCCGATCTGCGCGCGAAGCGCCCGGATTTGAAAGTGGCCTGCCTCGGCGGGGTCGAGTTGCAAGCCGCGGGCGCACAACTACTCTTCGATCTCACTGCGGTCTCCATTGTTGGCTTTGTCGAAGTGGTGCGGCATTATAATTTTTTCAAGGATCTTTTCAACCGCACGCTCGACTGGATCGAACGGTATCAGCCAAAGCATATCTGCTTCGTCGATTACCCCGGCTTCAACCTGCGTTTGGCCGAGCAGCTCTCCGCTCGCGGTCTTAGTAAGCAGGGCGGTGGCAGGATTGGGCTGAGTTACTACGTGGGCCCTCAAGTCTGGGCGTGGAAGGCGAAGCGTCGTTTCAAGATGGCGCAGCTGCTTGATCGGCTCGGGGTTATTTTTCCCTTTGAAGTGGACTGTTTCGCCGATACCGATTTGCCGACTGAGTTTGTCGGGCATCCCTTCGTGCGGGCGAGCTACCAGCCCCCTTTCACCTACGATGCCGCCGCGCCGCTCCTCTTATTGCCGGGCAGTCGGAGTGCTGCAGTCGGGCGCATCTTCCCCTTGCTACTGGCTGGCTTCCGGCAGGCGAGGGCTTCGAAGCCGGATTTAAAAGCGAGGGTCGTTTATCCGAGCTTAAAGATTCAGGAACAACTCGAGGCCATCCTACGCACGCAGCCCGATCTGGCCGGGAGTATCGAATTCAAGCCCAACACGACGGAGCAGTTGCCGGCCAGCGCGGTGCTGATGAGCTCCGGCACAATGTCCTTGGCCTGTGCGCTCTCGGCCATCCCTGGTGCGATCGTCTATCGGCTCAATCCGATGAGCTACTGGCTTGGGCGGGTGCTGGTGAAGGTCAAATATATTGGCATCGCCAACCTTCTCTTGGATCGGCCCTTACATTCGGAATACATTCAGAACGCGGCCAGCCCGAACAAGCTGAGCGCTGAGCTTCTGCATGCGATCAATGATCCTGAGGCAGCTAAAGAGGCCGCTTTGGGTGCATCCGAGTTGCGTCAATTACTGCACGCCGACAGCGACATCTCCCCTGCAGAGTGGTTGGCACGCGGGTTGGAGGATGCTTAAATGCCGCTGGGTGGCTACCTTATAGCAGCTCTACGCATCTACGACGACGTCCGCGTCACCCTTAGGGGTGCAACAGCAGAGTAGGGCGTTGCCCTCGTCCGGTTCGCCAGTGTGGCCGTTCGGATACTCCACTTCGCCGGAAACGATGGGTTGCTGGCAGGCCGTGCAGTTGCCCATGCGGCAGCCGTAGTCTAGATCGAGATCATGGATCTCGCCGAGTTCGAGGATGCTGTCTTCGTCGCCTGTCCAGGGGGCGCTGACACCGGATTTTTGGAAGATGATCTTAGCCATGTTGGACAGACAAGTCGGGATCGCACAGAATGCAAACCGTGAATGAATGTAAATTTCCACGGGAGATTTAAGCTATCACAGTTGTTACTACTGGCTTACGGCTGAATATTGCAAGCGTATGGATCACCCTGCCGCATTTCCGAATCTATCTAATCGGGCGTTGATCTGTGCGGCTCCGTCATTTTATATTTTGGACCAATATGCCTAAAATCCGCCAAATCGATTACAGCACCGCGCGCACGCTGGTCTCATATAGTGGCAAACGTAGCGTCCGCCTGACTGGGGAGGAGACGCGCTACAAATTTTCCGGCATCCTGATCGCGGGCGAGGAGGACGCATTCGCCACAATCGGCGAAGAGCGCAAGGATTGGCAGAAGAGTGCCTTCCCGCTGCCATGGACGGATTCGCCCGATCTGGTCCAGCCGGAGTGAGCTCTGCGCGGTGGAGTCCATGGCTGCGCTCCGTAGCGCGAAGGTGGAGCGGGCTGCATAGGGAGCCCATCATCGAAGGGGAGCACTCCGACGTCATTTGATTTTTCTCCCGCTCTGCGCTTGACAGGGGCTCGGCAAACGCCTTTTTTCTTCGCTTTCCCGAATCCCGGCCTCTGCCGATGGGCATTTCAGCACTCCACAATTTCAGCTTTTCTATTATGGCACTCAAAATCCGTCTCCAACGTCACGGCGCAAGCCACCGTCCTTTTTACCGCATGGTTGTCACCGAAGCTTTGGCTCGGCGTGATGGTCGTTTTGTCGAGGTTCTTGGCACTTATGAGCCACAGGCCAAGCGCCCTGAGGACGAGCTCAAAGTCAAACTTGACCGTGTTGATTACTGGAAGTCTGTAGGCGCTAAGCCAACCGACACCGCCGCCAGCCTTATTCGCAAGGCTCGCCGCGAGACACCAGCCGAAGAAGCTGCTGTCGAGGCCTAAGCGCTGCACTTTTGTATTTCGGTATTCCCCTCTCGGGAAGCTCGAAGGCCTGCAGATATGCAAATCGAGTTCGATATTTTAACCCTCTTCCCAGAAATGGTAGAGGGTTTTTTTGCATCCAGCATGCTGGCACGGGGACAGAAAAACGGTCTGATCGATATTCGTACGCACCAGTTGCGCGATTGGACGACGGATAAGCACAATAAGACGGATGAACTACCCTACGGCGGTGGTGCGGGCATGGTGATGAAGCCAGAGCCGATCTTTGCCGCCGTCGAGCAGCTGCGCCGCCCGCAGACGAAGGTTCTCTATCTGGCGCCCGACGGGGTGCCTCTGAGCAGTCGGCTCGCCCGCGAACTCGTGCAGGAGGAGCACCTGATTCTCCTTAGCGGCCACTACGAAGGGGTTGACCAACGTGTGCGCGACGAGCTCGTCGATCTGGAAGTGAGTATCGGCGACTATGTGCTGACCAACGGCACCCTCGCTGCCGCCGTGGTGGTCGACTGCGTGAGCCGATTTATACCCGGATTTTTAGGTGATGAAAAATCCTTGACGGAGGAATCATTCATGAGCACGTTGCTCGGTTTTCCTCAATACACGCGTCCTGCAGACTTCCGCGGGATGCGCGTTCCCGAGGTACTTTTATCAGGCGATCATGCGGCGATTGCGAAATGGCGGCGCGAACAACAGATAGCAAAAACCAAGCAACTACGCCCGGACCTTTTAGACCACTAACTTTTAATATAACCAGGAGAATTCCAGAATGAGCCAAGCAATCCTCGAAGAAATCACAAAAGATCAACTGACCGACGACCGCGCCGACTTCAAAGTAGGTGACGGTGTCCGCGTGCACCTTAAGGTTAAAGAAGGTGACAAGACACGTATCCAGATTTTTGCTGGTATTGTTATTTCCCGTAAGGGCGGCGGTATTCAGGAAGCATTCACCGTGCGCCGGATCGCATCCGGCGTCGGCGTGGAAAAAGTGTTCCCCGTGCATAGCCCTACGATCGAAAAGATCGAGATCGACCGTGAGTCCGTGACTATGCGTGCCCGTATGTATTACATGCGCGACCGTATCGGTAAGGCAGCCAATCAAGTTAAAGAAAAACGCTTGGTCGAAGCTGGCCGCAAATAAGTCGTCTATTTATTTTACTAAAGGGCTGTTCAGTAATGAACGGCCTTTTTTTTGGTTGTGCGCCGCCGCGGCATTTACAAGCTGTGACCAAAAATCGCTAAGCGCCCCCCGCACATGCAATCGGACGACGACCTCCAAACGACGCTTTCTAAATGGCCCTTTATCCTCGGGGATGTTCTCTTGGTCGCCACTGCGCTGGCAATCGCGATCCTCGGGCAGTGGCAGCTTACGAACTGGCAGGTTGCTGCCTGCGTCGTCTCAGTTGCCCTAGGCGCCGCGCTTTTCGTGCTGCCCTACGTCGTTGAGTTTAAGGTGCGTGTGCGTGAAGAAGTGGACGATCGCACGGGGAATCTAAGCATCCTTCAGCGCCATCTCGTGAGCACTCAGGATCAACTGGAAGCAGTCTCAGATCGCATCGAGTCAATCGAAGCGAGTTTGACGAATCTCGCGCACGCGCAGCCCGACTTGAGCGGACCGCTGGAGGCGCTCGAAGGGCAGATTGATCCCCTCCGTACAGCCCAAACTGAGCAATCCTCGCAACTGGCCGCTCTGGCGAAACAGGCGGATGCTTTGGACAAACAAGTCGAGGCGCTGGCCAAAAGTCTACAATCCAAGTCGGAAGCCGAAGCGATCGAGGCGCTCCGCTTGGATCTGGCCGCGCTTAAAACGGACGCAGCCCAGTTAGCTGTAAAAGCAGCCGAGTCGCCCGTGGAAGTGGCCGAGTCGCCCGTGGAAGTAAGCGAAGTTTCGGAGCTTGTGTCGCCCGCCGAAGGCAGTTCCGAGGTGCCGAAGCCCAAGAAAACCCGGGAGCCACGCCAGCGCCGCACGCCCGAGCCTCGTCTCTTGGAGCGCGCGATCGATCAGAAGCGGGATCACGCCTCGGCCGCCGTCAGCCGGATCATCGAGTCGAAGAAGAAAGAACCGCCAAGTGAGCCGCAATCTGAGAACGAGGCAGCGGCCGCACCGTCTGTAATGCTGGCCGAAGAGGCCGTTAAGGAAGATGGCCTCCTAGAGGCGCAAGACATGTTCGCGGACGCCGTGCCCCCGCAGGCGGACAAGCGTGCACGCATCAAGAAAAGCGATACGGCCGTCATTGCTTCAGTCTTCATAGGCATTGGCAACAAGCCTTACCTGCGGGGCGGCGGTGCTGGCTTGAATTGGGCGAGAGGGGTGGCCATGGAGTTTGAAGAGATCGGTAAATGGCGCTGGCTCGCTCCGGCCGATTTAGAGGCACCGGTCGAAATCCAACTCTACCGGAACGACGAAGACCCTGACAGCACCGGCAAATATACGTTGGAGCCAGGGCAGCAGCTTGAGCTATCCCCCGTTTTTTAGTCACATTTCCGTCAGAATTTCAGGGCGTCCGAGGGCCATTTTGAAGCCGCTCCAGATGCACCGATTGTGCACGATTTAAACAACTGTATCCTCTTCTGGAATCACTCTGCTCCCGCTTCCCGCCAGAGGTCTTTGACTAAGTTGATTTCGATGCCGTCTGTCGTCACTGCAGAGCCTATTTTAGTCATCGTAACGAAGCGCAGTTGGCCACCGCGGTTCTTCTTGTCGCGTAGCATCGCAGTCATCAGCTCTTCAAGTCTGAGCGCTTCGTTCAGCCGACAGGGCAATTGAAACTGGCTGACAATGCGTTCTACGTTGACGATATCTCTGATCGGGAGTTGCTTCAGCGCGACCGAAAGGCGAGTCGCCAAACAGAGGCCAATGCCGACCGCTTCGCCATGCAGGTATTGCCCATACCCGGCCACGTTTTCGATGGCATGAGCGAAAGTGTGGCCGAGGTTGAGCAGAGCGCGACCACCTGAGCGTGCGGTCTCTTTTTCATCGTCGGCCACGACCAGCGCTTTGATTGCGCAGCAACGACGGACGATGGCGGGTAACTCCGGGGAACGAGCGTTGAGACCATCCAGTGCGACGAGGTCGTTGAAAAGCTCTCGGTCGGCCAACATGCCGTATTTGATGACTTCGGCCATGCCTGCAGCAAATTCGCGTGGGGGCAGGGTCTGCAAAAGTTCCGAATCCACATAGACGGCCTTCGGCTGCCAGAAGGCACCGACGAGATTTTTGCCCTCTGGTAGATTGATGCCGGTCTTCCCTCCGACGGAGCTGTCGACCATCGAGAGCAGAGTGGTGGGGATTTGGTAGAAATCGATGCCGCGCAAATAACTGGCGGCCACATAGCCGGCGAGATCACCAATCACTCCGCCGCCGAATGCGAAGAGCGTGCAGTCGCGGTTGGCTGCTTGTCCTGCCAGGAAGCTTAAGCACTGGCTGAAGAATTCGACCGACTTGGTCGGCTCACCGGCAGGTAGGGCGAGAACCTCGTTATCCTGAAAGCCCGCCTGTGCCAAATAGTGAGGGTGGGCATTGAGCACTCGAGCGTCGCTAATCGCGCGAACGCTGCGTCCGGCTGCGCGGAGAGTAGCAACGTCGGCTTTTAGTTGCTCGGCGACACCGCTGAAGTGGATCGGATAGCTGCGCTCTGTGAGCTGGACCATGAGTGGCTGCGTGGACATTGCTGGGTGTTGTTTGTTGAAAGTGGTTTGTTGTAAGAAATACTTTCTTTAACTCTCAATCAACCTCCAAGCATTAATTCGCAACATCATCCGCAATTCCAAAAATCGCGTTGGCGTAGTTCTGCGCGGAGAAGGGCTGGAGGTCATCGGGCTGTTCGCCGAGACCGACGAAATAGATCGGTAGTTTGAGCTCACGGTAGATGCCGACCAGCGCACCGCCTCGGCTGGTGCCGTCGAGTTTGGTGATGACCAGTCCGGTTAAAGGAAAGCTTTTGTGGAATACGCGCGCCTGCTCGATCGAGTTGGAGCCTAGGCTGCCGTCGACTACCAGCCAACTGTGGTGGGGGGCGCTGAATTCTTGCTTCCGAATCACGCGATGCATTTTCTCCAGCTCTTTCATGAGGTTGCCCTTGGTGTGGAGCCTGCCAGCTGTGTCCAGAATGACCATGTCTCGCCCGCGGCTCTTGGCCGCTTCGTACGCATCGAAGGCGACCGCCGCTGAGTCGGCGCCGTGTTGGCTGGCCACGATGTCGATCCCCAGACGCTCCGCCCAGTGCTTGATCTGCTCGTTGGCTGCCGCGCGGAATGTGTCGCAGGCGCCAAGCAGAATACTGTATCCTTCATTCTGATACAGATGAGCGAGCTTGGCCGAAGTCGTGGTTTTGCCCGAACCGTTGACGCCGACCAGGCAAATCACTTCCGGCTTGTGCAGGCCGACTTCGACGCGTCCCTCGGCTCCTCCGAGCACACGCGCTAGCACAGTTGCCCCGATTTTAGCGGCGTCCTCGCCACGCATGCTTTTATCCGCTTTGTAGGCGACTTTGATTTCTTCTATGATTTCTTCGACCGTTTCGTGGCCGAAGTCGGCTGTGTAGAGCGCTTCTTCCAGTTGCTCCAAGGCGTCCTCATCGAGCTTGCCGGCTGCGAAAATGCCGTTGAAGGCTTTTTGGAAGGTCGGTGTCTGGCGCTTGAGGCCGTCTTTGAATTTTCTAAAAAGTGTTCGCATGATGAGGCACTGATCAATCCGCCGCGCTGCGGAGTGGACGGTCGATCTTATTCTTCATCTGGTCGAGTATGCCGTTGATGAAGCGCTTGGAATCCGGAGTAGAATAAATTTTGCCCAGTTCGATCGCTTCGTTGATACTAACGATCGGTGGTATGTCTCGGCGTTGGAGCAATTCGTAAATCGCAAGACGCAGAACGGAAAGGTCGACTTTAGCGATCCGCTCGAATGTCCAGTTGACGGCGTGTTCTCTGATTTCGGCATCGACCGCTTCTATGTGGGTAATGGCACCATGGATGAGCTCTTCGGCGAAGGCGTAATAATCACGGGGCTGATCCTGTGACTCGATGAAGACACGTACTGCATCATTGAGCTGTTCTGGCTTGTTGAGCTCCCATTGGTAGAGGAATTGCACCGCGCACATGCGGTTTTCACGGCGTTGAGGTGTGCGTTTTACTGGTTTGGTATCGTCTTCCATTTTTTGGTAAATTGTGCCATTTCGAGGGCGGCTTGGGCGAACTCTTTGCCGCGGTTGATTGAGTCGCCGGCCCGGGCTTCGGCTTGGGCCAGGTTGTTGACGACAAGAATGCCGTTAATGACTGGGACCTGGTAGGTGAGGCTGAGATCGAGTAGGGCAGATGCCGTGCTGTCGCCGATGATCTCGTGGTGCTTGGTGTCGCCAGCGATGACGACGCCAATGCAAAGGATGGCATCAAAACGTTTGTGTGCTGCCAGAGTGGACGCGGCAAAGGGGAGCTCCGCAGCGCCGGGCACGCGCTCGACGAGGGGCGCCTCGGATCCCGCTGCCTCCAAGGTTGCACAGGCGTGATCTACAAGCGAATCCACCAGCGCTTCGTTATAGCGCGAGGCGATCACGGCAAAGCGGAGGCCGCTGCCGTCGATTTCCTGAACACTGGGTATATCTAGGCTCATAAGGGTGGCACACTAAGAACGTTGAACGTCGAACATTCAACGTCGAACTTTGAATAGTCTGTAGCTCGGGATTATTCGATTTTAGGCTTCTAACTACTATCTTCTCACTCCTAACTTCTCCGCAATGTTCACGTTGCTTAAAGAAGACGGTCAAGCGCGGCGCGGGGTTCTAAAAACCCAGCACGGCGAGATCCAGACGCCCATTTTCATGCCAGTGGGTACGCAGGCTACGGTCAAGGGAATGACCCCTGCTCAGATCGAAGCCGTGGGTGCTCAGATTATTTTGGGCAATACCTATCACCTAAACATTCGGCCCGGCTCTGAACTGGTTGCCGAAATGGGCGGCCTGCACACGTTTATGAATTGGCAGGGCCCCATCCTGACCGACAGCGGGGGGTTCCAGGTATTCAGCCTTTCCAAGCTTCGTAAGATCACGGAAGCGGGCATCGAGTTTCGTTCACATCTGGATGGCCGTAGGTTGTTTCTGGGGCCGAAGAATTGCTACGAGATCCAGAAGAACCTCGATACGGACATCGCCATGGTTTTGGACGAGTGTCCGCCTTATCCTTGTGCGCGCGAAGAGTGCGAAAGCGCCGTGGCGCGCACGATCCGCTGGGCGGGTGAATTTCTAAGATATGCCACGGAAGACGGCTTCATCGAGTCGGGCCACCATGTTTTTGGTATTATCCAGGGCTCGATTTACGACGACCTGCGACAACACTGCGGACAGGCGCTCGCGGAGATGGATTTCCCCGGCTATGCCATCGGCGGGGTCAGTGTGGGCGAACCTGAAGAAGAAATGATTCGTCAAGTCGCGGCGACCGCTCACGTCATGCCGCAGCATAAGCCGCGCTACGTCATGGGGGTGGGCACGCCGCCGCAGCTCTTGAAGATGGTCGGTCTCGGGATGGATATGTTCGACTGCGTTATGCCTACGCGCCTCGCGCGCCACGCATCCGTCTTTACGCCTCAGGGTGTGCTTAATCTCAAGAACGAACGCTTCAAGCACGATCCGAATCCTATCATGGAAGCGGACAACTATACGTGTCAGAACTTCAGCCGTGCTTACTTGCGCCACCTGGTCATGGCAAAGGAGTTACTCGCACATACCTTGCTCTCAATCCACAATACACATTTCTTCCTCGACCTCATGGCTCAGGCGCGCAGCCATATCGAAGCGGGTGATTTTGGGCCCTGGAGCGCCGCTTGGATCGCGCGCTACAACGAAGGTTGTAATATGAACCATTAGCCGCACTTAACTCGTAAATTTTAGTATTAGATTTGCTTTACAATGGCATTGCCTGGATTTAGTAAATCTAATCGTGAGAGAGAGTAATAAATTCTCTGCAGTTAGCATGCTGAATGCGAACGAAGCAGTGGCTTCGGTCGCCTATCGTGCATCTGAAGTCATTGCCATTTACCCCATAACGCCGTCTTCTGGTATGGCCGAGGTCTGCGATGAATGGGCGGCGAGCCGTCGCCCTAATATTTGGTCGGATGTGCCCGAAGTGGTGCAACTCCAGTCGGAGGGTGGGGTGGCCGGCACGATCCACGGTTCCCTCCAGGCCGGGGCACTCTGCACGACTTTCACGGCCTCGCAGGGTCTGCTGCTAATGATACCTAATATGTATAAGATGGCCGGCGAGTTGACGCCGTTCTGTATGCATGTCAGCGCACGTGCATTGGCGACGCATGCGCTTTCGATTTTTGGTGACCACTCCGACGTGATGGCCTGTCGCCAGACGGGTTTTGCCATGCTTGCTTCGAACACTGTGCAAGAGACGCAGGATCTTGCGCTGATCGCTCACGGCTATAATCTGGCCAGTGGTTTCGATCAGCAAAAACTCGCTGTCGAAACCGGCGCATGGCCGCTCTACCGTTACGATCCGGCCCGCGCGGAACGTGGCAAAAATCCCTTAAAGTTGGACTCCCGAAAGCCGAAGCAGCCGCTCTACGCCTATACGGATAACGAAGCGCGCTTCCGTATGCTGAAGATGAAAGACCCCGCTCGTGCGAAGGAACTTGGACAGCTCGCCCAGACCTTTGTCGATGAACGCTTCGAACTCTACGACCGCCTGGCTCATCCCTTCGAAACAGCCTCTACAGACGAAGAATAACTCACCTTCCCATTGCGTAATATGATGAACTTACAGACACAATACCTCGGCTTCGAACTGAAACATCCGATCATCGCGGGTGCCTCCCCTTTACCCGACGACCTCGACAAGGTGCGCGCCTTGGAGGACGGCGGCATCGCCGCGATCACTATGTATTCGCTCTTCGAGGAGCAGATCACGCAAAACATCGTCGGCAGCGAGGCACACATCGGGAATTATGAAAACTCTTTCTCGGAGGCCGCGTCTTACTTCCCCGAGGTGGATATCCTCGAGCGCGGAGTGGATGTCTATCTCGACCAGGTGCAGAAGGTCAAAGCCGCCGTCGATGTGCCCGTCATCGGCTCGCTCAACGGCACACGGGAAGGGGAGTGGGTCAACTACGCCAGCCTGATCGAAAGCGCCGGCGCTGACGCCTTGGAGCTCAACCTCTACTTCCTCCCTACGGAGATGGAGGAAAGCGCCGCCGAGCTTGAAGATCGCTGCATTCGTATCGTCCAGGCGGTCGATGCGCGCATCCAGGTGCCACTCGCGGTCAAAATTTCGCCCTTCTTCACGGCCTTGCCGCATTTCGCCAAGCGCCTCGCTGCGGCTGGAGCCGACAGTCTGGTTTGTTTCAATCGTTTTTACCAGCCGGACATCGACGTCGACGAACTGGACATCCGCCCCATGATCGATTTGTCCCACTCGCAAGAGCTCCGCTTGCGCTTGCGCTGGCTCGCTTTCCTCAGCGGCCGGATTGATACTCAGCTCGTCGTTTCCGGCGGTGTCCACAACGGTATTGATGTGGCCAAAGCTCTGATGGCCGGTGCCGACGCCGTGCAGATCGTATCTAGCCTTCTCATCAATGGCCCCGAACAGGTGAAGAGCATGCTCGATGAACTCTGTAAATGGATGGAGAAGAAAGGATACAATAGCATCGATGAGCTCCGTGGCTGCATGAACTATCTCCGCTGCCCCGACCCCGAGGCTCTTGAACGCGCTAATTACATGCGCGTGCTCAAAAGCTGGCGCGTGTAGGTGGGCTCGCGTCGCCGCTATGCATCCTGAGGCATTTCACGCGCAAAGGCTCTGGCCCTCCCTCCATAATCTCACTTCATTTTCCGGCCCCTCACTTTTCACTCGCAACGTGTATCCGGAATCGCGTATCCCCTTTGGCTGTGAATTTCAAAGATGTAGCCATAGAATCGATCGCCTACGCGCTTCCGGACGAGGTATGGACCTCGGCGGATGTCGAGGCCAAGCTGGCAGCCGCCTATGAGCGCCTGCGCTTGCCAGAGGGGCGGCTGGAGTTGATGACGGGTATTCGTGAGCGACGCTTCTGGCCCACGGGCACTCCAGCTTCGGTCGCTTCAGCTCAAGCGGGGGAGGCAGTGCTGGCCAAATCGTCTTTTGGTCGCGAGCAGATTGACCTGCTGATCCACTCGGCCGTCTGCCGCGACCGGCTGGAACCAGCCACGGCGGCCTATGTCCATCGGCTACTTAAGCTCTCGGGGCAGGCTCAGATCTTTGACATTTCCAACGCCTGCCTCGGCTTCTTAAACGCCATGGTCGTGGCGGGCAGCATGATCGAGAGCGGGCAGATCGAGAGGGCGCTCATTTGCTCCGGGGAAAATGGCCGCCCTCTGGTTGAAAATACGCTCAAGCAGCTTCTCAGTCCGGAGCTTACGCGGAAGTCCATCAAGCCATACTTCGCGAATCTTACCATTGGTGCGGGCGCGGTTGCCGCAGTGCTCTGCCGCAAGGATCTTGCGCCCCGGTCCTGTCCACTCATGACGGCGGCAGTCGTCGAGACCGACACCTCGCACAACGAACTCTGCCAGGGCGACAGCGCGGGCGACGCGCTTGAAATGTTGACCGACTCCGAGGAGTTGCTCGTCGCCGGGATTGCTGTGGCAACACGTGCCTGGGCACAATTTGTTGAAGCGACGGGGTGGACAGCAGACAGTCTGGATCGCGTTATTACCCACCAAGTGGGTAAGGCACACTCGCGCGAGCTTTTCAAAGCACTGGGGCTGGATTTAGCCAAGGACTTCACTACCTATGAGACGCTGGGCAATGTCGGCTCGGTTTCTTGTCCGATCACTTTGGCTACGGCGATGGAGGCCGGGGCTTTCGCGTCCGGACAAAAGGTAGCTTTGCTGGGTATCGGCAGTGGCTTGAGCAGTATTATGATGGCCGTGGAGTGGCCCGAACGATGAGCACCGCGCGCGCTTCCGAACTCCCGGCTGATATCCGGCTCGAGTATCCCTTCGCTAGTAATACGCTGGGCTTACTCAACGGCGCCACCTTGCACTATGTGGAT